>ERZ773229.2438-NODE-2438-length-11083-cov-2.462096_pt1 | contig 11083 bp, 7 predicted proteins | sample MGYA00580992_ERZ773229 | MGnify/ENA primary metagenome ERZ773229 (study PRJEB29015, sample SAMEA2737795) | human gut metagenome | biome: human gut; feature: human-associated habitat; material: faeces | place: China | collected 2012 ... | reverse complement strand
TAGAAGAAAAAAATATTGATCCAAATAATATTCTCGCTATAACATTTACTAATAAGGCAGCTAAAGAGATGAAAGAGAGAATTTTTAAATTGGAAGGAAATAGTGCATTTTATATCCAAATATCAACATTTCACTCTTTTGGTTTAAAAATATTAAAAGAAAATTGTGAATTATTAGGTTATGAAAAGAATTTTACAATACTTGATTCAGATGATTCATTATCAATAATTAAAAAAATAATGAAAGAATTAAATATTGATGCGAATAAATATAATCCAAAGGCAATAAAGAATGTAATTTCAAATAATAAAAACGAAATAATTGATCCAGAAAAATATTCTTTATATGTAAATACAGACTTCGATGAAATTGCTTTAGAAGTATATAGAAAATATGAAAAAAGTTTAAAAATAAATAATGCAGTTGATTTTGATGATTTACTAATTTTACCATTGAAGTTATTTAATAATAATCCTGGAGTTCTTCAAAAATATCAAGAAAAATATAAATATGTATTTATAGATGAATACCAGGATACAAATGAACCACAATATATATTATCAAAAATGATAAGTGCAAAATACAAAAATATTACTGTAGTAGGTGATGCTGACCAAGCAATATTTACATGGCGTGGCGCAAATTATAAAAATATTTTAAATTTTGAAAAAGATTATAAAGATGCTAAAGTCGTATTACTTGAAGAAAATTATAGATCAACAAAAACAATATTAAATGCTGCGAATAATGTCATTAAAAATAATAAAGTTAGAAAAGAAAAAAACTTATGGACTCAAAATGAAGAAGGAAGTAAGATTACATATTACAAAGCATTTGATGAAAAAGATGAATCAAATTATGTTGTAAATGAAATAAAGAAATTAATTGAAAAAGGAGTTAATCCTAAAGATATATGCGTTTTATATAGAGCAAATGCACAATCAAGAACAGTTGAAGAAGCATTTTTAACAAGTAATATTTCTTATAATATAGTTGGTTCTTATGCATTCTATAATAGAAAAGAAATAAAGGATTTAATCGCATATTTAAAATTAATATATAATAATAAAGATGATGTATCTCTTTTAAGAGTTATTAACTATCCAAAAAGAGGTATTGGAAATAAAGCAATAGAAAATTTAGCAATTAAGTCAAATGTACTTGATAAATCATTATATGAAGTAATAGATTCAGGAAAAGAATTAGACTTTAAAAATATGATTGAAGAAATAAAAAAAGAAGAAAGTCATTTAACTCTTACTGAATTAATTGATATGGTACTTGATAAATCAGGTATGAAAAAATCTTTAGAAGATGAAAAATCAATAGAGGCAGATATAAGACTTGAAAACCTAGAAGAATTTAAGTCAATCGCAAAAGCAATGGAAATAAATGAAGGTATAGTATCATTAGAGGAATTACTTGATAAACTTGCACTTGTAAGTGACGTAAGTGAACAAAAAAATGATAATGAAGATAAAGTAACACTTATGACAATGCATGCGGTTAAAGGTCTTGAATATGATTATGTATTCATAGTTGGAGTAGAAGAAGGATTATTCCCACATAGTAATTCACTTGAATCAAATGATGAACTAGAAGAAGAAAGAAGACTTTGCTATGTTGCAATAACAAGAGCAAAAAAGAAACTATATTTAATAAATGCTAGAAGTAGAATTTTATATGGTAAAGTTTCAAGTAATGTTCCAAGTAGATTTATAAATGAAATAAGTGATGAATATATTGAAACAATTGGTAAAAAAGAAGATATTAATGTATTTAAACCTAAAATAGATAAAAATAAAATGATGAATGAAGATAATGATTTACATCCTGGTGATATGGTTAATCATGATAAATATGGTTTTGGTGTTGTAGTAACAATAGATGGTTCTATCGCAACCATATCATTTAAAAGAGATGGATTAAAAAAATTAATGAAAAATCACAAAAGTATACACAAAATGTAAGGAGAAACAAAATGAATAAAGATTTAACATTATTAATAATGGCTGCGGGTATGGGTAGCCGTTTTGGAGGATTAAAACAAATAGAACCTATGGGTCCAAATGGAGAATTTTTAATAGATTACTCTATATATGATGCGATAAATGCAGGATTTAATAAAGTTGTATTTATTATAAAAGAAGAAAATTATGATATATTTAAAGAAACAATTGGTAAAAGAGTAGAAGATAAAATTAAAACGGAATATGTATTTCAAGATATAAATAATGTACCAGATGGATATTCTGTACCAAAAGATAGAGTAAAACCGCTTGGAACAGCACATGCGATTTATTGTGCTAAAGATAATATACATGAACCATTCGCAATTATAAATGCAGATGATTTTTATGGTAAAGATGCATATAAAGTTGCGAGTAATTTCTTAAAAAATGTAGATAATGATAATAGTTATTGTTTAGTTGGTTATAAAGTATCTAATACATTAACAGAAAATGGAGCAGTTAAAAGAGGAGTATGTAATGTAGAAAATGGTAACTTAACTGAATTAATAGAAAGTAGCGTAGAAAAAATAGATAGTAAAATAATTGCTAAACCGTTAAATGGCAAAGATTCATTTGAAGTTACTGAAGATACATCTGTTTGGATAGCGTTATATTTTACACCATCAATATTTAAATATATAGAAGAAGGATTCCCTAGATTTTTTGAAGAAAATAAAGATGATTTATTAACAGGAGAATATTTAATTCCAGATGTAGTTGAAAAATTAACTATTAAAGGAATTGTTTCTACAAAAGTATTACCAACTACTGCTAAATGGATAGGTGTAACATATAAAGAAGACAAAGAAAAAGTAGTAGAATCTATAAAAAAATTAGTTGAAGCAAATGAATATCCAAATAAATTATGGAAATAATGAGGTGAAACATATGAAAGAAAGAATGGATGAATTAATTGATTATATAAATAAAGCTAGTTATGAATATTATGTTTTAGATAATCCTACAATAACAGACCAAGAATATGATGATTATTATAATGAACTTTTATCAATAGAGGAAAAGTATCCTGAACTAAAAAGAGAAGATTCCCCAACAAATAGAGTTGGAGGAGCTGTTTTAGATAAATTTGAAAAAGTAACTCATGATCATCCAATGCTTTCTTTTGATGATATATTTAATGAAGAAGAAATAATTTTATTTGATGAAAGAATAAAAAAAGTAGTAAGTACTGCACATTATACATTAGAACCTAAAATGGATGGATTATCAGGTTCATTAATATATAAAAAAGGAGTACTTGTAAGAGGTGCAACTAGAGGTGATGGAGTTACAGGTGAAGATATAACAACTAATATTAAAACTATTAAATCTGTACCACTTAGATTAACGGAAGATATTGATATAGAAGTTCGTGGTGAAATCTATATGAGTAAGAAATCATTTTTAGAAGCAAATAGAGAAAAAATTAAAAATGGAGAAAAAGAATTTGCTAATCCAAGAAATGCAGCTGCAGGATCTATAAGACAATTAGATAGTAAAGTAGCAGCTAAAAGGAATCTAGATTTTATGGCTTACTTTATACCAAATCCAGAAGATTATGGTATAAAGACTCAAAAAGAATCATTAGAATTTTTAAAAAAATTAGGATTTGTAACTAATTATAAATTAAATGGATATGCAAAAAATGTTAAAGATATAACAAATTATATTGATTCACTGTCTGAAAAAAGAGATAATCTTCCATTTGAAATAGATGGTGTTGTACTTAAAGTTGATAATCTTGAAGATGAAAAAAGATTAGGATTTACATCAAGAGTACCAAGATGGGGAATCGCATATAAATTTCCTGCTAAAGAAGTTTTAACAACTTTAAAAGAAATAAAATTTACAGTAGGTAGAACAGGTAAAATAACACCTAATGCCATTTTTTCACCAGTACATGTATCAGGTTCCTTAGTATCAAAAGCTACCCTTCATAATAGTGATTACTGCATAGATAAAGATGTTAGAGTAGGAGATACTATTTCTATTAGAAAAGCAGGAGATGTTATTCCTGAAGTAGTAGAAGTAAAATTAGATAGAAGAAAAGAAGATAGTGTTCCATTTAAAATGATTGAAAACTGTCCAATGTGTAATTCTGTATTAGTTAGAAAAGATGCTAATCACTATTGCAAAAATGAACATTGTCCATCTAGAAAAATAGAAAGTTTAATTCATTTTTCATCAAGAGATGCAATGTATATTGAAGGGTTTGGAGAAAGCATAGTAGAAGATTTTTATAACCTAGGTTATTTAAAAAATATAGATGATTTTTATACACTTGATAAATATAAAGATGAACTTATGTTACTAGAAGGATTTGGAGAAAAAAGTATATCAAAGTTATTAGAATCTGCTAGTAATAGTAAGAAAAATTCTTTAGAAAGATTATTATTTGGTTTAGGAATTAGATATGTAGGAAAAAAGACTGCAAAAATATTATCAAAATATTATAAAACTATGGATAATTTAATAAAAGCAGATTTTGATGAATTAAAATCAATTAATGATATTGGTGATGTTATTGCTAAATCTATAGTAGATTATTTTAGTGATGAAAAGAATATAAATCTAATAAATAGATTAAAAGATTTAAATCTAAATATGAGATATTTGGGTGAAGAAGTAAATACAAGTAATGAAAATATAAATGGTAAAACATTTGTAATAACAGGGACATTATCAAGACCAAGAGATGAAATAAAAGAGGAAATTGAAGGCCTTGGAGGTAATGTTACAGGTTCTGTTACTAAAAAAACAGATTATGTTATTGCTGGAGAAAAAGCAGGAAGTAAACTTACTAAGGCAAATGAACTTGGAATAAGTGTATTAACAGAAGAAGAATATAATAATATGCTTTAAAAGTGTAATTTTTTACACTTTTTCTTTATGTTAAAGTATATAAATCGAACAGTTTTTATTGTATTTAACTTTGATTAATGATATAATTTTAATAATAGAATATGGAGGGACAAAAATGAATAGAAAGGTGTTAATTACAAATTCACAAGGTCAGCAGATACAGGCCGATGTAATAACTTCATTTACCCTAAAAGATAATAATAATGATTATATAGTTTATACTTTTAATGAAAAAAATGGAGATAACATAAAAACTTATGTATCAAGACTTAGAGATGAAAATGGTGAATTTATTTTTGATGCTATAACTGATGAACACGAGTGGGAACTTTTTGTACAACTCCAAAAACTTATTATAAATATCCTGCCATATTAAAATTGTAACAATTTTCAAAACAAAGGAGGAATTAATATGGCAGGAATGACTAACCCAGCAATAAAAAATTTAGAAAGTCGTATGAGTGAACTTGAAAGAGAAATGTCAGATTTAAGGGAAAAAGTTGAATCAAAAGAAACAAATATTAATAATATACCAAAAGATATACCAAAAGAAGAGAATGTTGTTAATATACAAAAAGAAGAAGAGAAAAATACTTCAAATATAATCGATTTAAGTACAGTATTAAATAGTAAAAAGTCTGAGTTAAAAAAAGATGTTCCATCAAATGCTAAATTTTTGGGAATGAGAACATTAGAACTTACGCAAAATGAAGTAGATAATATGGTAACAAAATTTAATAACAATAATGGTCTAAGTAAAGCAGTATAACTTAACCATAATTGACTATAAATATAAATATGATATAATTAAGAATGCTAAAGAGGTGTGAAAATGAAACAAAAATTAAAAAAACTAATGAAAAATAAAAAGGAAAAGCAGTTGCATTAATTGCTCTAGTATTAGTACTTTTGATATGTTTAATATTAATAAAAAGTGTGTTTTTTCCAGGACATGGTTCTAAATATGGAAATAGATTAGATGGAATTAATAAAATAAGTTTTACTAGGAATGATAAATCATCAATTACAAAATTTATTAGTGATAATGATAAAGTAACAGAAGCAAAGCTTAATATACATGGAAAAATTGTTAATGTAATCTTTAATGTAAAAGAAGATACATCATTAGATGATGCTAAAAAGATTGCAAGTGAATCACTAGAAAAATTTTCAGATGATGTAAAAAACTTCTATGATATAGAATATATTATAACAAAAAATGATGAAAAAGGTACTGAAAAAGAAGTAACTGATGAAAATGGGAAAAAAACAACTACAACAGTAAAAGAATTTCCTATAATGGGGTATAAAAATTCTAAGAGTAAAGGAGTAGTTTGGTAGGTGTAACTTATGAAAAATAAAAAGAAAAAGAAAGTAAATACTAAAAAGATAATTGCTATTATAATTGTATTAGCAATCATTTTTATTGGTGGTTTTGCGGCATATAAAGTAAAAAGTAGTAATGACGAAAAAGGTGTATTTTCAGTACTTGAAAAAAGATGGATTGAAAAAAATAAATCAACTGTAATTGATGTTTCTATTTTAAATGATATCCCTATATTTGGTAGTGAAGGAGAAGGTGTATTCTTTGATTTTTTAGATGATTTTTCAAAAGAAACAGGACTAGAATTTAATAAAATACCTTATATTTCGAGTAAATCATCAAAAGATAGTGGATATGTATTTGAAATAAATCAAAAGAAAAAATTAGATGATAATGAACTTTTAATGTATACAGACAATTATGTAATGATAAGTAAAGAATCAGAAAAAGTAAAAAGATTTAGTGACTTAGACAATGCAATAATTGGTGTACTTGAATCAGATTTAAGTACTATAAAAGGATATTTTGGAAGTAATGATACCGTAATATATAATAATTATAATAGTGTAGATGCTATTGTTACTGCACTTAATAATAATGATATAAAATATGCGATTATACCAAATAATATTAATGTAGATAAAATATTAAGTAATAATTTTTATGTAGTATATAATATAACAGATATATACACAAACTATGTTTTAAAAGTAAACGGTGAAGAAAACGTTTTAAATAGTATATTTAAAAAATATTATACAAGATGGATGAAGAGTAATTATTCAAAAGCATATAATGAAAGATTATTCAACTTATATTTTGATGAAAAAGAATATGATGAAATAGTAAAAGCAAATTTCAAGAGTAAAGATTATGTTTATGGATATGTAAAAAATATACCATACGAATCAGAAATCAATGATGATTTTATAGGATATAATAGTGAAATACTTGATGATTTTGCAAGTACAATGAGTGTAACATTTAAAGTAAAAGAATTTAGTTCAGTAAAAGATTTAACAAAAGCATTAAATAATGGAAAAGTAGATGCTGCATTTAATTATTATAAATTTGATAATTTAACAAATAATTTTGATTATAGTTTTTCACCATATAATGAAAAAGTAGTAGTTTTAACAAGTTACGATAATGTAACTACAAGTGCTAATTCACTTATTTCATTAAAAGGAAAACAAGTATTAATGCTTGATAATAAACTTGCAAATTATATGAGTGATAAAATAAATATTGATGTTAAAACATATAAGAAACCATCAAGTTTATTTAATTCATTAGGTAAAGATAAAATAGTAATTATGGATTATAATACATATAACTATTATAAAAATAATGAACTTAGTAATTATAAAGTAATATATGAACAAGATTTAAATACTGATTATAATTTCATATTATTAAATACAAATAAAAATAAAGCATTCGTAAGTTTATTTAAATATTATGTTTCAACAATAAATACAGATTTATATAAAGAGCCTTATTAAAATTTAATAATGATAGTAAAAAAATAGATTTAACTTATATATATATTGCTGCTGGACTTGTTATATTAACAGCGTTTAGCGTAGTATATTTCAAAAATAAAAATGTATCTAGCAAAATAAAAAGAGAAGATAAAATGAAATATGTTGATCATTTAACATCACTTAAAAATAGACATTATCTAAATGAAAATTATGTTAAATGGCAAGCAAATAAAATATATCCTCAAGCAATAATTGTTATAAATATAAACAAAGTTGGACATATTAATGATGTTTATGGACATGAAGAAGGAGATATGGTTATTAGAAAAGCAGCTAATATACTTATAAATAACCAATTAGAACAAAGTGATATCGTTAGAACAAATGGTGATGAATTCTTAATATATATGGTAGGTTATGAAGAAACTAAAGTAATTACTTATATGAGAAGGTTATATAAAGAATTTAAAAATTTACCATATAAATTTGGCGCATCTTTAGGATATAGTATGATACTTGATGATGTAAAAACAATTGATGATGCTATAAATGAGGCAGTACTTGAAATAAAGACTAATAAAGAATCCTCAGAAGATAAATAGGTGAATTAAATGAGCAAAATAAATACAAATTTTAGAAAATTTATAAAAGATGTATTGGAATTAATGAGAAAGCCAGTTATGTCAGTTTTACCTGGACAATTGTCTTTCTTTTTGTTATTGTCATTAATTCCTATGATGCTTATAATAGGACTAGTTGCACCACTTTTATCAGTGCCACTTGAAAGCATAGTAGATTTAATTAATTCAGGATTTCCTGCAGATACAAGTTCACTTATAATACCATTATTAGAAGAAAAAACTTTAAATTATAGTACGATATTTTTAATTATATCTGCAGTACTTCTAGTATCAAAAGGTACAAGATCAATTATGAGTGTAGCATCAATAATATATGGTGTAGAAGATAAGAAAAATATAAGAGGAATTATTAAATCTATAATAATGTCAATATTACTTATTTTGTTATTTTCATTTATTATAGTAATACCTGTATATAGTTCTAGAATATTAACAATAATAAATAAATTAGATTTAATATCAAAGGTTTCAGATAATTTAATTTTCCTTTATGGAATAATAAAATGGCCTATATCTATATTTATAATTTATATTAATATTAAAATAATATATACTATATCCCCAAATAAGAGAATTAATCCAAAATCTGTAAATAAAGGTGCAATATTTACAACTGTTTTATGGACAATACTTACATCGATTTATTCATTTTATATAAGTAATATATCTTCATATAATGTATATTATGGAAGTGCATCAAAGTTAATTGTATTAATGCTTTGGATATATTTAATTAGTTATATATTCGTTTTAGGTATGAGTATTAATGCAAATATTACTAGACAGGAATAATTGACAATAATTATAATGTGTAGTAGAAAAATTATATAAATAGTGTTATAATTATTTAATGTGGAGGTAATTTTTGTGAAAGAAAAAGTAAAAAAAATTATAAAAAAGGCAAAGGAATTTGATTATAAAGATTATATAAGTACAAATAAACTATTTTTTACATTTGTACTAACAACACTTCTTAATGGAATGCTTCTTAGATTTTTTACAGTACATAATTATTTTGCTATAAAACCTATAATGGCTGATTTAGCATTAATATTATTACTTGGTTCATTTGTATATTTATTTAAACCAAAAAATAGATTTAGATATTTAATGATATTATCTATTATATTTACGGCAGTATGTATAATTAATTCACTTTATTATACATATTATATGTCATTCGCATCATTCTCACTTATCGCAGTATCTTTAACTGTTGTAGATGTTGGAGATGCAGTTGTAAAAAACGTATTACAATTTAAAGATTTTATGTTTTTATGGCAACCAATATTGTTAATAATATTACATAGTAGATTAAAAAAGAAAGATCATTATAATAGAGTAACAAAAAAAGAAAATAAGAAAAAGAGATTTACTGGAACATTTGTTTTAGGAATAGTTGTTTATGCATTATTCTTTATGACAGTAACAGGTGTTGAATATAGTAGATTAAGTAAACAATGGAATAGAGAATTCTTAGTAGAAAAATTTGGTGTATATACATATCAGTTAAATGACTTATTTAAAAGTTTAGATGCTAAATTTAATACTTTATTCGGTTATGATAATGCTGCAAAGGACTTTAGAGAGTTTTATTCAAATAAAGAAGAACATAAAACTAATGAATATACAGATAAATTTAAAGGTAAAAATGTAATAGTAATTCATACAGAAAGTATGCAGAATGCTGCATTAAATACTTCATTTAATGGACAAGAAGTAACACCTAACTTAAATAGATTAAAAAATGAAGGAATGTACTTTAGTAATTATTATTCACAAGCTAGTAGTGGGACAAGTAGTGATTCAGAATTTACGTTTGCAACTTCATTATTACCTGTAACTAATGGTGCAGTTGCTATAAGTTATTGGAATAGAGAATATGAAACTCTTCAGAAATTACTAAAAGGTGAAGGTTATAGAACTGTTAGTATGCATGCTAATACTGGTGATTTTTGGAATAGAAATAATTTTCATAAAAAACTTGGATACGACAAATTTTATAGTAAACAAGATTATAATATAGATGATGTTATAGGACTTGGTTTATCAGATAAATCATTCTTTAAACAATCAGTAGAAAAATTAAAAAAAGAATTTAGTGAACATGATAAAGTATATGCAACTTTAATAATGCTTTCAAATCATACACCATTTGATGATACAGATAAATATGGTGAATTTGATGTAGATATTAAAGAAGAAGTTACAAAAACAAATGAAAATGGAGAAGAAGTAAAAGAGACAGTTACATATCCATATATGGAAGGAACAAAACTTGGAAATTACTTCAAATCAGCGCATTATGCAGATTCTGCAATTGGAGAATTAATAACTGAATTAGATGAAGCTGGACTTCTTGATAATACAATATTAGTATTCTATGGTGATCATGATGCTAAACTTGCAAAATCAGATTATGTAAGAATGTATAATTATAATAAAGAAACAAATGAGGTATTAGAAAAAGATGATCCAAATTATACTGATATAGATTATTATTGGTATGAACTTAATAGATCAGTTCCATTTATAATTTGGGAAAAAGATGGTAATATATCTAAGAAAATAGATACTGCTATGGGAATGTATGATGCAATGCCAACACTTGCTAATATGTTAGGAGTTAGTCCAAAATATAATTTAGGTAATGATATTATGAATTTAACTGATAATGTCGTTGTATTCCCAAATGGTAACTGGCTTACAAATAATATTTATTATAATAGTCAAAAAGACCAATATAAGATATTAAAT
>ERZ773229.2437-NODE-2437-length-11083-cov-2.820548_pt1 | contig 11083 bp, 9 predicted proteins | sample MGYA00580992_ERZ773229 | MGnify/ENA primary metagenome ERZ773229 (study PRJEB29015, sample SAMEA2737795) | human gut metagenome | biome: human gut; feature: human-associated habitat; material: faeces | place: China | collected 2012 ... | reverse complement strand
TACGGGAATTCTACCAGTGCATAGAACTTGGGTTTGGAATGGTCGATTTCAGCATGGAAGGTGTGTTCATCCTGCCATACCTTTTGCCATTTGGCCTCAACAGCCTTGAAATCATATTTCATAAAGCTTCTCTCCCCACAGAAATTTGTGCGTACTGTGCTTTTGCGCTCCGCATCGGCTCCCCTGAAGGGGAGCTCCGGCGCAGCCGGTGAGGGGTGGTTCGGCGTCACGCACCCCTGTATTTTATGTTCTTTCGGGGTTCCACCCCTCAGGCACCTGCGGTGCCGGCTCCCCTCAAGGGGAGCCATCCAGCATCCATGTTTACGCCTGCTCTTCCGGCTTTTCTTCCCATTCTTCGGCGGGCAGCTCCTTGGCGTCAGCCCACAGGTGCTCCAGGTCATAGAAGTCATGGGCTTCCGGCGTAAATACATGCACAATCACGCTGCCGTAATCCAGCAGCACCCAGCGGTTGCCGTCATGGCCTTCGGTGCGCAGCACGTTCACGCCTGCGCGGCCCAGCTGGAAGTCCGCCTCGTCTGCCAGTGCGCCCACATGGGTGGTGGAATTGCCGGTTGCGATCACGAAATAATCCGTTACCGTGGTCAGGTTTTCCACATGCAGGATGCGGATATTATAGCCTTTTTTCGCGTCCAGCGCGCGGGCCAGACGGATGGCAAGTTCTTTGCTTTCCATTCAATTCTCCTTTGTTGCAGGATCTATCATTCTGACGGGGTGCTGTCACCATCGGTGCTGTCCCCGTCCGTGCTGTCATCCGGCGCCGGGGTTGCGGTATCATAAACGTCCGTTGTGTCAGAGCCGTCAATGTTGTTTGTCTGCTGTGCGTTGGAAATTTCCTCGTTCAGGGTTCCCATAAACTGCACGCTGGGGTCAGATGCCGTCAGGCCGCTCAAATCAAACAGGCCGTCATCCCCTGCAATGTTCAGCTGGCTGGCATCCACCGGGCCGGTATTCTCGCGGAAATACTCGTTCAGCAGGTCTGCCGTTTCCTGCCTTGCCACCACAACGGTACTGTTGCCGTTATAGCTGATGGCCTGACCCATGTACACGGGGATCTGGCAGAACATGATGTTGGAGCTGGAAATTTTCAGCATACTGACCGCCACGCTGACCAGCTCGGTTGAACTCAGGTCAGTTTCCATCTGGCTGGTAATGACCGGCAGCAGCTTGGCGATATCCCACACCGTCATGCTGCGCATACGGGCGAACAGCGCTGCATAGAAGTACCGTTGCATGCGCAGGCGGCCCAGGTCAGAGTCTGCATAAATGTGGCGGGTACGCAGGAAGAACTCTGCCGCCGCGCCGTCCATGGTCTGGTAACCCTGGCTCAGGTGGCTTCCGCCGTAATCCATCTCCTGCGGCACATACACTTTGATGCCGCCGAAGGTATCAATGATCTGGGTCAGCGCTTCCAGCCGGACGGACAGGTAGCCGTCCACATGCAGGCCAAAAATGTTATAGATCTCATCGGCCAGCGCGCTGATGTTGTTGCCGCCGTTGGAGCCCTGCGTTTTGGCAATGGCGTTGATCTGATAATTGCCGGAGAAGCTGGCATCCGTGGTAACAAAGATGTTGCGCGGGATCTGCAGCATCTTGACCTGGCCGGTCTCATTGTTGAAGTGCAGGTACAAAATCATGTCGGTCATGCCGTCATCTACCTGCGAATCGGTTTCCTGCCCGGTCTCGGTGGAGCGGTCAATGCCCACCACCAGCAGGTTGAACTCTTTGCCCGCATACTCTTTGGGGGTGTTGATCAGCTGGTTCAGGCTGATGGACCCCGCCGACGGTGCAATGGCGTGCATGATAAAGACGACCGTGCCAAAAAAGATCACAGCGATGGCCAGCAGGGTGCCCAGTAACGCCTTCCACCAGCCGCCTTTTTTCTTTTTCTTGCCGTTCGGGCCATAGGGGCCTGCGCCGCCTTTGCCTTTGCGGCTGCCGCCCTTGGGCGGTTTGCCACCGCCGCCTGCGGCAGATTTGCTGCCGCTCTTGCCTGCGGCGGATTTTCCGCTTCCGGCTGCCGGTTTCCCGGCGCTGCGTGAAGCCTGCATAACGGTGTCCTCCTGCTGCGGCGCGGCCTGAGGTGCAGCGGGCTGGGCTGCCGTTTGGGCAGCGCGGCGGGCCACACGCGCCTGATACTCTGCATCCGCGTTCATATCATAATGTGCGCGGCTACCTTTGGTTTCGTTCAGGTCCAGCCGGCGCACCTGGGTGCGGGTGGCCCCCTGTGCGCTCTGGCTGCGGGCGCGGCGCTGCAGCTCCAACGCCTGGCGCTGGGCGCGGGTCAGGGGCTGCTCGCTCTGGGCAGCGGCCTGGGTCTGCTGGCGCGCGGCAGCTTCGCGGGCAGCGTGGGCCTCCTGGGCCTGCTGCTGGGCAGCAGCGGCGCGGGCTTCCTGCTCTTTCTGCTGGGCGGCGCGGTAGCGGTCAACATCGGTTTGCTGCACACGGTTAAAGCTGCGGGTGCGGCGGGTGTTATTGGCGGCAAGCTGCTGTGCACGACGGCGGGCAGCTTCGTACTCATCCTGATTCAGCGCACTGCCTGTTTTCACAGTACGCCCGGTGTTCACCGTGCGCGGCGCGTCACCAGCATGGTAGACATTGCGCGGCGCATCGCCGGTGTTTACCCTGCGGATCTCGCTCATAACGTTCCTCCCTTTTATTCAAACGATGGGAACTGGTCTTTCATCTTATTCGGTTACGGCACACCCGCAAAAGGCAGTGCCTGCCCCTTTATCGGGTGCAGGCCGCGCGGGCATCATCCAGTGCGGCAACGGTATCGGGGTCCAGTGGGTTGCCTTTTTCGCGCACAAAGGCAATGCTTTGTTCCAGTGCATGGCGCAGCGCCAGGTCCAGGTTCTGCATTTCCTCGGCACGCAGCGCCTCCACACCGGGGTAATCCCGTTCGGCACTGGTCATATCCGCCATGTAAATAATCTTGTCCAACAGGCTCATGTTCTGTTTGCCGGTGGTATGGCACTCAATGGCAGATAAAATTTCCGGGTCCGTCACACCCCACTGTGTCTGGCACAAAATCGAGGCCGCGTACCCATGCCACACCGGCGCAGGGCGCTTGGCGGCATTTTTAGCTATTATAGCATTGTCAGCAAAAATCTGCAACATCTCTGCCTTGGGCAGTTCTTTCGCGTTGTCGTGCAAAAGTGCCGCTAATGCGGCCTTTTCCCCATCCGCGCCATAGCGTTTTGCCAGCTTGACTGCCATTTTTTTTACATTTATGGTGTGCTTGTAACGCTTTTCGCTCAAACGGCTTTTTACCAGCGCTTTTGCTTCGTCCACTGTCATCAAGATCCGCATCCTTTCCCTACTTTATTGTACCCTATCTATGGCTTCAAATCAGCTTGCCGTACAGCCCGTTCCGGTGTATCACATCCGCCACCGGCGGGGGCAGCAGCTCCTTCAGCCGGGCAGGGGGATACTTTCCTGCGCGGATATCGCTGGAGGCACACTCCAGCACCGGGGCATCCGCAAACATGATCTTCCCGCCTGCTTCTTCCAGCTTTTGGGCTGCTGCACGCAGAGCGTCGCCATCGCCGGGTTCCCGGCTTTGCACCACCAGGGTGACCATAGCCAAAATTTCCCGCCAGCGGTACCATTCATCAAATGTTTCCAGCATATCGCTGCCAATTGTCATATACAGCTGAGCGCCGGGATACTTTTCCTGCAGCATGCTGACGGTATTATAGGTATAGCTGCGGCCCGCGCGGTCCACTTCCCACTGGCTCACCTGCACCTGGGGGCCAAGCGCCTTAAAGCATTCGCACATGGCAAGGCGCAGTTCGCCCGGCGTTGCGCTGGCGTGCTTGTGGGGTGGGATGCCCGCCGGCATAACCAGCACCACATCCGGCTGCACCGCCTGCATGGCGGCCCGCAGGTTGTTCATGTGCCCGGCGTGGGGCGGGTCAAATGTGCCGCCAAATAGCAGTGCTTTCATCTTACTTTTTCAGCAGTTCCGCATAAGCAGATTCCTTCGGCTTTTTGCGGAACAGCACAAACTTGCGGCCAATCACCTGCACGCACTCTGCATGGATGGCTTCGCACAGGATGTCGGCAGCCTCGCGGGCATCATACTCGCTGTTTTCCAGCACCTTCAGCTTGATCAGCTCGCGGGCTTTGATGCAGTCATCCACGCCCTTGATCAGCGTTTCATCAATTTCGCCCTTGCCGATCTGGAAAACCGGCTCCATGGTGTTGGCCATGCCGCGCAGTGCGGCGCGCTGTTTGCTTGTCAAAGACATTGTTCGCTCCTTATTGTTCAGTCAAAATCAAATCGTTCTATTCAGTTTTTCTCTGCGGCTCATTCGCCTAAAAATGCGGCGAGCTCGGCTTCCAGCTTTTCCATGGCGCGGCCGCGGTGGCTGATGGCGTCTTTTTCGGCATCGGCCAGCTCGGCATAGGTGCGGTGTGCGGTGTTGGGTACCGTGCCGCCGCCGGGCAGGCCGACGGCATCGGGGACAAACAGCGGGTCATACCCAAAACCGTTATCGCCCGCCGGGGTCAGGGCCACACTGCCGGGGCATTCGCCGGTCACAACCAGCTCCCGCCCATCCGGCAGGATCAGGCAGACCGCCGAAACGAACTTGGCGGCGCGCTGTCCCACCGGCACATTCTGCATCTCTGCCATCAGCTTTTCGTTGTTGGCGGCATCGTTGCCGTGCTCACCCGCATAGCGTGCGCTGTACACGCCGGGTGCCCCGTTCAGGGCATCCACGCACAGGCCGGAATCATCCGCCACGGTGGGCAGGCCGGTTGCCTTGCAAAAGGCTTCGGCCTTAATCTTTGCGTTTTCCGCAAAGGTGGTTCCGGTTTCCTCCGGGTCCAGGGTTACACCCAGTTCCCGCAGGCTTTTTACCTCGTGGCCGCAGCGGGTCAGGATGCGGCGCAGCTCTTTCAGCTTGCCCGCATTGTTGGTGGCTGCACAAACGATCATGCCTGTTCCTCCCCTGCCTGCTCCGTTTCCTCTTTTTTATGCTGCGGAACCTCCGGCAGCAGGGCTTCGGCAAAATCGGTGGCGGAGAAGAAGATCAGGTCGTCGATCTTTTCCCCCACGCCCACAAAACGGATGGGCAGGCCCAGCTTTTCGTGCACACCGATGATGCAGCCACCCTTGGGGGTGCCGTCCAGCTTGGTCAGCACAACGCCGGTGGCACCGGCGGCGCGGCAGAACTCCTGCGCCTGGCTGATGGCGTTCTGGCCGGTAATGGCATCCAGCACCAGCAGCACTTCCAGGCTGGCATCCGGGCTGGCCTTTTTCACGCTGCGGCTGATCTTTGCCAGCTCATCCATCAGGCCCTTTTTGTTGTGCAGGCGGCCTGCGGTATCGGCAATGACCATATCATAGCCGCGGGCCGTGGCGGATTTGACCGCATCAAAAATCACGGCTGCGGGGTCAGCGCCCTCGCCCGCCTTGACCAGCGGCACCCCGGCACGGTCGGCCCAGGTTTCCAGCTGTTCGCTGGCCGCTGCGCGGAAGGTATCGCCTGCCGCCAGCATGACCCGCTTGCCCAGATCCTTGTACAGATAAGCCAGCTTGGCAATGGTGGTGGTTTTGCCCACGCCGTTCACGCCCACAACCAGAATAACCGCCGGTTTGCCGCTCAGGTCCAGGTCAGTTTTGGGGCTTACCTCGCGGCGGATGATATCGCGCAGGGCATCCAGCGCTTCCTGGCCGGTATGCAGGCCGTTGATCTCTACCTCATCGCGCAGCTCGTCCACCAAACGCACCGCGCAGCTGGGGCCGACATCGGCCAGAATCAGCTGCTCTTCCAAATCATTATACAGGTCATCATCAATAACAGAGCTGGTCAAGGTGTTGACGATGTTCTGGAAAAAGTCCGTTCTGGTTTTTTCCAGGCCATCGCTCATTTTCTTCTTTTTCTTAAAAATATCGAAGAATCCCATGGCGGTTCCTCCTTTGAATTAACTGATCAGATCAGCGGAAACGTTTTCAAGGTCAAGGCGCAGGATCTTGGAAACACCATCCTCCTGCATGGTCACGCCGTACAGCACATCAGCTGCTTCCATGGTGCCGCGGCGGTGGGTGATAACGATGAACTGGGTGCGTTCGGTCATGCGGCGCAGATACTGCGCATAGCGCGTAACGTTCACATCGTCCAGTGCAGCTTCAATTTCGTCCAGGATGCAGAACGGCGACGGGTTGACGGCCAGAATGGCAAAATAAATGCTGATGGCCACCAGCGCCTGTTCGCCGCCGGACAGAGCCGACAGGTTTTTGATGACCTTGCCGGGGGGCGAAACCTGAATTTCAATGCCGGAGTTCAGCACATCGTTCTCATCCGAAAGATAGAGCCTCGCCGAACCGCCGCCGAACAGCTCGCGGAAGATCGCACCGAAGTTGCGGTTGATCTCCTTAAAGCTGGCGGTGAACATCTCCTGCATTTCGCTGCACAGCTCGGCAATCATTCGGTTCAGCTCTGCGCGGGATTTCTCCACATCGGTGACCTGTGCTTTCATGAAGTCGTACCGTTCTTTAACTTCCTTGTACTCTTCGATCGCGCCCACATTCACGTTGCCCAGCACGCGGATCTTGCCGCGCACTTCGGCCACCTGGCGGCGCAGGTCTGCCACATTGGCAAAGGGTACACAGAGCTTTTCCGCCTCGGCTTCGGTCAGCTGGTATTCCTCCCACAGCTTGGATGCAGTGGTGTTCAGCTCAGTTTCCGCCGCGGTCTTGCGCTCGGCCAGGCGGGCCATCTCGCCGCTCATCCGCTCGCGCTCATCGGTCAGGGTGCGGTTTTCCTGGGTCAGGCGGGTCACAGCGGCTTCCTTTTCCATGCGCTCGGCATTAGCCTTGCGGATGGTTTCCTCCGCCGCGGTGATCTTCTGTTTGTTTTCTTCGCTGGCTCGCTTGATTTCATTGGCGCGCAGCTCATTGGCGGCAATGCGCTCTTTGGCGGCGGCCACATTGGCCTGCAGTTCCCGCACGCGGGCTTCGGCTTCGCCGCTGCGGCCTTTCAGGGTTTCCAGCGCTGCTTCGTGCAGGCTCAGGTCCTTCTCGGTGCGCAGCTTCTGCATTCGGTTATCCGAAAGTTTCTGCGATGCTTCCTCCCGCTGGCGGGTCACATCGCTGGTGGAAGCGCCCAGGCTTTCCAGCTCTTTGCGGTGCGTTTCAATCTCGGCTTCCGCCTGTTTGCGGGCGTTTTCTGCCTGGGCGGCGGCCGCAGTGTTCTCCCGCAGCTGCTGTTCCAGCGCGGCGATCTCCTGCCCGCGGTGGGCGGCAGCATTCTTGCCCTCTTCCAGCGCGGTGTTCAGCTGATCCAGCTCCATCTCGGCTTTCAGGCGGGCCGCAGCGGCGGTCATGCCCTCGCTCTCGGCACCGGCCAGCTGGGCGGTCAGGTTATCCACCTCCGCTTTGCGGGCGGCGGCTTCCTTTTCGGCTGCTGCGCGGCGCTCGTCCAGTTTCAGCACCTTGGCACGCAGTTCGTCCAGTTCCTGCTTGCGGCTGAACACACCCACGCTGCGCGCGGTGGAACCGCCGGTAAAGGAACCGCCTGCGTTGATGACCTGGCCGTCCATTGTGACAATGCGGTTGCGGTAGCCAAGATTTTTGGCCACCACCGACGCTTCGCCCAGATCCTCCACCACAATAATGCGGCCCAGCAGGTTATCAATAATATGCTGGTACTGGGGGGCGGTCTCCACCAGGTCGGCGGCCACCTCTGCCGTGCCGGTCAGGCGGCCATTGAATCGGCTGCCCTGCACGGTATCCAGCGGCAGGAAGGTTGCGCGTCCGGCGCGTTCTTCCTTCAAAAAGGTGATGGCCGCGCGGGCGCAGCCTTGGTCCTGCACCACAATGTTCTGCAGCGCAAAGCCAAGTGCCGTTTCAATCGCGATTTCGTACCCCTTGCGCACGCTCAGGATACCGGCCACCGGACCGATGATGCCCCGCAGCCGCCCACCGCCCGCGGCGCGCATGACGGCTTTTACGCTCTGCTGATAGCCGTCCATGTTGCGCTCCAGATCCTCCAGAATGCGGATGCGCTGGGCGGTGTTGTTTTTATCCGCTGCGGCCTTCTGCAAAGCTTCAGCGGCTTCCGCCTGCTGGCGGTGACGGCTTTCCAGCTTGAGCTTTAAGCCGGAGCGGATGTTATCGTTGCGGGTCACGGCTTCCTCGCACTCTTTCAGGTGCTCGGCAGCAGCGTCCCGTTCCTCGGTCAGTTTTTGTGCCACATCACCCGCGGCGGCTTCCTGGTTTTTCAGGCCGTTCAGCTGGGCGCGGGCCGCTTCCACGGCGGATTGCAGCCCCGCACCCCGCACCTGCAGGGCAGTGGCATTCTGCTGCATGCGGGCCATGGCGGCGCTCACGATCTCCCGCCGCTCACCGCTTTGCAGCGCCTGCTGTTCCAGCGTGTTCAGCTGCTGGCGCAGCTTGTCCGCCTCGGCATCCAGATTTTGCAGCACGATTTGCAGCTGGGTGATTTCCGCTTTGTGCTCGTCCGCTTCCTGCGCAATCCCCTTTGCGCCTTCCCCGGCGCGGGTCAGCTCATCGCTGGCGCTGCGGATCTGCTCGTTCGCGTGTTCGGTTTCGTTCTGCAAAACTGCCAGCTGGCTTTCGCTCCCGGCGTTCTGCTCGGTAATGGTGCGGATCTCAGCGTTCGCTTCCTCCACCTGCAGCATCAGCTGCTGGGCTTCGGCGCGCAGGGCTTCGGTGCGGGTGTCAAATTCATCCAGCTGGCGGGAAATGCGTGCATAGTCGCTTTCCGCCGCCTCATACTTGCGCTGCTGGTCCCGCACCGTATCCTGTGCGCGGCGGATTGAATCCACCCACAGGGTAATTTCCAGCCCCTTGCGGGTCTCGGAATATGCCAGGAACTGCTCCGCCTTTTCGCTGTCGCGTTTCAGGGGTCCAACCCGCTTTTCCAGCTCCCCCAGAATATCCCGCAGGCGTTCCAGATTGCCCTCCGCTGCGGCCAGGCGGCGTTCGGCTTCATTTTTGCGGTAGCGGTATTTGGCAATGCCAGATGCTTCCTCAAAAATCTCGCGCCGCTCGGTGGATTTTGCACCAACGATCTCCGCAATGCGCCCCTGACCCACAATGGCGTAGCCATCGCGCCCAAGGCCGGTATCCAGCAGCAGCTCGTACACATCTTTTAAGCGCACGCTCTGGCCGTTGATGGTATACTCGCTCTCCCCGCTGCGGTAATAGCGGCGGCCAATGGTTACTTCGTCCGCGTCCATTTCCAGCCCATGATCGGAGTTATCAATGGTCAGCGATACCGCCGCATAGCCCATTGCGCCGCGGGTCTGGGTGCCGCCAAAAATAACGTCCTCCATCTTGCCCGCACCGCGCAGCTGTTTGGAGCTGGTTTCGCCCAGAACCCACCGGATGGAATCCGAAATGTTGCTTTTGCCGGAGCCGTTCGGCCCCACAACACCGGTAATGCCTTCGCCAATGGTGATCCGCGTTTTATCCGGGAAGGACTTGAAGCCCTGTATCTCAAGTTCTTTTAAGCGCATAGATGCCCCTTTTTATGCCTGCTGTTCCAGCTTGGTCAGCGCCGCTTTGGCAGCCTGCTGTTCCGCAGCCTTTTTGCTGCGGCCTTCGCCCACAGCCAGCGCCTTGCCGTTCAGCGCCACAGTAACCTGGAACCGCTTATCATGCGCCGGGCCGGATTCCCCTGTCACGGTGTAGGTCAGGCGGTCGTCCGGGTGTTTCTGCACCACTTCCTGCAGGGCGGTCTTGTGGTCATCCTCGGCGGTTTTGCCCTCCGTGATGAACGGCAGGATAAAGTTGCGGGCGGTCTCAATGCCGCCGTCCAGGAACAAAGCGGCAATGGTGGCTTCAAACGCATCCGAAACCACGCTGGGGCGGCAGCGCCCGCCGCCCAGCTCCTCGCCGCGGCCCAGCCGCAGGTAAGAGCCCAGGTCGATCTCCTGCGCAAACTGGAACAGCGCGTCCTCGCTGACCAGCGAAGCGCGCATGCGGGACAGTTCGCCCTCCGGGCGGGTGGAATGGTGGAACAGATAGTTTGCCACCACAACGGACAGCACACTGTCGCCCAAAAATTCCAGCCGCTCGTTATACAGCGTAGGGGTTTTGCTCTCGTTGGCGTAAGAGCTGTGGGTCAGCGCCGTGATGAGCAGTTCTTTATTCTTAAAATGGTAATGCAGCTTTTCTTCCAATTCCTCAGGGGTACGCGTGGTCATAAGATTGCCTTACCTTTCGTTTTCTCTGTTTTGCGAATGTATATCGGGATATTTTGCAGGCCGGGCGGGCAATGCCCGCCCCTACAAAGCAACGTATCAACCAGACAAAACAGGAGTGTGAAACATGGCCGAACAAGCAGTATCGCCCATGATGCAGCAGTATTTTGAAATCAAAAAACAGCATCCCAACGAGATTCTGTTCTACCGCGTCGGTGACTTCTATGAAATGTTCTACGACGACGCGCTGACGGCCTCCCGCGAACTGGAACTGACGCTGACCGGCAAAAACTGCGGCAGGGAAGAACGCGCCCCCATGTGCGGCGTGCCGTTCCACTCCTACGAGACTTACATGGCACGCCTGGTCGCCAAGGGCTACAAGGTCGCCATCTGTGAGCAGATGGAGGACCCTGCCCTCGCCAAGGGTCTTGTCAAGCGCGACATCATCCGCGTTGTCACGCCCGGCACGGTCATTGAAAGCAGCATGCTGTCCGAGGATAAAAACAACTATCTGGCGAGCATTTACTGCAAGCGCACCCGCGGCCGCTGGCGTGCGGGCGTCTGCTTTGCGGACGTTTCCACCGGCGAGGCCTACGCCACCGAGCTGAACGCTGAAAAAATCGGCGGAGCCATCATCACTGAGCTGTGCCGCTATATGCCCAGCGAGATTTTGATCTGCCCGCCGATGCTTGACTTTAAAGATGTCACGACCTACATCAAGCAGCACACGAACGCCCTGGTCGAGCTGCGCGAGGATGCCTGCTTTAAGGACGTCGTCATGGAGCAGACCATGGCCGACCAGTTCGGCGCCGACTGGCGTACGACCCTCGGCTATGAGAAGGACGCGCTTGTCCCGTATGCTGTGGCGGCGCTTCTCAACTACCTG
>ERZ773229.2433-NODE-2433-length-11102-cov-4.800308_pt1 | contig 11102 bp, 9 predicted proteins | sample MGYA00580992_ERZ773229 | MGnify/ENA primary metagenome ERZ773229 (study PRJEB29015, sample SAMEA2737795) | human gut metagenome | biome: human gut; feature: human-associated habitat; material: faeces | place: China | collected 2012 ... | reverse complement strand
TCACGCCGGTGCCCTTGAGGGCTGCGGCGATCTCCGGCAGCACCTCGGCAGTGGCCGGGCACTGATCCAGCACGCGGCCGCCGTGGTTGGACACCACGATAGCAGCCGCGCCGGCTTCCTTTGCCTTCCGTGCGCCCTTAACGGTCATAACGCCCTTGACGATAAAGGGGCGCTCGGCCAGCTTGACGATCTCGGCAAGCTCTGCCACGCTCTTGCTGCCTGCGGGCGGAGTCATGTTCTTCAGGAAGGGCAGACCGGCTGCGTCCACATCCATGGCCACGGCAAAGCAGCCGCTGGCCTTGGCCTCGGCCATCTTTTCCTTAATGGTATCAATGTTCCAGGGCTTGATGGTGGGCACGCCGCAGCCGTTTGCTGCGCCAATGGCCTTGGTGGCCATCTCCATAACGGTGGGGTTGGTGCCGTCGCCGGTAAAGGCAGCGATGCCGTTCTCTGCACAGGCGCGCACCAGCACATCATTATAGGTCATATCGGTATAGGCTTCGGAGTAGTGCAGGTTCACAGCACCCACCGGGCCTGCAAAGAACGGGTACTTGAAGCTCTTGCCAAACAGCTCAATATGGGTGTCCGGGGTGCCGCCCTCGCACAGGGTGTCCATGTTCACGCGGATCTCGGCCCACTTATTATAATTGCGGATGGCCGTATCGCCCACGCCCTTGGCACCGGGGCCGGGGATCTGGTTTTTGCAGGCCACGCCGTTGCACACCGGGCAGGCCTTGCAGTATTTTCCGATGCACTCGCGCGCATTAGCCAGCACTTCAGGATAAGTCATAATAAAATATCCTCCTTTTATTCCTTTTCTGCAGGGCAAACTCTCTCCGCAGTACTCTCTGCCCCCATCATAGCCCGGTTTTCAGCCGTCGTCAAGGGTTTTGCACGGTTTTCAGTGCAAAGTTCGGAGGCCAGAAACGCAGGCACGTGCTTTTTGAAAAAATACAATTTTTTTCAAAAAAATCCTTGACAAAAGTGCTTCTTTCAGGTATTATAGTGGAGCGCTGAGGGCCACGGCCCGAAACGCTGAAAACCGAAGATGTGGAAAGATGGCTGAGTTGGTCTAAGGCGCACGACTGGAAATCGTGTAACGTGTCAAAAGCGTTCTGGGGTTCGAATCCCCATCTTTCCGCCAGAAATCCGAAACCTTACGGTTTCGGATTTTTTGTTTTTTCAGCGCTTCTCTGTTCCGCCTTGACTTTTGTCCGCTGTTCCGCTATGCTGAATAAAACATCTGAGGGAGGATTTTTTATGGCATCTTCCAAACGAAAAAAGCACGGCGCGGGCTATGTGATCCTGATCGCAGTGCTCATTCTTGTACTGCTTGCAGTCGTGGCCGCTGTAACCGGGTACAGTCTGGTAGCCCGCCGGGTGAAAGCGCTGCAGGCAGGCGCGGCCTTTACCTTTGATTATGAGATCACATCCACAGCCGATTCCCCTGCCCTTTACACCATCCTGCAAAAGACAGGCTCCACCAAGGGCACCGTCAACGGCCTGTATGCGCCGGACGCACTGCAGCTGAGCATCTCGGCCCCGGATGCCGTTATCCCGGCAGGCCCGCTCACCCGGGTGTATATCAGCAGCAGCGAGACCTTATACGATGTCGGGCAGCTGTACAAAAATATCCGCTCTTCCATCACCGGCAGCTACCCGCTGGCGAGCCTTCTGCTGCCGGACTGGAGCCTTGGCAGTTATATCTCGCAGGCCCAGCTGGCAAGCCTGCTGGGTGTGGACACCACAGCCACCAGCCTGCAGGACATGACCGAGTTTGAGCTGCCGCAGAAAAAGCTGCAGCGCGTACAGCCGGAAGGCGCAAAGGACGGCTACCTTTATTTTCAGCTGGATACCGGTGATGCCAGCACCAATGCACCGGTACTTGTTATCGGGCTGGAAAAGAGCAGGTTCTTTGCGGATGCCATCCCGGTGCACATCCTGCTCACCATCCCGGAACACGGGGTCAGCATCCAGCTCACTGGCACCGTGAGTGCCCAGACCGTGGTACTCACTGCGCCCACATCCCGCATGAAGGACGAAGACATCCAGACGCTGGTGCAGATCCGCGATACCATCCAGAGCGTGCTGCAGTTCGTGCAGACCGCTGCCAACAGCGTACAGAACGCGGGCTGATCTTTCCGCAAACAACAAAAGCCAGAAACGGCAGCAGTCGTTTCTGGCTTTTGTTCTGTCATTTTACCGGTCAAGGATGCGGCCATCGGTGGAGAAGGTGACTACATTCCACGGGATGAACTTGCCGCTGTTCTTCAGAGCAGTGATGGCAGCGTGCTCCAGCCCGCCGCAGCAGGGCACCTCCATGCGCAGCACGGTCACGCTCTTGATATCATTGCTGCGGATGATCTCGGTCAGCTTTTCGCTGTAATCCACAGCATCCAGCTTCGGGCAGCCGATGATGGTCACATGGCCCCTCATGAACTCCTCGTGGATATTGGCGTAGGCATAGGCGGTGCAGTCGGCGGCAATCAGCAGCTTGGCACCGTCAAAGTAGGGCGCGTTCACCGGCACCAGCTTGATCTGGCAAGGCCACTGTGCCAGCTGGGACTGCATGGGCACTGCGGCTGCGGCAGGTGCGGTCTGCTCACGGTGGAACTGTTTCATCATGCTGCCCGGGCAGCCATGGAACGCCGGTGCGGCGGGCTGTGCCTGCTGCTGGGCGGCAGCGGCCTTTTTCTGCTTGTTTTCCAGCACAGCCTGCTCGTCATAAGCGGCGGCTTCGCGCTCGGTAAAGGTGATGGCACCGGTGGGGCAGCCGGGCAGGCAGTCGCCAAAGCCGTCGCAGTAGTCGTCCCGCATCAGCTTGGCCTTGCCGTTCACAAGGCCGATGGCACCCTCGTGGCAGGCGGTGACGCAGGCACCGCAGCCGTTGCATTTTTCTTCGTCTATATGAATGATTTTGCGGATCATGGAAAAATCCTCCTTGCTTTGATGTTCTGAGTATACTATAATCAGACCGTGCTTTCGGTTGTTATAACCACAGAAAGAGGTTTTTTATGAAAAAGATCGCGTCGCCCCTGTTTCAGGATCTTTCAGAAGCCGAGCTGGATACCCTTGCCGCTGCCGGGCACCTGCGCACCCGGCAGTTTGCAAAGCACGAGGTCATCTTCCGCGCCGGAAGCTGCGTGCGGGAGATCGGCATTGTGCTGCGTGGTTCCGTGCACATTGAAAATCTGGATCTCTGGGGCACCAAAAGCATCCTGAGCAGCGTAGGTGCCGGGCAGGCCTTTGCCGAGACCTACGCCTTTTGCGGCGAGGCCTTGATGGTGGATGCTGTTGCGGCCGAACATTGCGAAATACTGTTCCTGCACACTGCCGCCCTTACCGATGCGCGGATCGAGCCAGCGCTGAAAGACAAGCTGCTGCGCCGCCTGCTGGCGGTGTCCATGCGCAAGAACCTCAGCCTTTCGCAGCGCATCTTCTGCACAACGCCCAAGACTGTGCGCGGACGGCTGCTGACCTATTTTTCCGCACAGGCAGCACGCTGCGGCAGGATGGAGTTCGAGGTGCCCTTCAACCGCCAGCAGATGGCCGACTACCTCAATCTGGACCGCAGCGCCCTCTCCAAAGAGCTGTGCAAAATGCGGGACGAAGGTTTGCTGGAATTTGATAAAAACCGCTTTGTTTTAAAGCAGCTTCCAGAATAACCAAAAGCGCCCGCCGGGCAGGGCTGGACCTCCGGCGGGCGCTTTCATTTTAACAAATCAACAGAACGAGATTAGACCGTCTCCTTCTTCTTGCGGGGTGCGCACTTGCGCTTGGGCTTCTCCGCAGCGGGCTTTTCCTCTGCAGGTACTTCTGCCTTTGCAGGCTCTGCTTTTTCGGCAGCCTTGGCGGCGGTCTTTTTTGCGGCGGTCTTACGGGCAGGCTTTGCGGGCTTTTCTGCCGGTGCTGCGGTCTCTGCCTTCCCCTCTTCTGCAGCTTCTGCCTTGGCGGCAGCCGCCTTTTTGGTGGTGCGGGGCTTGCGGGCCGCAGTCTTCTTGGCCGGTGCCTTTTCTGCAGCGGGTGCAGCTTCAGCGGCAGCCTCCACAGCAGGCGCCTCGGCCTTCTTGGCGGCACGCTTTGCGCGCTCCTTCACCTCGGCAATGGTCCACAGCTGGTCATCTGCGCCGGGCACCTCCTGCCAGATCTGCAGCACAGTGCCAACCGCAGCGCCCATGCCAACGGTGTCCACGCACTTGCCGCCGGCCCAGGAAGAGCGCAGGCGTACAGTTCCTTCCGGGGTGGGCTGAACGGTCCACATCTGAGAGGTGCCGCCCACATCCTCCCACAGGTGCAGCCAGGTGCCGTTGGCGGTGCCGGTCATGGTCAGGTCCAGCAGCTTGCCGGATGCGCGGTTGCGGATGCGGTAAACGCCGTCACCCACGCGGATAAAGCTCCACTCCTGCTCAGGCTTATGCTCGTACTTGCCCAGACGGACGGTACCGGCTTCCTTGGTGCCCTCCACGGCCTGAATGACGTTGCCGGTGTGCGCGGCAATGGTGTAAAAGTGATCGGCTTCGATCACGGTCTGTGCAACAGTTTTCATGGTTTGTTCCTCCTATGGATCGCAGCCGCCCGGCTCTGCCCGCGGCTGCCACTTGTATTTTGTATGCAGCCTGTACAGATGCACAGGCTCTTTTGTTTCCCTTATGGTAAATGATACCACATATCGTGATTTTCTACAAGCAATTCGACCAGCCTTTAGCAAAACAGACAAAAACAGTCAAGCTTTCCGTCCGTTTTTCTCCCGCTCCAGGGGCATTTCAGGCACCATTCTGTGCCGGTTCGGCTCTCGACTTTTTGCCGCAGCTGCGTTATACTATGGAACGTGCATCCCGTGCACACATTCAAATTATCCGCCGCTCTGCTGCTGGGCGGCTTTTCTTGACCTATTCCTTATGATAAAAGGAGGTTCTTTCATGTCAGCAGACGAGCTCAACATTCAGCAATACAAAAAAATGACCGAGACACCCATTCCAAAGCTGATCCTCGGTCTTGCCGCCCCTACCATTTTAAGTATGCTCATCACCAGCATCTACAACTTGGCCGATACCTTTTTTGTGGGCCAGATCTCCACCAGCGCTTCCGGTGCGGTGGGCATTGTTTCCAGCCTGATGGCCATTATTCAGGCGCTTGGCTTTACACTGGGCCACGGCTCCGGCACCATCATCAGCCGCAGCCTTGGCAGCCGGAACACCGATGCCGCCACCCGCTTTGCTTCCACCAGCTTTTTTACTGCTCTGGCCGTTGGCGTGGTGCTGGCCGTTGTGGGCCTTGCCACTCTGCCCAGCTTCATGATGCTGCTGGGCAGCACTGTGACCATTCTGCCCCACGCCTGCACTTATGCACGGCCCATCCTCATTGCAGCCCCGCTTATGATCTCCAGCCTTGTGATGAACAACATCCTGCGCTATGAGGGCAAGGCGAACTTTGCCATGATCGGCCTTGTGACCGGCGGCGTGCTGAACATTGTGCTGGACCCCATCTTTATGTTCGGCTTGGGCCTTGGCACCGCCGGTGCAGGCATTGCTACGGCTCTCAGCCAAAGCATCAGCTTCTGCATCCTGCTGTCCATGTTCCTGCGGGGCAAAACCGTCAGTCAGTTCCGTATTGCTGCCGTCACCCGTGAAGCGCGGGAGTTCGGCATGATCCTGGTGGGCGGCGCGCCCAGCTTTGGCCGTCAGGGCCTGCAGAGCATCGGCGGCATGCTGCTGAATATCGCCGCCCGCAGCTATGGCGACGCAGCCGTTGCCGGTATGAGCATCATTTCCCGCATTTTCATGTTCATCATCTCGGTAGCCATTGGCGTTGGGCAGGGTCTGCAGCCGGTGGCCGCGTTCAACTACGGTGCGCGCAAATTCCGCCGGGTGCAAAAAGCCGCAGTTTTTACCATAGGTGCAGCCTTTTGTATGCTGGTGGTGCTGGTGAGCCTGTGCTGGGTCAACAGCGATGCCCTCATCCGCCTGTTCCGCGACGACCCGGAAGTTACCGCCGTGGCGCTGCCCGCCTTCCACTATCAGTGCCTTGCCATTCTGCTGCATCCGATCATTGTGGTGGCAAACATGACCTTCCAGAGCGTGGGCAAAGCCGGACGCGCCACCTTTCTGGCCTGCTGCCGTCAGGGCGTGTTCTTCATCCCGCTCATCCTCATCCTGCCCCGCACTTTCGGCCTTGTAGGCGTAGAGACCTGCCAGCCCATTGCGGATGCGCTCACCTTTATTGTTTCCCTGCCGTTCCTGCTGGCCTTCCTCAAGCAGCTGGACCGGATGGACGATGCTGAAAAAGCCAAAGCACAGTCCTGAAAGTCTGTCATAAAACTGTAATCAACAGCCGCGTTTTCCTGCAATGGAATGCGCGGCTGTTTCGTATTATAATTGAACTGGAAAACCTTTCCGGCTTTCTTTTAAACTTTGTTCCTTTCCATACTGTAAGGAGTGATCTTTATGAAGCGTAACGTTTGCCGCATAGGCAGCGCTGCTGTATGCGCTGCCCTGTGCCTTGCCCTTGGCTGCAGCTGCAGCGTGCTGCCGCCCGCTTCCGGCAAGCCTGCTGCTCCTGCTTCCTCAGTGCCCACCGATGCACACGGGGATCCGCTTTACGACAGCTCCCGGCTGGACGACGGAAAGCTGCGGATACTTTACGGTTACGACAATTCCGGCGGTGCCTGCACCGTTCTGTGCGGCAGCAAGGTGCTGTACCAGTCCTTCCGCAGCGAGAACGTGAACCTTCTGCAGGACACCGTGACCGGTGAGACCAACTACTGGTTCCGCACCTGGGCCGACCCGGACGCTTATTGCGGACGGCGCAGCGGCCTGTTTGACAAAGACGGCAATGAAGTCATGACCTTTGAGGGGGAGCAGAACGCCTCCATGCAGAACGGTCTGCTGGTGCTGCAGGAAGCCCACGCCGTGAACGGCAGCTACGAAAACGGCTACGACGATTACGGCACCTGTCAGGTGATCGACCTTTCCACCGGCGAACGTCTGCCCGTGCCGGATGGCGCATACCGCTGCATCGTGTGCGGGGACAGGCTGGTGTTCACCTGCTATGCCCGCCCAGCAGACCTTGCCGAGGACGCATGGGACGATGAACCCGCCCTGCACAGCTGGGTCATTATACAGACGAAGGACGGTACACAGACTTACGGCGCAGATGCCACTACTGCCCTGAGCCTTTCCTATGCACCGGACGTTCTGAACGACTGGGTAGAGCTGGACACCTGCCACGCCAGCGGCGAGCCAACGGACGAAACGCTCTATAACCCCGCCACCGGCGAAGGCTTCACCGGCTTCCGACAGGTATGCGGCAGCGGCACCGCCTGCTTCGAGACCAGCGATGGCCGCTACGAGCTGCGGGATCTCGCCACCGTGGACCGCACCCTCATTGGCACCTTCGACGACCAGCCCAGCAGCTATTTCCCGGGCTATGTGGTCACATGGCGCACGAGCGGCGACTTCGGCTATGATCTGCACGACCTTGTTACCGGTGAGGTGACACCGCTGTACGCTTCCAGCGTCATGAGCGACACCATCGCCCTTTACTATGAGGACGGACGGTTGAAGGTGTTCAACACCGAAACCGGCGATTTGATCACTGATACCACCGTGGAGCCAGTGGAGGGCCAGCAAAGCGTGATGATGGATAACAAGGGTGACGGCTACGTCTGGCTGGAGCTGCGGGATAACGATAACTTTGAGACCACCGCCACCCGCGTGTACGGCCCCGAGGGCCTTGTCTCCGACCTGACCCATCTGCAGGACAAGTATTATGCCCTGAACTATCTCATCACCACACCGGAGGGCAGGCCGCTGTACTGTGGCAACGCCAATGCGCCCAGCAGCAACGGCTCAATGTGTGACGTGCTGGATGAAAACGGCAACATTGTGTTCTATGGCCTTGGCAGCTGCTACAGCTACTACGACAACAGCCTGAACCAGCTGCCAGAACACGTGTTCGTTGCAAAACGCGGCTTTTACTACGGCTGGATGGACACGAACGGCAAATGGCTTTACTGCCAAAGCATCTTCTCTTCCATCAACGCCGACGATGAAATGGGCTACTGACCCAATAGGAGGAACGCCTTATGAAAAATGCTAAAATTTCCCGCCGCAGCTTTCTGCTTGGCCTTGCCGCCTGCTCTGCCGCAGGCATTCTCACTGCCTGCAAGGGGGATGACACCCCCGCCAGCAGCGCTTCAACCTCGCCGGAAGCACCCGCTTCTTCCGTGAGCGAGCTTGAACCCATCGGGCTGTTTACCGTGGAAGATTTTCCCAAGCTGGATGGCAGCACTGCCTGCATCCCGCTGATGGCCCAGATGATGGCCGATACCACCGGCATCGATCTGGAAGTAGCCCAGAGCGGCATTTCGGTCAGCACCACGGCCTATGCGTGGGAAAACTTCGGCCTGTACCCGGATGAGGAGTACACTGCCAGGATGCTGGTGGTCTACGAAGCGCCGGACTACGTAAAGGAAGAGCTGAAAGAAGCAAACGCTCAGCTGGAACAGAAACCCATTGGCCGGGACGCACTGGTGTTCATCGTGAACGAGAACAATCCGGTCAAGAGCCTGACCCGGCAGCAGCTGAAGGATATCTATGCCGGTAAGATCACCAACTGGAAGGAAGTGGGCGGCGAGGATCTTGCCATCGTGCCCTTCCAGCGGGGCGAAGACTCCGGCAGCCAGACCCTGTTCCGCAAGCTGCTCATTCAGGGCGGCGAACTGATGGACCCGCCCACCGAGCTGGCTCCCGCTGCCATGGGTGAGCTGGTGGACAGCATCGCCGCCTACAACAACAGCGCCAATGCTATCGGCTTCTCGGTCTACTACTACATCGATCAGATGTACTCCCAGCCCGGCCTGCGTCTGCTGGCCGTGGACGGCGTGACCCCTTCCAACGACACCATCGCCAGCGAAAGCTACCCGCTGTGCAACGAGTTCTATGCCGTTCTCCATGCGGACGCTGCCGCCGACAGCCCGGAACGCCAGCTTTACGACTGGCTGGATACCGCCGCCGGACAGGACTGCATCAAAAAATCCGGCTATGTAGCGGTGGCCCCCACCACTGCAGCGAACAGTGCCGTCTGATCTTCCAGCAATTGACAGCTTTCTGCATTTCTGTTACAATATTACACATGAATGTTGAAACTTTTTTTTGCAAAGGAAGGCTCAATATGGACAATTCCTCCTCCCATGTGGAAAGCTGCTGGCGCACCCAGCTGCGCAACCGCATCATTCAGGCGTCCAGTCTGCTGGAAATTTTGCTCTCCGGCCTTGTGCTCATCGGCCTGCTGCTCAGCGCTGTGCCGCTCATCAAGTGGATGCCCGGCCTGCTGTTTGACGGCAACGAAGTGGAGATCCGCATTTTTCTGGAGCGGAGCCTTGACATCGTGATCGGCATCGAGTTCATCAAGATGCTGGCCAAGCACAGCCCCGGCAGCAGTCTGGAAGTGCTGCTCTACGCCATTGCCCGTCATCTGGTAGTGGGCCATGACTCGGCAGTAGAAAACCTGCTCAGCGTGGGAGCCATCGCCCTGATCTTTATTGTGCGCAAGTTCTTCTTTGTGCCGGCCTTTGGTGCCCACCTGCCGGACGGCCATCCGGCACCGGATCTTTCACCTCGCCAGAGCGGCATCCCCGCCGATGCGTTTCTCTCCCGCCTGAAGGAGCGCGCCAAGGCCGAGGTGGCCGAGGCCATTCCTTCCGAAGAAGAGACTTTTGACGAGTACGATTTTGAGCAGGCCGCCCCGGAACCAAAATAACATAAACAAAAATGCCCCGCAGCACTGCCGGAAAACCAGCAGGCTGCGGGGCATTTTATAATGCTTTTATTTTTTATTGTGCTTTCCGAAGCGGTACTCTTTGCCCTCACGGATGCGCTGGATATTGGCGCGGTGCATATAGATCACCATGCCGGACATAAAGCCGGAGCCAATGGCACACACCAGCATATCACCGGCGGCATAGCCCTGCAGGGAACCGTAAATGATGGTCAGCACCGGGTAGAGTGCTGCCATGGCCACGCTGCCCAGCGACACCATGCCGGTGGGGATCAGGCACACCAGAAAGATAATGGCCAGAAACGGCAGCAGCACCGGCTGGATGGCCAGAATGGCACCAGCTGCCACCAGCACGCCCTTGCCGCCTTTGAACCCGAAGTACAGCGGGTACAGATGGCCCAGCACTGCAAAGATAGCGGCCAGATAGACACCCAGATACGGCGAAACACCGGCATCGGCGGGCAGCATGTGGAACAGCCACCGGCCGATGCACACGGCCAGCACGCCCTTGAGCACATCGCCTGTCGCGGTCATGGCGGCAGCTTTCTTGCCAAAGGTGCGCAGCATGTTGGTCATGCCGGCCGCACCGCTGCCATGATTGCGCACATCGTCATGATATACGAATTTGCTGACGAGGATGCCGGTATCCACACTGCCCAGCAGGTACGCCTGCAGGATGGTAGCTGCGGCGATCAGGATCGCTTTCATCATAGAAACGGATGCCTCCTTTGCGGGCGCTTACACGTCCTTTGCGCCCACTTCGCCGGAGCCGCGCTCGCGGATCACCAGACGGATGGGGGTGTGTTCCAGACCAAAGTTCTCGCGGATCTGGTTGATCAGATACCGCTGGTAGCTGAAATGGAACAGCTGCTTCGAATTCACAAAGGCCACGAACGTGGGCGGGCGGGTGGATGCCTGAGTCAGATAGAAGATCTTCAGGCGGCGGCCCTTGTCGCTGGGCGGCTGCATCCGGGCTGTGGCGCGGGCCAGCATCTCGTTCAGCACGCCGGTGGGCACGCGGGCACCGTTCTGGCTGTCCACATCGCGGATCAGCTGCATGAGCTTGTTCACGTTGTAGCCGGTCTGAGCCGAGATGAAGATGATAGGAGCATAGCCCATAAAGCTGAAGCACTCGGCATAATCGCGGCGCTGCAGCTCCATGGTGTTGGTCTCCTTGCCTTCCACCGCGTCCCACTTGTTGACGACGATGATGCACGCCTTGCCCTGATCGTGGGCATAACCGGCCACCTTGCTGTCCTGCTCGGTAAAACCGACGGTGGCATCCACAAGGATCAGCGCCACGCGGCTGCGCTCCACAGCGGCCA
>ERZ773229.2430-NODE-2430-length-11107-cov-10.464441_pt1 | contig 11107 bp, 22 predicted proteins | sample MGYA00580992_ERZ773229 | MGnify/ENA primary metagenome ERZ773229 (study PRJEB29015, sample SAMEA2737795) | human gut metagenome | biome: human gut; feature: human-associated habitat; material: faeces | place: China | collected 2012 ... | reverse complement strand
GGGCTTTGCGGCGCTCTGCAAGCCGCCCACGCGCCATTTTCAAGCAAGGTCATAATTGCTACGCCCGTTTGCTTCTGCGCTGCAATCGCCTGTAAAGCGGCAATGCGAGCTTTAATTCCGTTATTCAAGGGCTTTACCTCCGATCTCGTCACTCTCCAATTCCGGCAGGGTCAACCGCCCTTTCTCTACCGCTTCGTCAATAAGCTGGTAAAGGCTCAGGCTCAGCGGGTCTATGTTCTCTATCGAGTGCGGATAAAGGACAATGCGCCGCCCGTCATGGGTGAATGCGCCGTGTTCCCGGAGATAATCAAAGGGATTTTGCTTCGTGTGGTACTCCGCGCCGCCCTCGACAATGAATACGGTTTCTTCGGCGGAACGGGATTTGAGAAATTCCCGCAAAGCTGTAATGCGAGCATCAACGGTTGCCATCGGTTTCGTCCCTCCATTTCTCCAATTCGCGCAATTGCTCCAAAACGTCCGTTTGTTCGGTCAGCTTCATAGCGCTTTCAATCGCAATCCGCGCCGCATTTGTTCTTGCCGCCGGTTGTGCGTCTGCGTCCTTCATGACCTCTTCCAGCGTATCAAGCGCCGGAGATAGTAAGCGCTGCGCCTGTCGCGTTGCATTTTCCGTCAGCTCTTGAAAAGCCGATCTATACGCCTCGCAAAACTCATTGTTTTGGAAATACGCCCGAAGTGTTCTTGATGTAAGGCCGCACTTCCGCGCCGCTTCTTCACGGGAAGGGCTGGACAATAGCGCCGCTATTGCCTTCTGTTGATTCTGCGTCAGTGCCATTTTTTACACGCTCCTTTCTCGGAGAATTACGGAGTTTTGCGGAATACATAGTCATAAAATCCGCAAGGCTCATTGTTACGCGCCACGGCTCACGGCTTCGGCGGTGGAACACAACAGGCATACCGTCACGAAAGCGCTTGCTGTCCTTCTCTGCTTGCTGCATCCACTCCGAAAGCCTGACTTGCTCGCGGCGTTTGACCTCGATATGGACACCGGGCAAGCCCACAAGGTCAGGCACTTCACCAAAGGACATAGACCCGCCGCGCTCCACGATGTAACCATACTCTCGAAGAATGGCGGCAAGCTCTCTTTCACCGTCTGCGCCTTTGCGCTGTGATCTCTTCCCCATTAGTAAAGTTCCTCGTAAAACTTCAATTCACGGATTCGACCGCTGAAAAAGTGGTTTATGTTTCGGTCGCAGTTGCGATATTTCGTAGCAAAATACCTGTCAATCAAGGCGGGGTATGCCTCCGGCTCAATATCAGCATATAGGCCGCCGCTGTATTCCCTGCTGATAAAAGGCATATCCTGACAAATGCGCACGATCTGGCTTGCTTTGATCGGTGCGTGCGCCTTGCCGGTATGTTCTTCGTACTTCTCGAAGTAGTAACGGAATACGCTCAAGGATTCTTCGAGGGTGTACGGAGTTTGCGGGTATACGCTCTCGGTTATTTGAGCGAACTTATCAAAATCAAAAATCAAAACTTATCCTTTCTTGGGGGGGGGGTGCGTGTGGAGCGCAAAGCGCGACACCCTTATACATGATTGAACATCGAAGATGTTCCCTTTTACTCTCTATCTCTTACTCTATCTCTTACTCTTACTCTTATTCTTAGTCACTCTGTGACGCTTTGCCGTCACAATGTGACACCAGTGAGTAAGCTCTTTAGCCGTCGCTGTCACTTTGTGACGCTTTACGCTCTCGAAGTCGCCGCATTCTTGCCGCCGAATCGCCCTCACTCCCCGTATTTGCTACGGCTTCGGGGATAAAAAAGCTTTTGTCCGTGATGTCCTCGATGAGCTTGTACCGGCGCAGAATTGCGATTGCGTTTGCAACGTCTTCCGCGTCTTCACCGATAGCAAAGGCGATTTCTTTTGCAAAGGTTTCATCATATCCGTTATAGGAAATAACCCCGTCCGTGCGCAGGCTTGCAAGCTGCATCTTCAAATAAATTATGGTGAAGACCTCGCCGCCCGCGGCTTTCCGCAATCTCCGCATTTCCATAGAGTTGAAATACCCCTCTTTCAGCTTCAGCCACCAGAATTTTTTCTTGTCTTCTGCCATTCGCTTAAATCTCCATTTCTAAAATCTGGATTTGATAAATTATTTTTTCGGCTCTCCATGCGTTTCCCGTGGTCGTGGCTTTTCCTTTGGCGGTTTCCAACGCAAGGACGTTTTTATACGCCGTGCCGACGTCTGCGGCGGGCAGCTCTAATAGCTTTTCCTTTAGCCGTCTGATCCTGTCTTTCTTTTTTGCCCTTGTGATTTCCTCTCGATAGAGTTCCGCCGCGGCCATCTCTCCGATGATTTTGGCAAATTTAATGTATTTTCCGGCTAATTCTATTTCTCTCATTTGTTACGCCCTTTCCACGGCATCCGCCGCGCATAGGATTTCTTTCGCTCTGTGCCGCATAGAGCGGACAAAACGCGCCTTTTCTTCCTCGTTCGCGGGGAGATAATAGCCTGTTACGTTATCGCTCAATATGGCCGCTCCCGCTCGTCTCTCGGCGGAGATCATAGCCCGGACGGTTCGACCGTCGAGGCCGGTCATTCCCTCCAAATCTCGGAGGGGAACGGCGTTAGCCTGCCCGTGGCTCAAAAGGTCAGTTATTTTCATCGGCAAGAAATCTTTCCAGCTCGTCAAGGTTGACAAGCGTATAGGCGTAACTGCCTTTAACGGGCTTGATCGTGCCATCTTTCAGCCAGCGGCGCAAAAGTCGCTCGTTGATGTAGCTTCCGGGGTCTTGCGCCTTGATCTCCGCAACTGCTTTCGGAATAGTTCTAATTCGTACCATGATAAAGCTCCTTTCGGGTTAAAAATAAAAAGTGCCTATCGCTTACGCACTTTTACCATGCGTAAGTAATAGGCACAAAGGCACACGCAAAAAGGGAATTTCTCGCCTTAAAGCTTCTTCGTTCAATTTTCTTTATTATATCACAAAAAGCGGGATTTTGCAAGAGTTACGCCCTATTTTTATGCAAAATAGTTTCGCTGATACAATCCGCCGTTTTGTGTCGTGCTTCGTCTATGGCGTGTGCGTATGTGTCAAGCGTCGTTGATACATCGGAATGGCCCAGCATCCCGGCCACGGTCAGAACGTCCACGCCATTTGAGAGCAAAACGGAAGCGGCGGAATGTCGGAACAAGTGCGGGTTAATATGGGGGAGTCCGTGCCGGTCACAAAATGCGGTCAATTCAAGGTTCACGTTTCCGGGGTTCATCGGCTTTCCGTTCCATCTTGGAAATACAAGGTTGTTATCTTCCCAAAGATCGCCCAGCCGCAGCCGGTTTTTTGCCTGCTCCGCCCATAGCTTGCGCAAGAGGTCAATAGTTTCATCGGGGAGGGCCACGCGGCGGCTGTTGTCGGTCTTTGTCGGCCCGCTCTGTATGCCTGTTTCGGGGAGATAAATCATGCTTTGATTTATCAGAACTTCCCGCCGCACAAAGTCCACCTTGTCCCATGTCAGCGCAAGGGCCTCCCCTCTGCGGCATCCCGTGGAAATAAAAAAGGTTATCAATGCGCGGAATGGCAGCGGCTCCCCTTCCAAAGCAGCAAGAACGGCTTTAAGCTGCTCCGGCTGTAAAGCCTTGCTTTCACGAACGCGCTTTTTCTTTGGCAGCGTTACACGCTTTGCGGGGTTATATTTGATAATCATTTCTTTGTAAGCTTGTTCAAGCACCGTGTAAATGATTGCGTGATAGTCTCTGATCGTCCCCGGGGATAGTGGTTTTTCGGCTCCCGTTAGGCTGAAAAGATCCTTTCGGCCTAAGTTCTTTTCGATTATGGCGGCGTTTTGGCGGCTGATTGGCTGATTTTTACATAGTCTGCGGATCAAATTCCCATAGACACCACACGACCGCGCGAAATCGTTGCAAGTTTCCCCCTCTGGTATAAGCTCTTTGAAGTCCACGGCGGGCAGCGCGTACACTTGCCATCGGCAGGCCCCCGGCTCGGAAAACTTCTTGTAAAGCTCGGTTAGGTGCTTCGGGCGGATTTCCTGAATAGGAATTTGCCCTATATACTCATTGATCCGCGCAGTTTGCCGCCGGACGCGGGCCAGCGTTTGCGGCTTGTCCCCGCGCTGCTCCCTTATGGTGTAGCAGTATGCGGCGTACTCGGCAAAGGTCTGTTTGTTATCTGCTTGAAAGCCGCTCATTAGGTCTTGTTCAAACTCTGTTGCCACGCGCTGCAATTCTCTGTTGAGTTCTCGCGCGGTCATGGGCTTGTCCGGCTTCCATGTCTTATAATGTCTGATTTGCCGATCGAGGGCATCACGGCCCAGCGTGACCGTGATTTTATACGCCGTGCCGTGTTTTCCCTCTATCTTCCTAATGCTCGCCATTGTTTAAGCTCCTTTCCGCTCCTTGATGTTCATTACCCCCTCCCATTTACATTTCTTGCAAAAGGTTGTGACGCCATTACAAACGGCATCGGGGGCCAGCTTGTGCAGCTTTTGGCCGCAGACCGGGCAACAATACCACAACTGCCCTTTTACCAATTTCACCACGCCGCCGCTCTCCTTTCTTGGCGCACATTTGGCGCACAACTTCGGCGAATAGGCGGGAACGGCTTGCAATTTTGGCGCACAATTCAAGGGGGCAAACCCTCTATTTCGCGTAAGTATTGCAACGATTCGATTTAATTGGCAAGAATATTGTACATTCTTCGGGCAGTTATTACAACTCTCAATATTGTACAAAAATTATTGCCTTTTTTCTCCGTTCCCGCCTATTATGGCCGCTTTCTCGGTTTATTCGTTCTGTTTGCTATTTCTTGGCGCACATTTTTAGCGCACGACCGCCGAAAAATGCGGTTTATATGCTATATTTCCAGTAGCTTTCTTTCCACTCAAGCAGCCGCTTTTCCTGCTCGGAAAGATAGCAGTAAATCCCGTATAAGGCGTCGTAATCATCTTCGCAAGGTTCGCTGTCCCCCTGCGTCATGGCTACCCAGCTTTGCCGCACAGATTCAACGGCACAATGAAGTTGCAAATGGATTTCTTCAAGTTCAATTAGCCGGTTCATGGTTTCGTCCTTCATGCTTTACCTCCTGCGGCTCTGCGCTTTCTCCGGGGCGCGGCCTTTTCTGCTCTGCGGCCTTCCGCAAACCCGTAATCATACCCGGACATAAAGCAGCTATAGCCCTCCCCGCGAAAATACTTTTTAGCCGCAAAAGCATAGTTATATTTTGGCGCGTAGTAATTTTCGAGAGGATCATACGGAAATTTTTCTTCAAACTCGCGCCAGTCTTTCAAGTCAACCTTTTCTTCTGCGTCTAAGCTGCGAACAATGCCAATAACGACGCCGGTTACTCGCAATTCATCCAAAGGGATTGTTTCATTTTCTTCTCCGTCTGTGGGATCGCATACAAGGACGGTTTGTCCCTCGATAAAGAGACGCTGGTATAAGTCTTTCTTTGCTTTGGGGGAGTACATAAGGCAAATACGCCCATTATAATCTTTACTTTCGGTGTCGATCAAGCAAATATCGCCGTCCATGAGAACGGAAAGCTCCGGCCCTTTGCGCCCGTTTACAATGCCGGTTTCGTCTGCTTGGCCGATGATCTTAAACAGTCTCTTCACGGAATTTTTCATAAATAATAAACTCATTCTGTTTTTTCCTCCTTGCTTAAACGCTCACGGGCGAGCATTACGCATTCTTCCGAGGTTTTTGTTTCGTCCTCCTGTAGAATATTTAATGCTTCAACGACAAGCTTGATTTCTTCGCCGTTCATTTCCAAGATGAGGCGAATGGCCTCGAACAACTCGTTCTCCATTTTCTTGCTGGACATTGCAAATTTCCTCCTTGCTTTTATTTGCGGGATGCGGTAAAGTATTACCGGCCTCCCGTGGTGGTTGGCTGTGGCTCCGTGTCCTCTTGCTTGGCGGCTGGGACATGGAGCCTTTCTCATTCCCTGCCTAAAATGGCGTTACCGTCCTTTTCGGCGCACTCCGGGCAATAGATAGCCGTACCGTAAAGGTCAATGTCTCCGCCGCTGAATAGCTCCACAATGTCAACAGCGTGTTCTTTTCCGCATACCGGGCAGCGGGTAAAGACGTTGTCCTCTCGAATATTGACCTTGCGGCCCCTGACTTTCACATAGAACATACATTCACCCTCCTATCAGGCGATGCAGAACCGCCGCGCGGTGGTGGTCTTGGTGAACTGCTGCGCCAGATCGGGAAGCGCCTTTTTCAATGCGCCGGTGTCGATGCGGGAGGAAGTCACGGCCTTATAGGTCACTTTCCAATCCGTGCCGCTGATGGTGTCCACGCCCTCCGCGTCCATGTGCGCCTTGATGCTGTCGGTGATGCTGTCGATCTCTCCGGCGAGTTCGTCCGCCATGCGGCGCAGCTCGCGCAGCTCCTTGATCTTGCTGTCCATTTCGTTGATGCTCATTGTTTTATCCTCCTTAATTTGCGGGTGAGATCGGCGGCTGGTGGCTCTGAGTATCTATCCCATCGGGAATTTCTTTCAAGCTTCTCCGTTCCAGCTCTTACGGTGTCGCGTTGGCTATCGACCTTCGCGCGATCTCTTGTCCCTTGCTATGGTCTTATTATATCACGATAGCGTTATATTTCAATTGGCGTTGTGTATAAAGATAGCGTTATATATTAGTGCAATTTATGCAATTGCTATCGTTATATTTATGTGGTATAATGCACAGTACAAGGAGGTGAAAACATGACCGTATCAAAGGCGCAGAAATCAGCAACAGCAAAATATGAATCGAAGGCATACGACAAAGTTCTTGTGCGGATGCCAAAAGGCCGGAAAGATGAAATACAGACATTTGCAACACAGACCGGCGAAAGCGTGAACGGCTTTATTAACCGCGCCATTGGTGAAGCTATGGGAGAAAGCCCACAGCAGCCCGCAGGAGCGCCGCAAAGCGAGGGGGCTATCCTTACCCCTGCCGCGCTTAAAACGGCGCAGGAGGCCGCACAGAGAGCCGGGGAAACGGTTCCCGCGTTCGTCTCTCGCGCGGTTGATATTCAAGCGAAGCGGGACAAGATCATGCAAGGGCTAAAAACAAAGCAGGAAGAGGGGGAATAATCCCCCTCTTTTCTTATTTGCTGGCCCTCTACGGGCTTTTGCTCATTTTTGAGTGGTCTATACTGCCAAAAGGCAAAACGCCGTAGAGCGGCGTTAGAACGCGAAAGCGGGGGCTTTTGCCCCCGCTCTCTATCTATCGGTTGTAAATGGCGAAATACACACTCCCGCGCCCAGGTGCTTTAGGGCACTGCCTGCCGCTGTACTTCGGGCAGGACTTCGCAAAGGCTCAACGGAAGGGCAATCCTGTGGCCTCTGCTGCGGTCTGTCGGGCTTTCCCCGACCGGTAGCCCAGTAAGATGATTTCCTTTCTTAAACGCCCATTGCGCGCTGCAGCTGCCTATTGTACTTATAGGCCGTTTCGCCGATGATTTTCCCGTCAAGCACGGACTGCACAACAATGTTGATATCGCCGCCCACATTACCGATGGAAGATAGCGCGTTGCGCATCTGACCGCCGAAAGATTGCTCCGCGCCGATCTGCGCCGTGCCGAAGTCCAGACCGTTCTTGATGCGGTCTGTGACACCATCTACACTGTCCATCAGCGACGGAAGACCGTTTTCAAATCCGTCGGCCATGCCCTGCATAACATACTTGGCGACACCGTTCGACCACTTCGACGGGCTGTGCTCATCAAAACCGTTCTTGCCGGTAAACCAGCTCTTGATCCTATCCACAACACCGGAAACCTTGCTTTTGAGCCATGCGATCTTGTCGGAAATACCGTTCCAAAGACCCATTAAGAGGTTTCTGCCGACATCCCGCATCTGTTCAGGGATGCTCTGGAACCACTTGACCGTAGTTCTTGCGGCATTTGGGATCGTTTCAGTGAAAAATGTCTTGATCGATGCGACCGCATTGGAAATGGTATCCTTGATCTTTTCCCAAGCGGAAATGACAGCATTGCGGAAGTCATCGTTGGTATGCCACAACGCAATAACAGATGCGGCAAGCGCGGAAACAGCGGTGATCACGATCCCGATGGGGTTTGCATTCATAACGAGGTTAAGCGCGGCCTGCGCAACCGTCGCTCCTTCGTTTGCCGCTTGAAACGCCTTGATTGCACCGACAACGCCCTGAATGATAGAAGCCACATTCCATGCTACAAAGCCTGTGGCAATTCCGGCAATAACGGAAATGATCGTATCGCCGTTATCTAAGACCGTGTCGACAAAACCGGTAATGTTCGCCGTGAAGGTATCCCAGTCGACGCTGTTGATCCAACCCTGAAACGCGGTCGTGATCTCCTGAATAATGGGAATCAGGCTCTCCAAGAATGGCGCACCCGCATTTGCCTGAAACTGACGCCACGTTTCTTTCAGGTTCCCGAGAACATTTTCCCATCCGTCCGCTTCGCGGGCTGCCTGTCCCATTGCACCGGATAGCCTCTGAGAATCTTCCACCATTTTCAGAAGCGTTTCCTGCTTCTGAATCTCCGAAAGGTCGTTATACTTCTGACCGAACAGCTCCATTGCCGCCGCATTTCTCGTCGTTTCCGTCGCAGAAAGGCCGAGAGCCGCATCATTGGCAAAGTTACCCTTCAGGAACGATTGCAGCGTTTCCGTGGCCTGCTCAACACTGGTATCATAATAGGCCGCGCTGTCTGCCGCCGCTTTCAAGGCTCGCTCCATCAGATTCATGCTTTCTGTCGTGTCGCCGCCGGAGGAGCGCGCGAAAGCATAAATTTTACTGCCCAGCGTATTTAGTCTCGTTTGTAAAATGCCGGATTCATTGGCTACGCGTCCGATAGCTGCGGATGCTTCATCACCGAGTGTGCCGAAGGTCTGTTCAAAGGCAGAAGTCTCCGCGTTGACATTCGCGGCAGATTCGATAAACTGACCGGACAGATTCTTGACCGCGCCGCTGAGTTTCTGGAAGCCGTTCACAATAGCACCGCTGAGAACATTAGCTTTCAGCACATCGCCAAAACTCAACGCTTTTTCTTTTGCCCTCCCGAGCCCCTCATCAACGCCGCTGTCATCCACCGACAATTTTACGTACATATCAAGTAGATTCACTTGATTTCCCCCTTTCCGAAGCTATAACCTTTGTTGTATGCCTCCTGCGCAAAGAGCGTCGCGGCATATACCAGCGTCCCGGACTGCGCCGCTTCCGGGAAGGGCGGGGCCTGCCGCTCTTTTCCAGCAGCCCCGTCTTCATAGCCCATTCCAAACGCAATAACAAAGTTTTTGTTCATCGCTTTTAAGTATTTCCGCATCCAGACATTGCATTTCGCTCTGTGCGTCATATCATCGCCTCTTTTCAAGCTGGATCCCAACAGAGACCATAATTGCGCCAAAGAACGCACCGACAGCAAACGTCACCGCGCCGCAGATCATCAAGCCCATGTAAGCCCCTCCCTTAAAAGTTCTCGACGATCTCGCCGGAAAGCTGCTCCCACCATTCGCCCATGCTGAGCGTTACGCCGGGAGTAGTGCGCCTATTGCCGCTGCCGCCGCGCCCGCTGCAATAGTTGGCGGCGGTCATCAGACTGTCCCACGCTTTCAAGGTCTTTCCCGTGCCTTTGGCGCAATCCTGCGCGAGAACGGTTAAAGCAACCTTGTCTTTTCGGTCGTCGGCGCTGTCGGCGGCTTCCTTTGCATAATAACCGATCATCTTTAGCATGGTCGGGTTTCCGTCGTATCTGTCTGCAAAGCCGAAATAATCATCCACCGTCAGAACGCCGGTTTTCATCAGCTCCACGGCGTTGCTGTCAATGGCGGAAGGATCAGCAAGGTTGCTTGTCTGTACTTCCTTTTCCAATGCGCGGCGGAGGTCTGCGGCCTTTGCGTCAAACTCCGTCCAGATGCGCGCCGCTTCCTGTCGCATTTTCGTTTCTGCCTCTTGGAGATGGAGCGTGGCGATCTGCCTTTTCAGCGCGTCCTGGCCTGCGTCCTGCGTGGCCTTTCGGGCCTGCTCTACTGCGTTATACGCGGCGGCGTATTCGTCCCGTGCCGCCTTGAAAGCGACGTCAAGGTCTTTTGCAAAGTGGTTGTATTTAGTAGACATTGGTATCCTCCGTTCCTGTGATTTCTCTGAAAACTGCGTAATACTCGCGGTTTTTACTGTCTCGGTTGCTTGCGTTTGCGCCCTCGCTGTTTCTTGCGATAAGCTCACGATTTTCACCCATGAATTGCTCAATCTCGCGGATAGCGTTGATGTTAGTCAAATCGCGGATCATTCGCTCGATTTTCAAAACTCGCGCCATATCCTGTTTGCTTCCTGTGAACAATCTTAAATAACTCATTTCGTTTTCCTTTCTGCTGCAAAGATGGTGCAGCGCCCGTCTTTATACATCATGCAGCTATCGCCGCAAATCAGACGTGCGGGGAAAGGGCAACGCCCGCCCGCCCGCGTCGCTCCCGGCCTGCACTTGCCGTTTTCGTAAAAGCTGCAATCCTCTGTGCAGCGGGGATATAGGCCGACCTGAAAGGGACAATCCTTTTTTTCCTTGACCGGCTGCGGCTCCTGTGGCTTATAAATGACTGTTCCCGCCGGAACTTCCCCGGCAGTAGTTACAATAACCGGCGCATACTCTCGGCATCCGCGCCCGAACTCGCGGTATCTTTTGCCATGTTCGTCCACAAGTGGGAACTCATTCAAAACGTCCATAAACTATCCTTTCAAGTTCTTTGATGATCTCCGCGCTTTCTTCCTGCGTTGGCGGCTTTGGCCGTCGCTCAAGCGGCTTGTGTAGCGTGCCGGTCGCCGCTAATTCCAGCTCTTCAAGAACACGGGGCGTAGTGTTCCAATATGCGGCATACCTCGCGCGTTCCGTGTCCGCTAACCCGTCATAAATGCGCCCTTCCGCAATCCAGCGCAGAACATCGGGGAAGCTGTCCCCTTTCCGTTGGAGCTTTGCGAGGCGTGATTTAATACCGCTGCTATTCATGTGCCTATTCCCTTAAAGGTCGATAATGATAACGCATTCGCAGTCTGATAAATAATCTCGTGCCGCCTGCTCCGTCTGGAATACCTTTGCGGGGCTTTGCGGCGCTCTGCAAGCCGCCCACGCGCCATTTTCAAGCAAGGTCATAA
>ERZ773229.2425-NODE-2425-length-11113-cov-6.162507_pt1 | contig 11113 bp, 9 predicted proteins | sample MGYA00580992_ERZ773229 | MGnify/ENA primary metagenome ERZ773229 (study PRJEB29015, sample SAMEA2737795) | human gut metagenome | biome: human gut; feature: human-associated habitat; material: faeces | place: China | collected 2012 ... | reverse complement strand
GGGACAGATTGCCCAAATCCTTCATGGCAGAGAACACTGTGTTCCTTCTTCTTACGGCACTTATCCGTAATTTCTACAAGGCCATTATCCACAGACTTGACGTAAAGAGGTTCGGACTCAATGCAACAAGTCGCATAAAAGCGTTTGTCTTCAGGTTTGTCTCTGTACCAGCCAAGTGGATCAGAACATCAAGGCGGTATGTGCTGAATATCTATACCTGTAATAATGCTTACGCAGATATTTTTCAGACTGATTTTGGATAACGCCTACAACTTATGGGTATGATACTGCGTATTGCCTCAAGTCGCATAGTGGGGCAAGGGGATATTGTGGGCAGAAGTGGGTATTTCAGCCTCAATTTATCTGCTAATTCAGTGATGAGAGGACGTTTAGACGCAAGAAGGACGCTGAAGAGCTTAGTTGCGGATTTGAGGTTCTCCAGTCTTTGATTGAACCGTGTTAACTTCCCATTGTATGGGCCTAGCTTTTCAGAACCGGCTCTTGCACCAGGTACCATTTCTTCGTCTTTGGACTTTAGCCGAGTTAACACTGTTTGCAAGTCGTAAGCTACGGGACTATCAACAGTAATCAGATGTTCATATATTGTTCCTTCTACACCTTTTTCTTTTTCGGCAAGAACTTCACGAGAGAATATCATTGCTTGATTTGGTGCATTTTGGTCACTACGATCTAATAACAATGCCTGCATTTCCTCATAATTTAAGAGCCAATAGGGTACCATAAGTATATTGTTGTTGAGTTTTTCAGAGGTAGCCAAATCTCCTGGTGTTGCAATTTTATATTGTTTGATGCCATCTATTTTGAAATCAGTAGAGGAGTATTCTCCGTGGATATCAAACAAAATTGCATTAGAATGTTTTAATTTAGCCATTTGTTCAACAATACATGCAACACAAAAAGATTTACCACTCCCTGTAGAACCCACAATAGCAGCATGTCGTTGAAATAGTTTATCTCCATCCATATATGCTATAGAACTTTCATCCATTGTATATTTCCCTATTGCAAGAGGACTGATGGAAGTCGCTAATTTGTTGGATATTGTTTGCATGAGGTCTGTGAGACGTGTTCCTTCAATCTTATAACATAAGGCACTTATAGATGGAACTGCACTAACGTTTCTTCTGAACACGTTACTTTGCTCTCCAGCTTTGTCCATAAATTCACCCACAAAAACTAACCTAACTTGGTTAAATGCCGAAGAAGTATCTTCTTCATCCTCGTCATCATTCAAAGTCATATCAGTAGCCTTGCGATAGATTTTTACTATCATTGCTATAATGTAACGACCAGATTTCGGACTTTGAATAGCTATAAGTTGATTAATTTGTAACTGGGACAGAACATCGTCAGAATCTATAATGGCTGTTGCCATACCTGTGTCTACACTATTTATTGAGCCTATTGACTCACCTTTATCATATCTTAATACTATACTTTCCATTTTTTATATTTCCATTAATCCTTCTATAGTCCAATATATTTTGTCATCAACAATTATAGAATCACTATTTGTATGAAAAACAGTACCCTTAGCACCATCACTACAAATAGCGATATAATCATATCCTTTATCTATTACATTTTCTTTTATTGAATTTGTAATTTCTTTGGTAACAATCAGTATTTTTGCCTTTCTCTTTTTGGCATATTTAAGCAACATTTCTTGAACATGTTTGTCATTAAAACCATAACCAATACAAACATAGTTTTGGGCACTTTCAAAGATTTTGTCCACAGCTGATAAAAGTTGTCTATGTGGTTCCTCTTGAGTACGTTCGTATTTATTAGTTCCTGGAGTTACGATACATGGTGTAAACCCTAATGGAATATTGACAGAATTGGGGATATTGCAAATGATTCCATCTCTCCTATACCAGTCTAGGGAACCGTGAACTTTCAAGATATTAATAAATCCAGTATAATCAGCCTCCGGCTTTTTAGGATTTAGCATAATATTATCTTTTAACTTTCCCATCAGTCCGTGAGTAAAACCTATATTAATGTAAGCGTCAGTTTGACAAGCTGCATACTCGGCAATCCTATCATAATTGGTTGAGATTACATTTAGCGTTTTATTCGGATCTCCATATATAATATAATCAAATAGTTGTCTTAGATTAATATCTTCTCCACTTATAAACCTTTCATAGACTTTTGCATCGGATTCAATAATAACCTTCCAGACAATATTTACTATATCTGCTTCAACAATTTCAGGAACCTTAACATCCAGCAATGCAGCTTCCAAACCTACACCTGAATCTAAAAGCTTTATGAAATCACTAACGACATCATTAGTAGCTGTATCATAATATGGATTTGATTTAAAGAAGTTTTTTAACTCATTTGCTAAAACACCCATTCCTGGTATGCCATAGGAAACAGATGCTCCACTTCCCAATACAATTACAGGATTGGAACTTCGTATGTTTTGAATATCTTGAAATATGTCTTTCTTTTCCATATTCATTAAAAACATTTATTTGATAAAAATCTCAATTAAAGTACTACGTTGTATGCATTTATGCGAATTTCTATCGTTGTGCAATTACTTAGTTGAGATATTTAATCGATACTCATGTACTAATGCTTTCTTCATCGCTTCACACCTTTATATAGATTATCAATTTCTTTCTTTGGTACATAAACAAAGTTACCTATCTGTCTGGTAGGAATGGAATACTTGCGTATATGAAGGTAAACAGTGCTTTCATTCACAAGAAACTTTTCTGTGATTTCGCCAATAGTATAACAGTCCTTTGGCTCCAGACTATACAGCTTGGCAATAGGCTTTGGCTTTGTGAGAGTTTTCTTTCGGAGAGGATAGAGTTTCATCAATTCTTCTTTTGATAGTAAAGTCTGCCTTTCTCCGGCATTCACACTTGGGATTGTACCCTTACGAATTAAACGATAAAGAGTTTCCTTGCTTATGCCAAACAAAGCGTATGCTTCAGGAACTGTGATATACTCTTTGGACTTGGGTATCTTCTTAACCACTTCGTCCAACCTTTGCAATCTCTGTTCTTCATCCTTACGCCTTTTCCACGCAATCTTGGAACATTTGGGAGTGCAATACCACGATTCAATGGTTTTAGCTACAAAGGTTTCTCCACAAACCTTGCATTGACGTGTTATTTCAAATTTTGCTGCTGGCATAACCTACATTTTACTTATATTCTTCATTCTCAATACCGCTGTTTTTATAGGTGTCACATTATCTACTTTTAAGTGTCGGTACAATTATGGTACAAATATATAATAAAAATCCGAATAACAAGCAAAGTCAAGGAAAAGTGATATAAAAAGAAATAGGGCATAACTCATTGAGTTACACCCTGCATTCCTATTTTTAGTTATCGTTGTTTATCGCAACTTACTTGACTTCCTCAAAATCAGCATCCTGCACATTATCGCCATGCTTTGTATTATCCTGAGCACCGCCTTGTTGACCTGCATTCATATCAGGACCAGCCTGTGCACCACCCTGAGCACCGCTCTGGGCATACATTTCAGCACTTGCAGCCTGGAATGCCGTATTCAGTTCGGCCATGGCAGAATCTACGGTAGCCAGGTCTTGAGCCTTATGGGCATCTTTCAGCTTCTGCAAAGCAGCTTCAATCGGAGCCTTCTTGTCGGCAGGGAGCTTGTCGCCGAGTTCCTTCAACTGATTTTCGGTTTGGAAAATCATAGAGTCGGCCTGGTTCAACTTGTCTACTTTCTCACGCTCTTTCTTATCTGCTTCGGCATTGGCTTCGGCTTCGGCTTTCATCTTTTCGATTTCTTCCTTGCTCAAACCGCTGGAAGCTTCGATACGGATAGCCTGTTCCTTACCGGTAGCCTTATCTTTGGCAGACACCTTCAAGATACCGTTGGCGTCGATATCGAATGTCACCTCAATCTGAGGAATACCGCGACGTGCCGGAGCAATACCTGTCAGGTTGAACTGGCCGATTGACTTGTTCTGTGCAGCCATCGGACGCTCACCCTGCAATACATGGATGGTAACCTCCGTCTGGTTGTCGGCAGCAGTAGAGAATGTCTCGCTCTTCTTGCAGGGGATGGTAGTGTTGGCATCAATCAGCTTCGTCATCACACCACCCATAGTCTCGATACCCATAGACAGCGGAGTAACATCCAGCAACACAACGCCCTTAATTTCGTCCGTCAAAACGGCACCCTGCACGGCAGCACCTACGGCTACTACCTCATCCGGATTCACACCCTTGGAAGGAACTTTACCGAAGAAGTCTTCTACCAACTTCTGTACAGCCGGGATACGTGAAGAACCACCTACAAGGATTACTTCATCGATGTCCGCATTGTTCAGACCAGCATCGCTCATAGCCTTCTTACAAGGTTCCAAACAAGCTTGAATCAAGTTGTGAGCCAGAGCCTCGAACTTGGCACGGGTCAACGTCTTCACCAAGTGCTTGGGCACACCGCCTACCGGCATGATGTACGGCAAGTTGATTTCAGTGCTTGTAGAAGAGGACAGTTCAATCTTAGCCTTTTCAGCAGCTTCCTTCAGACGTTGCATAGCCATCGGGTCTTGAGTCAGGTCGGCACCTTCGTCGTTCTTGAACTCCTGAACCAGCCAGTCGATGATTACCTGGTCGAAATCATCACCACCCAGGTGAGTGTCACCGTTGGTTGACAATACTTCGAACACACCGCCACCGAATTCGAGGATAGAGATATCGAATGTACCACCACCAAGGTCGAATACGGCAACCTTCATGTCCTTGTGAGACTTGTCAATACCGTAAGCAAGAGCTGCGGCAGTCGGCTCGTTCACAATACGCTTCACTTCAAGACCTGCAATCTGACCGGCTTCCTTCGTAGCCTGGCGTTGGGAGTCTGAGAAGTATGCGGGGACGGTAATTACAGCTTCTGTCACTTCTTGTCCCAGATAATCCTCGGCAGTCTTTTTCATCTTCTGCAGAATCATTGCAGAGATTTCCTGCGGGGTATAGAGACGTCCGTCGATGTCTACACGCGGAGTATTGTTGTCACCCTTTACTACTTTATAAGGCATACGGCCGATTTCTTTCTGTACCTGGTCCCAGTTTTCGCCCATGAAACGTTTGATGGAGAAAACCGTACGGGTGGGGTTCGTGATAGCCTGACGCTTGGCAGGATCACCGATTTTACGTTCGCCACCATCAACAAATGCTACTACTGAAGGAGTGGTGCGCTTGCCTTCACTGTTTGCAATTACTACAGGTTCGTTACCTTCGAATACTGCAACGCAAGAGTTTGTTGTTCCTAAGTCAATACCAATAATTTTTCCCATGATCGTTATTTTTTTATTTGTTATTATTCTGTTTCGACGTCCGCCTCAGTGGCAGACGCCAATAAAAAGACAAACGTTGTGCCAAATTGTTCAGAGCAGCCGCAGATTTATACTTGTGGCAGTTTATCTGTCAGTTTGGCAGAATTAAAATCATTTTTTCTGTCGGAAATTACCATTTGTTAATTTCCATTCCATTCAAAAGCTCTACTTTTGTCGCCCGAATCAGAGATGATAAAACATGAACAACATTAATCATTTCCCTTGCATACCTTTAACCGTTCCTCCATGGAGGAAATATTGTTCCACCGTGGAGAAAATATCATTCCACCACGAGGGAAATATCGTTCCACCATAGTGGAACGATTAAGGATTAGTTAACATTGGGCTTAATCGTAGCAACGGAAATGATTGGTTTTCACATATTAAAGAAATAAATAAGATGAGTATGGAAAAAATGAGAGACAGTATCGACTTCAAGAACACGGACATCAAGACATTGTTCCGCAAACTATTGCTCCCTACTGTACTGGGGATGATTTTCTCCGCACTATTCGTTATCACCGACGGCATCTTTGTCGGAAAAGGAATCGGCAGTGATGCTTTGGCGGCGGTCAACATTGTGGCACCGCTATGGTTGTTTTCTACGGGTGTGGGACTTATGTTCGGCGTCGGCGCCTCTGTGGTAGCCTCCATTCATCTGTCACACGGAAAGGTCAAGGTGGCACGCATCAATATCACGCAGTCGGTAGTCATATCTTCCTTGTTGCTGATGTGCACCTCCACCCTATTCTGTTCATTTGCCCCGCAGGTGGTAAAGCTGCTCGGAGGGTCCGAACGGCTCACGCCATTGGCTGTGGAATACATGCTTTGGTTTGTGCCTTTCTCTCTGTTCACGGCATTGCTCAATTCGGGTATGTTTTTTCTGAGGCTGGACGGTTCGCCCAACTTCGCCATGATGTGCAATGTGGTGGCTGCCGTTCTGAACATCCTATTGGATTATCTGTTCATCTTCCCCTTTGGCTGGGGAATGTTCGGTGCCGCACTGGCAAGTGCCATAGGTACCACGGTAGGTGCATTGATGATAGTATTCTATCTGATGCGCCGCCGGTGCGCACTGCGCTTTCACCCCATTAAGATGAGCCGGAAAAGCATGCAACTGATGCGCCGCAACATTGGCTATATGTGCCGATTGGGTTCCTCCGCCTTCTTGTGCGAGGTGGCGATTGCCTGCATGATGTTTGTCGGCAACCAGGTGTTCATCCATTATTTGAAGGAAGACGGAGTGGCGGCATTCAGCATTGCCTGCTATTTCTTTCCTATTATATTTATGGTATATAATGCCATTGCGCAGTCGGCGCAGCCGATTATCAGTTATAACTACGGCCTGAACGAGAGCCAACGTGTCCGCCGCGCCTACTTGCTGGCACTGAAAACGGCCATAGGCTGCGGGGTATGTTTTGCCCTGGCCACAATATTCTGCAGCCCTGAAATTGTCGGCATGTTCATAGACCGCAGTTATCCGGCTTATGACATAGCGGTAAAAGGGTTGCCTTTGTATGCCACCGGCTTCGTGTTCTTTGCCGTCAACATCGTATCCATCGGCTATTTCCAGAGTGTGGAGCGTGCCAAGTATGCCACAGTTATCACCCTGCTGCGTGGTTTTATCCTGCTGACAGCCTGCTTTTTCGGACTGCCCCTGCTATTGGGAGACCGGGGAATCTGGCTTGCCACTCCTCTTGCAGAAATGCTGACAACCCTATTTATCCTCGTGATTTACATATCCGGGAAAAAGGAACATAAAGAAAAATCCGTATCTTTAGACAAGATGGGCTGCACCCCAACATAACTTTTTCATGCAAGCATAAAAGTCCTGTCTTCGGTTTACACTATCTTTGCAGCATGGAAACTATGATAAAGAAATTCTGCAAGAAGTATAAACTACCGGAAAACACTTTGCACGAACTTCTGTCACACATGGCAGAAGTTCGTTTCAGCAAGGGAGAACTCATTATCAGCGAAGGGGAAAGGAACAGCAACTTCTATCTTTTGAAGAAAGGCATCTGGCGCGCCTACTACCTGACAGACGGCACGGAAAACTCCCTTTGGTTCGCCGCACCGGGCGACACAGCTTTCTCATCGTGGGGATATGTGGACAGCGAGGTTTCCCTCATCAACATCGAATCAGTGAATGAAAGCATCGCCTATTGTATCAGTAAGCCTGAGCTGGAAGCCCTTTTTTCGCATTCCATAGACATGGCCAACTTCGGCAGAAGAATCTTTGAACGGGAAATTCTGTCGGTAGACAGTTCCACAGTAGCCTACGGCACCCCTCCCACTGCCAAAGAAAGGTACATGACACTGATGGAAGAGAATCCGGAACTGCTGCAGGATGTACCGCTCAAGTATCTGGCTTCTTATCTCTACATCACTCCGCAATCCCTGAGCCGGATACGCGCAGGATTAAAGAAAAAGTAAAAGACCTTTTTATGTCAAGATGCAAAAAAGGCTCTTAGCAGATTATTTCTGTAAGAGCCTTTATTATTTCAACCTATCTTGTCAGTTCTTCACCAACACCATCACCAGGTTATTGTCAGCATCGTACAGCCCGATGCCTCCGCCTGCCAGCTTGCCAAAAGACTGAACGGAATTCAAGGCTTTCAGCACACGGCTTTCCACCTCCATATCAGGGCATGCCATCATGGTACTGATAACTTGCGGGAAAGAGATTGCCGACGGATTTTCATCATCAACCTGGAAAGCGCCGTTAATCAGATTGCAACCCGCATTGCCGTGCAAGCGCTTTTCTGCAATATTAAATTCAATGAACGGCTGCTTCTCCATTCCGTCGGGAATAGCCTCGCCCGCAGCCTCACTAATTATCCACCTTCCTTCCAAATCAGACAACTTGGAAACGGACTCTTTCTTCTGCAACACGACTATGGGACGATTGGAAGCACCGCATAAAGCTATATTTTCCTTTCCCAGCTTCTTATACTTTTTCACTTTGTTCAAAGCCGACAACACATTATTTTCTACAGTCATATCCGGACAAGCCATACGGGTACTTGCCAAAGCGCCAAGGTCAATCGTGCCGGGTTTGGCATTCACGTCAAACGAACCCATCATACGGTTGCAACCACTGTTGCCAAATACTTTTCCAGTCTTTGTGTCAAAACCGATATAGGGAAATTCCTGACCCGGAGCAGGGACTACGGCAGTACCATTCACTTCAATAATATTCCACTCACCGCTGATGGAAGAAAGAGTTGCGGCATTTTTGGTTGATGCACAAGAAGACAAGCCCATCAACACGCTTGCCATGCATAGGGAAACAAATACTTTTTTCATTGTTATTCGTTGTTTAAGTTAATTTATTCAAGGGGCAAATATATAGAAAATAACCCAAATGCAAGTAATTTGTTTAATATTTGAAGCATTTACCTCAAAGTATTTAGCAGGATTTTAATGTTTATCTAAGAATTAACCCTTATATTTGCTCTCCGTATTTTTTATAAACCTAATATAATAATATAGTACAAAGAAATGGGTAAAGTTCTTATTATCGGTGCAGGCGGTGTAGGTACCGTTGTTGCGCACAAAGTGGCTCAAAATCCTGATGTGTTTACAGAAATCATGATAGCCAGCCGCACCAAGTCCAAATGTGACGCTGTTGTCAAGGCAATCGGTAACCCGAACATCAAAACCGCCCAGGTAGATGCCGACAGCGTGGACGAACTGGTAGCACTCTTCAATAGTTTCAAACCCGAAATCGTCATCAACGTAGCCCTCCCCTACCAAGACCTCACCATCATGGAGGCTTGTCTGCAAAGTGGAGTCAACTATCTGGATACCGCCAATTATGAGCCGAAAGATGTTGCCCACTTTGAATACAGTTGGCAATGGGCCTATAAGAAACGCTTCGAAGATGCCGGACTGACCGCCATCCTCGGTTGCGGTTTCGACCCGGGAGTGAGCGGCATCTATACTGCATACGCCGCCAAACATCATTTTGACGAAATACAATATCTGGACATCGTAGACTGCAATGCCGGAAATCATCATAAAGCATTCGCCACCAACTTCAATCCGGAAATCAATATCCGTGAGATTACACAGAACGGCCGCTATTATGAAAACGGAGAATGGGTGACAACCAAGCCGCTGGAAATCCACAAAGACCTGACTTATCCGAACATCGGTCCGCGCGACTCCTACCTGCTTTATCACGAAGAACTGGAGTCTCTGGTGAAGAATTTCCCCACCATCAAGCGTGCACGCTTCTGGATGACGTTTGGACAAGAGTATCTAACCCACCTGCGCGTTATCCAGAACATCGGCATGGCACGCATAGACGAAGTGGAATATAACGGCATGAAGATTGTTCCGCTGCAATTCCTGAAAGCCGTCCTCCCCAACCCGCAAGACCTGGGCGAAAACTACGAAGGCGAAACATCCATCGGTTGCCGCATCCGCGGACTAAAGGATGGCAAAGAGCGTACCTACTATGTATATAACAACTGTAGCCACCAGGAGGCCTACAAGGAAACCGGTATGCAGGGCGTAAGCTATACCACCGGTGTGCCCGCCATGATTGGTGCCATGATGTTCCTCAAGGGATTGTGGAAAAAACCGGGTGTATGGAATGTTGAAGAATTCAATCCGGACCCGTTCATGGAACAGCTCAACAAACAAGGCCTGCCTTGGCATGAGATTATCGACGGAGACTTGGAAGTTTGAAATTAATGATTAAACATTAATCATTATCCACTAATCATTAAACATTAACAAAGTGAATATAGGAGATAAAGCACCCGAAGTATTGGGTATCAACGAAAAAGGTGTAGAAATCCGCTTGAGCGACTATAAGGGAAAGAAGATTGTACTTTACTTCTACCCCAAAGACATGACATCCGGCTGCACGGCACAAGCCTGCAACCTGCGGGATAATTATGCCGACCTGCGCAAAGCCGGTTATGAAGTCATCGGCGTCAGTGTGGACAGCGAAAAGTCACACCAGAAATTTATTGAGAAAAACAATCTGCCTTTTACCCTGATTGCAGACACCGACAAGAAGCTGGTAGAACAATTCGGAGTATGGGGCGAAAAAAGCATGTATGGCCGCAAATATATGGGAACGTTCCGCACAACTTTCATCATTAATGAAGAAGGTATTGTAGAGCGCATCATCACTCCGAAAGAAGTGAAGACCAAAGACCATGCGGCACAAATTTTATAATCATTAAACATTAACAACGTGGCAAAAAAAGACGAACTGAATTTTGAAAATGGCAGCAATCTGGCATCGGGCGAAAAACTGAAAGCCTTGCAGGCTGCCATGGACAAGATAGAAAAGAGCTTTGGTAAAGGCTCTATCATGAAAATGGGCGACGAAAGCGTCGAACAAGTAGAAGTTATTCCCACAGGTTCCATCGGCCTCAATGTGGCTCTTGGCGTGGGAGGATATCCCCGCGGACGTATCATCGAAATTTACGGCCCGGAATCTTCCGGTAAGACAACCCTTGCCATTCATGCCATCGCCGAAGCGCAAAAGGCAGGAGGCATTGCCGCATTCATTGATGCAGAACATGCTTTCGACCGCTTCTATGCAGCAAAACTGGGTGTGGATGTGGACAATCTGCTGATATCACAGCCGGACAATGGCGAACAAGCACTGGAAATCGCAGAGCAACTGATCCGTTCCTCCGCTATTGACATCATTGTAGTGGACTCTGTGGCTGCATTGACCCCGAAAGCTGAAATTGAAGGCGATATGGGTGACAACAAAGTAGGTCTTCA
>ERZ773229.2419-NODE-2419-length-11129-cov-3.749052_pt1 | contig 11129 bp, 9 predicted proteins | sample MGYA00580992_ERZ773229 | MGnify/ENA primary metagenome ERZ773229 (study PRJEB29015, sample SAMEA2737795) | human gut metagenome | biome: human gut; feature: human-associated habitat; material: faeces | place: China | collected 2012 ... | reverse complement strand
TGTTGCCACACTGACAGCCACACCAACAACAGAAGCAACCAAGGACTTCCAATTCTTACTGAACCAGCTGTAGCCAGAAGGGTCTATTAGCGAGAGAGGATTGTTGATACAATAGGCATAGCGATTCAGACTCTGGGTGAAGTCTGGACTTTGAATGAAAGGGTCAGCAGAGATGAAACGACCTACCACAGGGTCGTACATTCTACCATCCATGTTAAGATGCTCATGCCCACCAAAGCCATGCTCGTCAAAAGCGTGACTTGATGTGAGTACATCAAACACAACCCAATTGTCTGGGCTACGTCTCAATCCCCACGCATCATAACTTAGGTCTTGATACAACAAACCTGCCTCATCGGTATAGTCTTGAATAGAACCTAAATGGTCGTGGTGCAGATACTTGATATCGGTGTTTACACCCTCTGTTACGATAGCAACAGCTTTGCCAAAAGCAAAAATATAGTTGATGTTGCTTATCTTGTCATTGTCTATTTTTTGCTCAAACAGATTATCGACATAGTACTTGCGGACACCTTGAATGTCTGACAGCACTCTTGACTTATCAGGACCATACTCCAACAACATGATTTTTCCATCAGACACCAGTTTGGTGATTTTGTCAAAAGAACTATAAGCAATGTCATCCCATGTCGCTATGGTACGCTTACAATTTGTAATAGAAGCCAGTTTGTTCGAACCAACTTCATAATTGTATGTGCCTACGTCGGATTTGCTGGTTATATTACCTGCTGCATCGTATGTTACAGACTGAGTTATTTGCCCATTCTTACGAACGGTAACAAGACGGTTTAAGCCATCGTAAGAGAACGATTCTACAAGATTCTTGTATAAATCACTGCGTGAGACAAGATTCCCTACAGCATCAAAAACATAGTTCCAATTTTGGATTCCTTCCGTGAATATACTGGTAACAGTACCTTTTGCTGCATCATAGCCCGTAGAGGTGACAAGTCCATTCCCATATTCCTCTTTTTCCACTTGTCCCCTTGCATTCAGATTGGAAAGCTTCCAATATACCTTTTGGTCATCAGCGTTTAAAACGGATGTTTGTATTCCACAATCATCATATTCATTCTTGACCTTTAGTCCATTTGGATATGTTATCGACTCGATATGATTAGCAGAGTTGTAAGTATAGGCTGTCTCATACTCTCTGTCATCAATGAGGGTATGTTTCTTAACTGTTCTTCCATAACGGTCATAAGTATATGAATAGGAGGTCTTGACACTGCCAACGGACGTCACCTCATCAATCGCTCCCTTCCAACCATTATCATAAGTGGTAGAAATCGTAACGTCTGGTCGTGACTCCAAGATGACACGCCCACCTGCATCATATTTATATTGAGTATCTCCATGTCCATCATGATGACTTAAAAGCTCACCAAAAGCATTGTATGTGTCTTGTGAGATACCTAAGTCTGGGTCATCCAAACTGGTTCTGTTTCCAGCAATGTCATAGGTGCAGCGAATCGTAGTCCTTGGACCTTTGGTTTCTATACATTTACCATCTGCATTATATTTATAGGTAATACTGGTTCCTGCATTGTCTATACTTGACTCCAGCAAGCCATTAAGGTTGTTTACCTTGGTGTCTGTATGACCTAATGGGTCTGTCGTGATTGTTTTAAGACCCGCATATTGGAACTCATATCTGCTTCCATCAGGATTTGTCTGAGCGATGATTCTACTTGCAGCATCATACTCGTTCGAAGTCCAATACTGTTGGGCATCTGCGAAATATGGCTCGGAAGTCTTGACAAGCTCGCCCTTTTTGTTATAAACTTGATCTACATAGACTTTCTTTCCACCTACGGATTCCGTTATTTTTCTAAGCGAACGACCCAGACAATCGAAGAATTCGATAGTGTAGGCTTCTCCAGTTGCCTTGTTCCATGTGAAATACAAGGCATTTGTAGGGGCATCAGTCATACCACTACTCCAACCTGTTGTCTTCAATGCTTTTGAGATAGGCGTAGTAGCCTCTACAAGGCTTCCAAACTTATCGTAAGTATAATGGGTAACGATGCCATTCTTGTCCGTAGCAGCCGTAACCAACCCTATTGCATTATCTGTAGTTGTTTTTTCTGTAAAGCCAAGCCTATTGGTGGAAGACACCATGAAACGACCTTGTGCGTCGTAGGTTGATAACGTAACCCTCTCAGAAGAATTGTCCAAAGGGGTTTCTGTGCTCTTGATAATATTTCCAAAACCATCATGGACATACGCTTTCCGATACCCCAACATTGAGTTCTCTGGCGCAAACGTTTCGACTGTCAACAACCCCGATGTATTATCATACTCAAAGGAGGATTTCTTGGTAATAGTACCATTTTCGTTAGACTTAGAGACAGTGCTTTCCGCAAGTCTGCCCAAAATCCATTTTTCCGTGTCATTTACAAAAGTGTTGGTTGTCGTCGTCTCAAAGTTTCCATCCTTGACCACGGTCTTGGTCGCATTTCCAAAGTTGTCATACTCATTGATGGTTGTCACATCCTTGACCACGCTACCTGTGTTAAACTCGTAACTACGCTGGCGAGTAGTTGTTGGTACATAAGTATAAATGTTGGAGTTATAAGACGATGACGCATAGTTAGTCTTGAGTGTATAAGTATAATCACTCTCTTCTATTTTTCTACCATCAATAGTCGTCTGACTATGTACTGGGGCTATCACATATTTATCAGTGTTTACAGCGTATTCCGTTGTACTCAACGCATTGGTAGTCTCGTCCTTTATAGAGCACTTGGCAAATCCCAGCAATCCCCTGCCTTTGTTATGGAACAAGGCATCCTCATACTGATAAGAAACAACATTGGTTCCGCCAATTCCATCAGGGGTAGAAACGGAAGAAACGACTGGCCATGAAGAGCCTATGGAAATAAGCGGGTATGACTTTGTCTTTCCTCTAGTAAATACAGTGTTATCTGTCAAATACTTATAGTCTATCTTGGTCTGATTTCCCAAACCATCCGTAATTTCCGTTAAGAGACTGTTCTTGTCTGATGGCATCAAATAAATTTGGTAACCATCCCAGTTGCTTTTGTTCCAATCAGATGTACAAACAAAGTCAGCCTTGCCATCACCATTGAAATCACCCACATAAAAATGCCATTTGTCCGTAGCATATACATTTCCACCCTTTACTTGCTTATAGAAATTTCCTCTACCATCACTAAGATAGGCTTGTGGCTGCGTCATATTACTTCCTGAAGATGTCTTATCGATGGCTTGGAAGTCATCGAATCCATCTCCATTCAGGTCGGCAATAAACAATTGCTTTGTACGTGCGTCGAAAGGTTTGGAATAATATTCTCTAGTGAAAGTGCCATCTCCCTTTGAGTAATTGATACACCAGTCACTCCATCCCCCCTTGTTAGGATCTTTCGACCATCCAGTGAGCAACATGTCTGTCTTGCCGTCACCGTTGAAATCGCCGAATTCAATATAATGGTTTTTGTCTGGCCATGACAATTTTGTCTCTTTCGTCATGGTACCAGCACCATCACTATACATGATATAATGCCCATTGTCGTTCAGGTTCATGACATCGGTCAAGCCATCACTGTTGAAGTCACCGAACTCCACACGGTCCCATTTCTCCGAGCAATAACGTGTAGCTGTATAACCTAATGGAGTAAGAGTATTTCCACTCTGCTCCGAACGAATCAACTTACACTCTTTGGAGTTTTCAAGCCAAGCGAACAAATCAGTGGCTCCATCACCATTCAACTCAACGGCTTGGATGGTGTAATTTGTTGAAAGAGACAAGAAACATTTGGAAAAGCCTAAGCTAACCTTTCCGTTACTATCCAACGATGTTGTGTATAAATCACAATTGTGCCATTTCCCTGAATGACATCTTTTCACGACAACATCGGCATAGCCATCACCGTTAAAGTCACCACATACAACCTGCTCCAACTTGTCATCATTCCAATTCCAAGTACCACTTGCCACCTGCTCAAAATAAGTACCATGACTAATGAAAAGTTTCCAACCTTTCCATCCAGCCTTGTCATTCTCTGGGGTAGCAATAAAATCAGCCTTACCATCACCATTGAAATCACCAACGGTCAAGGTCGCCTTATGAATGAGTTGAGTTTGGGCATAGTTGTAGTTCTTGACATTGAAATCCGTAAGGTTGCTCCATGCCAATTGCGTAGGGTTTTTGCATTCTCCATCGGAAGTGCTTTCTGAAATTTTCACCAACTGGTATTTGCGGTTTACTTCCTGATAAGAGAACCGGAAACTTCGCACAGACTGATTGCCCATGTATAGAGAAATAGAAGAAATGACCTTGCTCCTCTTAACCCTCACTCCATTGACATAGGTGACTGGAGTATAAAAATTGCTATTGTAAGTAAAACGAATAGAAGCATAAGGAGCTACACCCATGGCATCGTTCCCCGTATAATCAATTCGTGAAGGATAAAAGTCATTTGTACTGGCATCACCACCATAGGTGACAGTCATATAATTGCCCTTTGTATCTGAGATTTTTGAAACCAACCAGAACAAGGTGGAGTCAGACTCGGATTTTCCCAAAGCTTTTGCAACAGACACATAATCATATATCAAGCCTGACTTGGTAAATACCTTGAAAGATGTAGGATTCGTACTCTTTCCCTTTGCCAAAATCTTGGCAAAAGAATTGTTTTCAGTCCTATATTCTGTTTCGGTATCAAAAGCATAATCATAGTTTATCAATCTCTGACCATCCAAGGCGAAATGGTCATTGCTGGTAAAATCTATTGCCGTAGATCGCATGTCATGGAATCTATCGGAAGGCACTCGGTTGATAATGGAAAGACCTGATAAATCAAATCCATATCCAGCCAAACCATTCTTAGTGGAACTATTGTAAGCTACCGACAAAGTTGGTTTCATTCCACCTGTTCCAGGGAGGGCAGGTATAGGAATCTCATAAGATAACTGCCCTGTTGGGGACACATTTATCTCATCATTGATTTTTCCAAATATGCCATTCTCTGCTCCACCGTGTTCTTTGTCCGTAAAAAGGCGTTCCTGCGCCAAAGTACTCATGGCCAATAAGGAAACTATAAAGAGGAGTAAATATTTTCTCATAGATCTATCTCTTTGTCAATTTATAAGAATGTTCATAGTTTTCACCACTTACTTTTAGTAAGTAGATTCCACAAGGTAAGCTCGATGTAGCCAAAGTAACCCCTTCACTTACGAAAGAGCCTTTCAAGACAACTTGTCCAGATGCGTTTGCCAATACATAAGCCAAACTGTTGCTTGCCCCCACTGTAGAGATTGTGATATTGTCACAAAACATTGCGGATGGCGAAACAGACACTTTTATAGGATAGTTTCCTGTAGCTAACTTTTTGGTGCTCTTAGCTTTTTGAACACCATTCGCATAAACACGAGAAGTACAACTTCCTTGTGCATTGTACGTATAAATAACGGTCTGCCCCTGTATTTTAGTATATACAGAAACAAACAGAAGCATAAGCAAGAATATCTTTTTCATCGTCTAATATTTTTTTGTTAGAATTAATGACTCATTCAAGGAAAGACAAACTAATTTAGACTGACAATTCCAAAATAGCCATTGTCCCCCAAAGTCACAGTAACGGTGTACTCACCTTCTGCTAAATCACCAAGGTCTAAGTCTATTACACTCTTACCTTGTATTACTTCGGAATATGTTTGTATCATATTACCGCTATTATCTGATACACAGATTTGAGCAACACCTGTATATCTACAGATGCTTAAAGTTAGCACATTTGCTTCCAAGTCACCTGTTACTTGTGGGAATACTGTGCGCGCCATTCCACTATCCTTACTTCCATGACGGAAGTTAACTTCTTTGGCATCTAACTGAGTCGGAACAGCCAAAAGTAGTGACAATCCAATTAATATTAATTTCTTTTTCATAAACTTATTGAATTAAAGATTTCGACTGCAAAATTAGTTATCTTTAGACAATAAAGCAAGCAAATTAGGTCTATTTATTAAACACGACAAAACTGACATAACTACCTTAAAGACAAAATATTAGAGCCGAACTCTTGTTTCACAAGGTCTAAAAATGATTTTTTCGAGAAGTTTTTAAAACCTTTCTATGTATTTCCGCAATGAAATAGGTCTATTTGGGATGCCAACACGCTCTTTGTACAAAAACAGTTTTTGCTTGATTGTCTTCTCGCTAATGCAGTAAATTGAAGCCAAAGCCTTCTGAGACAAGTTCAACCGCAGCAACATCATAAGCCTTATGTCACTTTGTGTCAAGTTGGGATGTAGCTTTTTCAACCTGGTAACGAAGCAGTCTTCTACACCTTCCAAAAATACCTCTAGTTCTGCCCAATCTTCCTCGGATAGGACAAAATGTTTAACATCTTTTTCTCTGATTGAATTCAACTTCTCCACAATCTCAATTTTCTTTATCAAATAATTACGCATTACCGATAATTGAACTTCCTTATGAGCAAGTTCTTCTTTATGTAATTTGTCTGCCATCATTATTTCTTGTTTATGCATCTCTTGTTCATGAACCAACTTTGTTGCTGCTAGTTCTTTTTCTTGCTGGAATTTAAGGAAAGTTCGCTTCTTGTTTGCAAGATATGCATACCATATAAATATAAGCAATGAAATTAGTAGCAAAAGAGACAGCAGAAACACCCATCTTTGCATTTCTGCTCTACCCTTCAGTTCTGCTTTTTCTTTCACCTTGTTTATATAGGAGGTATAATAGTCATATTTTCCTTTCACTGCTTTACGATATGTTTCTTCAAAATAGTTGCTTGCTGAGTCAACACAATTTATGGCAAAAGCAGTATTCTTACTTTTTATCGCTCCCAAAGTTTTTAGGTAAAGAACAGCATTTTTGTCTTCCATTTGCTTAGGACTAAGCCCACTTAATACGGTAAACATTTCCTTTAGGGAATCGACATCATAAAAAGCAAATGCCAACTCTAATTGGCAAGTAATATCTTTAGGGTTGTTTTGTGTACTTGCGATTTTTGCATAATACAAACTACTATCTTTTTTACCAAGTTCCCCATAAACAAAAGCTAGATCTTGATAAACATCAGACATAATTTCTTTGTCATTCAGCATTTTTGCATCATTTAGAGCTCTAAAATTTTCATTCAATGCAGAGGCAAAACTATCGACACACATAAGGCTTGTACTTAAACGAAGCCTAGCATACACCTTGTTTTTTAGAGGTAATTGAAACTGCTTATCATAGAGTTCTACTAACTCCCTTGCAAGCACCAAAGCTTTCTGTGGATTTAAATTTCCCTCGATTCTTACCAACTTATCCAATGAAAGTGAAACCAAATAAACATCTCCAGTTTCATTCGCCAAATGATATGATTTTTCCAGACAAGCTTTTGCTTGTTCTACACTATCATTAAGCATGAAGTATTTACCCATATAATACATACTTCGAGCATAAAGGGAATCATCTTGACACTTTTCATACCAATCATATGCAATGCGAATCAAAGAATCGTTATCAACATCCTTACCAGTTTTGTCCTGCGCCATATAATAGACAAGGGCATACTTCGCCATCTCCTCTTCTGAAAGTTTATCTTGGTTGATATGGTTCAAGAAAACCAATGCACTATCAGGATTAGATTCGACTAACACATAAGCCAAATCTAACTCCTTCTTGTGACTTTGATGACAAGCTCCAAAGATTACCACCAACATAAAAGCTAATAATATATATAATGCTTCCTTCCTCATATTATTTGTATTTTACCGAGTGCAAAAGTACAACTTTATTTTCAAAAAAAGGAAAGTTTATAGGTCTAAAAAAACATACAAATACTATCAAACAGAATTTTGATATACAATAATATACATATTTTCGAAAGATAATAAAGTCTAAAAAAACTTCAATTACTCTAACAATTATCTGACAAACTGTACGGAAACAGTCTATACAGAATCTTACAATCATAAGATTACTTGGCTTTATTTTTTAGCTAATTATCCATAAAAACAAAAATTTGGTTGCCAAAATGGTTGCCAAATCAAATATAAACATTATCTTTGCATCGTAAACATTAAAACATTTAAGATTATGTTAGTAGTCAGTACAAGAGATTTCAGAACAAACCAGACCAAACACCTTAATAAGGCAAACGCTGGTGAACACGTGATTTTAAAGTCACATACAGGTAGCTTCAAGATTGTACCTATCAGCTCAGATGATATTGTGAGCAACAAGAGAGACCTTGCAGCTGAACTTCGTGGTGCTTTGCAGGAAGTAAAAGACCACATAGAAGGAAAGAAACAACTTCAATCCTTAGACAGTCTTCTAGATGAGCTATAAAATGAATCCCTAAAAACTTTACATCGTGCAATCTATCGTTGCACCTGCAAAAAGAATGATTGTTGATTCATTGTTGACTAATTTCATTCTTTCAGTGTTCATTAACAAGTTGACAAATAGCATAAAAGGGCTTATTGCTTCATTTCCTATAAAACTTTATAGTCTTTATTCTTGTCTTGCCAGAATAAACTTCCACCAGATACACACCAGCAGGTAAACTTTGCAAACTGCTAAAGCTATTTGTCGATAGTTTACGATTGCCATACAAATCCCTAACAATAAAATGCCTGTCATCTAACTGCAGGTTATTTATTCCGGCAACATTGCCATATGGAGGTAGCTCTAAAGTATATACATCCTTACCATATTTGTTCTCTGCCAAAATATGTATCCAAGCATAATAAGGAGCAGTGATATCTGTAGATTTAACATGAGCAAAAAACGGCTCTTTGATTATCTGACTTGACATACCACCTCCATATTCCTCTTCTACACTGACAAACAATTCATCGCTACCAACATATTCAACATCATAATACACATCATAAGAATCGTACTTTGGCATATTACTAACGATTTTTACCACCTTTACATTTTTGATTCTAGGCTTTAATTCCAGAGTCAAATTATAAACACAAGATATTTTCTGTCCTCTCACCTCTCCCTCTAAAACTATCTTGGCATCAATATCACCATTGATATTGATATGATACTTACTGGCATCATCTATTTGTGGGATAGAGAAATCTTTCGTGTCACTTTTTTGACAACATTCTCCTTCCCATCACTCGATGGCAAGATATACTTCCAACATATATGATCCAGATACGCAGCATCAGTACCACCGATATAAAAATCATGTCCTGTGTAGGAAGATACCAAGCCCGTATTATCCATATCTCTCCCTATAATTTCTACATCTTCTTTTCCCTCAACAGCAACTGATGATACTAGCAAAAGCACCAACAAAAATACTTTTTTTATAATTCTCCCCTTCATGACTTTATTATTTAAATAATTTCCACAACACTATAAACTCTATATTTTCACAAGCTGCTGAACAACCTAAAGTTATTCAGAATATTGCCACATCAGTAAATTCACTTATCCTAGTGTTGCTAAAAAACAGTAAAATACTGAATGACATGGCAAAAGTACAAATAAAATCTGAAAAGTTCACTCCTTTAGGAGTTTTTTTCTATCATAGAGTTTTTTCTCTTTTGAGTGTTCGCCAGCCAGCTACTGTGCTTAAACAGTTAACTGGCGAACCTAGGACAGCCAACTAGCGGACCTAGAACAGCTAACTGGCTGAGTATCTGACAGTGGGCTGTCTCGTAGATTTACTTTGTAACATACAAATAGATACTTTTTGAAAGGATGATAAAAGACAAGAAAAAGGAGGCAAGATTCTCACAGAACATATACCATATCCTTGTGCTGGAAGAAAATACCGGTTTACTCTTCACTCTTCATCTCTGCCCCATTATCTTCTGGTAATCAAATAGATAGCAGGTGAAGAGTATCACTCACTCTTCACCACTCTTCACCCTCTCTTCACCTTTCTAAAATTTTTCTGATTTCAAACTTCTATCATCAAAAAGATAAGATGAGGCCTCGTCGAAAGATAAGCGGTGAAGAGTAGTGAAGAGGCAAAACACCTCTTCACCCTATATCTTACTGAATACCAATCACTTAAATATCAAAGGTGAAGAGTGAAGAGTTTTTCCTAAAGAAGTCTCCATTCCATGCATTTTCTTCTTTTCATGACTCTTCCTGCTCCATTTTCTTCTGTTTTTATTGTTTTATCCCAAAATAAATTGTATCTTTCCTCTATAAAACGAAAATGATTTCCCTCGCATGTATCTTCTCGATGGGCTATAATCTTCACATTTCTTCTTAATTTGCCCAAGAAGCCAAACGACTGAGTAAGAGAATCGGCAAGAAAAAGAGGGCAACTGGAGCTTTTGCAACCAAGTTGCAGAAACCTTTTCGTAATTTTGCAACCGAAATAGAAAAAGGAACTGAATGTTCCGGGTTATATAGAACTAAAAGTATTGCAAAATTATGGAAGAAATGAAACATTCTCACGAACATCATCATGAACATCATCATGAACATCATCATGATTACTCATGCAGCACAGAAGAACATGAGCACCAGGGGTGCGGTTGCCACCACCATCATCATGAAGAAGGCGGTTTGAAATCCAAACTCTTTCTGATAGGAGCAACCATCATCCTCCTGATTATCGCTGTTTTCATCGAAAAGGAATACAATCTGGCAACCTGGCAGTTACTCCTCGTCTATCTCATTCCTTATTTATTGATAGGACATGAGACGCTGGGCGAAGCTGCAGAAGGTATTGCCAAGGGCGATATGTTTAACGAAAACTTCCTGATGGCTATTGCAACCATCGGAGCACTTTGCATCGGATTCTTCCCAGGATCAGATACAGAATTCCCGGAGGCAGTCTTTGTGATGCTCTTCTTTCAGGTGGGCGAACTCTTCGAAGGATATGCGGAAGGAAAGAGCCGCGACAGTATTTCGCATCTGATGAATATCCGACCGGATGTAGCGAATGTTGAAAGAAACGGAAAAGTAGAGGCCGTTTCGCCGGAAGACGTCAAGATAGGAGAAACTATCGTAATCCGTCCGGGAGAGAAAGTGCCTCTGGATGGTGTTGTTGTTGAGGGAAGCTCAGCCTTGAATACCATTGCCCTGACAGGTGAGAGTATGCCACGGGATTTGAATGAAGGCGATACTATCATGTCCGGTTGCATCAACC
>ERZ773229.2411-NODE-2411-length-11151-cov-4.543890_pt1 | contig 11151 bp, 8 predicted proteins | sample MGYA00580992_ERZ773229 | MGnify/ENA primary metagenome ERZ773229 (study PRJEB29015, sample SAMEA2737795) | human gut metagenome | biome: human gut; feature: human-associated habitat; material: faeces | place: China | collected 2012 ... | reverse complement strand
CGCTGATGGTGGGGTATAACATCACGGATAGACCCACGAAAAAGACGAGGATCAGGATGATGGTGCTTTTGTTCTTTTTCATGGGCTACTCCCTAATGTTATAAGGATAGGAGCGGGGGCCTTGCGGCCCCTTTGCTCCGGGTTCTTGGGGGAAATGGAGCTTACTTGTTCTCCATGCGCTTCTTGGTGACCAGCAGAACGATGGCCGCAACCATCAGGCCGCCGCCGACCACATAGAACAGGGTAGTGCCGATGCCGCCGGTGGAGGGCAGGGTAATGCCGCCGGCTTTTTTGTTGATGATGGTGGTGGACAGTTTGGAGCTATCAAGCTCAACATGATTTCCGTTGTGATTTGCTGTGATGGTCACAGGGGGGATCACAGAGCAGGGGGTGAAATCGGCAGGAGTGGTGGTCTCCTTCAGGTAGTAGGTGCCAGCGTCCAGACCTCTAACGTTGAACGTGCCATCATCGGCAGACTTCATTTCAACAGGAGTTTTATCGGGTGCATTCTTGATGGGGTAGTAGAAGTTGCCTTCCTTGTAGAGTTTTACTTCATGCTCGTAAGCTTTATCGCTGTACAGCTTAAAGCCAGCGCCCGGCAGCGGAGTACCGTTTTCCGTCTCTGCACGCTTGGTGTTGTTCAGCTGGTAGGTGAACACATAGACTTCGCTTTTGGGAGTGGTGCCCCAGTAATCGCCGGGTCTGGGGTTATTAGAGTACTGGAGCTGTACGCTGTTTTTGTTATCGGTAGGGCCACTTGTAGTATTGACAGTGGCTTTTTCGTTCAGGTGTGCAGTATAGGTGAACGTAATAGTAGCGCCGTCATTCAAATCAAACCCTGCGTCTTTGGCACAGGCCTTAACATCATGAATGTTTACCTCAAAATAGTTTTGACTTTCAAGTTTGGAAATATCAATGGTAGAAGAATCGGTGATATCATAGCGGTTGCCGGGGTTGCCTTTGGATTCAATGACTACACTATCGGGTCCGTCATAAGTAATGCCCTCGGACAGAGTATCTTTGAAGCAAACAGCGTACGTATCATAGTAATCGTAAGCATGGTCGGTGCTTGCGGGCAAGGTAGCGGTCAGCTTGAACTGGAACTTTTCATTGATCGCATGGTCAGCGCTGGAACCAAAATCTCCTGTGCTGGTGCCATCCTGATTGTCGAAATTGTCGAAAACCTCCTTCTTAACAGAGGGCTTTTCGGCCTTAGGCGTAATTGGAATGTTCCAGTCTTCGTGGGTAACCATCAGCAGGAAGGAATTGTAGGCATGATCGAAATCGCCAGGATTAAATGGGGTAGTATCAACGACCAGATAATAACCTGCCTCGTCAAAATGGATGTGATCGCTACCACCACCACCTTCAACGGCGGGGTTCGGTTTTGCAGTGGCATCCGGGTAGAGATAGTGGCATACAAAACGCGCGAAAGCGATGCTGTTAGCATCGGAATCGTCCCATTTGCTGATAACCTCAAGAACCTTCTGAGCAGTGTTAGCGTCGGTAGCGTCGATAAACTGAAACTGAGTGCCAAGGGTAGAATCTGCTTTCAATTGGTCCAGAAAAGCGGCAGGATTATCAGCGATGTTGCTGCCCCACGTAACGTTGGAAATCTTAAAGTCTTTAATATTATTACCCTTAACATCACCCTTGAAGATCTGGAAAGCGCTGAAAGAGTGCCATTTGGTGATGTCCCCCTCAGTGCCTGCAAACGCCGGGATCGCCATGGCGCACACCATGGCAACTGCCAGCAGTGCGGCCAGCAGCTTTTTGATTGCTTTCTTCATCATGATTTGCGAAAGTCTCCTTTCAAGTTTTTCTGATTCCTATTTTCAGGGTCTGCTTCCGGCGCAGAATCAATTTTGCCGCCGTGTCAGGAAGGATGCAGGCTTTTTAACGTGCCCTCCTTTCGCGTCTGTGCTTTCTGCAAACCCCGCACACCAGAGCGGCAAGCATCAGCGCGCCGCCGCCTGCTGTATACAGTTTGGTACCGGCCCCGCCGGTAGAGGGAAGTTCGTAGTCGGACGGATCGGCCTGACTGGTGATCACAAGGCTGTCGGTTTTTACCGACTTTTCGGCATCATCGCTGATGGTCGTGTCCAGAATCTTGATGTTATTGATTACTTCACCGTCAACAGCCGTTTCGCCAACGTCCTTCAGCTTGACGGTGTAGCGGATAGAATAGGTGCCTGCGGCAATGGGGGAACCGGCAGAACCCAAGGTGATCTTGCGCTCATCATTATCATCTTCCCAAGTGATTCTGAGCGTTGTATTGCCGTTTTCCATGCTGAGCTGGAGCGAGTCTTCGACATATTCGGCGGTTACGCCGGTGGGCAGGGTCATGCTGTCCGCAAGCGTCAGCGGGCCGGCCTGTTCGTTCTTGACCACAAGCGTAACAGTGTAATCCAGGTAGGCATCGCTGCCATTGTAGCGCGGGTCCTTCACGCTCTGGTTAAGGTCATAGTTCTTATCGTCTTTTTGATCCTCATCGGGGGTTTCATCCGGGTTGATGGTGATATCAAGGGCGTAATCTTTGTTGACCTCGATCAGATTAAAGCCGCTGCTGGTGACCTCGCTCTGGTTCCACTGGAAATTGAAGGCAACGTTGCTGGTGACCTTGGCATCGGAAGTATCCGCGCCTGCGGCTGCCTCCTCTTTCTGCTTGATATAGTTTTGGTCGTACCGCAGCACGGCGTACCAGCAGCCGTCATTCCCCTTGAGCAGCCGGTAGCTGCCGCAGGTGTCATAATTGCCGGTATCTTCCAGTTTGCCGGAGATAAGCTCATCGTTCAGCACATCAAAGCTCTTGGGCAGCTTAACATGGACACAGTAGTCGTTTTCCTGGATCTCTTTGGCCGGGATATCTGTGACGGTAAGGCTGCTGTGCAGAAGCTCCGAAATGGTGGTGACGTTGGTATCCTCGTATTCAGTGCCATTCTTGCGCTGCACCTCCAGAGCAGTGAGGTAATCCAGTGCATCCAGACCTTTGATGGTGGTAATGGCACCTGCGTCATCTTCAACTTTGTAATCCGGCGTAGCAACGCCATAATCGGCCTGCTGCGCATTTGCCACAGACACCAGCGTTGTCACCTGCGAAGCATTCAGCGTGACTTTAGCCACCTTGCCATCCACATCGCCGGAGATCACGGTCAGGGTGCCGAAATCTTCGTCCACATCGCTCACGATGCCAACGGTGCTGGCATCCACGGTGTATTCCTCAATGTGGGGCGCGGTGTCGGTGGTGGCCGCAGCATCCATGGAGAGCAGGGCAATGTCGGCATCGGCGGAATCATCCTGCACCTGCAACGGCTGGCTTTCCGCGGCCACAGCCTTGGTCACGGTGCCATTGTAAATGACGATATCACCGGGCATTGCGGCATCAGACGGCAGATCACCGTCAAAATCCATGGCATAGCCGCTGCCGGTCTCTTCGTTGTACAGCGCGCTGCGCAGCTGGCTGTGCAAAGACAGCACGCTGGAAACCTGTGGGATCGCGCTCTGGGGGATATCGGCATATTTCAGGCAGTAGGAAAGGAACATCACGTCCCATGGGCCGTAGTCGTTGCCGTAGTCGTTGCCATAGCGGGTGTAGTGGCGCACGGTCTCGCCGTCGGCATCGTCCAGCTGGAAGTTGCGCTCGCTCTGCTCATAGCCCAGCTGGCTCTCGGCTACGGCCAGCAGGTCGTCGGCCCAGTTGCCGCTCAGCGTGGTGCCGGTCTGTGCCAGCCATTCGTCCTCGTCCTGCGTGCCGTCCAGCGGGTCGGACAGGCAGTTCACCGTGTGGTGATGCTCCGGCAGGCCGCAGACCAGCACTTCCTCGTAGCAGGCATCGGTGTGGTGGTGCACCGGGGTCTCGATCACAGGATCGACCACCACGGGCTTTGCGGCCACCGGCTCCTCAAACAGGGCCACCGGGTCATAATCGGGGTTCACTTCTTCTACAAGCTCGCCCTCTTCCAGACCGCACACCAGCTCATAGGTGGTGGTGTAGCAGCTGTCGTCGTGGGTGTGCTCGAACAGGTCACAGATCAGGCTGCCATCCTCGGGGTCAAAGCAGTCATCAGTGTGCACATGCTCTTCCTCGTAGCAGGTCAGCGTTTTCACTTCCTGATAGCAGTCGTCGGTGTGCTCATGGGGCACAAAGATGTACTCCGGCTCTGCGGAATGGGCTGCAATGCCGGGATCATCCGCATCCACGCCGAACGCATCATCATCCATGTCGAATGTATCATCAAAAGACATGCCGTCGTCCGTCATGGTGGCGTTCCAGTCCTCCGGTTCGCCTTCCTCATAGCCGCACACCAGCTGCTTTTCATAGCAGGCAGCGGTGTGCTCGTGCTCCAACTCGCCGCACAGATATTCGGCCGTTTTGGCAATGCCCACGCCGTGCAGCTGCCAGTTCACAAACAGGCTGGTGGTAAGCGCCAGTGCCAGCAGCAGCGCAGTATAGCGTCTGGCGCGCTGGTGGTTCCGACGGAACTTTTTCTGATATTCTTTCACGATATCCCGCATGATTCCTAAACCTCCTTAGTGGATCAACGAGAAGTTGGACAAGGGCCATACCCGCAAAAAAACCTTGCCTACGATCTGACTTTTTTCCACACAGCCGATCACACTGCTGCGGCTGTCAATGGAGGTGGCCCGATGGTCACCCAGTACGAAATACCGGTTTTCCGGCACCTGATAGGGAAATTTGATGTCGCATTCGCCCAGAGCCAGTTCATCTACATAGGGCTCATCCAGCGTCTGGCCGTTCACAGTGACCACACCGTCCTCGTCCAGTTCGATCACATCACCGGGCAGGCCGATGATGCGCTTGAGCAGAAGCTTGTTCTGCCAGTAAAATCCGCAAAGGTCGCCGGTCTTCATGTCGCTGCCCTTGACCAGCAGAATGATGTCCCGGTCCTGCAGAGTGGGGTTCATGCTGTCGCCGGAGACCTGCAGCACCGGCAGAAACAGGGTGGCCAGCAGCACGGCAATGGCCGCGACCACCAGCAGCGTGTAGACCGTGCTGCGCAGCACCCGCATATAACGGCTGCGGTAGGCCAGACGTTCGCGCTCTGCTTCCACCTCTGCTGTGGATGGAATGGGCGTGAACCTGATCTTTTGCTCTTTCATTTGGCACGCTCCTCCGGCAGGAATTCCGTGCTGTGATAGCCGTCCAGCAGTTCGCTGGCCCGGCGGTCAAAAGCGGCCCGGCGCTGCTGGATCTCCTGCTGCGTCCGGGCAAGCATTGCCTTGCAGTCCGCTTCGGTCTGGGCGCGCTTGCGTGCGGCGGCTTCCGTTTCCGCGTCGCACTGCTGCTGGGTACGGGCCTTCAGGTTCGCAGCCTCGGTCTGTGCCTGTGCAAGGATCTGCTGGGCTTCGGCTTCCGCCTGAGCGCGCAGAGCGCTGGCAGCGGCATCGGTGTTTTTGTTTGCTGCGAGCACCGATGCAACGTATTCATCAGCCGCAGCCTGCGCCGCTTCAAACACCTTGTTCAGCTCCAGTGCAGCCTGCGCAATGGAACCGGCGTTTTCAATATGGATCTGCCGTTCCTGCAGCTGGGCAGACAGGGCAGCGTTTTCTGCCCGGAGCCGGTCCTCGCTCTGCTTGAGCGCCAGAATGATCTCGACTAATTCGGTGCGGCGCATGTGCCGCAGTTCACGGTCTGGCATAATGATCGATTTCTCCCGCAAAAAGTGGTCGGATTAGGCGAACGAAAACTTTCGACAAATACGAAAATTTTCGCACCACAAAACCACATTTGATATATCAGTTTTCGGCGTGAAAGCGCCAGTTTGATGAATGACCTTCCACCTTATATGTTAGCACAGTATGCGCAACAGAAACGTAACAAAAATGCCTTTTCCGTGCATTTTTTTGCCAAAGAATAAAAAAATTGTTTCTTTTGATGTAAACGATTACGCCGGACTGAAAATGCGTTAAAAACAAAAAGAACTGTCCCCACAACGGAGACAGTTCTTGAAAAACAGATGAAAATAGAAGCCGGATCAGAAGCTCTTCAGCAGATCGCCCAGAGTCAGGAAGGACTGGTAGATCACGTTGACATTGTTGATGATGGAGCTTGCACCGGAGAAGATGCGGGCAATGGCGTTGAACACCTTACCGACATTCAGGAAGCTGTTGTAAGCGTCGCGGGCACCACCGTCCAGATAGACCATTTCCTCTTCGCTGATGGAGGCATAGTTTGCGGGCAGTTTCATAGTAGACATGGAGATTTTCCTTTCTATTGATAAAATTGATACAGTGTGTGAAAAGACTTAAATAAAGGCAGCCACGGCCAGCGTGGTGATCAGAGCACCGGCTACCGTCAGAACGCTCAGAATCGGGCCGTCATCGTATTCCTGCGCGGTCTGTTCCGGCTGAGCGGGCGTGGATGTGCTGGTGGAAGTGGTGGCATTTTTCACGGTCCAGTGTGCGTACACAGTGGTATCACCGGTAAACACCGTAGAGGTGCTGATTTTTGTGCCGCCCACCGGCTCGGTATACCAGCCGTCAAAGGTGTAGCCTTCCAGCGCAGGCTGCGCGGGCAGGGCACTGAGTTTGCCGCTCAGATTGGTGGTGACTGCCACAGCGGAGCTGCTGCCGCCCATGGCATCCAGACCAATGGTGTAGACCTGCGAATCCTTGTCTTCTGCGGCAAAGGCAGAGGGCAGTGCACAGCAGAGCAGTGCAGCGCTGAGCAGACCGAGGACCAGCATTTTCAAGATCTTTTTCATATGACTCCTCGCTTTCCTGACAAATTGGGATGTGGTGCCTGCCGGGAACGGAAACACCAGAACAGACCTCGATGTCCCCGCCATGAGGCAGTAGACGAAAAAGCCGGGAAGAGGAGGTTTATTCAATCCTATATTTACCACATATAGTGTAACAAAAGTGCAACAAAATGGGCGTGTTTTGTTGTTATGATGAAAAAAATTGGTTTTTCACAAATTGCAGGCTGCAAAAGGCGGCACAGAGCCGCCGCAAAAGCGGAAAAGTGGAACCTTCCCCTTGTGGAAAAACAAAGAATATGGTATAATATCTTGCACGATGCGCCATCGCCAAGCGGTAAGGCAGGGGACTTTGACTCCCCCATCGTAGGTTCGACTCCTGCTGGCGCAACCAAAAGCCCCGTCATCCTGAAAAGGCTGACGGGGCTTTTTACATCACTTTTCCACAAAATGCGGATGAACGGTGCAAAGCTCAGCGGCGGCGGATCTTTCTGGTGGGCTTGCGGCGGTTCCAGTTGTTCAAAAGGACCCACGCAAAGTAGATGATGATGGAAATAATACTCAATGTTATTACAACTTTGAGGTACAGACTGCCTAAGAATTCCTGAAAACGCGCCACAGTGAACAGCAGCGGGTTGCGGCTGACATCCTGCCCGGCGATCAGGTCCACCACGCCAATGGTCTCACCGGCAAGCTTCAGCTCCACGGTACCCACCACATCGCCCTGCTGGACAGGGGCACACACGGAATCCGGCAGGTGGAAATATTTCTGGGTCACGCTGCCGTCGCCGGTGGAAGGCAGCAGGGTCATCATGCTGTCGGCGGGATACAGCTGCAGGGAGCTGGTATCGGAGGAATACTTCACCGGGATCTCGGCCAGCGTAAGGTCGGTGTCCAGCGCGGCCTGAATGGAAAAGCTGTCGAACACCCAGTCCATCAGCTTCACGGTCTCGCACAGGGCCGGGCGACGGTTGGCGTAGCCGAAATCGTCGCAGGTGTCCGGGCTTTGCATCACGCAGAAAATATAGGTGGCACCATCCTTATTGGCCCATGAAACATAGCTCTGATTGCCACTGTCGCTTTTGAATGCGGTCACATCGCACATGCCGCCCTGCATGGCGCTGCGGTAGTATTTGCCGCCGCTGGATTTGCTCAGCGCGGCATTCTGGCTGACCAGAACAGACGAAGAACGGTGTTTTTCTTTGGCGGGCATGGTAAAGCTGGGCGCACCGGAAACCTCCACAAAGGCATCAAAGCTCATCAGATAGCGCAGGATCAGGTACATATCCACGGCACAGGTCACGTTGCCGCTGTCGATGCCGCAGGCATCCGTCCAGGTGCTGCCGGTGGTGCCGATGCGCTGGGACAGGGTGTTCATCTGGCTCACCCAGCCCGCGAGGTCGCCGCCGGAAAGGGCATAGGCAAGGCCCATGGCGGCTTCGTTGGCGTTGCGGGTCAGCATGGCGTACATGGCTTCGCGGTAGGTAAAGGTCTCGTTGGAGCGCATATCGGCGTTGTTGGTGTTATAAACGTAATCCGAGATGGCAAAGGGCATCTGGAAGGTGTCGTCCAGATGGTCGGCATAGTTGGTCAGCAGCAGGGCAATGGTCATGTACTTTGTCAGACCACCGGCGGATACCTGCTTTGTGCTGTCCTTATCATAGACGATGATATTGGTATCGGTGTTGACGATATAGGCACTCTGTGCCTGCACCTGATAGACCGGGGTGGGGTCGAACATAGCCCCGGCGGGCAGCACAAGGCAGCTGAACAGGACAGCGAACGACAAAACCAGCGCAAAAATACGTTTCATGTGGACAATTCCTTTAAAAAGCGATAATATAAAACAACAGGCAGCACGGCACAAGCGCCGTGCGCCGGGTAAGAACGAGATCACAGCGGAAGGCTGTATTCTTTATAATAACAGGTTTGGCGGGGTGTGACAAGGCTTATTGTGCCGATTTCACATCCGGTCAGGGAGGACAGGAATGGTATATCTGACAGGGGACACCCACGGCGACATCGACCGCTTCAAGCACGGCAAGCTGCGCTGGCTGGGCAAACGGGATACCGTGGTGGTACTGGGCGACTTTGGCTTTGTGTGGGACGGCAGCAAGGAGGAACAGAAAAAGCTGGATTGGCTGCGCAAGCGCCCGTATACCCTGCTGTTTCTGGACGGCAGCCACGAAAACTACGACCTTTTAAAGCAGTATCCCACCGAGGAACGCTTTGGCGGCAAGGTGCAGGCACTGGGCGGCAATGTGTACCATGTGTGCCGCGGCAGCGTGCTGGAATTGGAGAATAAAAAATACCTGTGCTTCGGCGGTGCGGAAAGCCAGGATGTGGAGGATCGGGAACCCGGCGTGAACTGGTGGAGGGAAGAAATGCCTTCGGAGGAGGAATACGCCTTTTGTGAGGAGAACCTTGCAGCGTGCGATTACAAAGTGGATTATGTGCTGACCCACGATGCGCCAAGCAGATTTTTGGATTTTACCGCCCTTGCCAGCGGCGAGACCAACCAGCTGCACAGCTTTCTGGATAAAATTTTGTTGAAGCTGACCTACGACAAGTGGTTTTTTGGCTGCTACCATAAGGATACCCAGCTTTCCACCAAAAGCCGCTGCGTGTTCTGCGATGTGATAAGCATGGGCGAACGGCACGCAAAGCGTTCCGTTCGATAACAGGGGCCGCTGCACCAGCCGTGCAGCGGCTTTTGCATTTGCTGTTGCTTGTGCGCAAAAAAACTCCGGATCAGTTCATGGCTCCGGCTTTCTCGAACATCTGCTGCACCTGCTGTTCCAGCAGTGCGTGCTCCGGCGCTTCCAGCAGCGGGTCGTCGGCCAGCATGGCAACGGCTTCCGCCTGCGCAGCGTGCAGGGTGCGGGTGTCGTTCATCAGGTCGGCGATCTGCAGGGTGGGCAGGCCGTGCTGGCGGCTGCCGAAAAAGTCGCCGGGGCCGCGGGTCTCCAGATCGTACTGCGCCACCGCAAAGCCGTCCGTGGTGCTGCACAAAAATTTCAGCCGCTTTTGTACGTTTTCGCTTTGGTTGTCGCTGACAAGAAAGCACCAGCTCTCCGCTGCACCGCGTCCCACGCGGCCGCGCAGCTGGTGCAGGGCGCTCAGACCGTAGCGCTCTGCGTTTTCGATCACCATTACGCTGGCATTGGGCACATCCACACCCACCTCAATGACGGTGGTGGACACCAGTGCGTCCAGCCGTCCGGCTTTGAAGTCCTCCATCACGGCAGCTTTCTCCTTGGGTTTGAGCTTGCCGTGCATCAGGCCTACCCGGCGCTCCGGCAGCAGGGCTTTGGCAATGTCCTCGTAGTAGCTCTTAACGGCGTTCAGCCCGCCATCCGGTGTGTCCTCGATGGCGGGGCAGACCAGATACACCTGCCGCCCGCGCCCGATCTCCTGATCGAGAAAATGGTAGAGGTCGCGCCGCTTTTTGCCGGTGATGCAGCGGGTCTTGACCGGTGTGCGGCCCGGCGGCAGCTCGTCCAGAATGGAGATATCCAAATCGCCGTAGATGAGCAGGCCCAGCGTGCGGGGAATGGGCGTTGCGCTCATCACCAGCAGGTGCGGATTCGCGGCCTTTTCGGCCAGCATTCCGCGCTGCCGTACCCCAAAGCGGTGCTGCTCGTCGATCACGGCAAGACCAAGCCGGGCAAACTCTACGCCTTCGCTGAGGATGGCGTGGGTGCCCACCACAAGGTCGGCTTCGTCGTTCCGGATGGCGGCAAGGGTGGTGCGGCGTGCAGCGGCCTTCATGCCGCCGGTCAGCAGGGCCACCCGCATCCCGAAGGGGGCAAGCATCCGGTTCAGGCCTTCGGCGTGCTGGGTGGCCAGAATTTCTGTCGGGGCCAGCAGCGCGGCCTGATACCCCGCCCGGATGCAGGCCCAGATGGCGGCAGCCGCCACCAGCGTTTTGCCGCTGCCCACATCGCCCTGCAAAAGGCGGTTCATGGAAGTCTCGCCCGCCATGTCGGCCAGAATCTCGCTCACGGCCCGGCGCTGGGCTCCGGTGGGGGAAAAGGGCAGGCTGGCCCAGAACAGGGACGGGTCGGCAAGCTGCATGGGCGCACCGGTGGCAGCGGCACCCCGGTTTTTCATCCGGCCAATGCCCAGCTGCAAAACCAGAAGTTCTTCATAGATCAGCCGCCGCCGGGCTGCATAGGCCTGCTCTTCGGTGGCAGGGCAGTGGATGGCCCGCACGGCATCTGCCTTGGAGAGCAGACGGTATTTTGCCAGCATTTCCGGCGGAAGAGGGTCGGGTAGCAGCTCTGCATGGGGCAGCAGCTGCCGCACGCACTTGGCGATGGCATTGCTGGTCAGGCCCTCGGTCTGGGGGTAGACCGCTTCAAAGGGAGAAGCCTTGATCTGCTCGGCGGTGCGCACCTGCGGGTTGACCATCTGGCGGCGCAGCATCCCG
>ERZ773229.2407-NODE-2407-length-11158-cov-21.101774_pt1 | contig 11158 bp, 11 predicted proteins | sample MGYA00580992_ERZ773229 | MGnify/ENA primary metagenome ERZ773229 (study PRJEB29015, sample SAMEA2737795) | human gut metagenome | biome: human gut; feature: human-associated habitat; material: faeces | place: China | collected 2012 ... | reverse complement strand
ACTATGACGGGTGGCGATGGTGGACAACATGGTTCCCGGATGAAGAAATGCGCCCTGCTCCGGAGCTTGGTCTGGAAATCGATGCCTTCCAGTCGCAGCTTCTCGCCCTGCCGGAATTCAAAACTCTGCGGGCGATGGAGCGGATGTGCCGGCTGTATGCTCAGCCGACGAGCGTGCGCACGGAATTTAACCTGTACGCGGAAACGGCGCATTTTCATATCTGGCTCCGCTTGATTACCCGGGAGCGGGACTATAACCTCTACACATATTTCTTCGCAAAATAAGCGAATCGTTCAGACGCAGAAAGCCGGGGCCGCATTTGGAGTGTGCTGATAAAGAAGTATCTTGAAACCATTAAAAATACTGACTTTTTCGACAGACTGAGGACACCATCTTGAACAGATGGTGTCCTTTTTTGCGTCTGCAAGTCCGAAAGGAGAAATGCAGAATGAATGAAAGCACAGTCAACAACTATTACTACGGTGATGAGAGCAATCAGTTTTCCTTTTTTCGTATTCCCCGACAGTTGATCACCGGGGATCGATTCAAGCATATATCCACAGATGCAAAGCTCTTATACGGTCTACTGTTAGACCGCATGGGATTATCTGAGCAAAACGGCTGGTATGATGAAAATGGCCGTGTCTTTATCTACTACACCCTGCGAGAAATCCAGAAGAACTTGAATTGCGGGCAGGATAAGGCGATCAAGCTTTTGGTTGAATTGGACAAGGGTTGTGACCTGATCGACCGTGTGCGGCAGGGACAAGGCAAACCTACGAAGATCTATGTCAAAAATGCAGTGGCCGCAAGGCTGCAATCGCTCCCTCAAAAGAGGACGGCGGAAGTCAAGACTTCGGAAATTCCGATGACCAGACTTCCGAAAAGCAGACTTCAAGACTTCCGGTTTTCGGAAGTCTTGACCTCGGAAAAACCGAGTCTAATTATACTGAGGAAAATCAGACTGATTTGAGTTATACTGATCCATCTATCCATCCATCCGAATCAACGGATAGAATTGATGGATGCGAAGCAGAAAACAATGAGCAAGAAAGCGCCGTAGATAGCTCCTACGATCATTCAGCTGACACGCCTCACCCATCAGCACAGACGCAGACTGTCCATTTTCCAATATTCCGCCGCATGAAAAGCTTGCTGCATAAAGCGACGACCACAGACAGCGGAGATAGCGGCGCTTTGCGTCGCTGTCTACCGTGTCGAGGTACTGCTCCTGTGCTTATGGGGCGGGGACTTCTTATGGATAATGTACAATAACTTGCGCAAATTGAAAAGAGCATAAAAAAAGACATAGCTTGCAGGCTCTGGTAGAATGAAGTTACCACACAAACATTCGAAAGGAGACAGCAAACTATGTCCGAGAAAATTGTACAGCTGAATGAGGAAATTATCAAGGGGCAGCTCAAAGAATTAGTTCGAGGAAGTGTAGAAGAAACCCTGAACGAGCTGCTGGAAAAGGAGGCGGAGTCGCTGACGCAGGCGGCCCGCTGGTCCCGTCAAGATTTATGCGCAAATTTATTTGCGCATAAATCTTGACGGGACCTTCTTATGGGATGACTGACTTGGAAAGGAAAAATAGGCATTAAAAGACACCACAGTTTCAGAAACCCATCGGCTGATTCCTTTGCCGTAGTATGACCACGGCGGCCAGACCCGCATTCACGCCGTGTCGGCGCACATGCCGTTCTGACCGCCATCGCTTTCGGTAATCAAGGAATTCATGCTAAAATCCACTCTGCTTTCTAGCACCATTCTTGACTTTTGCTGAAAATCGCTTATACAAAACTTTACGCCGGGCCAACTCTTAAAAATATTAGGCTTTTTCACTCCTAGCATTCTTTTCGTCCAAGGATTTGTGTAGATACCGAATTGTCATCCTCATTCCATCAATGATGCTGGCCCAAAATACCATTCTTTGTTCATCCGTATCCAGAGAATCTGCGATATCCATAAGAAGTGACGCCCGATGTGTTTTATACTGTAACTTTGCATTGATAATATATCGGCCTTTGTTGATCGATGGCTCGATTTCCTTGTAAATTCTCTTGAATTCTTCGTTATTGCCAATATGTCTACCTTCTCCAAGCTGATAATATGGAATTCGATTATCTAACCATACACACTGTAAAAAGATAGCCTGCCGTAATTCATTTTGCAAAAATCCATGATCCTGAAGTCTATCTAAAAGATTTTTGTAAAACTCATCCTCTGTTACCTTTCTTTCTACAAGATTTGAAATGACGTTGTTTACAACGCCAATGATTACATCAATATCCTGTTCCGTTTCTCCTTTAGCTGCAAAAATCTCTGGTGCATTCTTTGCATCTAATGAAAAATCTCCGATATCGAACAGCGTCAGAAATGTTTTGAATATTGTAAGCTGTGCCTCGCTATTTTCTTTGGCCTCGTTGATTTTTCCAACAACCTCCAGGCAGACCTCTGTCAGGCTTGCTTTCGGAGATAGACTTAATCCACCTTTTTCAACCATGTTCATTTCGTCACACCTCCGTTACTCTATTTCTGGCCAATTTGTACCGATGTAGTATACAACGCTTCATGTATTTGATCATGCTTTAAGTGCTCAAAAGAACAGAACAAATATTTCATCATTATGTCAGAGAATTCATCGCTCCTATGGACCCGAGAAAAAATCCACATATTTTTGTTGAGTTCGGCTATTCCGTGGCTGTCCTCCTCTTGTATTCCGGTCATCTCGGCAATCTTATATTCATCGTCTCCGATGGCGGCAAGAAGCATTTTAATCTGGGCTTTTCCCCTCAATCCATCTATGCTGAGATCCACCTTATCGCCGCATTCCAGGTATACACCTTCAGAGGGAGGAGCATCCTTTCCGTCTATGTTCTTTTGATAATAGCGAATTCCTGCCGGTGTCAGCAGATAGTGTGTATTTCGCCCATAACGGGTAGCTGTTGCAGCCCGTGCCTGCAGAACTCGCTTCATGTTCGTGGTAAGAGTTCCGTCCGAAACTCCAAGAGCTTCTGCAAGCTCTCCGTGTCGCATTCCCTGATCCTTATGTAAATATAGTTGCTGCAATATCCGCTCTGCGCTCTTTACCCCCATGAGTTTTTTCTCAATGCTTTCTTCTGACGCCGCACAATGGAGCATCTTCCACTGCATCTCAATTTCGTGGGCGAGGCGCCCTAATTCAAATGCTGCCCTTACTGGACCTTTTTCAAGTGGGAGGCTACGCTTGGCCTGCGTGAGCCGAAGCTCAGCACCACGCAAGGCAGCCTCCCGTTCCTCGAGCGTTGCGCTTTCGTCCTTTCTTTCGTCCACAAGAGCCGCAATCATGCTGTCGACTTTCACCGGTAGCAAATCGGATTCCAACAGGTACGGACGCAAATCGAACGTTTTCATTTTCGTATCCTCATTCATTAAATTGTTCACAGTTAAGTTGTTCTTGATTTTTTGTTGTTCTTGATTGAAGGTATCACTGCTCTCAAATCAGCTTCCGTTTTTCCATATGTGCTGGACATTCGCCGCTCCGCTTCTCTCGGGATTGAAGAAAATCGTTGTGACAAAAAGACATACCGTATTTTCTCCGTTACATGCTCCGCTGCAAATCGGTTCAAACTTCTTTATGCCGACGCCGGGGACGAGTAAGAATCCGATGTGTTCGGCATCTGGCTTTTGCCCTTCCTTCAAAAAAGCTGCACAGCAGTTGCACCAGACACAGTAGCAGCCGTTTGCACTTGATACCTCGCCGCTTTGTTCAAACGCTGTCTTTGCCGGAGAGAATGCTGGACAAATCAGCAATGTACATTGAAGCGTTTCCAAAAGAAGCCTTTGGAATTCTGGCTCCAAATAGTCTCTGCAGATAGCAAACGCCAAGCGCCCAATACCCGGAATGTGCAAAATAGTAATTTTGAGGGAGCGATTTCTTAAATCTTCCACCGCCTTTTCGTGATTAAACGGGTATTGCTTTGACTGCCTCATCAGCACATCGGCGTTTCCGTCAAAGACGACAAGCTGATTATCCAAATTCACCCATCGCGTCGGTGCAATTATCAGATAGGGGATTTTCTCATATCCCGCTTCGTGCGCCGACATAATCAGTTCATCGAAGAGGAATTGTGAATCCTGCTGGTCCCCTGGGAATATCTGATTACCAAGAAGCTCCGGAAAGAATAGCATATCCGCTTTTTGCTTGCAGGCCTCGAAAAAAATAGCCTTAATGCGTGCAAGGATTTCTTCTTCCGGCCCGACATCCTCTATTGAAAACATATTAATGGAACTTCCGTCTTCCTGGGGTACATCATAACGATTCTCCCGTAACTTTGGGATCTCTCTCATCACAGGAGATGCAGCTATAATGAGCTGTTCTTTGTCCTCTGTCCTGATATGGGGAAGAACTATATGCCTTATGTCAAATCTGTTTGCCGCATCAATCGGGTAATAATACAGATTGCGGAGCTCATTATTCATATTATTACTTCTATTTCTCAAAAAGTGTCGAGTTTTAGGCCCATCATACTGATTATTGCTGTCTAACAGCGCATCAACCTTCGGCAAAATACAAAAGCCCGTTGTCTCAGCATTGTTGTTGAGCGCCGAAAATTCTTGAGAGATACAATTTTTGATGGGAGGAGCATCTATCAGTTCCTCCAACGTCAGGCCGCCCTCAATCCTTTCCAAAAGCACAAGGACATGGGTAAATGTGCTATAGTGTTTCCACGACATGATTGCTTCCTGCGTTTCTCGGTCGAGGCCCTCCCTAAGCAGTTTTCTTGGATTCACTAATATGCTGTGTTGCGTAAGAAACGCTTCGACCTCCGCTCTACACATATCGTCTATTACAATCGCGTTGCGGGCTTCACCGTTGCTGAATAGATATGAATTGATTGTCTGAAGCTGCCTCAGGAGAACCGCAAGGAGATCAAAGGGATTATCCAGTTCATATTGGGGGATACTCATTTCTCACGTCTCTCCTTTGTGTTCGTAATTTCTAAATATATTATAGTTGCAGACCCTGACCCTGTCAACAGATTATTTGATTGTTGTTTGAATAAGTTTATAATCAAACAATGAGATGTGTATTGAATTCCGTGATTTAACGTTGCAGGATTTTCAGAACAGAGTGATATAGCAATCGTGAAGTATAGTGGCGGACTACCACACGGGTCGACAAGGCCCTTATTATCTGTGAGTTTGGAAAACGAGGGAGCCTCTAATCGAACCCTTGACCGGAAACGACAAAATGCGTCTCGATTCGGACCTGTTGAAAAAGTGGGGATTTACGCATAAGCGTAGGGAGGCCGGGTAAGAAAAAAGACGCCCATTGGCGTCATCCCATAGATCTTATCATTCTTTTCAGGTTCATGGCCACGGCGGATAAGAGACAGTGATCTTCCGCTGTCTCTAAACCTCGTCGTAAGACGCGTGATAAATTACGCATATACTCTCGTTTGTGCTTCTTTTTCAATCCCATGGGAATTGGCGGTCGAGACATTGTATAAACCCCTTTCTTTAGATTTGATATATCATCAGCTTGCAAAGCTGTTGTATATGGCTGCTGTGTAGCTGTATGGCTGTATGGCTGTAAGGCTATAACGCTTATTGAGCCTATATATTACACAACAAATGAAGCGCACCCCTTGACCGCCCGCAACCCCTTGTGTATCAAGGCTTTGCAGTTATCAACGGCATACTGAAAGCGTACAAAAGCACTTTTCAGACCCGCCGTAAAACAGAGCTTTGCCCCTCAATGTATGCCGCCGCCTGCGCGGTCTGCTCTGCCGTTTTCAAGTGCTGCTTGTGGCATTTGCAGTCTGGAACGCCTTTCTTCACGCTCTGTATCACACGCTCTGCGGCTGTGCTTGCGCCGTACCCCTGTACCATGATGTGAAGGTGCGGCGGCTTGTCTGTGCAAGGCTCTACCCGCTCTCCGTTGTGTATGCGCTTTTCAGAGCAGATAAAGACCTTTTTGCCGCCGTAGCGCATGGACTTCTGATAACCCATTTTGCCCATGTACTGTGAGTCCGTGACAGAAAGACCGAGCATAAAAGCGATGTCCTCACCCTGTTTCTTTTTCAGCCTGACGCAGACGGCACGAAGCCTGTTCAGCTCCTTTTCCGCTTCTTCCATACTGCTGAATTTTCGAGGGTCATTCACCAAATATGCTGTGCTGACTTTCTCCCGCATACTCACTCCCTCCTGTACTGCGTAATATTATTTTACAGTCCAAAATATCGAAAATAAAGTGGTTTTTGCGTGTTTTCTGCAACTTCTACATTCCAAACAAACTGCCGCCAAATATTCCTTAGAAAAAATTTGGCTCAAAAACAGCAACTTGCACAAAAGAAAAAAGAGCGGCTGAAACCGCTCTAAAATCCGTGTCAGTATGCTGTTTTTGCACCGTTGATGAACACCGTTGAAATGCAATATATAACAAACGAGTAGTATGCCAAGGGCACCAGCAAGAAGATCCGTGCTGTGTTCCGGGCAAAGGGTTTATCCGGCAAGCGGCTGTCCACACAGGTCCCCTATGGCTATCTCAAGGGAGAAAATGGAGAATTGGTGGAGGATACGGAAACTGCGCCGGTAGTGCGGCTGATCTTCCGCTTGGCAGTTGAGGGAAATGGCCCCGGCAAGATTGCTCGCATTTTAAGGGAAAAGCAGATCGTTACGCCCGGTACGCTGGCTTTTCAGCGCACCGGACGGACAGACCACTATCATCCCGAATTTCCGTGTCACTGGAGCGATAGCACCGTAGCAAACATCTTGGAGCAAAAGGATTATCTGGGGAATACCTATAACTTCAAAACCACGAAGAAGTCTTACAAAAGTAAAAAGACGATTTGCAATCCAGAAGATCAACAGGCCGTCTTTGAACATACCCATCCGGCGCTTATTGACCTTATTGACAATGAAACATGGGAACTCGTGCAGAAAAACCGCCAGAGCAGAAGGCGGCCAACGAAAATGGGCGATATGGGGATGTTTTCTGGAATCGTGTTTTGCGCCGACTGCGGAAATAGGCTCCACCTGTGTCGTACAAAATCGTGGGACAGAAGTATGGATAACTATGTTTGTGGGACTTATAAGCGCAAGCGCGGCGAGTGCAGCGCACATTACATCCGTTCCGTCGTTCTGGAGACACTGGTTCTTGAAAATCTCCAAAAGGTGATCTCCTATGTGAAAGCCTATCATCGTGTCTGCAAAAAAGTCAAGGAGGCTACAGGGAGGGATGTAAAGTGAACTTCAAGGATCTATTGCTCCGTGCAAAAGACGGTGACCAACAGGCGAAGGAAGAGATATTTTTGATGTATCGTCCGCTGCTGTTCAAGGAGTCCTGCGTGAACGGCATCTTTGACGAGGATCTCTTCCAGGAGCTTAGTGCAACGCTGATTCATTGTATCAGGATGTTCAAGCTCTAAGCTGCCCCAAATGGGGGGGCAACCGCGGTTCATTACCTAAAAAAGCTGGGCGGCGAGGAAACTCGCTGCCCAGCTTTTGCACTATAATTACCGTCAAATATTCTCTGGATACGCTCTTTCTTTTACCACAGCCTTATATTTTGCTTTTCACCGCAGTACCCCAAGTTCTCTGTATAGTTGAAGCGGGAGACTGTATGCCAGTCTCCCGCTATATCCTTATGCACTTTCTCCGGCCATGCGGAAGAACTCATCTGGCGACAGAATCTTGATTCCAAGCTCCCGTGCCTTTGCCAGCTTGCTTCCGGCGTTCTCGCCGCAGATCAGATAATCTGTCTTGCTGCTCACCGAGCTGCCGGCATGAGCGCCCAAAGATTCGATTTTTGCGTTGATCCCATCGCGGGTGTATGGCTCTACTTTGCCGGTCACCACAAGGGTCTTTCCGACAAAGGGATTGCTCATATCGGTGCTGGCCGCAGGCGGCTGATAGGTCTTAATGCACACCAACCGCCGCAGCTCCGTCCAGATCGTCCAGTTTTCCTCGCTGCGGAACCATTGATGGATATTCCTGTGCAGTGTTTCTCCGAAGTCCGGGAGCTGCGTAAAATCAAAGCTCTGGCACACGGCCGTTTCAAATTCCGCAAGGTTTCCGCGGAACCTTTGGCAGATGGCCTTGCTGGCGGTGCTGCCCACCATAGGGATATCCATAGCAGTCAGATACTGCTCAAAGGTGGTAATGCGGCTGTGCTGGATGGCATCCCAAAGATTTTGCCAGGATTTCTCTCCAAGCCCCTCCATCTGAACGATCTCCGCCCTGTGCTTGTCCAAAGCGAAGATGTCCATATAGGAGTGAAGCCAACCCTTTCCAATGAACTTTTCCAGGATCGACTCAGAAAGTCCCATAATATTCATCGCCTTCGGGCTTGCGAAGTGGACGAATTTGCGCAGCTTTCGCGTTTCACAATGCTCGTTATCGCAGAACAGCGCCGCCGTGACCTTTTCCACCCCGTTTACGGTATTTCTGGTCGTATGGATACGGGTAGGCTGCCCACAGCATGGGCATCTGGCAGGAACGACCTTCTCTCTGGCGTAGCAGTCTCTGTCTAGATTTTCCTCCACATGGGGAATGATCTGGTTCCGTTTGCTCACCTTGATGCGGCACCCCGGCACCAGCTCCAGATTCTCGATAAAGGAGAGATTGTGGAGACTCGCTCTGGATACCGCGCAGCCGTCGATCTCCACCGTGTCAAAGATGGCTACCGGAGCAATTTCCCCTGTGCGGCTGGGCGTCCATTCAATCGAGCGCAGGACGGTTTCATAGGTGTCATCCTCGAATTTGAACGCAAGCCCGTCCTTGTAGTGATGCCCGGTCCGTCCGCAGGACTTTGCGTAGGCTGCATCGTTGTAGGTGACCACGATGCCATCGATAGGTATGTCGTTTTCCTGCGCATATTTCCGCAGGTGTCGGATACCGGCGTCCATATCGAACTGCGTCAACGTCTGCTTGCTCGCCAGATATTTGCAGAGGGGAAAGCCGAGCTGTTCGATGGCTCGAAGCCGCTGCGACTTCCAAGCGTATTCTGTAAAGCCCTCCAGCACATTGAAAGCCATAAAGGTCACACGGCGATCCTTGCAGGCGCCGCAGTCCAGCAGACGGACAGAGCCGGCAGCCAGATTGCGCCCGTTTTTATAAGGCTCGCCATTTCCGTCCCGCAGCGTGTCCTTTAACGCCACAAAATCGCGGGGACGGATAAATGCCTCGCCGGTAATGACCAACCGTTCCTTGTATGGGATCTTATCCGGGATGCCGGAGATTCCCAGTACATTGTGGGTAATGTTCTCACCCGTATCTCCATCGCCGCGGGTAGCGGCCTCCATCAAAAGGCCATTTTCATAGGTCAGCTTTACCGTCAGGCCGTCCAGCTTGAGCATCAGCATGACCATCTGCTCTCCCGCAAAGCGCAGAAGCTCCGCGCTGCTCTTCGTTTTATCCAACGACAGCAGCGGAATCGGATGCACTGTTTTCACCAAGGCGCTGACAGCGGGATAGCAGCCTAGATACACTCTCACGCTGCTAAAAAGGAGTGTCACCTGATAGTAAGTTCGCTATCAGGTGACACTCCGGAAGGGTCAACTTAGCTGCCAACCTATCAACAGCAAAAGAACACTCTCTAAGAGAATTACCCCCACACAGCACAAATCAAACCATGCAGATTTTTTCTTTTCCTCGACCGCTCGGAGCGCGAAAAATGCAAATCCAAAAGCAATAAAAAGCAAATCGCTCCAGTGCTTTGGATATGCCTTGACTGGAAGCAAAATCATAACGGCCAAAAATAGTGCAAAGCTTATCACATACTGTATGATATTCTTGGGTAATTTTTCCATGTTATTATCCATTCATACAGCGATACACAACCGTATCAGCGTCTTCAATATAGTTCTGCTGATTGGCGCTTGCATACCATTTTGTGTACAACTTTGTTACCGTCCCGTACCCGATAACCCCCGGACCGCTGGGGCGCTGATACGAAAGGACTCTTACAGAAATAGCGTGGATACCGTCTGGGTGCACCGTCCCACCAATATTGCAAATCTTTCCTAAAAGTACTCCTGCCGCAAAAGCTCCAAGAGGATTAAATCCGAGTGCAGCGATTACGACCGTTACAAATGCACCGGAGGTCATATCGAGCAAATCCTGCATAAATGTAATGTCTTTCTTTTGAGTACCAATTAGTTTGCTATAATCAGTTGCAACTGTCCCGTCCGGCGGACCGTCAAGATATTTTACGGTATGTGCAAAAGGAGCAATATCATATTCCGTACTTAGCTTTGATGATTCCTGCGTTGTCACCTTAATGCAATTACCGTTTAAGATTACGTCTCTAATGGAATCAATTTCAACCTTATCAGATTTATCGCCTTCTACAAAGTTCAGCTTTGTCGTCCCATCTGTCGAGATTTCTTTTATTACAATACCATCGACCACATTTCCAGCAGCATCGTTATAAGAATATCTAAATCTACCTTCTACATTATCCGAGAAAGCAAACTCGATCATCTGTGAAAAATTGCCCACTTCATCAGTAGCATATGGGCTTAATTCGACAGCAAATGCAGGAATGGCGAGAGACATGCACATTGCGATGCAGAGAATAAACGACACCATTTTACGTTTCATTTAATTAACCTCGCTTTCTTTCGTTGTTGAACATAACTTAATCTACTTCGGATACGTTGAAAATTATACCTCTGTATTTCCTACTAAAACATCCCTCCCCTCTCGTAAAACTAAATACGACAAGGGAGGGAGTTTTTGGACACAACGGCTATTTATTTTTCGCAAACACTTTCTGCTAACCTAACCAGATCTTCGGCAGTGAAGAATCCGGATATGAAAAATCCAGCGTTGTCAGAAGTCATCCATACGATTGTGTTACCGATACTAACATCTTCACTGATCAGAATGTCGGCAGTGCAGCCATCTACGGTTACCTTTTCAACGGCAGTATTTGTTGACTCGATTTGCCAGAATGTCTCATCAGGCGGTCTTGCATAATAGAATTTCAGTATCTTGCCCTCGTCATTCATATAGATAACCGACGAAGTATTTCCTACACTATCTTCTAATATCTGTGTATATCCTTCAGGGATCCAAGTTAAATAGTAGTTATTCTTTTCTTCGTTGCTGGTGCGCCCATCCTCAAAATGATATATAAACAACTCTTCGTACACCTCTTTGACCCATC
>ERZ773229.2404-NODE-2404-length-11169-cov-19.672935_pt1 | contig 11169 bp, 8 predicted proteins | sample MGYA00580992_ERZ773229 | MGnify/ENA primary metagenome ERZ773229 (study PRJEB29015, sample SAMEA2737795) | human gut metagenome | biome: human gut; feature: human-associated habitat; material: faeces | place: China | collected 2012 ... | reverse complement strand
GCCACGACGAGCGCGAGCAGACGCTCAACCAGCTGCTCGTCGAAATGGACGGCTTCGGTACGAATCAGGGCGTCGTCGTCATGGCGGCGACGAACCGCGCCGACATCCTCGACCCTGCGCTGCTGCGCCCGGGCCGCTTCGACCGTCAGGTCTACGTGGGGCTTCCCGACATCCGCGGCCGCGAGGAGATCCTGAAGATCCATGTCAAGAATAAGCCCCTTGCCGAGGATGTGGACCTCTCCATCGTCGCCAAGGGAACGCCCGGCTTCACGGGCGCGGACCTCGAGAACCTCTCGAACGAGGCGGCGCTGCTCGCCGCGCGCCGCGGCAGCAAGCTCATCACGATGTCCGACTTCTCCGAGGCGGAGATCAAGGTCATCGCAGGTCCCGAGAAGAAGAGCCGCGTCGTCAGCGAGCACGAGCGCAAGCTGACCGCCTATCACGAGGCCGGTCACGCCATCGTGATGCACGCACTGCCGACGCACGATCCCGTGCACCAGATCACGATCGTTCCGCGCGGCGGCGCGGGCGGCATGACGATCTCGCTGCCCACGGAGGACCGCTCGTACCAGTCCAAGCGCTATATGGAAGAGCAGATCGTCTCGCTGCTTGGCGGGCGCGTGGCGGAAAAGCTGATGCTCGGCGACATTTCGACCGGCGCGTCGAACGACATCCAGCGCGCCTCGCAGATCGCGCGCAAGATGGTCTCGGTGTACGGCATGAGCGACAGGCTTGGCTCGATCTCGTTCGAATCCGGCCACGATGAAATTTTCATCGGCCGCTCGATGGCGCAGGCCAAGCCGTATTCCGAGCAGGTCGCCGCACAGATCGACGAGGAGGTCAAGTCCATCGTCGACGCGGCCTACGAGCGCTGCGAGGACATCCTCTCGCGCGATCAGAAGCACCTCATCGCCGTGGCGGAATTCCTGCTTGCGCACGAGACGATGAGTGCTGAGGAATTCGAAGCCGTCTTCACCGACGAAGCCGCCGGCCATGACAAAATCTAATCCTGCTATGAATAAAATATCTCATCAGCAAGCCGCTGGTGAGATATTTTTTCACATTTTCGCAAGAATTCCTGCATTTTCAGTGCTTTTCCCCTTGCCAATTCGGTTTCTTCTGCTATAATGGGGCATTAGTCATTCCATTTACATGAAAAAAAAGAGAGAATCGAACATGAAAAAAAGCAGTAGTTTCAGCGGCTCGCTCGGCTTTGTGCTGGCTGCGGCGGGCAGCGCAGTGGGCGTCGGCAATATCTGGCGCTTCCCCTATCTCTGTGCCAAGGACGGCGGCGGACTGTTCCTGCTCGTCTATCTGGTGCTGGTGCTGACATTCGGCTTCACCCTGCTGACGACTGACGTAGCCATTGGCCGCCGCACGAAGCAGAACGCCCTCAACGCCTTTGCAACGCTTAACAAGAAGTGGAAGTTTTTGGGCTACCTCACCTTCCTCGTCCCCACGCTCATCATGACGTATTACTCCGTCATCGGCGGCTGGATCACGAAGTATTTTACCCTCTACCTCGTCTCAAGCGGCAATGCCGCCGCGCAGGACGGGTTCTTCACCTCGTTCATCACCTCCCCCGTCTCGCCCATCGTCTTCATGCTGATCTTTTTGGCGCTGACGGCGTGGGTCGTGTACTGCGGCGTGGAAAAGGGCATTGAAAAATACTCCCGCTACATCATGCCGGGTCTGCTCCTTCTCATCATCGGCATCGCCATCTTCTCGCTCACGCTCTCTTACACCGACGAGAGCGGCATGACGCGCACGGGTATCGAAGGATTGCTCGTCTACATTAAGCCCGACTTCACGGGCCTGACCGTCCAGCGCTTTTTGAACATCGCGCTCGACGCGATGAGTCAGCTCTTCTTCTCGCTCAGTGTCAGCATGGGCATCATGATCACCTACGGCAGCTACGTCAAGGACGACGTCGACCTCAACAAGGCCAACAACCAGATCGAAATTTTCGACACGGGCGTCGCGTTCCTCGCGGGCCTCATGATCATCCCCGCCGTCTATGTCTTTCTCGGCACTGACGGCATGGCCAGCGGCCCGAGCCTGACGTTCATCAGCCTGCCGAAGGTCTTCGCCGCGATGGGCGGCGTGGGCCGCGTCATCGGCGCGGTGTTCTTCCTCGCGCTCGGCTTCGCCGCGCTGACGAGCTGCGTGTCCGTCATGGAGACGCTTGTCGCCAACTGCATGGAGATTTTCCGCAAGTCGCGCAAGGAGATGTGCGCCGCCGTGGGCGTCTATTCGCTCGTGACGGCTGTGCTCATCTGCATAGGCTACAACGCGCTCTACTTCGAGCTCCCGCTGCCCAACGGCTCGACCGCGCAGCTGCTCGACGTGATGGACTACATCAGCAACAGCTTCCTGATGCCGTTCATCAGCCTGCTCACGAGCATTTTGGTCGGCTGGGTCGTGGGTCCGAAATGGATCATTGCCGAGGTAGAGAAAAACGGCGAGCACTTTGGCCGCGCCAAGCTCTACAGCGTAATGATGAAGTATGTCGTGCCCGTTGTCATGCTCATTCTGTTTTTGACCTCCACGGGGCTCGGCAGCCTGATCTTCGGCGGCAGGTAAGAAATTTTGGCAAAAAAGGGAACGCTTGCGCGTTCCCTTTTCTTTTGCTCTCCCGCCTTTTTCTCCGTTCAACGTGCGCAAAATATGTTTTTCCGCCGCGCGTTTTTTTGTCAAAAGCGCAAATTTCTTTTTCTCTGCTTGACAAAGCGAGGGCAAGCGATTATAGTGGCATCATTCAATCTCATAGTTCACAAATACCATGACGGGGAAAAATTCGTCCTACAGACGCTTCAGAGAGTTGCCGGTCGCTGCGAGGCAATGCAGAGCGGGATGATGTCACTGGCCCCTGAGTAGCTCCGCTGAGACGATTTTCGTTTAGGCGCAGCCGGATCTCCTCACCGTTACCAACGAGGCGCATTCGCTTGATTTTAAGCCGATGCAGAAAGCGGGCATATTTTATGCCAACAAGAGTGGTACCGCGGAAGTTTTGAGCTTTCGTCTCTTCAAGGGAAGAGACGAAAGCTTTTTTTGTTGCTATGCGAGAGAAAAAAGAGCAGGAGGAACACACCATGAAACGCATTAAAATTTTTGACACGACCCTGAGAGACGGCGAGCAGTCCCCCGGCTGCAGCATGAATCTGACGGAAAAGATCGAAATGGCCCGCCAGCTTGAAAAGCTGGGCGTCGACGTGATCGAGGCGGGCTTCGCCATCGCGTCTCCGATGGACCACAAGAGCGTGCAGGCCATCGCCGCCGCGGTGACGAACTGCACGGTCGCCTCGCTCGCGCGCTGCGCCAAGGGCGATATCGACGCGGCGTGGGACGCCGTGAAGGAAGCGAACCACCCCCGCATCCATGTCTTCCTTGCGACGAGCGACATCCACATGGAGTACAAGCTCAAGATGACGCGCGAGCAGGTCATCGACCGCATCCGCGAGATGGTCGCCTACGCCAAGAGCTATTGCGATGACATCGAGTTTTCCGCCGAGGACGCCTCCCGCTCCGACTGGGCATTTCTGGCCCATTGCTACTCCACTGCCGTCGCCGCGGGCGCGACGACGCTGAATGTGCCCGACACCGTCGGCTACTCCACGCCGCAGGAGATGTATGACCTCATCACCTACCTGCGTGAAAACATCGAGGGCGTCGAGCATGTCGACATCTCCGTCCACTGCCACAACGACCTCGGCATGGCGGTCGCGAATTCGCTCGAATGCGTCCGCGCGGGCGCGACGCAGGTCGAATGCACGGTCAACGGCATCGGCGAGCGCGCGGGCAACGCGAGCCTCGAGGAGATCGTCATGGCGCTGCGCACGAGAAAGGACTTCTACGACGCCGAGACCGGCGTGAACACCAAGCAGATCTACCGCTCGAGCAAGCTGCTGAGCAACATCACGGGCGTGCCCATCCCGCCGAGCAAGGCCATCGTCGGCGCGAACGCCTTCGCGCACGAGTCGGGCATCCATCAGCACGGCGTCATTGCCAATGCAAGAACGTACGAGATCATGAACTCCACCGACGTCGGCATCCCGCAGAACACGATGGTGCTCGGCAAGCACTCCGGCAAGCACGCGCTGCGTGAAAAGCTCGAATCCATGGGCTACGAATTGAGCGACGAGGAGCTTGAAAGCGTGTTCACCCGCTTCAAGGATCTCGCCGACAAGAAAAAGAACATCACGAGCAGCGACATTGAGGCGCTCGTGCTCCACCGTCAGGCCGCGGTGCAGGGCAGCTGCCAGCTCGTGAGTCATGTGGTCAACACGGGCCACGGCGTGCCGAACATCTCGTGCATCAAGCTCCAGCGCGGCGACGAGCAGATTGAAGACGTCGCCATCGGCACGGGCCCGCTGGACGCCTCGTTCAAGGCCATCAACCGCATGCTCCAAATGGACGTGAAGCTCGAGAGCTTCAGCCTCAACGCCGTCACGGACGGCGAGGACGCCATCGGCGAGGCCGTGGTCAAGGTCTCCGGCCCCGACGGGCGCTCGTACACCGGCTCGGGCCTCTCGACCGATATCATCGAATCGTCGATCCGCGCCTACGTCAACGGCATCAACAAGATCATGGAATCCGGCAACTGAAAGGAGAAACGCGACATGGGCATGACAATGACGCAGAAAATTCTCGCCAAGCACGCAGGACTTGAGAGCGTGCGCGCGGGCCAGCTCATCCAGGCAAAGCTCGACCTCGTCCTCGGCAACGACATCACGACCCCCGTGGCCATCAACGAGTTTGAGTCCGCGGGCTTTGAAAAGGTCTTCGACAAGAGCCGCATCGCGATGGTGATGGACCACTTCGCACCGAACAAGGACATCAAGTCCGCCACGCAGTGCAAGCAGTGCCGCACCTTTGCCCGCCGCTTCGACATCGACCACTTCTACGATGTCGGCACGATGGGCATCGAGCACGCGCTGCTGCCCGAGCAGGGGCTTGTCGCCCCGGGCGAGGCCGTCATCGGTGCGGACTCTCACACCTGCACCTACGGCGCGCTCGGCGCGTTCTCCACTGGCGTCGGCTCGACCGACATGGGCGCGGCCATGGCCGCGGGCGAGACGTGGTTCAAGGTCCCGTCCGCCATCAAGGTGAATCTCACCGGCAAGCTCCGCCCGTTTGTCTCCGGCAAGGACGTCATCCTGACGCTCATCGGCATGATCGGCGTGGACGGCGCACGCTACCAGTCCATCGAATTTTCCGGCGAGGGCGTCAAGAACCTCACGATTTACGACCGCCTGACGATCTGCAACATGGCCATCGAGGCGGGCGGCAAAAACGGCATCTTCCCCGTCGACGACGTGACGCGCGCCTATGTTGAGGGCCGCGTGGACCGCCCCTGGACAGCGTTCGAGGCCGACCCCGATGCAGAATACGAGCGCGTCATCGACATCGACCTTGGCAAGGTCGACTGTACGGTCGCCTGGCCGCACCTGCCCGAAAACGCGCACAGCGCGCGCGAGGGCAGCGACATCGCCATCGACCAGATCGTCATCGGCTCGTGCACGAACGGCCAGCTCCCTGACATGGCCGCCGCCGCCGCGATCTTAAAGGGGCATCATCTGGCCCCGAACGTCCGCGGCATCATCATCCCCGCCACGCAGGAAGTTTACCGCGCCTGCATGCACGAGGGCTACACCGATATTTTTCTCGACGCGGGCTGCATCGTCTCCACGCCCACATGCGGGCCGTGCCTCGGCGGCTATATGGGCATCCTCGCCGCCGGCGAGCGCTGCGTTTCCACCACCAACCGCAACTTTGTCGGCCGCATGGGCCACGTCGACAGCGAGGTCTACCTCGCCTCTCCGGCTGTCGCCGCGGCGTCTGGTATTACCGGCCACATTTCTCATCCGGAGGAGGTCATGAACAAATGAATGCACACGGCATTGTCCATAAGTATGGGGATCACGTCGATACGGACGTCATCATCCCCGCGCGCTATCTGAACACCCAGAGCCACAAGGAGCTCGCCTCCCACTGCATGGAGGACATCGACAAGGACTTCATCCACCGCGTCAAAGACGGCGACATCATGGTCGCGGGCGTAAACTTCGGCTGCGGCTCGTCGCGCGAGCACGCGCCCGTCGCCATCAAGGCGAGCGGCATCTCCTGCGTCATCGCGGCGAATTTCGCCCGCATCTTCTACCGCAACGCTATCAACATCGGCCTCGCCATTTTGGAGTGCCCCGCCGCGAGCGCGGAGATCGAAAACGGCGACGAGGTAACAGTCGACTTCGACACCGGCGTCATCACAGACGTGACAAAGGGCACGACGTATCAGGCCGAGCCCTTCCCGCCGTTTATCAAGGACATGATCGCGCGCGGCGGCCTGATGGCCTCGCTCAAGGCAAAGGAGGCGGCGAAATGAACAAGACCATTGCCATCATCAAGGGCGACGGCATCGGCCCCGAGATCGTCACCGAGGCCATGCGCGTTTTAGACGCCGTGGCCGCGAAGTTTGGCCACACCTTCACCTACGTCGACGCGCCGATGGGCGGCACCGCCATCGATAAATTCGGCGTGCCGCTGCCGGATTCGAGTTTAGCGACCTGCCGCGGCGCGGACAGCGTGCTGCTCGGCGCGGTCGGCGGCCCGAAGTGGGACAATCAGCCCGCCGCCAACCGTCCCGAGCGTGGCCTTCTCAAGTTGCGCGAGGGCATGGGCCTCTACACGAACGTGCGCCCTGCCAAGATGTTCTCCGAGCTCTCCGCCGCCTGCCCGCTGCGCGCTGACATCGCGGAAGGCGGCATCGACTTCGTCGTCGTGCGCGAGCTCATCGGCGGCGTGTACTTCGGCGAGCACCGCACGGAAGAGGCGAACGGCGAGCAGAAGGCCACCGACATCATGGCCTACTCCGAGCACGAGATCAAGCGTGTCGCGCGCGTCGCGTTCGAGACCGCGCGCAAGCGCCGCAAGCGCGTCACCTCCATCGACAAGGCCAACGTGCTCGACACCTCGCGTCTCTGGCGCAAGACGGTCACAGAGGTCGCGAAGGACTACCCCGATGTCGAGCTTCGCCACATGTATGTCGACAACGCGGCGATGCAGCTCGTGCGTGACCCGAGCCAGTTCGACGTCATCGTGACCGAAAATCTCTTTGGCGACATCCTCTCCGACGAGGCGAGCCAGATCACGGGCTCGATCGGCATGATCCCGTCCTCCAGCATGGGCGACAGCACGAACGGACTCTACGAGCCCATCCACGGCTCCGCGCCGGACATTGCGGGACAGGACAAGGCGAACCCCATCGGCACGATCCTGGCCGCCGCAATGATGCTGCGCTACAGCTTCGACATGGCCGCCGAGGCCGACGCCATCGAGCGCGCGGTGGATGAAACGCTGCGCTCGGGCTTCCGCTGCGGCGACATCATGCAGGAAAACTGCCAACTCGTCGGCTGCAAGGCCATGGGTGCGGAGATCCGCAGCCGTATCTGAAACGATCTCTTCCAAACTTCTTTATGAACCTCTCCTTTGATCCTCTGTATCGCGCGGCGATGCGAAAAAGGTTCCCAAGCCAATGGCTTGGGAACCTTTTTTCTTCCGCTGTCAAATTTTGCCGATCAGCACAACGATCCCGCCGACCGCGGCCGCGACAAGAAGGTACAGCGCTGTGGCCGCACTGCGCTTGGTGCAGACCGTCCGCCACGGCTTCCCATAGGGGACGCCCTCCATGCCCTCGATACGCCAGATCTTGCTGTGGCCGACCCCACAGCAGGTCGATGACAAAGCCGTCGAACCAGTTCATGACCACAAGGAAGAGGTAGGTTTCAAAACTCGCGGTCTTAAAGTCCTTCACGCCGTTCCATCCGGCGATGACCGCGATCAGCACGACGAAGATCACAAGGCAGAAGAACGTCATAAAGCGCTTGCCCTTGCGCAGCTCCTCAGTCTTGTCGGCGATGCCGCGCTTCTGCGCCTCGTCGAGATACGCGTCCGGGTAAAAATAGAGGCAGTTGCGCCCGCTGTCTCGCACCGCGCATTTGACCAGCGCGAGATAGTGCCGCGTACTTCTCCATCTTGTCTTGCGGTAGTGACGCCAAGTTCTCGCCGTCAGTCCCTACGACATAGAAATCGCCAACCAGCACGTCCTGTCCGAATCGGCGATCAGGCTCAAAGTCAATGAGCTTACCCTCATCGTTCAGGAGCAGGACTACGCCTTCTTCCACGCCGACCAACTGGATCAGGTGATGGTAGTCCTTCACTCCGCTGCTCACGGCTTCTTGCAGAGCCGACAACTCATTTTTCAGGGTGACTACTTCCGGTTTCTTATGAGGGCTGACCTTGAGCACAGTGATTTCCTTCTCTTTGCACATAAACCATACCTCCGCTTTCAAAATTGGGATGGCATCGTACACGAGATTTTCTTGAATTGCAAGCCTTTCTTTGCTCAAAATTCTTGCAGAAGCGGTGCCTTGGTTATTGACTATTTCCCCCCTAAAATGCCTTTGCCAGTCGTTGAAAATTTCACCCCTATCACTTTCCACAGGTTTTCGCGGCAAATACCGTGGGCACCCCTTAGAATTGCAAATGAACACTCTTTTCCAATCACCAATATCACAGTTACTTTAAGCCTCAATGTGTATAAAAAATAAGATGACCATTCGCCCTTTTGTTTTAGGGTTTGTTTTGCTCATCTCTAAGAAAACACGGGTTGAGATCATGCGGAGAGTGGGACTTATCATGAACGATATTCTAAAGCGGTTTTGTTGGTTGGACGACAAAATGACCGCCGGTATCGTCCGGCGGTCATTTTATCGTCTTGGCGTTATCTTGGCCTTCTGCGATCGTGCTCGGCGTAGTAGGCGCGCTTGCTCCCGAGCATCTTCTCGTCCGCCTCGCGGACCAGCTCTCTTAGCCCGTTTGCCGCCTCGCAGACGGCGATGCCGTAGGAGATGCTGTAGCCCTGCGCGGCAAGGCTTTCAGAAACCGCCCGCATCCGCGCCTCGTATTCCGCCTCTGCCGCCGGCGCGGGAAACACGACGAACTCGTCGCCGCCGACGCGGTAGAGATCGTCCCTCGGAAACTGCTCCCGCAGACGCTCTGCGACCGCGTGCAGCAGCTGATCGCCCGCCTCGTGACCGCGCTCGTTGTTGATCTCGTGCAGGCCGTTCGCGTCGATATAAATGCAGGCGGCCGGAGCGATGACGCGCTGGTCGCTCTTGCGCAGACACTTCTCATAGGCGACACGGTTCATCAGGCCCGTGCCCTGGTCCGTAATGCTCATACGGTAAACGCCGCGTCGCGCCGAGGCGAGATACCAGACCATAAAGCCAAGATAGCTCAGCAGCAGCGCGGTGACAATGATCGCCATCATCGAAAGCGTCTGCACCACGTCGCGCGTGCCCACCAGCGCCTCAGCCTCGCTCACGCCGAGCACAACGCTCCAGTTGTTGATGCCGACAGGCTCGTAGTGCAGGTAGACCGTCAGCCCCGTGGAGCGGGATACGGTGCACATATCGCCGCCGATGCCGTTGGGGATTTTTTTCATCGCCTCCTCGTAGGTGTAGCCCTTGAGCATTTTGCGGCCACGCAGCTCCGAGATGTTGCCGAGCGAGTCATGCCAGGTATCCAGCAGGATGTCGCCGTTGTTGCCGTCCACAAGAAGGAGGAAGGCATTGCCGTTGTAGAGGTCGATCTGATAGTTTCGGGAAAGCTCCTGCAGGGGGACGACGCCGTAGAGGATGGCGACGGTCTCGCCGTCGCGCACCACCGGCACGACGTTGCGCACCACCAGCTTTTCCGGCGCAAAGTAGCTTGTCACGCGGTCTGAGATGTACGCGCCCCGCGCCGCCTCTGTTTCAAAATCGAATGCGCCGGAAACGTCGTAGCGGGTGCCGTCGGTCAGCAGCAGCGTGCCATCGGGCCGCAGCAGCGCGACGGTGGAGACAAAGGTCTCACTGAGGCTGAAGGATTTCATGATGCGCAGCACCGCGTCATTGTCACGCTCGTCATGCCCCGCGATCAGCTCCGCCATGGCGGAGAGGATGGTCTGATCCGCGTTCGCCGCGTCGACAAGATCCTTTGCGATCTGGCGCGTCGCGGTAGCCAATTCGTCAAAGGAGCGCTGTGTGATCTCACGATTCGCCCGCCGGACGAGGAAAAAGACCGAACAGAAGAGCAGCACGCCGATCAGGAGCGTGACCGCCACCATCATGCCTACTCGTTTTTTGTTGACCATGTTCATTTCTCCTTTATCCTTCCCCCCTGTCGCGCGCCGCCAGGCTGCGCAGGAAGGATTCCGCTTCGCGCCCGGGCAGGACGCGCGAGAAATAAAAGCCCTGAATGAAGTCGCAGCCCGCCGCAAGCACGGCGTCGCACGTTGCCTTGTCCTCCACGCCCTCGCACAGCACGCGGATGCCCATGTCGTGCGAAAGACGGATCATGCCCTCCAGCAGCGCGCGGGCACGCGGCAAGGCGGACTCGATCACGATGCTGCGGTCGATCTTCACGCCGTCGATTGGGTAGGTGCTCAGGTCGGAGAGCGAGGAATAGCCCGCGCCGATATCGTCCAGCACGATGCGAAGCCCCATCGCGTGCAGCCCCTCGATCGTCCGCAGCGCCGTCTCGCGGTCGTGCGCGTAGGAGTCCTCCGTCAGCTCCACCACAAGGCAGTCGCGCGTAAAGTCGTACTGCTCGACGATCTCGCGCACGCGCGCGAGGATCTTTTCGTCTGCGATGGACTGGCGCGTGAAGTTGCACGAGAGCCACAGCGTCCCGCGCCCCTCCCGCTTCCACGTCTGGAGCTGCACGCACGCGCAGCGGAGCATATAGAGATCCAGCTCGGTGATCGTGCCGGCGCGGATCATCAGGTCAATGTATTTTGAGGGCTTGAGCAGTCCCTCCTCCGGGTTTTGCCAGCGCGAGACGGCCTCCGCGCCGACGACCGTGCCGGCGCGATCGACAACGAACTGGAGGTACGGCTCAAATTCGCCCTTTTCCACCGCCTTGCTCATGCTGCCGCGCAGACGCTCGAGCTGCTCGCTCTCGTCGATCATGCCGCGCGTGCTGAACGCGCAGGGCGTTTCCGTGCGGAACGCGTGGGCACAGCCCTGGCGCGCGTTGTAGAGCGCAGCCTCGGCGCTGCAGTCGGGGTTTTCCGACAGCGAGCAGATGCCCGCGCGGAACGCGCCGGCATATTCGGCGCGGAAGCCCGCA
>ERZ773229.2395-NODE-2395-length-11207-cov-2.569584_pt1 | contig 11207 bp, 14 predicted proteins | sample MGYA00580992_ERZ773229 | MGnify/ENA primary metagenome ERZ773229 (study PRJEB29015, sample SAMEA2737795) | human gut metagenome | biome: human gut; feature: human-associated habitat; material: faeces | place: China | collected 2012 ... | reverse complement strand
GAGTATTAATATATTGATTTTAAATGATTAATCTGTGTTGGATAAATGAATAACCCCCATAAGAACCCCCAAATAAATTTGCGTGAGGGAATGAAGCTAAAATACATAATTGAATTCATTCTTAGAGCTTTATAATGAAGGTAACATTTCCGAATAGTGCCTGGCAATAATATCATTTAGCCGATCAACCAGTTCTGGTTTCCTGAACGTGATGTGTGCGGAGCCCTTCTTAAAGTATCTGATGTTGAACATCTCATCTTCATAGCACGCTTTGCCCTGAACGGAGCGGATGTGATCATCCAGCCGAATGATGATATTTTCCCGGTTGTCAGGGATTGGTTTGCCACTGAACAGATACAGCATTCTTTCCAGGTCGGCGAGTCGATCTGCCTGTTGCCCGGTGATAAGATGCAATCCCCACCGGTCCCCCCTCACCAGATTGTTGACGATAATTTTACTGCCAAATTTACAGGGGGAGTTGGTTTTGTAATTCCAGCTCAGCCCTCTGAAGACGTTGATCACTCCTCGCTCAAACACTTCATCCTTATTCTGGTGCAGTTGCTCAAATGTGCTCCAAATGTTCGCTTCACTGATTTCCGGAAAGTTATCGTACTCCAGTGAGCGGTACCATGTATCACGGGCCTGCGCATCCATTAATGACAGCATCCCGGAACGTTGCATCAGGTCACGCCAGATTTCGCGATCGAGATTGCGGGTAATGGCTTTCATTGCCGTTTCCGGTTTCTCCATCAGCCAGCAGCCGCAGCGAAAATCCTGTTTCATGGCCCAGTCCAGAGAAGTTTTACCTCCAATACTTTCTGTCATTGATGAGATTTCAGCCAGTTGCCGGATAAGTGTGTCGATTTGCAGCAGTGTAGTCTTTCGCACAGCCAGAATGTGGCTGACTGAGGTGGAGCAGATAACGTCCGTATGCCCGTTGACCACTTCCGGACGGGAGACTGTGATTGCAGACATAATCGATATTCCTTTTCGCAGATAAATGAAAACGCCAGCCCTGTTCAGGCTGGCGTCAGTGGAATGAAGTATGGTGAATGAGACTCACCGGTTCTGGTCTGGAAGCTGCAACTGGCGCAGGGTACGGATATCTTCCCAGGCCTGTTCAATACAGGGCAGCAGTGCTGCCGAATCCGTTTTATCCTCATCGTTGTCGAAGATAATCCCTGATTCGCAGTCAATATTGTCCTGCAGCCACGCAATCAGAATATCCAGCGCCGTTTCTGTGGTTAATAATTTCATCCAGTGTCTTTTGTCCTGATTACCAGTCGAAAGTGGGGAGCCCCGGCAGACATTCTGCGCCGGCGTCCAGATGAATGAGACTGACGCCATAACGCCGGGTGAGAGTGACGACCAGACGACGGAACGTTCTGGACAGGCCCAGGCGTTTAAGCCGCAGAACCGGGTACGACCATGCATCGGTACGTAACAGATAACCGGTACCGGTAAAATGAATCCATTCTGATTCACCGAAGTCACTGGTCTGGTGTGACAGCGAGTACAGCCAGGCGTTGTCCGTTTCCGTGATATGTGCGGTGCTGCAACGTATGCAGGTAAGGGTTGTTAACGGTGGTGGTGTACTGGTTGCGTGTTGGTCGGATTTATCGACCACGCGGAGTGAATAACCGTTTTCAGAGACCTTGTTAATCAGTTCACTGAGATTAACACCATCGACGTCAACGACAATGCGCCCCATGTTCAGTGCCTGCACGTTAACGCTGTCGGCTTCCAGCGTCAGGGCCAGTTTCATCGTTTTGCCTCCGGATGCTTGCCCTGGGTAATGTTATTTACCATTCTGTAATTGTTCCGGGTCATCAGGCCGGTCGCCCTGCGAGCCCGGAGAATATCAATGCTGTTGATTAACTGCGATGGGGCTCCTGCGCTGAATCCCGGCTGGTCGGTACGCACCAGCGCGTATTTTTCCACGAGAAAGTTCACCGCATCACACAGTGAAATGCCAGCTTCAATATGCTGCTCAATCACACGTTCATCGGCGAACGGTGTGTCATTCAGTGTAAGGCCGTAATGCTGGCCCAGTAGTCGGGAGAGCAGAGTCTGCCAGATGGTGACGGGAGACGGGCAGCTCGATGCCTCCCGTACGTGTGTATCGGGTAATGTTTTCATACTGAAGGTTTTCCTGATATGCAGAGATGAAAAATGGAAAAGTGGCGTGGTGAAAGCACCAGGCCGGAGCAGAAGGTTATTCCGGTGGTTTACTTTTTCGTTTCGGGCGTCGGATAAACAGCCAGATAAACGTAACCACCGCTACCGAGAGTGTCAGCTTTGCAGGTCAGACCTTTTGCATACAGCGTGACGGTATGCTGATGGCGGGGATTCAGTTCACCGCTGGTGAGCATGAGTTCCAGTTGTTTCATCAGCAGCGGAAAGGCCTGGTCCAGGTGGTACGCATCTGCATCGCTGAACAGGCCTCTGATACCGGCGCGGTCGGCAAGGTAATGCAGGCGGTTACCCTCCTGCACCAGACGTGCCCCGAAACAGGGCGTCACGGTGCAGGGCAGCCCCCACCAGGGGGGCGTGATTGTCGTCGGGAAGTGTTGTCCCGGGGAGTGTGTCTGACACGATAAAATCCTCACAGAAAATCGGTGAATGATAGTTTAACGATGACGGGTCAGCCGGCGCGCAGACCGGCTTCGGTAAAGGTGTATTCGTTGATGAGCAGGACCTCATCCACAGCGGCGTCTGAGCTCAGCCAGTCGTACTCGTTTTCCGGGTGACGGAACATCAGTTCAGGGTGACGCTCATCAGCCGGACATACGGACCAAAACTGTCCTTACGGCGTTCTGCAAACACGGCCAGCACACCGGGAATATCCTGCACTTCACGACCGGTATACGCTTCAGCACTGCCGTGCCAGCGGTATTTGCCGGTACAGAACGGAAAAAGACGGGATGCAGGATGCTGTTGGTGAATACGCATGGCTTCACCACGGGTGATGATTTTCATAATGGGATACCTCTGAAGACAGAAGATAAAAGTGAAAACAGGTGTGATGTGGTTGTGACGGGTTAAAGCAGACCATGTTCGGCAAAGGAGAAAACCTGGTTGCCACCGACTATCAGATGGTCCGGCACCCGGATATCCACCAGGCCCAGAGCCTGTACCAGACGTTCGGTGATAAGCCGGTCTGCCTTACTGGGTGTGACTTCACCGGACGGGTGATTGTGTGCCAGCACCACAGCAGCGGCATTGTGATACAGGGCGCGTTTAATCACTTCCCGGGGATGGACTTCCGTGCGGTTGATGGTGCCGGTGAAGAGGGTTTCACCGGCAATCAGCTGATTCTGGTTGTTCAGATACAGCACCCGGAACTCTTCACGCTCCAGTCCCGCCATGTTCAGAATCAGCCATTCCCGTGCCGCACGGGTGGAGGTGAAGGCCACGCCGGGTTCATGAAGATGGCGGTCCAGGGTTTTCAGGGCCCGCAGAATGAGACTGCGCTCACCGGGCGTCATCTCTCCGGGCAGAAAGGAAAGCTGTTGCATTGTGCTTCTCTCCATTCAGTCGATGATGCGCATAATGGCGCTGCATTCCGGATGCTGCAGGGCGTAATCCCGCAGCCGGTAATAATGGACCGTCATGGCATAACACTCCGTACGACAGGCATGATGACTGTACGTCATCAGACAGGCAGCAATGCCGGCGGCTTCCGGGCTCATTTCAGCGCGGTTACCGTTCATGGCATTGAACAGTACCCATGTTTCGTCATCATCGTCATCCGGTTCGGGGGCCATAAATGCCCCGCCGTTGTTCAGAGTGTACAGATTCCAGATACCACCGCAGTAGTTTTCGCAAAGACGGTCCATCCAGCCGAAGACACGGGGTTCCAGGGTGACCCACTGTGGAATGAGGCCAAAATGCTGCGGCCAGAAGCTGATGCGCTGTTCATCAGGGACAATGGTGGCAACCAGTTGTTGCAGGCCAGTCTCCGGTGCACAGGCCGAAGCGGTGGTGTTCTGAGACAATGTTTTCATGTATGAAATCATTGTAATGTGAATAATTGAGAGGGAGTAAAGGTCGGGAGCTGGCAACATCACGTTCATCACTGACCGTGAGACCCGGTAATATCAGGGATGAATGATATTCGGCTGAAATTCCGGACAGCTGTACGCGTAACCGTTCCGGTCACAGACGGATGGTCAGATGCCATTGCCTGTACTCAGTCTGCACAGGCTGAGCTCTCCGGAACGGTAAAGCAGGCGGGTACACCAGGTGCACAGGTCATCATCAGAAATGGAACGACACCCCGGCAGCGCCTCCGGGGCGTCGGGTGATTCTGGTACCTGAATCACGCCTTCAGGGACAGGCTGCATCAGCGCAGGCTCTCCAGCATCGTTTCTGCCATCACCCACAATGCGCGATTGAGCTTAATGTCGGTATCAATGCTGTGAATGGCCCGGGTATGGATACGTTTTCCTCTGGCACTGCGACCGGAAATCCCGCCTTTCAGCATATTCTCCTGGATGGTCTGATATGCGCTCCACAGGTCCTTACCGTAATCCTCCCGGCGTCGTGGCGTCAGAATGTCGGCGGTGGTGACGGGCTGATGTTCGTCACCATAACGGTAAGTCAGCGCCGCCTGTGCCAGCGCCTGGCGTGCCGGTGGCGGCAGGACCAGCGACTGCATGGCATCACGCTTTTCCTCAATCCGGTCAAAAACGCCCACCACCTCGTAAGCCCCTTCAATGACTCTGTCCACCACATTTCCCCGGTGCGGAACACGCACTTCCCCCAGAGACTGACCACAGACGCATCCGTTCTGGCAGACGAACCTGAAGTAACCCGGCAGCATCTGGTAGCTGGAGGTACCGTCATGAGAGTTGAGCAGAATAATTTCAGGGACATGTTCTCCGTTTATCTCTCCGGCCCGCCGCAGACGCAGCATGTGTTTTGTGTATCCCCGGCGGCCCGGGTCGCGCACACGGGTCTGGCAGGCGAAGAATGGCTGAAAGCCTTCCCGCTGCAGGCTTTCCAGTACGGTGATGGTGGGGATGTACGTATAGTTCTGGCTTCGGGACGTGTGTTTATCTTCCCCGAAAATCCCCGGCACATAGTGCATCAGTTCTTCGTGTGTCAGCGGACGGTCACGGCGTATCTGGTTCGCATAACCAAAACGACTGGCTAGTCGCATAATTTGCTCCTTATCGGTGGTTAAGATTTACTGGTGTAATAAATGAAAAAGCCACGTCTCCCGGAGAAGACGCGGCCTGATGGGTGAAATGAATGACGTTTATTGTCTGAGAAGACCATCACTGGCGAGCCGCGTATTAAGCACCTTTCCGGCATCGGGTTCAGAATTCCGGCAGCGCCAGCGTCGCTGACCTTCCGCGTTGCGGATAACCCGACGGAAATGCATTCCCGGGTCATCCTGGATAAACACATTGCGGTAAGCGGTTATGACAGCAACCGCCTGCCCGTATGAGAAAGATCCTTCAGCCAGGACATACTCTGTGTAACCCGGCATATCTGTTTTCTCCTGATAAATAAAAAGCCTCTGCCACGCGTTGTGACAGAGGCTGAAGCATGAAACTGACTTCAGGGATCAGTTAACGTTTTTTCCGGAAACGGTAATCAGCAGTGGATGGTAGTCCTGGGGATTGAAAACCGATAACGGCAGACTGACACGATGGCCGTTACTTTCTTCAGTTGCTTTAATGATTTCGGTTGTGGCGACATTTTCCACGCACTCCGTTTCCAGAAATGCGTCTGTGGTTCGCGTGGCATTACTGTCACCAAAAGCTTCCGTTTCCATTTTTCTGGTCACCAGCGTCTGACCATATTTGTCTTTGAGTTGCAGAGTGATGGTGAGGGGGCCAAATCCTTCATCGTTTCCGCCATTATCCAGCCGGAACTGGTAAGCACAAATATTTCCCGGGAGCCATATCGTATCTGTATTGCGTATACTGATGTAACGTTGATCCTGTGCCCGGAGTGGGGCAGACCACGTTAACCCCAGAATGAAGGCGGTAATCATGCAGGTTTTGAACAGGTGAATCATGGTATTTACCTCTCTGAGTCATGACGATGACACTGACAAATCAGGTGATAAAGCGTAAAAGGCGCAGAATAGCCGTTATGCCGGTAACTCCGGGGGTAATGCTTCTTCCAGTCGGTTAACCATATTGCCGAGATGGGATGCATCATATTCCATGACGGGGCGTTGCCTGATGATACTGACCACCAGTGGTTTGATTAACATATTGGTCGCGGCCCGTTGTTGTATACCGGCGGCGAAAATGATCTCCAGAGCATTCTGATCGATAACACGGGCCAGATTCTCGTTCAGATTTTCAATCTCATGTCCGGTCAGCAGGAAACTGCCGGCAAGCCATGTCACCTGCTCCTGAATCATTGCCAGAATTTTGACGCGATCTTCTTCAACCAGCGCTCCGGCAATTTTTCCTGATACAGCGGAGGCAATCATTCCCCCCAGAACACCGCCAACCACACGCCCTGTCAGTGCACCAAATGGTCCCAGTGGACTGAACAGTATCCCGCCCGCCACTGACCCGACAGCTCCACCTGCCACACCGGAAGATGCCACGGCAAGATTCCTGATGAACTGCGCACCGGAGATCCGTCCCCGCAACATTTTGATCATGTCAGGGCCGGTTGTGACAGCTACCAGTGCCAGAGATGTCACCAGCGTACCCTTCATTACTTTGTTCAGGGCACTGATATTTCCTGCACCGGTCCCCTTCTGAAGAGCCAGTCGGACAGTCGGGCTGGCAGTCGAAAAATCAATGTGCTTCAGCATACCCTGAACAACACTGAGCCGGTGGAGTTGCTGGGTTGTGACGTAGACAGCCAGTGTGCGGGTGAAGGTTTTTCCTGCCTGGACAGCAGCTGTCTGCAGGGCAGCATCGCGATCGCCGGTGCTGAGCCAGAAGACCGATGCCGTCAGGGCAAAACTGATCCCTCCGGCCGCCAGACTGACAACCGAACCCTCGGCAATATCATAAGTGACCGATTCGATGGTTCCGAACCGGGTGATATTACGGGCCTGAGTATAAGTCAGATGTCCCCGACGAATCAGCCGGGACGCTTCTGCGGGATCGGTTACACCGGGTACTTTACCTTCGCGGATCTTATTCCTCATGGTTTCAACAGCGCCGGCATACTGATCACGGGGGACTTCCAGTTGCATGGGGCCATTATTTCCCATGTAACGATACTGTCCGTTTTGTCCGTCGAATGCCGCACCGACGCTACGGGCTGCAGTTGAACAATATTTCGTCTGGATTTCTGTTCCGCTGACCAGCCTGTCTGCTCCATTTCTGGCATTATTATCACCGAGGATCCGTGCGTTTTTCAGACGGACTCTGTCGACAATATGGTTTCCCCGTTCAGCGGCAAACCCATGTCCCTGCCCTCCGGAAGCAAACATTTTCTCATTTGTACTCCAGGTTTCCGGCAGTTTCATGAGAATCAGACCATTCGCCGTTGCATCGGAAATAAAGCTGTTGTAAGGGCGTTCATAAATTTCCTGACACAGTGTTTCTGTTTCGCGACAAAGAGAGGAGCAGTACCATTCCGGATCCGGCTTATGATTTTCCGGGGCATGATGTACTTCTGTCAGCCCGCAGGAGGCACAGATACGAAGCTCATCCACGTGATGGAATGATACAAAACGGCGACCTTCTGAAAAGGGATACCAGTCACCGCCGTCCAGGCAACGATCGAGAAAATCGTCATTCGCTTCCGGTGATAAATTCAGGCGGTTCCGGAAGAGCGTTTTCAGTTCATCAGGTGTGAATGACAGGTTCTCTTTCAACTGTTCGTTAAACCCTGCCATGTTTCTTTCATACCAGGCATTGTTCAGTAACCAGTTTCCGTCTGCCAGTTCAAATTCCCTCAGCTCTCCCCGGGAAATCCGTTGAGAAATGAGCGTCAGCCAGATGCGCTCCGTCAGTGAGTCAGGAAGGCTGTAATCGTTTTGCAAACTGGTCAGCCACGATTTACTGTTGAGCACCGGTTGTTCTTCCAGTGTCTGGCTGATGGCACAGGTCAGTTTTTTCAGCGCCTGGATCTGGCTGGCCGCCCATAGCAGCGTCACTAATGCAGCCAGCCAGTACAACAACCCGCCCCACCACATCAGTGACGGTGAAATATCGTACTGTAACGCGATCAATGGTGCGCATGCAGAACACGCCATAAGGAAAAAGGCAGTATAAAAACAGCAGTAATACCCGTTAATTTCCTTGCTGATATCTTCTGGTGTGATCCCGTTCTGCTGAATGTTTTTGATCTGCAGGGGAACAGCCAGCAGACCACCGGCGAGAGCGGTGGTCAGAATAAATTTCACAGAGTCAAAGGTGTGAGCCTCCAGCGCGATATGTTTACCATCAAGTCCCCACATGAAGCTGATGATCATTCCGGCAATCGTCAGAAATACGCCTGCCAGCCAGCGAATATGGAACAACCGGGTTATGCGTTCGGTGATATAGCCAGCCAGTAAGGCCGGGCCGAACAGACACAGCAATATGAGCCCTGCCAGCGCAGAAGCCGTGCTGATTAATGCTCTGAACAAAAGGCGAAGAATGGCAAATCCTGCGATCAGCAGGATCAGCGCGCCGACTATCTGTAACATAGTCACTCCGTGATGAATATCATGTTATTGTGAATGCCAGCGAATGTGGCGTTGAATATCCGTTGCGCCGGTCCGGGTCCCGATCATGATGACCGGGACCACAGAGAGGCGATGGTTCTGTCAGAAGGTCACATTCAGTGTGGCCTGACCGTTATACCCTTCAGCGCTGCTGCCGCTGACGCTGTGGGCATAACCGGCCTGAACGCCCAGGGTGATATTTTCCCGGACACGGGCTTCCAGTCCGGCCTGCAGGTCCAGTGACGTGCCATTCCGGGACGGTGAGAACGTCATGTTACTGCCGGCGGCGGCTGTACCCATGCTCATGTCCCCCCGGGAGCTGAAGGTGCGGATAACAGAAGGCTGTACCCACCAGTTCACCGGCAGTTCACTCACACGGTGTTTTGTACTGTCGCGCAGAGTGTCACGGGATGAGGTGCCTTCGCCAAAGGTCATATCGTTGTGGCTGCCCAGACGGAAGCCGGCACGCACATGTTGTGCACTGCCATGCCCGAACTTCACATAACCGGCGTTATCCTGGCCGTCATCCAGGGAAAGTCCCTGCCAGGTATACTGCAGTTGTGGCTCCAGCATCAGGTTGTCAGTGATACTGAAGGGCAGACCGGTTTCCAGTGAACCCAGCCAGCCCCGGCCCCGGACGCGGAAGTCGTTATTGTCCGATGAGGCTTTCATGCTGTGGCGGGTTCCCTGGGCCACAATGTCAGCCCACAGGCCGGAGGACGTGTGTGTCAGATTCAGGTATCCGCCCAGGCTGCCGGCATCATCCCGGACCGTGCCGGCACGGGAGCCGTCATCATCCTTAACATCAACGGAAGAATGGCCAGCAGCACCATATACCCCCGCGGTCACAGACATACCGGCAACCTCTGTTCTCATCAGGTCACCCTCCAGACGGACGAATCCATAGCTGCCGCTGCTTTCCGGCGTGGCCCCACGGGCAATACCGCCATTGTTATCGTGACCGAGATGACCGCCCTGAATGCTGAGACGGACGCTGTTGTTTTCACCATTTACACCGGTCTGATGGCTGCGGGAGCCTGCCACAATCCGGTCATAGTCCATTGCCTGTGTCAGCATGGAGGCATACAGGGGGACTTCTGCACGATAAGCATTTTCACTGCGCAGATACCAGCTCTCATCACTGTCCCGGTTGAGGGAGTAGTTAAAGGCACCGGCCTGCAGCTTATTCCCCTGGACAAAGGCCCCTTCCTCCGTGGTGGCACCGTTAATGGCTTCAACCACCTGAATACCCTTACCGCTGGTCGCCAGCCCCGACGCACTGTTGCCGGCGTTCACCAGGTTCAGGATGGTTTTTCCGGTTGCCCTGCCACCGTCAATGACCAGTCTGTCAGCATTGTTCTGTGCCATATCCGGGCGTACACGCAGGCTGATGGTGCCATTCTGTCCGTTCAGGTTTTTCACTTTCAGGGTTGCCGGTACGAACTTCCCTGTGCGGGTGGAGGTGAAATGAATCTGTCCGGCATGGCTGAGGTCATCCACCACCGACTGCACCGTGGCGTTATCAGGGATATTCCAGGTGGCACCGGAGGCGAGAGTGACATTCGTGGGGTCAATGGCACCGTTCAGCACAGTGCTGCCGGTCAGCTTCAGGGCTGTACCGCGCTGAGCAATGACATCCGTGGTGACGGTACTGTCGTTCAGCGTCAGCGTGCCTTCATTCAGGTTGACGGCTTTCTGGGTGAGTGTGGTGTTGCTGACAGTGAGTGTGCCACTTCCTGATTTTTCCACGCTGCCGTTACCGGTGAGAGAGCCTCCCTGCAGGAGTGCATCGCCTTCACGGATGGTCAGGGTATCGTTGTTCACCGTCTTCCCGGAAAGGGTAAGTATGGCGCCGTTATTCAGCGTGGTGGTGCCCGCCAGTGTGCCGCCCCTGGCGGTGAACAGTCCGCCATTTACCGTGGTATCCGTGGCCGTATCACCGGCGTTCAGCGTGAATGAACTGCCTTTTTCCAGCATCAGGGCATCCGCCTGACCGCCTCCGATACTGAATGCCTTTCCGTCGCTCCGGGTACCACTGACAGCGGCACCGGAATCGGCCAGCAGTACACCGCCATTTCCCATGGATACGGTGGTGGCGGTGCCACCGTTGCGGACATCCAGCGTTCCGCCATCATCCACGCGGGTATTAGTGGCTGTGTGTCCGGTCAGCACATCCAGGCGTCCGCCATTTTCCAGTACGACATTATCAGCTTTACCCTCCACAACCGAGAATGCTCCAAGGCGGTTTATGCCGGTAACGGTTGCAGCCGTACTGGTAACCAGTGCACCGCCCGTGTTCTGGGTGACTGCAGTGGCTTCCCCGCCGGCATGTACCCTCAGTTCACCGTTCTGATTTATGGTGGTGTTACCGACAGCACCACCTGCCTTAACAACCTGCCAGCCCCCCTCGTTAATTACCGTGTTCAGCGCAAGTCCGTCCTTGTGCACATACTGGTAACCGCCATTCAGTGTGGTATTCAGGGCCCTTCCGTGTACCGACTGGTCACCACCTGCGTAAATGAGAGTGTCACGGGCTATCCCGGAAAATAAGATAATCTGCCGTCCA
>ERZ773229.2391-NODE-2391-length-11214-cov-2.318935_pt1 | contig 11214 bp, 10 predicted proteins | sample MGYA00580992_ERZ773229 | MGnify/ENA primary metagenome ERZ773229 (study PRJEB29015, sample SAMEA2737795) | human gut metagenome | biome: human gut; feature: human-associated habitat; material: faeces | place: China | collected 2012 ... | reverse complement strand
CAGGGTACACAGATGACCGAATGTCCAGGTTACCTGGTATCCGTTTCCTTCAATGTATCCTTCTTTTCGGTTCTTGGCTCCCAGCACATCGGCGATGTCACGTGCCACACTGGGCTTTTCGGCTATGCAAACTATCATGGTCTTTCTTTCAATATGGAGCAAAATTACGTAAAGTTGCCTGAATAGAAAAATAAAATCTTTATCTTTGGACAGAAATGACTGACAACCTTTCTTTTGGCAAGGTTTTTGCTAAAAGAATTAGTATAACAATTAAATGAAGAAATTATGTTGATTTGGATTGTATTTATAGGTATTGCGATTATCAGTTACCTGGTTCAGGCAAACCTGAAGAGTAAATTTGAAAAATATTCCCAGATGCCGTTGACCAATGGCATGACAGGAAAGGAAATGGCGGACCTGGCAGGAGAACTGCGGCACCTGGCGGCATCAGAGAAAGGAGATTTATGTGGAAAAAGTAGATAAAACAGAAAAAAAGGGATGGCTTTCGATTGTGTTCTCCTACACGGAGGGGAGAAGAGGAAAACTGGCGCTTTCCGTGCTGCTTTCGGTGGTCAGTATCGTGGCGGGGATTCTGCCGTATTTCTGCCTGTACCGCGTCATTGAGGCATTTGTGAACGGGACGGTGACGGAGAGTGTGATTGCATACTGGTGTCTTGCGGCGCTCGTTTTTTATGCGGTAAAAATTCTCTGCTTCGGATGGTCCACGGGACTGGCGCACTCGGTTGCCTATCACATTTTAGAGCAGCTCAGACTTCGCGTGGCAGACCGGTTTTTGCATGCCCCGCTCGGGGAAGTGCAGGCGCACTCGATCGGGGAGATCAAAGCGGTCATGGTAGACAAGATCGAGAATATGGAGCCGCCGCTCGCTCACATGATCCCGGAGGGAGCCGGACATCTGGTGCTTCCGGTGGTCAGTCTGGCGGCGCTTGCGGTACTGGACTGGCGGCTGGCGCTCGCCTCGCTTGTGACGCTGCCGCTCGCCATGGTATGCATGGTGCTCACGTTTATCATCAGCGGAAAAAGCTTTGAGATCTACAATGCGTCGAACGAGCGCATGAACAGCGTCATCGTGGAATACATAGAGGGAATCGAGGTCATCAAGGCGTTCGGACGTGCGGGTGTGTCCTATGAAAAATATGCGAAGGCAATCACGGATTTCAGAACGTTTGTGGTGAAGTGGCTTTCTTCCACATGGGTGACGATGAAGCTGACATTTGCCCTGTTCCCGTCCACACTGCTCGGCACGCTTCCGGTCAGCCTGTATCTGGCGGACCGCGGCAGCATTACCGGGGCACAGGCGGCGCTTGCAGTGATGCTCTCGATGTCGATGGTTGGATCGCTGGCAAAGCTCGAAGTATTTTCTGAAAATACCCGTCAGATGAAGATGACAGTAGAACAGCTGGATGCCTACCTCACCATGCCAAATCTTCCGGAACCGGAGTGCGAGACTACGATAAAACATCACGATGTCGAGCTGAAAAACGTGCATTTTTCATACAGCGGGGAGAAAAAGGACGAAGTGCTGCACGGCATTGATCTGACACTCCCGGAGGGAAGTTATACGGCGCTTGTGGGGCCGTCCGGAGGCGGAAAATCCACCGTGGCGAAACTGATTGCGCGTTTCTGGGATGTGACGGAGGGGACAATCTGCATCGGCGGTGTGGATATCCGCAGGATTCCGGTGGAACAGCTCGCAGAGCATGTCAGCTTTGTGACGCAGGATAATTTCCTGTTCCGCTGCTCGATACTGGAAAATATCCGGCTCGGCAATCCGGCAGCGTCGGACGAGGAAGTGAAAGCGGCGGCGCGCGCGGCGCAGTGCGAGGAGTTTATCCTGAAACTGCCGCAAGGTTATGACACGCCGGCGGGGGAGGCAGGAAAGCGGCTCTCCGGCGGTGAGAAGCAGCGCGTGGCGATCGCGCGCATGATGTTAAAAAATGCGCCGATTGTGATTATGGACGAGGCGACGGCATTTACGGATCCGGAGAACGAGGAAAAACTGCAGCAGAGCATTGCGGCGCTCACAAAAGGAAAGACGCTGCTTGTGATTGCGCACCGGCTGTCGACGATTCAGACGGCGGATCAGATTGTCGTGCTGCAGGCAGGAGAGATTCTGGCAAAGGGAACACAGGAGGAACTGCTTGTGAACTGCCCGCTGTATCAGAAGATGTGGAAGCTTCATATCGGGGCAAAGCACTGGGCGGTATCCCAGGGCAGAAAGGAGGATGTGTCCTATGTTTAAGACAGTGAAGCGCATCATCGACTGGTGCGGGGAATTTAAAGGAAAATTATATCTGGGTTTTATTTTCTCGTTCTTTTCCTGCTGGTTCGCGGCAATGCCGGTCATGGTGGCAGCGTACACCATCGGAATGCTCTTAGATGCCGGGCGCGGCGCCGGGACGTTTGACCGCGCGTGGATCTGGAAGAGTCTTGTTATCATGGGAGTGTTTGTCTTTCTGCGGTTCTTGTTTGACTATCTGCGGGCGCGGTGCCAGGAGGCAATCAGTTATGAGCTGATCGCAAGGGACAGACTGGCGGTCGGAGATGCCCTAAAACGCGTGTCGCTCGGCTATTTTGCGCAGATGAATACGGGAAATATTTTAAATTCCATCACAACGGGGCTGGGAACGCTAGAGAACATGGGAATCCGCATGATTGACAATTTTGTGGGAGGCTATCTGAACTTTTTGTGTATCTTTCTGTTTCTGCTGTTTTTTAACCCGGTGGTGTCTCTGATTGCGCTGGCAGGTGCGTTTGCGTCGTTTCTGTGTCTGCTTCTGGTGTCGAAGCACAGCGTGAAGCATGCGCCCGCTGAGGCGGAGGCGGGAAGAAATCTTGCCGGGGCGGTGCTCGAGTATGCGCGCGGAATCTCCGTGGTGAAGTCGTTTGGCAAGAGTGGGGCGTCCATGGAGGCGATGCAAAAGGCGTGCCGCAACAGCAGGGACATCCGCCTCGCCATTGAGTGGGGCTTTACGCCTGCAAACTGTCTGCATCTGCTCGCCCTAAAATGCGCGTCGGTGGCGCTGGCGGCAGAGGCGTGTTTTCCGGGGAGAGATGGAGTTCCCGGTGATGCTGATGTTTGTCTTTTTCTCTTTTGGAATTTTTGGCAGCTTAGAGCCGATCAGCGACAGCGCGCATGTCCTCGGTGTGATCGACGAGGCGATGGATCAGCTTGACGAATTAAAGCAGGATCATTTTATCGATGAGAACGGAACGGATATTCCGCTTACAAATTATGATATTGCATTTTCAGATGTGAGCTTTGGGTATGACAGCCGAACGATCTTAAAGGGAGTAAGTTTTCGGATTCCGGAGCACACGACGACGGCGATTGTGGGACCGAGCGGTTCCGGCAAGACGACGATCTGCAACCTGCTCGCGCGTTTTTACGATGTGAACAGCGGCATCATCACGGTGGGCGGACACGACGTCAGGGAATTTACCTGCGACAGCCTGCTGTCCAATATGGCGATGGTATTTCAGAATGCGTATCTGTTCCACGATACCATCCGCGCCAATATCTGTTTTGGAAAACCGGATGCCACCGAGGAGGAGATGATTGCCGCAGCGCGCGCGGCACAGTGCCATGATTTCATTATGGAACTGCCGCAGGGCTATGACACGATGATCGGAGAGGGCGGCGACACGCTTTCCGGAGGGCAGAAGCAGCGGCTTTCCATCGCACGCGCGATGTTAAAGGACGCGCCGATCATCATTCTGGATGAGGCGACAGCGAGCGTCGATCCGGAGAACGAGCATCTGATCCAGGCGGCCCTATCGGAATTGACCAGAGGCAAGACGATCATCACGATCGCGCACCGGCTGGCGACAATCGAGAATGCCGACCAGATCCTTGTGGTGGCAGACGGCAGGATCGCTGAGTGCGGTACGCATCAGGAGCTGCTTAAAAAAGAGGGAACCTACCGCAGGTTTATCGAGGCGAGAGAGCGTGCGGAAGGCTGGCAGATGATGACGCACGACGGAGCAGCGGTGCAGTAAGGGAAAGGGCGTTCTTATCCGGCGGAGAATCCGCAATGAGAAAAAGTATCATCATCCGGGGTTGCAATCTTTTTCTCCAACCGTTATAATGACGACAGTTAGGTACGACTAACTATAGTGTAAATCATTTTAGGACTTCTTACAGGTGCGGAGCTGCTGAATCCGTTTCCTGCCGGAAAACAGCTGCACCGGGACGCGTTCCATCCTATGTAACGAACGCCTTCCGGTGTGTTTTCCGGAAGCCGGAGTCCGGATGGATCAAAGAATCAGATGATTGAAAAGATCAGAGAATCAGATGATCAGATGGAAGGAGAACGAAGCATGAATTTTTTGGAGATTGAAAAGGTAATCGGAAGAGAGATACTGGATTCCAGAGGCAATCCTACCGTTGAGGCGGAGGTCACACTTGCGGATGGTACCGTGGGAAGAGGCATGGCACCGTCAGGCGCTTCGACGGGAGAGTTTGAGGCACTGGAGCTTCGTGATGGAGATAAAGCGAGATACCTTGGAAAGGGTGTCACAAAAGCAGTGGAGAATATCAACACGGTCATTAACGATACGATCTGCGGCATGGATGCAAGCGATATTTACGCGCTGGATGCGGCAATGATTGCAGCGGATGGAACAAAGGACAAGTCAAAGCTTGGAGCAAATGCCATCCTTGCCGTATCGATTGCGGCGGCAAGAGCGGCGGCGATCGCGCAGGATATCCCGCTGTACCGTTTCCTTGGCGGAATTTCCGGAAACAGACTTCCGGTTCCGATGATGAACATCTTAAACGGCGGCGCACATGCAGCCAACACCGTGGATGTGCAGGAGTTTATGATCATGCCGGTCGGTGCGGGAAGCTTTAAGGAGGCGCTCCGCTGGTGCGCAGAGGTATTTCATGCACTGGCAGCGCTGTTAAAGAGCAAAGGGCTTGCAACTTCCGTCGGCGATGAGGGTGGTTTTGCACCGGATCTCGCCAGCGATGAGGAAGCGATCGAGTACATTTTACAGGCAGTGAAAAATGCGGGCTATGAGCCGGGCAAAGATTTCATGATTGCCATGGATGCGGCGTCCTCCGAGTGGAAAGGCACAAAGAAGGGTGAGTACATATTGCCGAAGGCAGGTACAAAGTTTACTTCCGAGGAACTGATCGAGCACTGGAAGAAGCTGGTGGAGAAGTATCCGATCATTTCCATCGAGGATGCGCTGGATGAGGAGGACTGGGAAGGATGGCAGAAGCTGACGAAAGAGCTGGGCGATAAGGTACAGCTTGTCGGCGACGATCTTTTTGTAACGAACACCGAGCGTCTCAAGAAGGGAATTGACAGTGGCTGCGGAAATGCAATCCTGATTAAATTAAATCAGATCGGCTCTGTGTCAGAGACACTGGAGGCAATCAAGATGGCACATAAGGCAGGCTATACGGCAATTTCCTCCCACCGCTCCGGCGAGACGGAGGACACGACGATCGCAGATCTTGCGGTGGCATTAAACACCTGCCAGATCAAGACCGGCGCACCGAGCAGAACCGAGCGTGTGGCAAAATACAACCAGCTTTTGCGCATCGAGGAGGAGCTGGGCGATGCTGCGGTATATCCCGGCATGGCGGCCTTCAATGTGAAGCGCTGATCTTAGGGAGTGAGCCCGGATCGGGATAGCGGATCGTTTTTGGACTTGGCATGGCGGCAGTGCAGACTGCAGATGAGCAGGAGGAGACTGCTTGAGCAGCTTATCAGGACTTGGCATGGCGGCAGTGCAGACAGCCACAGTGCAGAAAGAAAAGAAGTCTGCAGGAAAAATAAAACTTTGAAATGGGAAATGTACGGACAGCCGGCGCAGAATGCACCGGCTGTTTTTTCTGCCTGCCAGGTGCAAATTTTTTACAGTCTATCGGATGCAATTTTTTTACAGTTTGATAGATAACCTGTTTTTGACGTTTTTCGGGTCAATGGAAGTATGGAGGAGCTTGTCAGTCTACTGCGGGTCCTCAGAAGGAAAAAAGACTTGCGGGACCCGAAAATGCCATTGCAAGAAGGAAAAAGAAACGAAAAATCAGCTCTTGCGGGTCTGGGAGGAAGAAAAAGCCGTGCCAGACCCGAAAAAGCAGAAAAAACGGGTCTGGGAGATTGATTTTCACGAATCAGACCCGAACAGGAGGAAAATAAGTTTACATAACGCAAAAAAATATGCTATTGCGGGTCTGAGAGAGAAAAAAAGCCGTGTCAGACCCGCACATTGCTATGCAGGCAAGGAAAACCGCAGAAATATTTGAAGAACGGGTTTGTGGGAATATTTTACCGGTGGGTGCCCGAAGAGACCGGAACAGACAACAACAGGCTGAAACAGCCAGGAAAAGGCTGAAAGGAGAGCCAGGAAGAACCCGGCAAGAACAGACGAACAGAAAGAGACCGGAATATACAACAGGCTGGAAAAAATAGGCAGGAAAAGAAACGAAGTAACAGACAACGGGCTAAAAAAATAGGCGGGAAAGGGCAGAGAGAAACAGCAAAAACAGAAAGAAGCAGGAACAGGGAAAAAGATGTCAAAAAGTTGCCGGCAGGAGAAATAAATTTCGATGGATCGGGCATACTAGCGCAATAAGGCAAAGGCAAGAACAGCAGGCAGGAACAACAGGCAGGAATGAAAGGTTGAGGCAAAAAGCAGGAGCAAAAAGCTGAAGCCAAAAGTTGGAGTAAAAGTCGGAGCAAAAAGCTGAAGCCAGAAGTTGGAGTAAAAAGCAGGAACAAAAAGCTGAAGCCAGAAGTTGGAGCAAAGAGTTAGAGCGAGAGATCGTGTGAAAAAATGGAGGGTTCTATGAACAAGTATGCCGGAACACAGACGGAAAAGAATTTGAAAGCAGCGTTTGCAGGGGAATCACAGGCGAGAAACAGCTATACTTTTTTTGCGGAGATCGCAAAAAAGGAAGGCTATGAGCAGATTGCCGCGATTTTTGAGAAGACGGCGGATAACGAGCGCGCACATGCGCAGATGTGGGGCGAGGAACTGGGACTGATCGGCGATACGGGAAAGAATCTGGATGCCGCAGCCCACGGGGAGAACTATGAGTGGACAGACATGTATGAGGATTTTGCAAAAACGGCGGAGCAGGAAGGCTTTGCGGCGCTTGCAGCGCGATTCCGCATGGTTGGCGCGATTGAGAAAATGCATGAAGAGCGGTACCGGGAGCTCCTGCGGGATGTGCAGGCACAGGCGGTGTTTGAGAAAAGCAGCGTGAAAGTGTGGGAGTGCCGGAACTGCGGGCATATTGTGGTCGGAACCAGTGCGCCTAAGGTTTGTCCTGCCTGTCATTATCCACAGGGGTATTATGAGGTGCGGGAGGATGTCAGGGGAGCGTAGAAGTGTCTGGCGATTTGTGGGCGTTCCGTATCAGTAATATTTCACAAAATTTATAGACCAAATACATGAAAAATATATAATTGACAGAAACTATGCTGTTGTTATAATAAATAGTGTGTTGAGTACACGCGTCCGCAAATGCGCGGACGATATTTTTACACAAAAATGTACACGTGTACGCAAAACAGAAAAAATCACAACGAAACAATGTATGGGGAGGAAGTAGTGCAAAAATGCGGATGATACTGCATTTTGCACAGGGCTGTTTGATGCGGCAGACACCACAAAATGAGCCCTTATCGCAGAGCAAACGAGATGGAAGACACGTTACGGGTGCAGATTCATTGCCCGTGCAAATCAGAGGTTGCATCTGCGATTGCCTCGACACAAAGTGTCTGCAGAATGGAGGATAACATGAAAAGAAGAGCAATGGCGGGATTACTGGCAATGACAATGGCAGCGACCATGTTTGCAGGGTGCGGCAGCACAGCAGCAGACAGCCAGACAGCGGATGCACAGGGGAGTGCAGGCACGGCAACAGAGGCAGCAAAGACAGAAAAAGACAGCGGAAGTGCTGCGGGAGAAGGAATCACATTGACCGTGTGGGCGCCGTTTACCGGATCGGACGGCGACGTGCTGCGCGAGATTATCGACAACTACAACGAGACCAACACGGACAACATCACGGTACAGATTGACATTATGGACAACGATACCTTGCAGACTAAATTTGCGACGGCGGTATCGACAGGGACGGGACCGTCGTTTGTGCTGGTGGGCATTGAGTATCTTCATCAGTATGAGGAGAATGTACTGATTGAGGATATCAGCGATTTCTGGGATACGATGGGCATTGACAAGAGTAATTTCTATGAAAATGTACTTGCAAAATCCTACATAGACGATGCGCTCTACGGCGTACCAATGCAGTACAATGTGCAGTATCTGTATTACAACAAGGATCTTTTCACGGAGGCAGGTCTTGATCCGGAGAACCCGCCGACCACGCTCGATGAACTGCGCGAGGCAGCGATCGCCTGCACCGATCCGTCTAAGAACCAGTACGGACTGGGACTTCCGACCGATTACGGTTATTACTGCGAGTACCTGTGGGCGAACGGCGGAGATGTCATCAATGAGGATGCGACACAGAACCTTTTAAATTCCGAAGAAAACATTGCAACCCTGGAGTGGATTCAGAAGCTTGCGACGGAGGACGGGGTATCCCCGGAGGGACTCACCGCAGCGGATGCGGACACGATGTTCCAGTCCGGCCAGCTTGCAATGTATACCAGCGGTCCATGGAACATCAACGGGCTGACACAGCTTGGTTTGAATTATGGAATCACGGCGATCCCGGGCGGAAGCGACGGCGCGTACTCCCCGGAGGGCGGATGCTCTTACATGCTGACGAAAGGGGCCGACGAACAGACCAAAGAGGCAGTGTATAAATTTATGGCATACTGGCTGTCTGATGATGTGTTAAAAGAGTGGTCGAACCGGAACGGCTTCCCGGTATGGTCTTACTCTGTGCTTGAGAATGCGGACATTCAGAACAACGAGATCTTAAGTGCAGTATCCAAGGCATCCGAGATTGGACGTGACTGGCATCTGGGACTGGAATGCGGAAGCATGATTGACAATGATGTCATGAAACCGATGATGGAGAAAATTTTATCCGGGGCAGACGTGACGCAGAGTGTACAGGAGGCTTCGGACGCGCTGGACGCGGTGATCTCCGACTGATGTCTGACGGTCACTGACGCAAAAATAGCTGCAAGCCGTAAAGGATGGAAATTATGAAAGTAAAAAAGAGACAACACCGTATGGAGCATCAGGTGAAGGCGTATGCGTTTATCGCGCCTTCCCTGCTCATACTTACCGTATTTGTATTTATACCGCTGGCGGGAGCGATCGGGATCAGTCTGATGAATATTGATATGAAAAATATCTCGTTCGCCGGAATTGCCAACTACATCAAAATGTTTCAGGATGAGCGTGTGGCAAATGCTACGTTTCATACATTTTATTTCGCACTGCTTGAGGTGCCCCTCCAGATGATCGTGGCGTTGCTGCTGCTCATGTTTATGCTGCGCAATACAAAACTGCACAAGCTTTTGAGAACCGTATTTTACCTGCCCTATGTGTGTTCTATGACGGCAGTCAGCATCATGTGGTCGATGCTGCTCAATACGCACTACGGAATGCTTCCGCATCTGCTTGGAAAAATCGGTATCACGATGCCAAACATGCTCTCAAGTACGACATGGGCGATGCCTACGGTGATTTTTGTTACGGTGTGGAAAGGGTTCGGATATACGCTTACCATCCTTTCGGCGGCGGCGCTCGGCGTCTCTGAGTCGTTATATGAGGCGGCGGAGATTGACGGCGCGACCGGGCTGCAGAAATTTTTCTATGTCACAATACCCGGCATACGGGATACGATCGGTTTTTGCGTGGTGACGACGTTAATTATGGCGCTGCAGGTATTCGATCAGATCTACGTCATGACGGGAGGCGGCCCGCAGTACGCGACCGAGACGCTCGTGGGTTATATCTACAACCGGGGATTTCAGACAGCGCCGTATGATCTCGGATATGCGTCAGCAATCGCCGTCTATCTGTTCTGCATGATTGCGATTATAACCGTGATCTTAAGAAAATATGCTTTCCCCCAGGGAGGTGACGAGACATGAGAAAAATAAGTGCGCAGCGGGTGATCGGAACATTGGTACTTCTGCTGTTTGCAGCGCTGGTGCTGCTTCCACTGTTCTGGCTCGGCGTATCCGCCTTCAAGTCGGATGCGGACGTCATCAAGTGGCCGCCAATCTTTTTCCCGACGGAGTGGGTCACAACACAGTTTGCCTATGTGTGGAAAGTGCTCCCGATTGCCAGAATGCTGCTTAACACGGTTGTGTTCGCAGGCGGCGTCACCATCATCAGTCTGTTTTTTGATTCTATGGCAGCATATGCGTTTGCCAGAATGAAATTTACAGGAAGAAAACTGCTCTTTGGAATCATCCTGCTCACGATGATGATTCCGTTTCAGGTGGTGATGATTCCACTCTATATGGAAGAATATAAGCTTGGAATTTTAAATACGTTCTTAGGACTGATTCTGCCACGCGCAGCGAGTGCCTACGGTATTTTCATGCTGACCTCCTTCTTCTCGGGCATACCGAAATCGCTGGATGAGGCTGCGAAAATTGATGGTATGGGAGAGTGGAAAATATATCTGAAAATCATTCTGCCGCTTGCAAAGCCGGCACTTGTGACACTGGGAATCTATCATTTCATGAATAACTGGAACGATCTGCTCTATCCGATGATGCTGACAAGTTCGGTGGAAATGCGGACGCTGTCAGCAGGACTTGCAATTCTGGTTGGAAGTAATTCGATCAAATATGGTCCGACACTTGCTGCTACGGTGATTGCGATTCTGCCGCTGTTACTGCTGTTTTTGTTCGGACAGAAGTTTTTCATGGAAGGAATCGCAACATCGGGAATGAAAGAATAGAGGCAGAGGAGAGAGAAGATGAGACATGTAACAATTAAAGCTGATACGGCATTTACAAAAGGCAGGATTGACGACCGTATCTACGGCTCCTTCGTGGAGCACATGGGAAGAGTGGTGTACACCGGCATCTACGAGCCGTCGCATAAGACTGCAGATGAAAACGGATTCCGGGGCGATGTGCTGCAGAAGGTAAGGCAGATGGGGGTCACGGCGGTGCGCTATCCCGGAAAAATCCGAAAATTACCGGGTCTGGCCGTTGCCGTGGATGATGTACTTGTAGCTGCACAGCTCGCCGAGGCCCATGGGTCCCCGGGCGTGGAGCTTCTGGGTGG
>ERZ773229.2388-NODE-2388-length-11229-cov-2.395919_pt1 | contig 11229 bp, 16 predicted proteins | sample MGYA00580992_ERZ773229 | MGnify/ENA primary metagenome ERZ773229 (study PRJEB29015, sample SAMEA2737795) | human gut metagenome | biome: human gut; feature: human-associated habitat; material: faeces | place: China | collected 2012 ... | reverse complement strand
TTTGAGGCAAAAATGCGATAATCCATTCGGAAAGAGTGGAGAGCATAACCAGAATAACGCTCTGGAAAGCGGCATTTTTTGGATTTATGCGGTAACAGAGTATAAAGCTCAGAAAATTCACAAGAGCTACCACGGCAATGTTCAGCATTACATTTCCGAACATACAAATAACAAAGTGGACAGCATACAAGATACCGATTATTGCTCTGCCTTTTATTTTATCGGTTTTGCGCGGAAACAATACGTCGGCATAATCTATAAATAATATGTATTCCAGGAATATTCCCAATATTAAACCAAAATCCACTCTAATCATTTTATTTCAGCCATCCAATTATTAAATTTATCTTCAAAAGCTTTGTATTTGCGCCTTGACGGATATATTTCATATTTGTTGTTTTGAGATTTTGATACTATAAGATTGTCACTATATGAAATAATGTAATAAAAATTAACATAATAGCCGCGGCTGACCTCGCAGAAATAGTCTGCCTCCTTTAGCTGAGAGTCTATGCTTTTCAGCCTGTCGGAGGTAACCAGCTCACCGTGACGGGTTATAACGTGCAGATTTTTGTTTTCCATATAAATGTAGACTATATTCTCGGCGGGAACCTGCACCAATTCTCTGTTAACATGAATACTGATTCGTAAGGTCAGCATATCTATTTTCTTCGCCGCACAGATAAGGGCTTTGCGGAATCTTTGTTCGTTAAGCGGCTTTACCCAGTATCTGTAGGCGGTCTGATTCATGGCTTCATCAAGATAACCCCAGTAATTCGTTACAAAAAAGAACATACATCTTTAATTTAAAGCTCTGACCTTTTCAGCAAGGCTTATGCCGTCAAGGTTGGATTTGCGTATACCGCCACCATTGACATAAACATCGTACAAAGTGAGAATTTCGTCTTTCATTTCATCAGTGAGAGTAAAGTCGAAGCTTTGCGTTGTTCCCTGGAGCCTTATTTTAATCTCATCATTTTGATGCTGAATCAAATCATCCATGAAAGAAAGCATTTGATTTGTCAAATCAAAACTGATGTTTTCGAAGACGGTCCCATCGCTTCCGAGCGAATAGGAATGATTACAGTTAGAGAATATGTAGCGGTTATCACCGATTTTAATGAGAATCGAGTTGAGGTCTGCCCAATGGTATCCCTGATAATCAAATTCCAAAACGTAAAAATCGGCGGGATCTGTTAGACTGATAAAGGGGCTGACTAAGATAACAGCACTTGCGGAGGATGTGACAATAGTTTTACCATCTGCCCATCCTGAGGAACGAACATAGGTTATTCCAGTCATATCATCTGCAGTAAGGCTGAGATCATCTCTCCCATTAAAAATGCTGCGATTAAATTCAGCAGATGCAAATGCGGAAACAGGGATAGAAACCATTAGCAGAACAATTAGTGCAAGGGAAATAAGTGTCCTTTTCATTTAATGTCCTCCGCCTTAACTAACGTTGCGATAGGAATAAGATTTGTAAAAACGGTAGCAACTTTTTTCCCGCAAACCGGGCATAAAATATCTTCAAGATCCCGAAGTCCTTCATGAGTAGATGTGCTATCATACTCCAAAAGTGAACCACAATTATTGCAAGTTGTACGGTGAATCATAATGGGTATATCCTTTCTGCAATGAAAACTTAGTTTACAGCGTCAAAACAGTCATCATAGCCATGTTCATAGCCTTCGTCATAGGCTTCTTGATAATTGTCTGCTGCGCCGTCCGGGTAACCAGCGTCATAACCATGATCCCAGCCCTCATCATAACCTACCGAATAGCCAGCATCATATTCATTGCGGATACTTTCGTTTTCCACCTGGCAAGCTTCGTATCCCGCCTTATAGCCTTTGTTATATGATGCTTCCTGATTCTGAGCATAGCCATCATCGAATCCATCGTCCCAACCATTATTATAGCTATCATGGGACATCTGAGAAACGGCATTTTGATAATATGGAGAATCAGGACGATAGAAATCATAATATCCGGCACCAATACGGATACCGAAGTACAAGCCAACAAGAAGAAAAACAATCATTAGAATCGTGATAAGAAATAAAAGGCGATATTTATGTGATTTTGGATCAGCCACCATAATTCCTCCCTTACTTACGCTTCTTTCGTAACCAATCCATCCGCAGCAGGTTTTTTATAGTATCCTGTACGATGCAAGTCCTCTGCATACTCAATGACCTTAGACTGACCTTCTTCATTCAGTTTATCGAAAACCGAGAGCAAAGAGGTCTGGGCCTTGGTGAGGGAGGTCTGTGTCGGTTCGGCATCTTCCATTCCCATTAAATAAGTGGGAGTGGTATCTAGTACCAATGCAAGTTTTTCAAGAATAGAACGTTTCAGGTTGACAACAAGGCCATTTTCATATTTATAGATGGCCGCTTTTTGCACACCAACTTTGGCACCGAGTTCTTCCTGCGTCATCTGATGCTCAATGCGAAGCTGGCGTATCCGTTCGCCGGTGGTCATAGGACATCACCCTTTCATACGTTGTATCTTAATAATAACACAGATAATCTAAAAAGCAAGAAAAAATATCTTGACAAGATTCATGCCACATGCTAATATTTAAGTATCCTAAAAAGATACTTAAATATAGAACATTATTTAAGGGGATGGATGAACGGAGGTGAAAAAGAGTGAATAAGAGAAAACTCAATGCTGTTATGCAGTTGCATGGGGAATCGCAACAAAATCTGGCGGATTTCCTCGAAATGAGCCTCTCACGGTTGAATGCCAAAATCAATGAATATCGTGGGGCGCAGTTTCGGCAGAATGAGATTGCAGCCATTCAGGAGCATTACGGCTTGACTGCCGAAGAAGTGAACGAGATGTTTTTTGCTTCATTGGTATCTCAAAAAGATTCTAATGGACCGGCGGCTTGACCCAACCGACCCGAAGAAGAGCGTATGAAAAAGCCCCGGCGGGGAGCCGGGGACAGAGAGATGAAAGGCGTGTGAGAAAATTACACAGAAAAGCAGACCTTGAGGAAAGATTTCCCAAGAGGAGTGAGCCTGACAAGGCCCTTTCCGAAATCAGCTTTTACAACTGTGGAATCATCATCAGGACGGCGGAAACCACCGGGAGGAGGAGGAATGATAAGAGATTCCATAGATGAGAATGTTCCGGTTTTATAGAACGGAAGGTAAGCATCGGGGGCTGTTATGTAAGTCGTGTAACTGATTTCTAACAGCCCTTGACGAACCAAAGAACCCAATGATGCAGCTTGAAGAACCAAATCGTCAATGCTTGTCATGTTTGGATTAGCGATAAAGTAATCTGCAAAGAAAACCTTATACGATTCATCCAAGTTGACCAAACGGTATTCGACAATGGGGTGTTGTTCACTATCGAGAAACAATGCAAGATTTTCTGCATCAAGAGGTGAAAGTTGTGAGATGATGGCGGCAAAAGAAGGGTGTACATCTTTTTGATACCGAGTATCCGCAGCGTTAGCGATAAGATTCTGAAACATTTCACTGATTTGCGTTTCTTGTAAACAGTATTTTGCAGCATCAATTGCAGGACCGACCACTTGAAGTTTTGGCTCCCTTAAAACTTCTGCGGGTTTACTGCCTACTTTCTCGTCGAGTTCCTTGCGGAATACTTCAAGATCGTGGTCATATTGAGCCTGCTGTTTTGCAACCTTGAAATGCAACTGACCTGTTACAACAAAAAGTAAATCTGAGAGGGTTGAACCGATCTCTTTAGCCAGAGGATTTAGCATTGACTTTACAGGTTTGTCTATGCAATCAGGAACAAGCTTAACAGTAGAAGTATCGTCTGACATTTTAACACCATTCCTTTCAAGGAAGAACATATGAAAAAATTGATTGTAAAACTAAGAATACTTGATTTACAGTTTAAAATCAAATGTTGTGCAGCGATTTGTTCGATTTGTAGAAAAATTGAACAAAAATTGTACAAATACACTACGTTTGGAAGATCCGACCCGAAGAAGAACGCATGAAAAAGCCCCGGCGGGGAGCCGGGGGACAGAGAGATGAAAGGAGCAGCGAACTATGGACCGTTATATGATCGTGATCCCGGCGAAGAACCGGGCATTCAACATGAAGTGTGATGATGGTGACAGCATGAAGCTGGAGACCCTGCAGAAGCTGGTGGGCGGGCCGATCGAGCCGGTGCCCGCCTTGCTGAGCGCCGAGTGGGCGCGGGAGAAGGACGTGGACGGCATTCTGCTGCTGGTGAACGAAGAAGGGCTGATGAAGGAGCGTCCCCTGACGAACCAGCGCGCCAGTGAGATGGCGGCGGTAGAGCTGGTGGGCCCGGCAGTCGTGGCCGCAAAGCGCGGCGATGAGCTGATCGGCTTTGCAAAGCCTGTGGTGGAGACCATCTGCGCCGAGTGGCTGTGAGGTGCTGCCATGGGCCGAAGGAAAAAGCAGGAGCTGCCTTTTGAGCACTGGCAAATTATTGAATTGCTGCACATCGCACAGGACTTTTACTCAAAACCGGAGAATGAGGCTGCGTTTCAAGAGTGGAAGGCGGCCAGAGATGCAAGAAAAGCAAAAAGGCCCGCCGGTGCGGGAACACCGACGAGCCAACCAGGGTGATGGTTTTTGACTGCCCATCACCAGAAGTTTAACACAGAGTGGGAGGATTTGCAAATGAAAAAGAAGATCACGGGCAGCGTGCTGAGCGCCGGTGCCATTGTGCTGGGACTGGCTGCAGCAGGCTGCGGCGGGGCCATTGAGAACGCGGCCAACGGCTGGGCAATGCTGGGCTACACGCTGCTGGCCATCGTGCTGGGGTGTGCAGCCCTGGCGCTGGCCGGGCTGGGCCTGGTGGCAGAGCAGCGGAAGGAGCCGCAGAAGATCCACAAGGTGCCGGAGAACACGGTGAAGAAGGCCGTCTGCGGCAGAAAGGTGGGGTAAGGATGAAAATCACGATTTACAGAAATGGAAACGATGGCGGTCTGAGCATTGAGGATGGTGAGAGTGCAGCGGATGTTACACGGGTGATAATGCAGTCGGCAGTAAGTTTTGTTGTCAGCAGCGTGCCCAGTGACCTGAACAACACCCAGAAAGAGGAGATTGTTCGGAACTTTGCAAAGGCCGCTGAACTGGAAATGCGGTTGGCACTGAGCCGTAACCAGGTGACAGGCCGCTTTGAGGATAAAGAAGCTGCTTTTATGGAAGAGCTGATAAAACGGGCGATGGAGGCCAAGCAGAAATGACGCTGGAAGAGTACAAGAACATTTTGATTACCGGGACACCGAGTGACCGGGCGCGGGCCGTTGCCGAGGCCGGGAACGACAGGAGCCTGACCGACGAGGAGTTCCACGAGCTGACGGCCATGATCAAGGGCGTTGTGCGGCCCGGGCGACGGAAGATGACCCCGGACGAGGCGAAGCTCTGGGCCGAGGTGAGCCGGATCAACACCCGGTTGAAGGACGAGATGGTGAACGCGGGCTTTGCGGTGCGGGCCCTGCCCGGCGACCTGCAGGAGGATGCGATCAACGTTCTTTCCCGCACGGTGAGCGGGATGCTGGGCGACCTGACCGCCATGATGGCAGAGACCGGGGAACCCTGATGGATAAGACCCAGTGTGTACATGTGTTTGAGATCACCCGGAGCCGGTGCCTGAGCTGTGGGGGCCGGAACCGGGCGTGCGGGGAATATGAAGAACGGAGAAGTTACCATGAAAACAAAGATGAGCCTTTCGGCGGAGATGGACCTGACCCAGGACAGCGTGGTGCAGCTGACCTGCTGGTGCGGGCAGATCGCCTTACATGAGCTGTGGGGGCTGGGACGCACCCGGCTTGACCGGATCACCAGACGGAAGGAGCTGCTGTGCAGCCAGAGCCTGGCTGTGGTGATGCAGCCGGACAAGAACGGGATGCCCCAGACGGAGAAGGCCCGGCGGATGCGGGCGGAGGCAATCCCCAAGGGCGTGCCGACGGAATTCCGGGTGCCTGCGTTGCGGACACCCCGCACCCGGCGGGAGCAGCAGCTGAAAATGGTGGGCGACCAGGCGGCGACCATGGCCTGGCAGCTGATGGCGCTGGCCTGTGTGCAGGAGCTGGGGTTTGGAGCCGAACGGCTGAACCGGCTGTATGCAGAGATGCGCCACAACTACGAGCAGCTGAATGAGTGGGGCAAGACGGACGGGCTGGATGTGGCCATGGAAAAGCTGCGGCGCTGCGCCTGCGATGCCTTGCAGACTGAGGACATCGTGGTGGAGAACGTGGACGATGAAAAGACAGTGCAGACCCTGAGCCGAAGCTATAAGGAGCAGGAAGCGGAGTTTCTGAAGCGGGCTGTGATGATGGCAGCGGGCCGCAATGCCTGCCGCCAGAGCCTGAATGTGCTGAACGAAGAGAGTGTTCGGCAGAAATGTGCGGATGCCATGGCAGCGGCCATGGCTCCGGCGGGAAGGAGAAGATTATAAGATGCAGAGCGGATGCAGATGGGTGTACACCCTGATGGACTGGGAAACCGGCGAGGTGGTGGCCAAGGGCACCAGCGTGGAGCTGGTGGAGCAGGGATATTTTCCCGATGTGAACAAGCTGAGCAGCGTTTGGAATAATCTGGAAAAGTGCAAGAAGCCCAGCCCGAAGAACTACAGGTGGAAAATGGAGCGGAAGAGCACAAAGGACGACCGGGTGGAGAGGGCCCGGGCAGAGGGTCTGAGTGCGGACGAGCGGGCCGAGACCAGAATGGTGCGGGTGTACAGCTGCTACGGTGCGGGCGGCACCCTGCTGGGCAAGGGCACGGCGGCAGAGCTGAAGGACAGGGGCTTATTTGGCAGCGAGGGCACGGTGCACGAGTGCTACCGCAAGCGGGGCGGCGTGTACAAGCCCGGCGGCGTTACGCGGATGGAGATGGAGCTGTGCCAGAAACGGATCCGGCACCCCATGAAGCTGCCGGATCAGCCAGCAAAGGTGAAGCGCAAGCCCATTGGCGGCGTGCTCGACCCCAGCCCCCTGGCCTACGACGTGCATGATCTGATGATCTACAACGAGAAGGCCAGGAAAATTGGAAAGCCGGAACTGACCTACGGATACTGGGCGGAAAAAGGAAAGCCCGCCACGCCTTAAACACATGAATCTATTATGAAGAGCAACGGATACGATGGACCTGACACGTCCACCGTATCCGTTACGTTTCATAATACCTTTATAAAGAAAGAGGGGGAAGGGCCCTCTTTGGGGAGCTAGTATACCCGTTATTTCTGTGACAGTGGGGTCACGGGAAAGAGACTATCAGCAGAAAGTGAAAGCCAGCAGGAGGGCACCGGGATGCGCTGTAACTACATCCGAGAGAAAAAATACCAGTGCGGGGATGACTACATGGCAGTCGGAGTGTTCTCCATCATCCCCCAGGAACACCGGGGCCGGGGAAAGAAGCGGAAGGAATCCAGCGAGGGGCAGAAGGCGAAGAACAAAATGGATTCCCTGCGCAAGCGCCAGAGAAAGGCGCTGACCAATTTCAGTCCGGCGGGAATGTTCCTGACCGGTACATACGAGGATCCATTTCTGCCGGAGGACATTCTGGCCTGCCGGAGAGACGTGGAGAACTACAAGCGGCGGGTGATGGCGGCGACCTGCAAGCGATTCGGGGCAAGGCGGGAGGACATCCGCCTGATGCTGGTGGCGGTGCGCAAGGGAGAAGCAGGACGGCTGCACATGCACGGTTTTGCGGAATGCCCGGGCCTGACCGCAGCCCAGCGCCGGGAGTGGCGGGAGATGCTGGAGGATCTGTGGCGGCGGCGTATCCCCGGCTCCAACGAGTTTGAGCCGCTGGGAACCATGAACGTGGATCGGATCGACATGAAAAAGCTGCTGGGCAAGAGCGGGCAGGGCGAATACGGCACGGTGGGCTACCTCTACGGCCACAAGGAGCGGCTGTGGGTGGAAACAGCCAACCTGCGCCCGGCCATTGAGCAGGCCCCAAACGATGGCAGATGGAGCCGGAAACAGCTGCGGGCCGCCTGCGGGGAAAAGCAGAACGATGCCCAGTGGTGGGAGCAGCGGTTTCCCGGCTGGAAGATGGAAAAGTGCATCGTGCTGGAGCCCGGCGGGCTGCATGAGAGCCCGAAGCGGGAAGGAACCGGCTGGGAACGGCTGGAACCGCAATGCTATGTGATCCTGCGTCGGCGGGAGGCTGCGAAAGTTCGGGCCCCGCTTGCGGGGTCCATACGCAGTCGGAGCGAGTGAAGCCGGATGCTTGTGCCCACGCAGCGGGCGTTCCCCGCAGGGGAAACTATCCGGCTGAGTGAGTGCAGACGGACGTGGAAGCTGTACGATGGAAACGCACTGCGCGGAGGCAGGGGACAGAGCCTTGCGAAACCTCGCACCTGACAGATAAAACACCGGTATTTTGCGCGTTATACCCATGCGAAAAGAGGGTGGAGCGGTGACAAAAGAGCAGAAGAAAGCGACCCGGCAGGCTCTGCGCCGATATGGCGAGGGGTCTGTTTGTGCTGCCTGGGCGCAGGTGATCGGGGCGGTGCTGGCCTGGTACGACCGCAATGACCCGGTATGCGCCCAGCTGCTGCGGCTGCGCTACCTGCAAGGTCTGCCCGAGGAAAAGGTGATCGCCCGGCTGTATGTGGGGCGGACGACCTACTACACCAAAGAGCTGGAAGCCCTGAGCACCGTGGCAGTGTGTGCAGCGGATGCAGGGCTGCTGCCCGGCGGGCAAATGTCCGGGGTAGTTGCACCCGGCGGGGCGTGATAGGCTATTTGCAAAGGCAGGTGAGAGAGTTGGCGAAAAAGCGGGCGTACTGCAAGAATACCGTGAAGGGAAAACAGCGGGGAAAGAAATACCCGGCGGCGTTCCGGGCAGGGCTGAGCGCAGATACTGCAAAAACACCGTGCCGGGCAGGCAGGGCCGGGGCAAAAAGTACCCGGCAAAGGTGCGGGCCGAGGTGGTGATGGCCATGCTGGGCTCCAACTCCATCTGCGCCGTGGCGAAGAAGTACGGCGTGCCGGAGAGCACCATCCGCAGCTGGATGAGCGAGGAGGCAGGCCGCAGTGATGCCTTTGCAAAGGCCCGGCAGGAAGCCGCGCGGGAGATCGCCATCCGGGCAAGCCTGGGTGTGCGGGCACAGGTGACCTTTTTGCAGGGCCGGGCCGCTGAGAGCCAGCGGGCGGCGCAGATCACGGAGAGGCTGCACCGGCGTTTGGACGAGGACACCCGGGCCCGGGACTTTGCCGTGGGCACCCTGCTGAAGGATGACCCGGAGGAGCTGGCGGATGCCACCGAGACCGGCCTTGTGGTGTATGCCAGCCCGGGCAGCTACGACAGGCAACTGGATGACACGGAACGCAGGCGGCTGAACGCCGAACTGGAACGGTACGAGGGCCGGGTGATGAGCGACAAGAACGCGGCCGGTGTGGCCAAGGTGCTGATGGAAGTGGCCGAAAAGGCTGCTGCCATGGCCCCGGCGGAGAACACCGACAGCGAGAGCGGCCCGCCGATGGTGGAGATCGTGGCAGCCAGTGAGACGGACGGCCAGCAGGAGGTGGAAGTGGATGGCGGCACAGAGGATGCGTGACGGCAGACCGGTGATCTGGTCGCCGCAGCCTGCCCAGGCACGGTTCATGCAGCGCACCGAGAACGAAGTGCTGTATGGCGGGGCCGCAGGCGGTGGAAAGAGCGACGCGCTGGTGATCGAGGCCCTGCGGCAGGTGGAGATCCCACACTACCGGGGGCTCATCATCCGAAAGACGTTTCCCCAGCTGCGGGAGCTCATTGACAAGACCATGCGGTATTACAAGCCGGTTTTCCCAAAAGCCCGGTACAACAGCAGCACACACTGCTGGACCTTCCCCAGCGGGGCAAAGATCTATTTTGGCAGCATGAACCACGCCCAGGACAGGTACAACTACCAGGGCCAGGCCTACGACTTTATCGGCTTTGACGAGCTGACCCATTTCACCTGGGAAGAGTACAGCTACCTGCTGAGCCGAAACCGACCCAACGGCCCCGATACCCGGGTCTACACCCGGGCCACGGCCAACCCCGGCGGCATCGGCCACGGATGGGTGAAGGCAAGGTTCGTCAGCCCGGCCCCGCCCGGCACCCGGATGGTGCAGATGGTAAAGGCCAGGGCCCCGGACGGACGGGAGATCGTGCAGCGGCGGACCCGCATCTTTATCCCCAGCACCGTGTTTGACAACGCGGCCCTGCTGGAAAATGACCCGGGATACCTGGGCACGCTGGCTGCGCTGCCGGAAGCGGAGAAGAAAGCCCTGCTCTACGGCGACTGGGACAGCTTTACCGGGCAGGTGTTCACCGAGTGGAAGAACGACCCGGCCCACTACGACGACCAGCGGTGGACACATGTGATCCGCCCATTCCGCATCCCGGGACACTGGAAGATCTGGCGGGGGTACGATTTCGGCTACTCGAAGCCCTTTTCCGTGGGGTGGTATGCGGCGGACGAAGAGGGCAGGCTTTACCGCATCCGGGAGCTGTACGGCTGCACCGGGACCCCCAACGAGGGCATCAAAGCTGACCCTGTGAAGCAGGCGAGGATGATCCGGGAAGCAGAAGAGAACGACCCCATGCTCCGGGGCCGCACCATTCTGGGCGTAGCCGACCCGGCTATCTTCAACGAGAGCCAGGGCGAGAGCATTGCCATGATGCAGGAGAAGAGCCCGAACTTTTTGCACTGGGCACCCGGCGACCACACCCGGCTGGCGGGCAAGATGCAGTTCCACTACCGGCTGGCGTTCCAGGCGGACGGGCGGCCCATGCTGCAGGTGTTCAACACCTGCAAGCACTTTATCCGCACCATCCCGAACCTGGTATACAGCGAGAGCAACGTGGAGGACATTGACACCGACCAGGAGGATCACATCTACGACGAGTGCCGGTATGTGCTGATGGAGAATCCCCTCAGCCCGCCCCGGACAGAGCCGGTGCAGCCCATGCCGGATGACCCGCTGGAGCTGGGGAAGAAAGCGAGGTTTTTTAGAGTATGACCGACGTGATCGGCACAGAGCAGGTGGCGAAGGCCACGGCGCTGTTACAGAGATACAAGACCGGCAAGGCGGCGCTGGACAAGCGGATCGTGGATAACGAGCTGTGGTTCCGGATGCAGCACTGGGCCAACTACCAAAACGAGATGATGGAGGGCAAGCCCAAACCTTCCAGCGGGTGGCTGTTCAACAGCATTGCCAACAAGCACGCGGATGCCATGGACAACTACCCGGAACCCAACGTGCTGCCCCGGGCAGCGGAC
>ERZ773229.2382-NODE-2382-length-11244-cov-2.621056_pt1 | contig 11244 bp, 7 predicted proteins | sample MGYA00580992_ERZ773229 | MGnify/ENA primary metagenome ERZ773229 (study PRJEB29015, sample SAMEA2737795) | human gut metagenome | biome: human gut; feature: human-associated habitat; material: faeces | place: China | collected 2012 ... | reverse complement strand
CTATACTACCGGAGAAATGACTTCTGTCCCATACAAGAAAAACGGGCTGTTTTCCTTTTGGAAAAAATAGAAAAAATTTTGAGTAACTGGGGTAGCCGTCATGCTGGCACTCTGCTTTTGACAGGCATTTTTTATGGTGTAAATCGTTGTTTGTGTTTATGAAATTATATATGGTATAATAGCAAAAAGAATCACAAATGGAGAGATTTTATGAACAGGTTCAGGAGAAGGCTAATATTGACATATACGCAAGAATGGCATATATGGATACAATGACCGGTCTTGGAAATAGAACGGCATTTCTGGAGGAAAATAAAAGTAATGCTATTTTCCCTGGAATGATTTCCTACATAATGATGGATGCCAACAATCTGAAGAAGATAAATGACAGCCTGGGACATAATAAAGGTGATGAGTTCGTGATTATTCTGAAAAACAAGACAGCCGGAGCTGATCCATTGTGCTGACGAGAAGATGTATAAAGACAAAAAGAGGATAAAAGAAAATACACCTTCTGCATAAATGATAGTTTGGAAATGATAGAAATGCGCAATATATGATTACGAGGTGACGTATGAAATTACTGGTGACCGGAAATATCGGATATATTACAACAGAATTTATCGAGGAGGCTTTCCCTGAGTGTCAGATCCTTCTTCTTGGAGAGACTGAACAAAAGTCAAATCGCAATAAGAGATTATCGGTATACCCGATGCCGAAGACGGAAGAAGAATTCAAAGACATTTTCAAGACGTATGAATTTGAGGGAGTGATTTATTTTTCTAATTATCTTACATTTCATGGGACGATGGAGGGTGAGATTGAGACTTTACGCAAGCTATTACATTACTATAAGGGGAATCTGAATTCCAGGCTTCTGTATATTACAGGACCGGATAGTTTATATGAAGATACAACAGGAAAGACGCTGATGGTCCGCTCGGCAGAAGAGTTCTGCAGGCAATACGGCGAGCTGCATCAGATCGCTGTCAAGATTCTGCGTGTGCCGTATCTTTATTCCGGTACTTATGAGGAGGATTATTTTTTCAAGCTGTTCTCAACTGTGATCAATAAGAAGCAGATTACATTTGAAGAAGCACCGGCACAGGAGATGCATTTTCTTGCTTTGAGTGATCTTGGGGATTTATTATACAAGATTTTTGATAACTGGGGAGAGGGGAGCGCCTGTCTTCAGGTTCCGCAGGTATTTCATTTTACTTTTCAACAGTTCGGGGAGAGACTGGCACAGATGTTTCCGGCTGCAAACATTACCTATTTGTCAGAGGTGCTGATCCGGGATGGGATATCTGATGACCACGTTCTGAGAAATGAATACGGTTGGTTTCCGAAGATTTCTCTTTTGGAGGAACTCACAGACATTTATGAAGATTATTGTGAGAAAACGAACCATAAGACACGGAAGATCGATGTAGTAAAAACTTTTTTGAAAGTACATGATAAAATCGTGAAAATCGCGGAATTGCTGCTCACATTTTTGGTTTTTGAAGCACTGAACCGGGTGGCGGGAAATCAGGTGCAGTTTCAGATGATCGATCTGAGGCTTGTTTACATCGTGCTGTTCAGCAGTCTGTACGGCATTAATTACGGGCTTGCTGCAGCGGGGCTGGAAACACTTTCATTGCTGGCAGCATATACGAAAACCGGGATCGGCTGGACGACACTTTTCTACGAACCTTCGAACTGGATTCCGTTTATCTTCTATTTTGCAGTCGGCGCGATCTGTGGTTACATCCGACTGAAAAACAGAGATAATATTCAATTCATGAAAGAGGAGAATAAACTGATCCTGGATAAATTTCTGTTTATGAGAGAAATGTATCAGGAGACGCTTTCTGATAAACGGCAGTACAAGAAGCAGATTCTGGGAAGCCGTGACAGCTTTGGTAAGATTTTTGATATTACGAAAAAACTGGATATTCTTCCGCAGGAGCTTTTTATTGAAACTCTGCATGTGATGGAATCAGTTCTTGAGAATCATACATTTGCGATTTATTCAGTTGGAAAGAATCAGAGCTATGGACGTCTTGAGATCGCATCCCAGGGAATGACAGATGTGTTGAAAAAATCCATTTGTCTGGATGATTATCTGGAAGCGAAAGAGACGATTGTGTCCGGAAAGGTGTGGGTAAACCGGAATTTCCTGGACGGCTATCCGATGTATATGAACGGGATTCACAAAGATGGAGAGCTCGTGATGCTGATTTTCATTCAGGAAGTGGGAAATGAACAGCTTTCCCTCTATTATCTGAATCTGTTCCAGATTCTCTGCGGTCTGGTAGAAACAGCACTTTTGCGCGCACTGGAATATCAGGAGGCAATCAAGAACAGGCAGTACGTGCAGGGTACACGTATATTGAAGCAGGAGTATTTTGAAGAACGGCTGTATTCCTTCCATTCTATGAGGGAGGAGAATCGGGCATCCTATGTGCTTTTGAAGCTGGAGTATCCGAAGATGACACTGGAAGAGGCAGACACAGCGTTACAGGCTTCGGTCCGTGAAAATGATGTCAGGGGGATTTCTGAAAAAGGAGAGCTCTTCCTCATTCTTTCACAGACGGACAGAAGTTCCTTGCCGATCATTCTTGCAAGACTGGAAAATAACGGCTTCGTCTGTCATGAGATCGATACCATGGAGAATGCAAATACAGGAGAAAAATTATGATTCAGACAGTGCTTGGAGTATTCCTGATCCTGTTACATATTGTCTGCTGTGTGCTGGTCTGGCTGGGGATAAAGACACATCTGCTGAAGGTGAAAAAATATCTGATGGCACTTGTGATCTTCGTTCCTTTCTGGGGAACAGTGTGCGTGCTGCTTTTGCATTTGCAAATGCTGACCAGAAGAGACAATAGGATAGAACCGGGAGTGGAAAAGCTTCGTGTAAATGAAGAGATTTATAAAAATATTTTTCAGGCAGTTTCGGATACGGACAAAAAGATCGTTCCGTTAGAGGAAGCACTTTTGATTAACGAACCGAGAGTGCGCCGTGAACTGATCATGGATGTGTTAAATGATGATCCGGAAGAATATATGGATCTTCTGAAACAGGCCCGCATGAATGAAGATGTAGAGGTTGTCCATTATGCGATCACAGCCATGGTTGAACTTTCCAAGGAATATGATTTTCGTTTGCAGAAGATGGAGAAGCTGTATGCGGCATCACCGGACGATCCGGAGATCCTGGAGCAGTACTGTGATTTTATGGAAGAGTATCTGAATCAGGGGATTCTGGAAGCCCAGATGGAGAGAGAACAGAGGGAACGTTATATCCGTCTTTTAAGACAAAAGCTGAAGGTGAAAACGACGCTTTCCACATGTGTGCGTCTGTTCCAAAATCTGATGAAAACAGGAGATTATGTTCAGGCGGAAGAGATTCTAGGGCTGATGGATCAGAAATGGCATCGGAAAGAGGAGTTCTGGATTTTGAAGATCCGGTATCTGGCAGAACGAAAAAAGGGAGCGGAGTTGCAGCAGTGTTTAAGACAGATGAAAGAGGAGCAGATATATCTGTCGTCTAAGAGTAAGGAGGTATTGGCTTTTTGGCTGGATTAAAATCATTAAAAACATTTCCGTTTAAAAGTATGCTGGTGATCCTGGGTGTATTTCTGATGATCGCGGTCTTCCTTTTTGCTGAACGAAGTGGAATTCAATATACTGAAAAAAACAGAAAAGTCGCATATCTCAGTCAGGAAGAAGTGGTTACGGAACAGATGGCTGCGAAATCACTGCCGAAGACCTGTCTGGTACTTCGTAACAGTGAAGATGAGGCGAGTGTGGCTGCATGGGAGCAGTTTCAACAAATTTTTAAAGATATGAAGGTTGGAACAGATGTGGTAGACCTGCAGAGTGCATCCTCTATTCCAGATTATCATGCTTATGAAACGGTTGTTGTATTACTGAGTGATGTAAGTCCGTTGAAAGAGAATCTTATGGAACTGTGTGATTGGGTGTCAGAGGGTGGAAATGTACTTTTTGCCCTGACACTTCAGAAAACAGCGTATTCATCAGTGATTGAGCAGAAGCTTGGAATCGTTTCTTCCGGATATGACAATATACGTGTAGACAGTATTTATTTTGAACCAGAATTTATGCTTGGCGGCGGACAGGCTTATGCAATCACGGATCCGTATGACTCTGCCTGGGCAGTGCAGCTGAGTGAGAATGCGAAGGTTTATGCGCGTGTTAATGAAAAAAACGGTCAGCCTGTCATTTGGGAGAACCAATATGGAAAAGGGAAGTTTGTAGTAGACAACTTTGGACTGTATGAGAAAGTGGTGCGTGGATTCTATGCGGCTTCCTACAGTCTCCTTACTGATGTGGGGGTTTATCCGGTGATCAATGGATCAGCATTTTATCTGGATGACTTTCCGTCACCGGTTCCGGAGGGAGATGGTACTTATGTGAAGCGGGACTATGGAATGAGCATTAGTGATTTCTATATGGATGTGTGGTGGCCGGATATGCAGGAGCTTGCATCTGATCACAACGTTCGCTATACCGGTGTGATTATTGAAAATTATGAGGATGCGACGGATGGAACGATTAAGAAACAGAAGGATACCAGACGTTTTCAGTATTTTGGAAATATGCTGCTTCATCAAGGTGGAGAACTCGGGTATCATGGATACAATCATCAGCCGTTGAGTCTTTCAAATGTGGATTATGGTGACGTGCTTCCGTATGATACATGGAAAAATGAGGCGGCCATGAAAAAGGCTGTAAAAGAATTGATCCATTTTGGAGAGGATACATTTCCCAGTGTATCAATGTCAGTCTATGTACCGCCGTCCAATGTATTGTCAGCAGAAGGAAGGGAGATGCTCGCGAAAGATTTCCCGGAGATCCGGACGATCGCCAGTAATTATTTCACCGGTGAGTTTGCGTATGTGCAGGAATTTGAAGTTGCAAAGGATGGGATTGTAGAACAGCCGCGTATCATCTCCGGTGCAATTATCGATGATTATATGAAGATGGCGGCACTGTCGGAATTAAATATGCATTTTGTGAACAGTCATTTTATTCATCCGGATGATCTTCTGGACGAAGACCGCGGTGCAGCGCTTGGCTGGGAAAAGATGAAGAGCAGCCTCGCTGAATATATGGACTGGCTGGTGGATTCGGCACCGTCCTTGAGACAACTCACCGGTTCAGAACTACCCGGTGCGATCCAGCGTTATGGAGCGGTTACATTTACAAAGACAGTGACAGAGCAGTCTATAGAATTGAAGCTTAAAAACTTCTATGATGAAGCATATTTTATGGTGAGGATCAATGAAGGAACACCGGGTGAAGTTTCGGGAGGAAAACTTACACATCTGACAGGAAATCTCTATCTGCTTCAGGCAAAGAAACCAACAGTAACTATTGAGAAATTAGAAGATTGAAATACAAAGCGGTAACACGCGACAGATAAGGAGTTAATTGTGAGAATCTGTCTCATATTGGAGGGGTGTTATCCCTACATATTTGGAGGTGTATCCACCTGGATGCACCAGTATATCAATGAAATGAAAGAGCATGAGTTTGTTCTGTGGGTGATTGGGGCAAATGCGAAGGATAAAGGGAAATTTGTCTACGAGCTTCCGAAAAATGTTGTAGAAGTTCACGAGGTCTTTCTGGATGACGCTTTGCGACTAAAGGATTCTGGAAAAATGCTTCATGCCTTTACAGAGGAAGAGACGAACAGCCTGAAAGAGCTGATGCTGTGTAGACGCCCGAATTGGGAAATCTTGTTTCGGCTCTATCATGACCAGAAGCTGAATCCTATGTCTTTTTTAAGAAGTGAGGAATTCCTGAATATATTGACGGAGTGCTGTATAAAAGATTATCCATATACTCCGTTTGCGGATGCATTTCACACAATGCGTTCTATGCTGCTTCCGGTCCTTTATCTAATGGGAAGTGAAGTGCCCAAGGCAGATGTCTATCATGCAATCTGTACAGGATATGGCGGACTTCTTGCATGCCTGGGCGGGCATGTTTATAAGAAGAAAGTGCTGCTAACAGAGCATGGAATATACACAAGAGAGCGTGAAGAAGAGATCATTCGTGCAAAATGGGTACAGCCGGCATTTAAAAAGCAGTGGATTTCTTTCTTCTATATGCTGTCGGATATTATTTATACGAGAGCGTTTCTAGTCTCAGCATTATTTACCAATGCCATGCATGCACAGATCCAGATGGGATGTGACAAGGAGAAATGTCGTGTCGTTGAGAACGGAATCAACTATGAAAGGCTTTCCCCTATTCCATTGAAAGAGGAAGACGGATGGGTTGACATCGGTGCGATCGTGCGTCTGGCACCGATCAAGGATATCAAGACGATGATCTATGCGTTTTATGAGCTTTGCACGACAAGAGAGCATGTGCGTCTCCACATTATGGGAGGCGTCGATGATGAGGAGTATGCGCAGGAGTGCTATGCGCTGGTCGATCAGCTTCATCTGGAAAATGTGATCTTTACAGGACGAGTGGATATCATCTCTTATATGGAGAAGCTGGATTTTACAATTTTGACGAGTATATCGGAAGGACAGCCGCTGTCTGTTTTAGAATCATTTGCTGCAAGGCGGCCTTGTGTGACTACAGATGTAGGATGCTGCAGGGAGCTTCTGAATGGTAATGAGGAGGATCGATACGGAACAGCAGGATATTGTGTTCCACCGATGTATCGAGAGGGGCTCGCGCAGGCAATGGATCGGATGTGCGCTTCCAGAGCTCGGAGACTCCGCATGGGGGAGAATGCACAGAAACGAGTGAAAGCATATTATCGAAAAGAAGAAATGATTGAAAAGTACCGGAAGATGTATCAGGAGGTGGAAGAGGCAGATGGCCGGAATCGGATTTGAGTTAAAAAAATTATTCCAGAAGCGCGGACTTGCAGCGACGGCAAAAGCGTATGGGTATGCAGGAGTGATCTGTACAGGTCCGATGCTGCTCGGTATCGTGCTGTTGGTAGGAATCGCTTTTATCTGCGATCATACCGGTGCGACGAGACATAACCGGGAACTTCTGAACTGTATGATTACTTACACACTTCTCGCTTCGTTGACCGTGACCAGTTTCTTCTCTATGGTCGTGACGAGATACATTGCGGATATGCTGTATGAAGAACGCCACGAGGCGGTGCTTTCTTCTTTCTGGGGTTCAACAGCGATCCTGCTTGTAGTCGGCGGAATCATGTATGGGATTTTTCTTCTGTTTTCAGGAATCAATCTGATCGATCAGTTTTTGTGCCTGGAGTTTTTCGGAGAATTGATCGTCACCTGGAATGCGATGAGTTATCTGACAGCGATCAAAGATTACAAAGGGATTCTTATTTCATTTATCACAGCGGTAGCGGTATCATTGTTGGTCGGATTCCTATTGATCCTGATTGGGATTCCACATGTAGAGGCGTTGATGATCGCAGTTACGATCGGTTATGGAATCATGCTGCTTTGGGATGTGACGCTGTTGTACCGTTATTTTCCGCAGAGAGAGATCAGTGCATTTTTCTTTTTACGCTGGGTGGATCAGTTCCTTCCGCTTGCGTTTACAGGCTTGTTCACGAACATCGGACTATTTGCACATCTTGTTATCATGTGGTGCGGACCGATCCGTGTACATGTTCAGGGATTATTTTATGGTGCACCGTATCATGATGTACCTGCGATGATCGCCTATTTGACGATTCTTATTACAACCGTTAATTTCGTTGTATCTGTGGAAGTGAATTTCTATCCGAAATATCGGAATTATTATAGTTTGTTTAATGACAAGGGAGAAATCAAGGATATCCTGCAGGCGGGAAATGAGATGAGAAAGGTTTTAAACATGGAGCTGAAATATACGGCGTTAAAGCAGCTACTTACAACGGCACTGGCGATTTCGATCGGACAGCTGCTTCTGACATATCTTCCGCTTGGATTTAATGATCTTATGGAAGGATATTTTAGGACACTCTGTGTCGGCTATGGACTCTATGCAATTGCTAACACAATGATGTTGATCTTACTTTATTTTACAGATTACAAGGGAGCATTATTTGCAACAGGAATGTTCGCCACGTGTACGACGACATTTACCTGTGTGTCTTTATTCTTCCCACAGGTGTATTATGGGTTTGGATTTTTACTGGGAAGTGCAGTGTTCTTTTTGATCTGTACACTGCGTCTTGGATATTTTATAAAAAAACTTCCGTATTATATTTTGAGTGTACAGCCGATTGTGGCAGAGGATAAAACAGGTTTCTTCACACGGCTTGGATGCTTTTTGGAAGAGAAAATAGAGAGGGGAGATAAGCTTGAAAAAATATAAATTACTTGCGTTGGGATGTGCCCTTTTATTAGGAATGTCCTGTTGCCTGACGGGATGTACCACCCCGGAGAAAACAGGGGATACTTCAAAGAAACAGACAGAACAACAGGAAGAGATAAAAAAGGCAGAGACACAGGATATCAACGACGTTCACCTCAGGGATAAGGATAGTCTCTATGAAAATGATGACGAGACGAGTGTTGTGACGATGTATCTCACCGTTTCCCGTGGAAATTCTTCAGAGGGAACGGCTCATACCTGGAAGGAGATCAACAGTTATTCGGCCTATGATTATGACAAGATGGGAGTAGAACGTTACCAGACAGCGGCGCTTCTTCAGGTTGGTGATGAGTCAGGTCCGCAGAGCGGGGAGGTTGGATATGGTGAAAATGTGCCGAATGCTACCGTGCAGATCAGAGGACAGACATCGAGCCGTAATTCGCAGAAAAACTATAAGATTGAGCTGAAGAAGAATAAGGGAACCTGGCGTGGACAGCGCACGATCAATCTGAATAAACATCAGACAGATGGAATGCGTTTCCGTAATAAGCTGTCCTACGATCTTCTGAAAGGGATACCGCAGCTGATGTCACTTAGAACTCAGTTCGTACATTTATATGTAAGAGATCTTACCGAGGGGGACAGCTCAGAATTCCAGGACTATGGATTGTACACACAGGTGGAACAGCTGAACAAGACAGGAATGGAGAATCACGGAATGGACTCGAAAGGACAGTTATATAAAATCAATTCGTTTGAGTTTTTCCGTTGTGAAGATGTAATAAAAAAAGAAGACGATCCGACCTATGACCAGAAAGCCTTTGAAAAGCTTCTGGAGATCAAAGGAGATTCTGACCATACAAAATTGATCGATATGCTTACGGATCTGAATGATAATTCAAAATCGATTGGTGATATCCTGGATCAATATTTTGACAGAGAAAATCTGACGTACTGGATGGCGTATCAGATACTGACCGGAAATGTAGATACACAGAATCGTAATACATATTTATATAGTCCACAGAATTCGGACACATGGTATCTGATCGCGTGGGATAATGACGGCTCTTTCATGAGAACCGAATACAACATTCAGAATCGTTTCGATCAGGGAAGTTGGGAATGTGGAGTCAGCAATTACTGGGGAAATGTTCTTTTTCAAAGATGTCTGCAGTCCGAGGATTTCCGTGAGGAACTTGACGCGGCGATCCAGGATCTGAGATCCTATCTCAGTGTGGATCGGATCAGTAGTATGATAGAGGGATATCGTACAGTTACTCAGAAGTATTTAAATCAGATGCCGGACCAGATGTATGCACCGTTGACTGAAGCGAAGTATGAAACAATTGCATCGGCAATCCCTTCAGAGGTAGAACAAAATTATGAACTTTATAAGGAGAGCCTGGAAAAGCCAATGCCGTTTTATATCGGAAAACCGGTGATCAAGGGAAATATTTTGAAGTTCAACTGGGACGCATCGTATGACTTTGATGCAGAGACGATCACTTACACAGTTGAACTGGCAAAAGATTATAAGTTTAATGAGATCGTATTTCGTCAGGATAATATTCAAATTCTGGAAGCGGAGACTACAGTTCCGGCAGATGGTCAGTATTTTGTGCGTATCCGTGCGACAAATATATCTGGACAGACGCAGGATGCTTTTGATTATTATGTAACAGACGCTGGAAAGAATTATGGTATGAAATGTTTCTACATTACAGGCGGCCAAAATGTTGAGGAAGATATTTATGAGGAATGATTTATCAAAAGAACGCTTCCGTAATGAATGGAAATATCTGATCAGTACCAGTGAGAAAGAATTGCTGGAGCTGAGGATGAAGCATTTGCTGAAAAAGGATCCAAATGCAAAGGGAAATGGTTATATGATCCGCAGCCTCTATTTTGAAGATTATTTCAACAGCGCTTATGCGGAAAAGGAATCTGGTGTCCTGATGCGAAAAAAATACAGGATCCGTATTTATGATTGTAGTGACCGTTCGATCAAGCTGGAGCGGAAGAAGAAATTCGGAAGTTATATTTATAAAGAAAGTGCTCCGCTGACAAAGGAAGAATTCTATAAGATCCTTGATGGAGATTATAAATTTTTGTTAAGCAGTCCGTATTCATTGTGCAGAGAATTTTATGTGGAATGTGTCAGCAATCTCATGCGTCCACGCACGATCGTTGACTATGACCGTGTACCGTGGATCATGGATGAGGGGACAGTCAGGATTACATTTGACAGTGATGTGAGGGCTGCGGTCGGAAGTTATGACATCTTTGATCCGTCCCTTCCGACACTTCCGGTGCTTGAACCGGGGAAACTGGTTATGGAAGTGAAATTCACAGAGATGCTTCCACAGATCGTGCGTGACTTGCTTCCACCAAATGCACAGGAATTCACAGCAGTATCAAAATATGTACTCTGTTATGACAAATCGCAGTATTTGCATGGATTTGAATATTGGAATGAAACACAGGAGAGAAAACTATTATGAGTATACAAGATATGATTAAGAAGTCGGTGCTGGAATCCGGCGTATTTGACAGCTTTAATGCACCGAAGATGGCAATTTCGCTGATCGTGGCGTTGCTTCTCGGAGCAGTGATCTATATGGTTTACAGCAAGTTTTATGTAGGGGTGATCTTCTCTCGGAGCTTTGCAGTTACGTTGGTCGGCATGACACTTCTCACTTGCATGGTTACTCTGGCAATCAGTACGAATATCGTGATTTCCCTTGGTATGGTCGGCGCCCTGTCTATTGTGCGTTTCCGTACGGCCATCAAGGATCCGATGGATCTGGTGTTCCTGTTCTGGTCCATCAGTGTCGGTATTATCTGCGGTGCGGGACTTTATGAGGTGGCTCTGCTGACCTGCCTGGTGGTAACCGTACTGATTCTGGTACTGGAGAATATTCC
>ERZ773229.2380-NODE-2380-length-11249-cov-14.975076_pt1 | contig 11249 bp, 8 predicted proteins | sample MGYA00580992_ERZ773229 | MGnify/ENA primary metagenome ERZ773229 (study PRJEB29015, sample SAMEA2737795) | human gut metagenome | biome: human gut; feature: human-associated habitat; material: faeces | place: China | collected 2012 ... | reverse complement strand
GTTTGAACAAAAAGAAAAAGTCCACAAACACTTCCCCTTACCCCGATGAAGTCATTGACCGTCTGGCGCGGGCATTCTATCCGGCCATCCTTGCCTGCTGGAACAGCGAGGAAGGTCAGCGGGAGTTTGCCGCATGGCAGGCGGAACAGGCTCATCATACAACCAACGAAAAACAGGAAGTTCCCGTTGGGGGACTCCCTGCTGTACATATCGCTATTGTCTGTGGCTTTTGGCAGGGTGCGTCCTATTCAGGGGCGCACCCTGTTTTTTGCTTTGTCAGAAGTTTATCATTTTTCTTGACCTTTGAGATTGGATAGTATTTAATAAAATTAGTCTTATCGTTTCAAAACAAAGTAGGAGAGTGATTCAATCAATGCCTTTATCTACCGAAGAATACGCCAATCTTGATAAGAAAATTCGTGACACAGGTTTTTTCTCGGAATATCTGCCACCGTGCTTTCAACTAAATTCAGATGTCTTTCATCACTTGCCGGGGGCTAAATGCGACTTGATTCCTCCATACAATTTCAATATGAGCCGCTTTAATCAAAATGATGCTCGGCGAACGATTAGTATTCCAGAGATTGGTGCATATGCAGTGACTCACGCTTATATGAAAGACCACCACATCATCAAAGATTTGGTAGAATTTACCGCAGGCAATGATTGTTCTTTTTCTCCTATTTTAGGGGAAGACAATTCGATTATGCGTCATGAACAGTCCTATGGTTTAGCTGGAGCGATGAGAGAAGAAAATGGTCAAATTCCATCAAACTATATTTCAAATCTTGCTACGAAAATAATTAGAGCAAGTGGCGCAAAAAAAGTTTTAAAACTTGATATTTCAAATTTTTTCTCAAGTTTTTATCTTCATATGATTCCTGTGATTATTTTGGGATTAGATGAGACAAATATTCAATATCATCATCACCAAAATAATGAAGAATCAAGCGAACTTTACAAAACATACAGTGACTTGGATTCAATTTATCGTAGACAAAATTTGAATCAAACCAACGGACTTCTTGTTGGACCACTTTCCTCGAAAATCATAGCAGAAGGCATGATGACAAGGATAGATCAAGACCTTCATGAACTGGGGCTAAATTATTCTCGATATGTCGATGATTATGAGGTGTATCTTCACTCCGATGATGAAGAGCAGGTCATTAGTAAATTTGCAAGTGTATTAAAAAATATGGTTTCACACTGAACTATGAAAAAACCGAGATTCTCGATTTCCCATACTATGTAAGTGAAAATCTAGAAAAGGTCATATCTTCATATAGAGAAGTTTTGAGTGTTAGACCAGATACATCTAGTGTTCCGGATTTAATGAGTTTATTTAATAGCTTTTTTAATTTTGAAATCTCCGGAACGAAAGGTGCGATTCGTTATCTTCTTAAAAGCATAGAAGCTGCTCCTATTCACTTTCAGGTGGAACAGGATAAAAAATTGTATCGAGCGTACTTGTTTACAATTCTTACCAATAATGACCGATCTCTTACAAAAGCTTGTTCTTTAATTCTTAAAAGCGTTGAATCGGAACCGTTAGACGCTCACGAAAAAGAACAATTATCAACAATGCTTTTAGCCTGTCTCTCTAAAGAATATGATCTGGAGGTTATATGGATTCTCTATATTTTATTAGAGACCCAAACTCTCTCCACCGGAAATTCTCTGATCGATAAGATCGTTGCAAGTTCGAATGAGCTTGCACAAATAATGTTACTAAGAAAAGGTATTCTATCAGATTCTCAAAAGCATATACTTTCCGAAAACGCTCGCTCGTGGATTCTTATATATGAACTTTACACTGAGGGCATACTTTCCGAGGAAAATCTCATCAGAAAGCTAAATCTCAGTAAAAATCTTATTATGTACAGAAAAATGAAAACAAATCATGTGCATTTTTGCTACTGATTCTTGCATTTTTGTCTATTAAGAGAAGGACGTGCTGCGTTTTGTGCGGCACGTCTTTCTCTTATCTCAATCTTCTAACCCGTGACTTCCTGCTACATTCCTCAGATATTCTTCCGGCTCACCGTTCAAAATCAACTCAGCATACGCCAGCGGGTCATTGTAGATGAGATAGTCCAGTTCTGACTGCTGTGCCATGGTGACATCCAGCGCATCTTCGACCCCGGTACAGTCGATGGAAATTTTTCTGCCATCCCGGAGCAGCAGTTCCACGCAGCCGGTGTCCATGTTGAACTTGCAAACGCTTTCAGCGTACTTCATAATCGTGTCCTTTCTGCCTTACGGCACCTTTACAGTTGTGACTTTTGTGATACGTCTTTTTTGATAAGGTTTTGGACACACAGCGGTTGGAAAAGCACCTTCGTTCTGCTTTCCAAAGAAAACAAAAAATCCGAACCCTTCTCCTATCGAGAAAAGGTTCGGATTTTCATGGTTTGGTGCGGATAAGAGGACTTGAACCTCCACCGAGTTGCCCCGATTAGAACCTGAATCTAACGCGTCTGCCAATTCCGCCATATCCGCATATTTTGTTTTTGTTCGTGAGCCGTGTCGCTCGGAACGATAGTAATTATACCATGGAAACCGGAAATGTCAAGCGCTTTTTTCGAATTTTTCTGACAAAAATTCCGGATGAAATTTTGGCACCGGAATGAGGACGATGGGGCGAAATTTTCGGTGAAATATGATACAATAAGACCTGAGCTGTCCGGGGCCGGGGGCCCTGCGGCAAAATACGATGGAATGAGGGAACCACACATGTTCAACTTTCTGATCTTTATCATCGGGGCGGCGCTCATGCTCGGCATGGGGGTGCGCAGTGTGCTTGCGCGGCGGCGTTTGCAGACAAAAGGCGAAAAGGTCACCGCCCGCGTTGCGGGCACCGCGCAGGGCCGGGACGGTCAGGCCTATGTGCTGGAATTTGAGACGGCAGGCGGCAGCCACCGCCTCCATTACCCGAAAGCGGCCAAGGGCAAGGGCTTTGCGGCCGGGGAGACCGTTACCTTATATTATGACCCGGAAGATCCGGAGAAGATGTATGTGGAAGGCGACCGCGCCGTGCTGGGGGCCGAAGTGCTGTACTTTGCGCTGGCGGTGGTTCTGGTGCTGCTGATGGCCGGATTTGTGCGGTGAGGAGGAAACACAATGAAACTGGAACATTTTGGGATGCCGGAACCGGGCGACTGCCGGGTGGTCTTTTCGGCCAGTGCCGAGGAGCTGGAAGCAGCGGTGCAGGCCGAGCGGGCGGCACCGGATGCGCCCAAAGAGGAAGAAGACCTGCTGACGGCAGCGGTGAACCGCGCCATTCTGGAAGGCTTTTCGCCGCTGTTTGCGCAGCTGATGGAGGAGCACCGGCTCGTCCCGGTGACCGACCCGGACTTTGAGCTGCTGGCCGTCAACCGGGCCGAAGGGTTCCGGGCGGGGGCGGAGTTTTTCTGCCTGCCGCCGCTGGAACTGGGGCGGTACACCGGCTTTGTGCAGCCCATCCGGCCCCGGCCTATCCGGAAACTGACCCTTGAACTGGAGATCAACCGCCACCACGGCGACGAGGACCGCGCCGCCGACGAGGCGGGCAAAAAAGCCCTGCGGGACCGTGTGGCACGGGAGATCTACAAGACCCGCTGCGCCCAGGCCGAGACGCTGGCCGAGCGAGAGCTGGTCTACCAGCTCGGCGGCGAGGTGAAGGGCGCGCTGCCGAAGCAATTGGTGGCGGGCAACTACTTTGCCGAGCAGCGGGAGTTCAACCTGCGGATGCAGGCGAACAACATCAACTTTGACCAATACCTGAAGGTGCAGGGCCAGACGGTGGAACAGTTCCGGGCGGAGCTTCACGCTCAGGCAGAACAGAAACTGCGGGGGCGTCTGGGGCTTCTGCTGGTCGCCGAAACGGAACATCTCTGGCCCACGGAGGCCGAGGTGCAGGCTGCGCTGGAGGGCTGGAACGGGGAGCGGACCTTCCCGTCCAACGACCTGCGGAAGCTGCGGCAGGGCATTGCCAGCCAGCGCGCAGCTGCCTTTGTGCGGGCGCACTCCACGCTGACCCCGCCGCCGGAGGAGCCAGTGGTGGTCGAGACGGTCTGAAACGACGGGCGGCAGGGATCCGGCAAACAAAAATGGGATGCTCGAAACGAGCATCCCATTTTTTGTTTGTGCCGGTCAGGTCTCCACGCCCTCGAACTGGCTGTTGTAGAGCTTGGCGTAGAAGCCGCCCTGGGCCAGCAGTTCGTCGTGGCTGCCCTGCTCCACGATGTGGCCGTCCTTCATCACAAGGATGACGTCGGCCTCGCGGATGGTGGACAGGCGGTGGGCCACGATGAAGCTCGTGCGGCCCTGCATCATCCGGGCAAACGCGGCCTGGATGCGCACCTCGGTGCGGGTGTCGATGGAGGAGGTGGCCTCGTCCAGAATCAGCATGGGCGGCAGGCAGAGCATGACGCGGGCGATGCAGAGCAGCTGCTTCTGACCCTGGCTGATGTTGCCGCCGTCCTCTGCGATGACGGTATCGTAACCGTCCGGCAGGCGGCGGATGAAGCTGTCAGCGTGGGCTGCTTTGGCCGCGGCAACGATCTCTTCGTCGGTGGCGTCGGGCTTGCCGTAGGCGATGTTCTCGCGGACGGTGCCGGCGCGCAGCCAGGTGTCCTGCAGCACCATGCCGTAGCTGCCGCGCAGGGAAGCGCGGGTCACGTTCCGGATGTCGTCGCCGGAGACGGTAATGGAGCCGCCGTTGACATCATAGAACCGCATGAGCAGGTTGATGAGGGTGGTCTTGCCGCAGCCGGTTGGGCCGACGATGGCGATGCGCTGGCCGGGCTTGACGTCCAGGTTCAGGCCCTCGATGAGGGGGCGGTCTGGCAGGTAGCGGAAGGAGACATCCTTCAGCTCTACATGGCCGTCCGGCTGCAGCACCCTGGCGTGTTCGGCTTCGGGCACCTGGTCGTCGGCGTCCAGCAGCTCAAAGACGCGGGCCGCGCAGGCCAGTGCGTTCTGCAGCTCGGTGACGACGCCGGAGATCTCATTGAAGGGCTTGGTGTACTGGTTGGCGTAGTTGAGGAAGATGCTCAGCTGACCGATGGTGATGCCGCCCGCCACAGCATAGATCGCACCCACCAGACCGACGCCTGCATAGACGATGTTGTTGACGAAGCGGGTGGCGGGGTTGGTCATGCTGGAGAAGAAGATGGCCTTCAGGCTGACATCCTGCAGCCGCGTGTTCACCTCGTCAAAGGAGGCAAGGCTCTCGGCCTCGTGGCCGAAGGCCTGCACGACCTTCTGGCCTTCGATCATCTCGTTGACCAGAGCGGTCTGCTCACCGCGCACGGTGCTCTGCCCCTGAAAATACTTGTAGCTGCGCTTGGCCAGAAAGCTGGCAACCACCAGGCTCAGCGGGGTGATGCAGACGACCACCAGCGTGATGGGGACATTCTCCCACAACATGAACAGCAGGGTGCCGAAGATGGTCAGCAGGCCGGAGAACAGCTGGGTGAAGCCCATCAGCAGGCCGTCGGCGAAGGTGTCCACATCGGCGATCATCCGGCTGACGATGTCGCCGGAGGGGTGGCTGTCGAGGTAGGAGAGGGGGAGGGTCTGGATCTTCCGCAGGGCGGCATTGCGCAGGTCGCGGCTGACGGAGAAGGTGATGCGGTTGTTGCAGACGCTCAGCAGCCACTGCGCAAAGGCTGCGAGAATGGCTACGGCCACGATCTGCAGGATGATCTGCATCACACCGGCAAAGTCCACGCGGCCCTTGCCGAGCATCAGGTCGATGGCGCTGCCGCAGAGGATGGGGATATACAGCTGGGCGGCCACGCTCACGGCGGCCACGATGAGGCTGCACCCCACGAAAAAGTAGTAGGGGCGGATCTTTTTCAGCACCCGGCGGAGCGTTGCCTTGCGCTGTTCCGGGGTCAGGCTGCTCTTTGCTTTTGCACTCATTTCTGCGCATCCCCTTTCTTGAACTGGCTGGCATAGATCTCCTCATAGACCGGGCAGGAGGCCAGCAGGTCGGCATGTTTGCCGAGGCCGACGAGTTTGCCGTCGTCCAGAACGAGGATCTGGTCGGCGTGCTGCAGGCTGGCAGCGCGCTGGCTGACGATGAAGACGGTCAAGCTGCCGGGCAGAGCCGCCAGCGCCTTGCGCAGGGCGGCGTCGGTGGCGTAGTCCAGAGCGCTGGCGCTGTCATCCAGAATGAGGATGTCGGGCTTGCCCACCAGTGCGCGGGCAATGGTCAGGCGCTGCTTCTGGCCGCCGGAGAGGTTCCGGCCGCCCTGCTCTACCGGCTCGTCCAGCCCAAGGGGCTTCGTCTTGACGAATTCCGCAGCCTGTGCCGTTTCCAGTGCGGCCCACAGGTCGGCATCCGAGGCGTTCTTGTTGCCCCAGAGCAGGTTCGAGCGGATGGTGCCGCCGAAGAGCTGCGCTTTCTGCATGACGACGCTGACGCTGCCGCGCAGAACGTCCCGCGGGTATGCCTGCACCGGACGGCCCAGGATCTCAACCGAACCCTCGGTGGCATCGTAGAAGCGGGGGATGAGGTTGATGAGGCTGGATTTGCCGCTGCCCGTGCCGCCGATGACGCCGATGGTCTGGCCGCGTTTGGCTGTGAAGCTGATGTCCGACAGGCTGGGGGCACCGGCACCGGCGTAGGTCAGGCTGACATGGTCGAACCGGACGGCATCGTCGGCCTTGCCTGCCTCCACGGCATCCGGAAGGGCAGCGGGGAACGCCATCCCCGATTCCGTGTCCAGCACGGCCTGCACACGGCTGGCGCAGGCCAGCGCCTTGCTGATCTGCACGATGAGGTTGGCCAGCTTGACCAGCTCGACCAGAATCTGGTTCATGTAGTTGACCAGCGCGATGACATCACCGGCTGCCATGCCGCCGATGTTGATCTCGATGCTGCCTACATACAGCAGCGCCACGATGGCCAGGTTGATGATCACGTAGGTCAGCGGGCTCATCAGGGAAGAGAGATGGCCGACGTGGAGCTGCATTTTGGTCAGCAGGTCGTTGGCAGACTCGAAGCGGTCGATCTCGCTCTTCTCCTTGTCAAAGGCGCGGACGACGCGAACGCCGGTCAGGTTCTCGCGGGTCAGGCCCAGTACCCGGTCCAGACAGGTCTGGGCGGTCTTATACAGCGGGTTGGTCAGGACCATGACGCCGAAGACCACGATGGACAGCAGCGGGATGGCCACCACAAAGATCCATGCGGCCCGCGCATTGACCGTGAAGGCCATGACCATGGCACCGACCACCACGAACGGGCTGCGCAGGAACAGGCGGAGGAAGAGGTTCAGGCCGCTCTGCACCTGATTGATGTCGCTGGTCATGCGGGTGATGAGGGTGCTGGTGCCCAGCGTGTCCATCTCGGTGAAGCCGAGCTTCTGGATGTGCTCAAACAGCGCATGGCGCAGCGAGGTGGAGTAGCCCACAGCGGCCTTGGCGGAGAAATACTGGGCCGTCAGGCTGCAGGTCAGGCCGATGACGGCGAGCAGCAGCAGGATGCCGCACCGCACAAGGATATAATGCAGGTCGTGCGCCGCAATGCCGACGTTGACGATGTCTGCCATGACCAGAGGGACAAACAGGTCGAACGTGGCTTCCAGCATCTTGAACAGCGGCGCGAGGACGGCCTCGCGCTTGTAGCCGTTCAGGTGGGTAAGCATTTTGTTCAAGGCGAAAGACTCCTTTTCTGAAATGTAAATTTCTGAAATGTAAATCGGGGGAAACTTTCCCATCGCATATTATAATACAACCGGGGTCGGAATGCTATTGTTTTGCGGAAAAATGCGGTGCGTCTTCCCCATTGTGAAACTTGGAAAATCCTGCTATAATAAAGTATTATGACGGATGGAAAAAGAAGGGTGATGCAAATGGCATACGAGAAAAGCGCACGGCGGTTCCGCCCGGTGGGCAGCCGGAAGAAAAAGGCCGCCCCCCAATACAGCCCGGCGGGCACGGGCTGCCCGGTGGTGGAGCAGGCCGTGGAGCGGCTCTACCGGGAGCAGAACGAGACGCATTTCTGGAACCTGATGAACGCCCTGAACTATGCACTGGAGCTGAAAACGCGGGTGCTGGTGCCGCTGGATGCCGCAGCCGACCCGCAGAGCGGCCCGGCCCCGTGGGCTTCCATGCCCATCCCGGCGGAAAAGGCAGAAGGGCTGGACCCCTGGCTGCTCCACACCCGGAAGGAGCGCAGCTACCTGCCTCTGTTCACGTCGGTGAAGACGGCGGAAGCCGAGCGCGCCACGGCCACCCGGCCCATGGCCGAGCGCGGGATGCGGGAGGCCATGGAATATGCCCTGAACACCGACGGCATCGACGGTGTGGTCATCGACCCGTGGACCAATTCCGCTACGCTGGATGGCTCCATCCTGAACGGGCTGCTCAAGTCGGAGCGGGGCAGCGAAGGCCCCGGTCTGGAAGAACTGGATGCGGGCTACGATGCCGCGCGGCAGGGCAGCTGGGCCGAGGCGGTGCAGCACTATGAAAAAGCAGCCGAGGCGGGCAGCGCCGAAGCGCTGGCGCTGTTGGGTGACTGCCTGTATCAGGGCCGGGGTGCCCGGCGCAGCAAGGTACAGGCCCGGCGGATGTGGAAAAAAGCCGCCAAGGCCGGGGAAGTGCAGGCCATGATCGCCCTTGGCGATGACGCAGCGGCCTCCGGGCAGGAAGCCGCCGCCGCGCTGCAATACTACCGCCGCGCCCAGAGTGCCGCCCGCGGGATGCCGGATGTCTCCTATACGCCGCAGATCCGGCTCCGCATCGCCCAGTGCGAAACGCGGTATGTCTCCCGCAAAAAGGCGCTGATGGAGCTGGCGGAGGCCGAGCAGGGCTTCTGCATCCAGCTGGAAGAGGGGGCACCGGACGCGGAGATCTGGCTGGACGAGACCCGGAAGACCGTGGCGGAGCTGATGAACGAAGGGCTGGAGAACCGATGAGATCGGCAGGAACACAAATTCTTTACATTTGTTCTACGAAATCGTCATAGGAAATCGGTAAGATGATTCTGGAAAAAAATCTGTGCTGCAAGAAAAGAGGACAAGCACTATGAGCAACGTGATCGGAATCGACCTTGGAACGACCAACTCCTGTGTGGCAGTGGTCGAGGGCGGCAAGCCTGTGGTCATCGCCAATGCCGAGGGCGAACGCACCACCCCCAGCGTGGTCGCCTTTACCAGAGACGGTGAGCGTCTGGTGGGCGGCGCGGCCAAGCGCCAGATCGCGACCAACTCCGGCCGCACCATCTCCAGCATCAAGCGCTACATGGGTTCCGACCACCGGGTCCACATCGACGGCAAAGACCTGACCCCGCAGGAGATCAGTGCCATGATCCTGACGAAGATCCGCCGCGACGCTGAGAGCTACCTCGGCGAGCCGGTGACCGAGGCCGTCATCACGGTGCCCGCCTACTTTGACGACAGCCAGCGCAAGGCCACGCAGGATGCAGGCCGCATCGCGGGGCTGAACGTTCTGCGCATCATCAACGAGCCTACGGCTGCAGCGGTGGCCTACGGCCTGGACAACGAAGCGCCGCAGAAGATTTTGGTCTATGACCTGGGCGGCGGCACCTTCGATGTCTCCATCATCGAGATCGAGGATGGCACCTTCACGGTGCTGGCCACCGGCGGCGATACCCATCTGGGCGGCGATGATTTCGACGAGCGGATCGTGGAGTATGCGGTGGCGGAGTTCAAGAAATCCGACCGCATCGACCTGAGCCGCGATCCCGCCGCCATGGGCCGCCTGAAAGAGGAGGCCGAAAAGGCCAAGAAGGAGCTGTCCAGCGCGCTGAGCGCCCAGCTGAACCTGCCCTTCATTGCGGTGGGCAAAGACGGCCCCCACCATCTGGACCTGACGCTCACCCGCCCGCAGTTCGAGATGATGACCGGCGACCTGCTGGCCCGCACCGTGCAGCCGGTGCAGAATGCCCTGCGGGATGCAGGCATCGCCGCCAGCCAGCTGGGCAAGGTGCTTCTGGTGGGCGGCAGCACCCGGATGCCGGCCGTAGAACGTCAGGTCAAAGAACTGCTGGGCTGCGAGCCCAGCCACAGCCTGAACCCGGACGAGTGCGTCGCCATGGGCGCAGCGGTCCAGGGCGCTCTGCTGCAGGGCGGCGGCAAGCTGGCCGGTGCTTCCGGTGCCGCTGCGCAGGGGCTGGTGCTGATGGACGTCACCCCGCTGACCTTGTCCATTGAGACGCTGGGCGGCGTGGCGACCCCGCTCATCACCCGCAACAGCATGATCCCCACCCGGAAGAGCCAGATCTTCACGACGGCGCGCCCGATGCAGACCAGCGTGGAGATCAACGTCCTGCAGGGAGAGCGCCACTTTGCGCGGGACAACAAGAGCCTGGGCAAGTTCAAGCTGAACGGCATCCGCGCCAGCTTCTCGTCCAAGCCGCAGATCGAAGTGACCTTTGACATCGACGTCAATGGCGTCGTGAAGGTCTCCGCCAAAGACCTCGGCACCGGGCGGGAGCAGAACATCACCATCACAGGCAGCACGAACCTGTCGGAACACGAGATCCAGCGCGCCATGGCGGATGCCGCCGCGTATGAGGCCGAGGACAGCCGCCGGAAAGAGCGGCTGGAACTTCACAATCAGGCCGAAGTGCTGGCCTACAAGGTGGATGAGGCCCTGTCCAAGTGCAAAAAGGAGCTGGACAAGGACGAGAAGAACCGCATCAAGGCCGATGTGGCCAATCTCCGCCGCTGCCTGCGGAAGGACAAACCCGAAAAGATGAACGAGACCGAGGAAGCAAACCTCCGGCAGGCCAAAGAGCAGCTGGAAGCCTCAGCCAACCACCTGATGATGCTCTACACGAGCGAAGAACAATAAGAAGGCAAAAAATCTCCGCGCAGCTGCGCGGAGATTTTTTTGTCGGCAGGGCCGGAACAGAGGGCTGAAAAACGGACATGTTTACACGATCAGCTCCACCGTGCTCCCCCCGCTGCGGGCCTTTTTGACGAGGACCTGATGGTCGATGCGGTCTTTGAGGGCGGCGACGTGGGAGATGATGCCCACGAGCCGGTTGCCTTCGGTCAAGCCGGAGAGGACCCGGATGGCCTGTTCCAGGCTCTCGTCGTCGAGGGAGCCGAAGCCCTCGTCGAGGAAGAGGGTATCCAGCCGGATGCCGCCGGCCGTGCTCTGGACTTCGTCCGAAAGGCCCAGCGCCAGCGCCAGCGAGGCCTTGAAGCTCTCGCCGCCGGAAAGGGTCTTCACACTGCGGCGGGTGCCGTTGTAGTGGTCGATGACGCCGAGGTCCAGGCCGGACTGGC
>ERZ773229.2367-NODE-2367-length-11329-cov-3.150701_pt1 | contig 11329 bp, 12 predicted proteins | sample MGYA00580992_ERZ773229 | MGnify/ENA primary metagenome ERZ773229 (study PRJEB29015, sample SAMEA2737795) | human gut metagenome | biome: human gut; feature: human-associated habitat; material: faeces | place: China | collected 2012 ... | reverse complement strand
GCCCAAGGGCAACCCGCCTTGCGTCTTCCCTTCGTTCCCCTTTGGAAACCTTCGGGCCGTACTCGGCGAGAAAACCAATGGGGAAACAGCCCGACAGAAAGCGCATGGGCTTTCCTCAGGACAAACAATCGGGCACCCCATAGGGCTGCAAGTCCCACTCCCGCGCCGCAGTCGGCGCGCCATGACCGGCAAGGGTTCCCTTCCCCATCCAGAAGAAGAAACAAAGGAGAAACTCACCATGAATATTGCGATGATTACCGACATCCTCGAAGCCTTGACCATCTTCTGCTTCGGCCTGTCCTGGCCCATTTCCATTCGGAAGTCCATCATTTCCCGTACTGCCAAGGGCAAGAGCCTGTTCTTCGAGGTGTTCCTGCTGATCGGCTATGCCTGCGGTATCGCCCGGAAGATCATTCAGGTGAGCGCCGGCAGCTCCGGCTTCATCTTCTTCCTGAGCTTCTTCTTCTACGTGCTCAACTTCGTGGAAATCAGCATCGACGTGGGCCTGTATTTCCGCAATAAGAAGCTGGACGAGCTGGCCGACAGCCAGAACGCCTGAGAATCCCCAAAAAATTCACTTTGCGCCGGGGAAATAACTCCCCGCAGCGCCGAAGGAGTCAGTATGAAAATTACCGTTTGCGTTGGATCCTCCTGCCATGTGAAAGGCTCTCATGAAGTGGTGGCCCGTCTGGAACAGCTGATTACCGAGCATCAACTGAAGGATCAGGTGGAAATGACCGGCACCTTCTGTATCGGCCGTTGTCAGGAGGGCGTGTGCGTGCTTGTGGACGGCGAGTTCTGCTCCGTCAGCCCCGCCACGACCGATGCTTTCTTTGAGGAAAAAGTACTCAAGCACCTCAAGGGCTGAAAAAAGAGGCTGCCGGGTAAGATCTCGACAGCTTCTTTTTATATCAAAAACCCCGCCTGCGGGAAAACCTCCGCAGGCGGGGTTTGATTTTACGGCTGGTAGTAATTCACAATTCGATTCACCGTGCCGTTTTTCAGCCAGTATTGAAGTACCAGCGTCTTGCTTTCCTTGTTCTGACAGGTGTACTGAACGTAGCGATCTCCATCGTCGTCGATCAGCACCTTGCCCACATTGGGGTAATCGTAGTACAGGCCCCGCGTCCCGTTGGGGGACTGCACCTGTCCGAAGTCCTTGTATACGCCGGTCACTTCGGCCTCGGTAGCGCCGAAGCCCACGCCCCGAGGCGCGCTGGTCACGGAGGAAGTCATCTCTACCCGCACCAGCACCCAGCGCTTGCTGACCGTAGCGAAAGCCGCGTATCCCCAAGGATATTCCAGATGCCGGGCGGTGTCCTCCAAGGTCAGGTAGGTGGTGTCGATTTCCTGCTGCGGACTGCCGAACGCCGCCTCGAACTCCTGCTGGGTGGTGGTCAGCAGCACCATGTCGGCGAGTGTGTCCGTTTCGGCGTACATTTCCAGCGGCGCGGGCTTGATGTTGAACTTGTAGCCCACCTCCAGAATACTGGACAGCTTGCCATACTGGTTTTTGCACATGGCCTTCAGCGTCACCTTGCCGGAGGGCAGCTGAATGGGCGTGCCGTCGTAAACAGGGCTTTCCTCCGTAGGGGTAGAGCCGTCGATGGTGTAGTAGTAGGTGAGATTCTTTTCCATCTCCGCCTGCTCTTTTTTGGTGTATTCCTCGCGGGTCCCGGCCCTCAAACTGACCGTCTTGGCGGTCTTGTAGGTGTTGGGGGCCAGATTGCACTTGGGGGCGGGCGGGGTGGGATAATAGAAGGTGTAGCTCACGCTGAGTTCGTCGCTGACCAGTGTGCCGTTAACGCATACGGCCCGCAGGGTCACGGTGCCTTCCTCCGCGTGCAGGCTGACGCCGTCGTACAGGATGCCGTCCTGAGGCAGTACGGCGTTATCGTCGTAGGTGTAGTAAATATCAAAGCTCTGAGGCGATGAAATATCCACTTCCCGATCCATCTTGCTCAGGTCGTAGCGGCCCGCGCTCAGGTTGACCTGCGGACTTTGGGGAATGTATTCCCGGCGCTGCAGGCGGAAGGTCTCCCGGTCGGTGTTCTCGTAAGCCAGCTTCATCATTTCCGCCGCCTCGGGGCCCCGGTCGGTGTTCTGATACAGTCGGATCAGCGCGGTGTATGCCTCGCTGCGGAAGGGACTGACATTTTCGATCAGGTTCAGGTACAGCTCCTCCGCCTTGTCGTTCTGATTCATCATCTCGTAGGTGGAGGCCATGTCCAGCAGACCGTCGTAGTTGTCCGGATCGAGAATGTCCGCCATGCGGTACGCAGTGATGGCTGTTTCCAGATCGCCGCCGTCGGCAAACTCCTGCGCCACTTCCCAGTAGGACTGGGGCGTCGCGCTGTTCCACTGCTTGAGCAGGTCTTCCTTTTCCGTCGTACGGGTCGCGTCCTTGGAAACGGCCAGCTCCAGCTGGGGTTCAAAGGTGGACAGCACGTTCTTTCGGGCCGTGGAACGCTGGCCGCTGTCGCTGCGGGCCATGTAGACCTCGTAGCCGATAAACGCGCCTAGCCCCAGCACCACCACGATCAGACCGATCAGCATCCAGTTGATGTTGTGCCGCCGCACGGGGTGCAGACGCACGCTTTTTCGGGGCGTGGGATTCGCCCGCAGATGGCCGCTCTGTACCGGCACGCCCCTGCGGGTGTCCGGACGGCTGCCGCGGACGGTGTCGCTCATGGGCTGCACCGGCCTGCGGCGCTGGGCCCGGTCAGCCGGTTCCAGCGGCAGGGGAGAAAGATCGTAGTCTCCATATTCCCGCATACCGCCCTGCCGCACGGGCAGTGTCGGCTTCTGGGAGCCGGAGCGTCCCTGCCGGATGGCACGCACGCCCGTGTCTTTCATAGCGGAGGAACCCTTATCCCCCAGAAACGCGCCGCAATGGTCGCAGGTCAGCGCGTCGTCGGGAAGAAAACTTCCACAGCGTTCACAAATCAATCGTGTATCACCCCCGGGTATCGTTGGTTATTTCAGCTGAAGCCGCTTGACCGCCTTGTAGGTGGGGTCGTTGGAGAAGTCCCGCACCGGGGCCTCGCTGCCCAGCCGCTCGATGGCGCTGCGAATCTCGATGAAGTCGATGTAGGTCACATCGTCGCTTTCGGCCACGTCCAGCAGGGCCTCCAGCGCGTGGTCGTCGTCCAGCTTGGCCAGATAACCGGCGTACAGCGCCCGCTTGTCCCTGGTGTTCTTAAACTGGTTCAGGGCGAAGTCAAAGACCTCCTGATCGCCTGGATAATCCGCCAGCAGATCCAGCAGGGCTTCCTTGCCCGCCTCATCCGCAGCATGGAAGGCGATCCGGGCGGGCTTGACCACCTGCTGACCCATCTGCCGCAGGCTTTCCAGCGCGTTGTCCAGAATATCGTCCTCGTCCTCCCGCTCCACCTGCCAGCGCAGGAAATCTACCATGGGCGCGGTCGAATCCATCTGCCGCAGCAGCTCGATGCCCATCATCCGGGCTTCGCAGGGGGCGGACTTGTCCTTCACCAGCTCCATCAGGGGCTGGTCGTCGGCAATTTCCGCGATACGATCCAGCAAAGGATCGGGCACGGGGATTTCCTCCTCAATATAACGTTTCATCATGGCGACTAATTCCCCCGCGTCGCTCACATCGTCAAAGGCGTTGCCGGGGGCCTTGCCGCCCAGCCAGTCGGCGGGAGTATTCAGGAAGCGGAGATACACGTCCGGCATGGCCGCTTCCATCTCGTCCGCGTTGGCGAACTTGGTCTGGTTCTTTTCCACCCAGTCGTTGAGCACCTGCGTGAACTTGTCGTCAAAGTCGATCAGTTCCATCTTTTCATTCTTCTCTTCCATAGTTTGCGCTCCCTTTCTGATTCCATGCTCTGCGAATGCTTTTGACCGCCCGGCGATACGCCTTCCAGCGCTCGGGGAACGAAAGCATCGTTCCGTCCAGCCGGGGCACGGGATTCCCGTGCTTCTGGGAATAGACTGTCACAAAAGCCGCTGCCCATACGTGCATCCGATCTCCGGCCCATGCGTTCCGCTCGCTTTCCGTCAGGCGATCCTGAATGGCCAGCGCGCTGGGCAATGCCGAGCCGCCCAGTACGCTGCGGATTTCCCGCAGACGGCGGAAGCACATCCTTTGCAGGAAAGTGGGCTGCTCCGGCTCCGGGGCATAGGGGTCGAACAGCGTCAGATGCCCGTCCCGGCGCACCAGATAAGGCGGCTGGCAGCCGTAGTGCTCCAGCAGATTACTGAGCACCCGGACGATCTCCATGCTTTCCGGCTCGTCTAAAAGCAGACGACGCAGCAGGGTCTGAGCGTCCAGCTCCGGCATTTCCTCGCACAGGGCGGGGATCATGTGATAAAGGTCGGGGTGCAGATGCAGCACCCGCAAAAGCTGTCCCCGCAGCCGTTCGTCCTGCCGCAGGGCGGTGAAAAAATCGCCCAGATGATCGGTCAGGCGGCTGGAAAACTCCATGACGTCCTCCGCCACGATCACGCCGTCGGGAACGCCGTAAAAGCACTGCTGCTTCCCGGCACGGCGGACTTCCGTTTCGTCCGCCTGGGCTTCTTCCAGCTGGCGCACGGTGGCAAACAGCCGCTCCACCTGACGATCCAGCGGGTCCAGCTCCCGCAGCAGATGCGCCAGCCGCGTTCCCTCCGCCAGATCGCCCTGGCGAAGCTGCAGCACGCACAGGTTATAGGCGGCGCTGAACCGGGTGGGCGTTTGCTTCAGGCTGCGGCGCAGCATTCCCAGGGCCACATAGGCGCACTGGAACCGATCCGCCGCGTTGCACACCGCCGCTTCCTCCGGCGGCGTTTTGGCATACAGCGCCGCGGCCAGCAGCGCGGGTTTCCAGCCCGGGTCGTTCAGCCGCCGCAGCAGCAGGGCCATGGACAGCAATACGGAGGACGAACGGGCGTTGGAGTGCAGGGCGACGCGAATGGCTTCCAGCGCGTTTTCCTTCGGCGCGGTGTGGAACAAATAGGCTGCGATCAGGCTGTCCCGTTCCGGGGACGGCGCATAAAAGGGCGTTTGCCGGGAACGAACCAGCAGCTCTCCCGCCCGCTGATAATCTCCACGAGCCATACACTTGCCCGCGATGCGCAGCAGGGCGTTCAGCCGGTGAAAATGCTCCGGCTCCTTGCCCATGGAGAACATCGTATCCTCCACCTCATAAACGTCCTCGTCCCACTCCGGCATGGCGTCGGGGTGCATCCGAATGAACTGGGTATAGATGGAGTAAGCATCCATGCACTCGCTCATGCGGCCCAGCGCCATCATATTCAGCGTCAGCAGGCCGAAAGCGGAGAACGCGGCGGGCCAGCGGGCCAGCAGATCCAGACATTCCCGGTTGCTGGCTTCATAGCAGGAAAGCCGGGTGAGCTGCCAGGCATATTCCAGCCGCCAGTCCCGCTCCTCCGGCTCCTCGTGAGTCGCCTGACGAAGCAGCGACAGCGCCCGGACGGGCTGGCCCTCTTCCCGGCTCCGTTCCGCCCGCCTGACCCAGAAATAGGCCGGCATCTGGAAGGAACGCACCTGCCCCTCGTGATTCTGAAAAGCCATGCCCGCTCCTTTCTGTCAGCGCGTCGCCTGTTCCAGCAGACGGCGCAGGTCATCCTGCGTAAAATGATATTTTTCCTTGCAGAAGTGGCAGACCAGCTCCGCGCCGTCGATCTCGTCCTCGATCATGCTGGTCAGTTCGTCCTTGCCCAGCGCGATCAGGGCCTTTTCCATCCGATCCCGGGAGCAATAGCAGCGGTATTCCAGCGGATGAGTCTCCAGCACCACGGGCTTCAGGCCGTCGAACCACTGGCTGAGCAGATTCTCGGCGGAGTCATAGCACAATTCCCGGCTGATATCGGAAAACAGCGGGCTGCGCAGCTCCAGCTGGCTGACGATGTCGTCCGGGCAGCCGGGCAACGTCTGCAACAGCATACCGCCCGCGCTCAGCACCGTGTCGCCGCTGACCAGTACGCCCAGCGCCTGCAGGGTGGGAGTCTGTTCACTCTGCACATAATATGCGGCAAAGTCCTCCGCGATCTCTCCCGACAGAAGCGCCGTCTGACCCACATAGGGGTTCCTCATGCCCAAGTCCTTTACTACGGACATACGGCCCTCCCTGCCTACGGCCATGCCTACGTTCAGCTTGCCGTCCTTGCGCAGGGGCAGATCCACATTGGGTACGTCCACGCATCCCCGGACGCTTTCCCGGTCGGCTACGCAGATGATCTTGCCGATGGGTCCTCCGCCATCGATGGTGACGGTGACAGAGGCTTCGTCCCCCTTGAGCATCGCGCCCATCATGGCCGTGCCCATCAGGGTGCGGCCCAGCGCGGCGGCCACCACCGGCGTGGCGCAGTGGATGGCCGCGCCCTTTGCAACGGTATTCACCGCCGTGCAGAGCAGACCGCGCACCATGCCGTCCGCCAGCGTAAAATGGATCATTTGATCCTTGCGATTATAGAGTTCCTTGATCTCGCTCATTTTTCTTCCGTTCCTTTCCCGGAAATCAGACTTCCGCGCCGCCAAGCGGCTTGCGGGCAGCGACGAACCAGCGGCATTCCTTTTCGCCCGGCGCTTCCATGTGCTTATCGCCGAAAACAGCTACGTCGGTAAAGCCGCATTCGTGCAGGAGCGTCCCCAGCGTTTCCGCCGTATGGGCGTACTGGCGCTGCTGTTCGCCGATGCGCAGATAGGTCTCGCCCTCCTGCCGGACGAAGATGGCCAGATTCATCTCCACACAGTTCTGCTGCTCATGGTAGCGGTTCTGCCACAGGTAGGCGATATTTTCGTCCTCGTCGCCGATGAAATGATTGCCCAGCACCCGGCGCAGCTTGTAGGGGGTGCTCAAGTCCAGAAACAGACCGCCGCCCTCCCGGAGCACCCGATGCGCCGCCTGAAAGAACTGCCGCAGCTCGTCCTCGCTGCGCAGGTAGTTGACGCCGTCATTGGTGCACAGCACCGCGTCCATCTGCCGGTGCAGGTGCAGCTGGCGCATATCCTGCTTTACAAAGGGGATCATGGCCCCGGCCTTGCGGGCCTTCTGGCTGGCCTCGAAAAGCATATCGGGGCTGATATCCACCCCCGTCATCTGGTAGCCCATGGCAGCCAGCGGAATGGTCAAGCTGCCCGTACCGCAGGCGCATTCGCATACCTTTCCCCGGGGAATCCCGTAGCGCTCCATCAGGGCGTGATAGAAATTCGCCCAGCCCTGATAATCCACGCCGGTCATCAGCCGGTCGTATACGGATGCAAATGCGGTGTACATGCGTTCATTCTCCTTCTTTTGTCGCCTGTGAGTCCGGCGGTTCCGGCACTGTCAACGGCTTCGGCACTGCGAATGGCACCGGCACTGCCGGCGGCGCTGCGCGGTTTTCCCGGCCCATCAGACCGCCGATGCGGCCCGTTTCCTTGGCGCTGAGTCCGGCCCAGCCCACGGCCTTCACGCGGTCCAGCAGCCCCAGTTCCCGGGCGATCTCATACTTGCGGCGCTCCTGCCGGGTAAGGAAGGCAAAGGCGTTCCGACGCATTGCGCCGGACGCCCAGCCCTGTTTATGGTCCATAGACGCTCCCTCCTTCGGTCATAGCTTGCCGAAGGGCGGGGCCGTCCATGCATGGTTCATTCTTTTTCGGAGGGAGCGTTGTTTTCGTCCGGGAGAGCCGCAGGTTCGTCCGCAGCTTCTGCGCCTTCCTCGTTTTCCTTGTCCTCGTCGTCGTCTTCCTCCACGTACAGGCCGCGGCCCACCTGCGCGCCGTCGATCTTGACGTTGATGAGCTTGTCAAACACACCGTTGGTATAGCTGGCGCAGATGAAGCGATCCAGGCTGAAGCCGATGAGGATGTAGTACAGCGCATAGATCATGACCGCATACTGGAAGTAGGGAGTCAGCAGCGACACGACAGCGAAAATCAGCGTAGGCACCAGCGCCAGCAGCCGCAGACCCACCGTCATGGGCAGACGGCCGATAGCCATCAGCAGACTGTTGCGCAGCACACCCTTGTATTTCAGGTCGTAGGTGACGATCTGAGGATAGACGTACATCTGCATCATCAGCCACACCACGCCGATCATGATGCAGATCACCTCGGGCAGGATAAACACCCCACTCTGGCTTTTCGCCATGGAGCCGTAGAAGGTGCAGCACACATACAGCATGACGGGCACCAGACCGGTGATGAAGCTGTTGAGCAGGGCGGGCTTCCAGTTGGCCTTGATGGCGTCCTTATAGTCCGACCAGATAAAGGCGTGTTCGTCCCGGGCCCAGTTGCGGGTCACATAGCACAGACCGGCGGTGGCGGGGCCGGTGATGCCGATGCAGGGAATCAGGAACACCAGTGTGGAAAACAGCAGCGACCGCATTCCTTCCTGAAACAGGGCGAAATTTTCCTGATAGGCCTCGGCGGTGATGGAGCCGGCCTCCAGCTGCGCCTGAAAATCGCTCAGGCTCACCAGCCCGGAATAGCCGTACATCAGAAAACGGCCGATGAAGAAAATGGCGGGAATCCACACGACCACATACATCAGATTCAGCCGCAAAAGCGCGGAAAACCGCACCCGCAGCATCTCCCAGAACAGCTGCCACCGGTTTTGGGGCAGGTCTTCCTTTTCAAAATCTCCCTGTCCGCTCTTTCCGTAGAAATAGCGGTTCATCAGCTTCCCGAACATACCAGAGCCCTCCAAACAAACAGCGATAATGAACGCATGATAGAATCATACATTCTGCATTATACCATACTTTGCGTAAAAAGAGAAATAAACGGTTTGTGAACGTTGGAAGGCGCAAAAAAGGAGCCCCCGGAACGCTGCTCCGGGAAGCTCCTGTCGTGCGGAAAATCAATTCAGTTCTTTTTCGATCAGCTTGCTGAGGGTGTACACATCCCGATCCATCTCCCGCTGGTCGGGGCCTTCGATCATCACCCGAACACGAGGCTCGGTGCCGCTGGCACGGATCACCAGCCGTCCCTTGTCCTTGTACTTTTCTTCCAGCTGGCGGATCATAGCCATGATCTTTTCATTTTTGTCGAAATCATACTTCCGGCTGTCGGAAACATTGGCCGCGTACTGGCTCTGTGGCATGATCTGCATCACCGAGCTCAGGCGGCTCAGAGGGCGCTGGGCCTTCACCATGGCGCTGATGACCTGTACCGCCGTCACCAGCCCGTCGCCGGTGGTGTTGTGATCCAGCATAATCACATGGCCGCTCTGCTCGCCGCCCAGCACAAAGCCGTCAGCCAGCATCTTCTCCAGTACGTAGCGGTCGCCCACCTTGGTCTTTTCCACCCGGATACCGTGCTTCTTCATGGCGATATCCAGGCCCATGTTACTCATGATGGTCGCCACAATGGTGTTCTGCCGCAGCCGTCCCTGCCCTTTCAGATAGACGGCCAGCATGGCCATGACCTGATCGCCGTTGATAAGAGAGCCCCGCTCGTCCACGGCCATCAGGCGGTCCGCGTCGCCGTCGAAGGCAAAGCCCACGTCCGCGCCCAGCTCCCGCACCAGCTCGCACAGGCGGCGGGGATGGGTGGAGCCGCAATGGTCGTTGATGTTGGTGCCGTCAGGCTCGTGGTAGTAGCAGCTGACCTGCGCGCCCAGCTCCTTAAAGACCATGGGCGCTACTTCATAGCTGGCCCCCTGCGCGCAGTCCAGCACCACGTGCAGGCCGTCCAGACGCACATCCGTGGTCTCCTTGACGAAGTCCACATAGCGCCGGGTGGCGTTGCGCTGCCGCACGGGACGGCCCACCCGCTCGCCGGTGGGCGCCTCAAAGTCTGCCTGCATCCCGTTGCGGACGATCTCCTCGATCTTGTCCTCCACCGCGTCGGGCAGCTTGTAGCCGTTTTTATCAAAGAACTTGATGCCGTTATATTCCACCGTGTTGTGGCTGGCGCTGATGACCGCGCCTGCGTCCGCCTCGTAGAACCGGGTCAGATAGGCGATGGCCGGGGTCGGCAGCACCTCCACCAGCACCGCCCGCGCGCCCACGCTGCAAATGCCCGCCACCAGCGCGCTTTCCAGCATCTCCCCGCTGATGCGGGTGTCCCGTCCCACCAGGATCGTGGGCCGGTGAACGTCGCTGGCCAGCACATAGGCGCTGGCCTGTCCCAGCCGGAAGGCCAGATCGCAGGTAAGTTCCGTATTGGCGATGCCGCGCACACCGTCGGTTCCGAACAGTCTTGCCATACATTTGCTCCTTTGGATAAGATGTATTGAATCGTCCCCCAGTATAACGCGATTCGAGCAGGATTTCAAGGCCAGTTTTCTCCGGCGGGCGCGGTTTCATCCGTCGGAGAAAAACGGCTGTTGATTTTGGGCTTACCGGCGGGCCTTCCGTTTGGCGTAATTCAGCGCCGCCGCGGGGGCCGCGCCGCGCAGAGGCGTTACCACCATGGCGGACGCGCCGCTATCCGCCGAAGTTTCGCTTTGTGCTGCCGTGCCGGACTGGGCGGCCGTTTCGCAGCCCGGACAGAAGGTAACGAATTTCAGGCTGAACAGGTCGCTGGCCACATAATTGCCGTTGTCATCCTTCAAAAGAAAATAATCTGACTGCACCGCGTAAATTTCCCCCGTTTTTTCCGCCATGCCATCCTGACCGATCAAAAATTCCGCCACGACTCTCCGCCCCATGTTGCTTTCCAGCAGGCTGCGCCAGCCGTTGGACGCGGTCTGGCTGGTGACGCTCCCCGCCGCGGGAAGCTGAATGCTCTGCACCTCGCTCACGCCGTTCCCCTCCCCATTGGTTTTGCAAAAGCCTATGCGGCGGCGTTTGGAAAGATTCCATTGCTTTTTCTAATGACCTATCCCCCATTTATAACGTTCTTTTTTGTGTTTCACCCCTCCGAAAACGTGGTATACTATTCATCGTCCAAATAACCATATTTTGTGCCCGACCGGGTGATATAAAGGAGCGTCATACTATGGCTTGTACTGTTACTGTCAGCAACGGAACGCTGGAACAGCCTGAAATCCAGGCATATATTGACCGTGCCACCAAAAAGTTCGGCCATGAACCCCGCCATATCGACATCAAGGTCTGCGGCGACGAGGTAGAACTGGATTACGATCTGGGCGCGCAGCCCTTCCACCGCATCCGCCGCATCACCGGCTACCTCGTGGGTACGCTGGATCGCTTCAATAACGCCAAGCGCGCCGAGGAGCATGACCGCGTCAAGCATACCGTCGCCTGACCCCAAATGCATAACAAAAGACCAGCATGGAACAAAAACCATGCTGGTCTTTTTGTAAGTCATGAGGCCTTCCGCCGAATGGCGGCCTGTACACGCCAGCTGGCTGGAAACCCTGCCAGACCCGCGAGCCGCGAGGCCTGTCGCCGAGCGGCGGTAAAACCCCGG
>ERZ773229.2362-NODE-2362-length-11351-cov-5.388633_pt1 | contig 11351 bp, 9 predicted proteins | sample MGYA00580992_ERZ773229 | MGnify/ENA primary metagenome ERZ773229 (study PRJEB29015, sample SAMEA2737795) | human gut metagenome | biome: human gut; feature: human-associated habitat; material: faeces | place: China | collected 2012 ... | reverse complement strand
GCACCGTAAACGCCACGCGCACGGTCTGCGGCTCGGTCTGCAGCGCGGCGTCGATTTCCTCGGCGCTCATCGCGGCGGTCAGCTTGGCCATTTTGGCGCTTGCCAACTCGTCGGCGTGGCGGGCGGCCAGATACCGCTGGCTTTCGGGGGCAAAATCCACCAGCCGCAGCGCGGTCGTCAGCGGCAGTTTGCCGCCGTCCAGCAGCGCCAGCAGGCTTTTGTCCAGGCTGCCCAGCCGCACATAGCGCGCGATCTGCCGCCCCGAAAGATTGTACTCCTCGCCGATTTGCTCATACTTGGATTTGCGCTCGCCGTTTTTGCTGCGCTTTTTGCGCCCCGCCAGCGCGTACTTTTGCGAAATGCTGCGCGCCTTTTCCGACGGCGTCAGCACGCGCTGCACATAGTTGGAATCCACCACGATCTCGTGCGCTTCGTCCGCCGTGATATCCGTCAGCACCGTGGCGGGTATGCGGCGGTATTTTTCTTCGCCGGTCTTTTCCAGCAGCGCGGTGTAGGCGCGCACGCGGTTGTGCCCGCTTAAAATCATCAGCGCGCCGTCGGGCTGCTTCCAAACCACGATGGGGTGCAGCAGCTCGTTGGTCTGTATGCTCTCGATCAGCTCCAACAGCTTGTCGTCGGGCAGCGGCGCGTAAAAGTTCCACTCGGTCGGCGCGGGGGAGAGCTTATCCAGCGGCAGTTCCTCCAGGCGGCGTGTGCCGGGCAGTTCCGCCATCAGGGTGGGCAGCGTCACGGCGCCCGCGGCGGGGGAGACTACGGTTCGTTTTTTCAGTGCCATGGCAAGTTACCGCCTTTCTCAGCTGCATCTGCGCAAAATTTCTTTCGTAAGTGCGCGATATTCTTTGGAAATGCGCGCGTTGCCCGCATAGTCCTGCACGGGTCGGTTTTCCCACTGGGCGTTCTGCAGGCGGCTGTCCACGCGGATGATCTGCTCAAACAGCAGAGGGCTGTACGCCTCCCGCAGCTGGTCCATGGCCGCCTCGGTGATCAGGCGGTTGCGGGCGTCGTAGCGGTTTATGATGATGCCGCCCACCTGCAAGGTCGGGTTGTACGGTTTGATGCCCTCGACAAATTGCAGCACCACCGCCAGACCGTCCAAGTCAAAGCTGGCGGGCTGGGCGGGAATCAGCACAAAATTCGACGCATTTACGATATTAAAATTCAGCAGCGACAAATTCGGGTTGGTGTCGATGAGGATATAATCGTAGTAGCCGCGCTCGATGACGGGGCGCAGGATGCTGCGCACGATGTTCTCGCGCGAAATTTTGGTGAACAGCGCCATGTCCAGCGTGCCCATCGAAACGTCCGCCACGATGATGTCGATGTTTTCATACGGGGTGGGCTGAATGTAGCCGTTCAGGTCCTGCTCGGCCAGCACCGCCGCGCCGAAGTTTTTCTCGCTGCGGGGCATATCGAAGCTGGCGGACAGGTTGCGCTGCCCGTCGCCGTCGATGATCAGCACCCGCAGGCCCAGCTCCGCCATCGAGGTGGCAATGCCGCTGCACAGGCTGGTTTTGCCGCAGCCGCCCTTGTTGTTGAGCATGCACAGCACCTTGGTTTCGTGGTAATCGGGGTGGTAAATTTCGTTGATGTCCAGTTCCAGATAGTCGCAGATTTTTTTTAGGTTTTCCAGCTCGGTGCCGCTGCGCCCGGTTTCCAGCTGTTTGATGGTCGCCAGCCCGACGCCGGTGGCGGTGGCCAGCTCTTTTTGGGTGATGTCCTGTTCCAGACGGGTGGCTTTCAGCCGCGCGTAATCCAGTTTTACCATACGAACCTCCCAATTCAACAAAAAGGTGTTACCCGCAAGGTTATAACTTTTATCCCATTATACCACAAAAGCAGGGGAAAGCAACTGCTATTATGACATGATGTCATAATATCGCGGCGCGCACGTTTGGAATGCGTGCGATGTAGGGGCGGGGCATGCCCCGCCCGCGATTTTACGGTAACGCAAAACCTAACGGGCAAGGCATTTTCGGACAAAAACACCGCAACATGTGTTGCATAAACGGACAAAATACGGTATAATACTGTTGGAAAAACGGACAAACTACACCGCAGCGGGGGAGGGCATACCCAATGGAAACCACAATTCACGTTTTGCAGCGCGCTGTTGCAAAAAAAATCAACGCCTTTTTTGCCGCCGACCGTCGGCAGGCACTGCTTGTCACGGGCGCGCGTCAGGTAGGAAAAACTACGCTGATACGCAATCTCGGGCGCGAGGCATTTCCGCATTTTGTCGAAATCAACTTTTTGGAAAACCCAGCCGCCCGCAAACTGTTTGAAAACGCCGCCGACAGCAGCGACCTGCTGCTGCGCCTCTCCGCCTTGGCGGGGCAAAGCCTTGTCCCCGGCAAGACCCTGATTTTTCTGGACGAGGTGCAGGAGTGCAAGGAAATCGTCACGGCCATAAAATTTCTGGTCGAGGAGGGCAGTTACCTCTATATTTTAAGCGGTTCGCTGCTGGGCGTGGAGCTGAAGGACATCCGCAGCGCGCCCGTGGGGTACATGGACGTGCTGGAAATGTTCCCGATGGATCTTGCCGAATTTGCCCGCGCCAACGGCGTGTCCGCCCGCGTGATGGAGCACTTACAGCGCTGCTACGATCAAAAACAGGAGGTCGAGCCGCTGATCCACCAAAAAATGATGGAGCTGTTTCGGCTGTATCTGCTGGTGGGCGGTATGCCGGCGGCGGTGGAATGTTACCTGCGCACCCGCAATTTGTACGAGGTCGCGCAGGTGCAGCAGTCGATTTTAACGCTGTACAAAAAGGATATCGCCCGCTACGACCCGCAGGAAAAGCTGTATCTGGAAGATATTTTTGATTTGATCCCCAGCGAGCTGAACGCCAAAAACAAGCGGTTTATCCTGAAAGACCTGCATCAGGATTTCAAGCTGAGCCGCTACCGCAACAGCTTTTTGTGGCTGGCCAACGCGGGCGTGGCGCTGCCAACCTACAATGTCGAGGAACCCGCCCTTCCGCTGCGCCTGAACCGCCAAAGCAACCTGTTCAAGCTGTTTTTGTGCGACGTCGGGCTTCTGGCGGCCACCTACGCCAACGGCATCCAGCTGGCGCTGCTGAACGGCGAAACCAACATCAACTACGGTGCCGTGTTTGAAAACGCCGCCGCGCAGGAGCTGACCGCCCACGGTTTTGCGCTGTACTACTTCAACAGCAAAAAGCAGGGCGAACTGGATTTTGTCGTGGAGCACGCGGGGCATGTTTTGCCGCTGGAAATCAAAAGCGGAAAGGATTATACACGCCACAACGCGCTTTCTGGCGTGATGGCAAACCCCGCCTACCATATCCCCGCGGCGTTTGTGTTCCACGGCGGCAACGTGAGCGTGCGGGAGAAAATCACCTATTATCCCGTGTATATGCTGATGTTTTTGCGCAAGCCGGAACCTGAGCAGGGACTGACATACACCCCTGATTTTGGGGTACTGATGGGATAACGGAAGAACGTTGTACCAACAATTTTTTGAGATAGTATGACATCATGTCATACTATCTTTTTTGCTGCCTTGCTTTTGTATCGCTTTGGTGATATACTTATACCAAGGAGGGCGGCAATATGGAAAAGAAAATCACCCTGTTTCACGGCTCGGAAAAAGTCATCGAGCATCCTGTGTTTGGCGCGGGAAAAAAGCATAATGATTTCGGGCTTGGCTTTTACTGCACGGAAAGCGAGGCACTGGCAAAGGAGTGGGCCGTTTCCTCTTTGCGGGACGGTTTTGCCAATCGCTATACTCTGGATACGGAATATCTGCGGGTTTTACATTTGAACAGCCCGGACTATACCATTCTCAATTGGATCGCTGTGCTGGTCGAGCATCGTCTATTTTCCATAAAAACGCCGGTGGCAAGGCGGGCCAAGCAATATCTGATCGACAATTTCGGCGTGAATGTAAATGCCTATGATTTGATTACAGGCTACCGCGCCGATGATTCCTATTTCGATTATGCGGAATCTTTTCTGAACAATGCCATCTCGGTAGAGCAGCTCTCGCAGGCGATGCGGCTTGGCAGACTGGGGGAGCAGGTGGTGATCAAGTCGCAGTTTGCCTTTTCCAATCTGAAATTTGAGGGCTTTTCCATCGCAGAAAAAGACAAATACTATGTGCAGCGCAAAGCAAGAAACGATGAAGCAAACCAAACCTATCTGAAAATGCTGGACGATGAGACAGACGGCATCTATATGCAGGACATTATGAGAGGAGGCATCCGCAGCGATGACCCACGCATACCAAGAAATCTATCTGAGTAATGCGCAGGCGGCTTTGGGGGATGCATTCGACTATGCGATTCGTGTCTGCGGCGTACCGGGAGAAAATTTTATAAAGCTGTTCACCGTAAGTTCGGTAAGCAAGCATATGGAAAACGGAGAACCCGCGTATCTGGCAGGGAAGAGCGGCATTGAACTGGCTGTGCAGATTATTGCGGAGACGACCGGGATGACAGAACAGCCGGAACAGCCGGAACGGTATGCGCGTTCCTGCGAATATTGGATCGGGTGGGCGGTTGCGTATTATCAGTGGTACTCCGGGCGAAAGTACAGCGAGATTTTCGAGGTGCTTTCCTTTGCGGAACTGGAAAAAATGTATTATACCCTGCACGAGGCGGACGTCAGCAAATTTGCCGGGATTGCGGATGCCCGCATCCGGGAGCACTTTGCGGAAACAAACCTGAAGCGTATCCGCACGGCCTACGGCTGTTCGCAAGCCGAGCTGGCGAAAAAATCCGGCGTCGGCCTGCGCTCCATCCAGCTGTACGAACAGCGGCAAAAGGACATCAACAAGGCAAGCGCGGAGAGTTTGTATAAGATTTCCAAAGTGCTTGGCTGCGCGATGGAGGACTTGCTGGAAAGATAAAAACACGGACTTTTATCCGGTGGGCGCGGATGAAAGTCCGTATTTTTGTGCGGGCGCGGGGGTAAACGTAGAAAAACGGCAGGGCTGTCTTGCAAACAGGCTCTGTCGTTTTCTGTAGCTATTGGAAAATAGCTATACGGTGAAAAATATCAGTTGTTGGGCGTTAGAGATATAGGGCATAAAATAGTTAGTATAATTGATTTTGAAATATAACAATTTATTATTGCTTTTTTTCCATGTTATGAGTAAGATAAGGAAAAACACTTTTGTTTGTCAAAGAACATCTGAGTATCTATGCAGCAATGCAGGAATTTGGAATTAACGACCATAAAATTATAGAGCGCTGGGAACGCATTTATTTGGAAGAAGGGCCGGAAGGCTTGTCGGTTGAGCGACGGGGCCGCAGCAGCACTGGTCGGTCAAAGAAGCTGCCAAAAGAGGTAGAAGAAACTTCTTTATCAAAAAGTTTAAGGGTAAGTGTCTTGAGCTGGCTCCCGCTTTGACCGGCTTTATTATGAGCATTCCTGTGTTTGGCGATATCGCTATTATTCTGAATGCTCCTATCTCTGCGATTCTTGCCAAGCGTAAGAAACTTGGTATGCAGCAGGTTGCGCCTTTTGTAAACCTTGGTCTGACCCTTACACACGGTCTGGTTCCTCCAACTCCGGGTATCTTGGCTGTTTCTATTCTGCTTGGTGCTGATATCGGCACGGTCATTATAATCGGCCTTATTTGCTCTGTGATTTCTTTCGCTGCTTGCTACTTGGGTCTGCGCCCGGTTTACGCAAAGAGTGAATATGTTGCACCGCTTCCCCAATATACAGAGGGCATCGATCCTGTTGATGATACGAATAATGTGGAAGCACTGCTCATCAAGGAAGACAATACACCTAAGGCAGCTGCTGCTTTTGCTCCGTTGCTGCTGCCTGCCATCATGATCGCTATCGGCTCTATCGGCAAGCTGCTTACTGTGGAAGGCTCTGCTGCATACAATTTCTTCAACACTTTTGGCAACACGGTTCTGGCTCTGTTCTGCGGTATCGTTGCGGTTGGTTCCTTGATCTTTGGCCGTAAGGAAAAAGTTGTCCAGAAAGCCAACGCAGACGGCACCGGCTGCAAATTGACAGAAAAAAGCAGCTGGTTTGAGATCGTCATGAATAACTGGGTCGGCCGCGCACTTCAGATTGCTATTGGTGCCCTTCTCATTACCGCTATGGGCGGTGCTATGGGCGGTATTCTCCGTGAAAATGAAGCGATTGCCACCATTGGCAACATGATTGCTGAAAGCAGCTTCCCGGCTATCCTCGTTCCGTTCCTGATGGCTGCTATCCTGATGGCCGTCTGCGGCTCTATGACGACGGCAGCGATGACTGCTGCCGGTCTGATGGGTGGCCTGATGACGGTTCTGGGTCTGAGCCCGGTTTTGACTGCACTGGCCATCGGCGCAGGCTCTATGGTTGGCTGGCATGTCAATAATAGTGGCTTCTGGATCTTCACATCTCTGTATGGCTTTGATACCAAGCAGGGTCTTAAGTACTTCACCACAACCAACGCACTGGGCGGCATCGTTGCTTTCGTTGTCCTTGTTCTTCTGCATGTAGTGGGTATTGTCTAACAGGCAACGATATAACAATCACAAAATATAGCATGAAACAGGAAGATTAATTATTATGGAACTCATCAGTCAAAAAATGCGATCCTTAGCGCCGGAGTTGGACCCACTGCGCCTTGGTACCGGATGGAAACCGGAAGATCTTGCAAAACCGCAGATCATTGTAGAAAGTACCTTTGGTGACAGCCACCCCGGCAGCGGCCACTTGGACAAGCTTGTGGCGGCAGCCTGTGAAGGTGTGGCGCAAGCCGGAGGCCATGGTGCGAGATACTTTGCTACTGATATCTGTGATGGCGAGAGTCAGGGCACCGATGGAATCAATTTCAGTCTGGCAAGCCGTGAAATGATTGCCAATATGATTGAAATTCATGCCAATGCAACTCCATTTGACGGCGGCGTGTACATTGCCAGCTGCGATAAAGGCTTGCCCGCTAACCTTATGGGACTGGCAAGAGTAAACATTCCTGCCGTAATGATTACCGGCGGTACGATGCATGCAGGTCCTGATTTGCTGACTTTGGAACAGCTGGGTATGTACAGTGCAAAGTATGAGCGCGGCGAAATCAGCGAAGAAAAGCTGGACTGGGCCAAGCAGAATGCCTGCCCCAGTTGCGGCGCATGCAGTTTCATTGGAACAGCGTCAACCATGCAGATCATGGCAGAGGCTTTGGGCCTGGCATTGCCCGGCAGTGCTTTGCTTCCTGCTACCAGTCCGGATCTTGTGCAGTATGCGCGCCGCGCCGGCTACCAGGCCGTAGTCCTGGCAAAGCAGGGCCTGAAACCGAGTGATATTGTGACGATGGACAGCTTTGAAAATGCCATTTTGGTGCACGCTGCCATTTCCGGGTCCACAAATGCTTTGCTGCATCTTCCTGCGATTGCCCATGAATTTGGTATCGAGATCGATGGAGATACTTTTGATCGGCTGCATCGTGGTGCAAAATATCTGTTGGACATTCGTCCGGCAGGCCGTTGGCCCGCAGAATTCTTCTACTATGCAGGCGGTGTACCTGCCATCATGGAAGAAATTCGTGATGTGCTGCATCTGGATGCCCTCACAGTTACCGGAAAGACACTGGGAGAAAATTTGGATAAACTGAAGGCAGATGGTTTCTATGAACACTGCCAACAGCTTTTGGATGAGGCAAATGCACGCTGCGGCTTAAAGCTTACCCGCGCAGACATCATCCGTCCGGCTTCTGACCCCATCGGCACCGATGGAAGCATCGCCGTGCTGCGTGGAAACCTTGCGCCGGAGGGAGCTGTTATTAAGCATACTGCCTGCCCGAAGGAAATGTTCAAAGCTGTACTGCGTGCACGTCCCTTTGACAGCGAAGAAGACTGCCTGGATGCTGTGCTGCACCACAAAGTGCAAAAAGGCGATGCAGTATTCATCCGCTATGAGGGACCGCAGGGCAGCGGTATGCCGGAGATGTTTTATACCAGTGAGGCTATCAGTTCTGACAAAGAACTTGGCCGCAGCATTGCGCTGATCACAGATGGGCGCTTTTCCGGTGCATCTACCGGCCCGGTAATCGGCCATTGCAGCCCGGAAGCACAAACCGGCGGCCCTATCGCCCTTGTGGAAGAAGACGACTTGATCGAAATTGATGTTCCGGCGCGTAAGCTGAACATTATTGGCGTAAAAGGCGAGCGAAAGTCTGCCGAAGAAATGGCGCAGATTTTGGCACAGCGCCGAGCCGCTTGGAAGCCGAAGCCTCGCCGCTATAAGCGCGGTACGCTGAGACTCTTCAGCGAACACGCCGCCAGCCCTATGAAGGGTGCATATCTTCGTTATGATGACTAAGGAATATAAATTTATCATACTTGTTATTTAGCAAGGCATGACCAATTAGCCTGATACCTTTCTGTATAGGATACCGACTACTATGCAGAAAGGTATTTTTATGTGCAGAGAACTAGCCTGGAAAAACACAAACGAAGCCGTATCAAATCTAAGGTTATTATAGTTTGTAGCAAAAGTTCTTGCATTGGCGCCAACGTGTGGTATACTCATAAGTAGCAAATCAACCGAACGTCAGGAGTGATACTGTATGTCCGTGTACGGCTACTGCCGCATTTCCACACCGCAGCAAAATATCGAACGCCAGGTGCGCAACATTACCGCTGCCTACCCCGCGGCGCACATCGTCCGCGAGGTCTATACCGGAACGGCCTGCCGCGGACGGCAGGAGCTGGACAAGCTGCTGCACTGTGTACAGTCCGGGGATACCATCGTGTTTGACAGTGTTTCCCGCATGAGCCGCAGCGCCGAGGAAGGCTGTGCACTCTATGAAACACTGTACAATCGCGGTGTGACGCTCTGCTTTTTGAAGGAGCCGCACATCAATACGGACACCTACAAGCAGGCTTTGCAGCGGCAGGTAAGTTCCTCGCCGGAGACCGGCAGCGCCGCAACGGACCGTTTTGTTTCCGGCATCATGGACGCATTAAACCGCTACACCGCCGACCTTGCCAAGGAGCAGATTCGTCTTGCCTTTGCCCAGGCGCAGAAAGAGGTGGACGACCTGCACCAGCGCACCCGCGAGGGCATCCTGACGGCGCGCCTGAACGGCAAGCAGATTGGCCAGACACCGGGGCGAAAGCTTACCATAAAAAAATCTGCCCCCTGTAAGGAGCAGATCAAAAAATACAGCCGTGATTTCGATGGAACTCTCACTGATGCCGACTGCATCAAGCTGATTGGCATCGCACGGAATACGTATTACAAGTATAAGCGGGAGCTGCGGGAAGAACTCACTCGGAATATGGAATCCTGAAATAGTCCAAATACGCTTTGAACCGATTCTCCATAGTATAGCAGCACCATTTTCGAAATTGTTGATGGATATTCCTTTGAGAATGGGTTTTAGGGTGTCCCCTAAATGTCGCATGTGAATTTCACATGCAATGCTTGCTAACGTTCGCTTTCGCTCACGTTACCCTTTCGGGCCGCTGCGGCACCGTTTTTTCCGCAGCCAGAGCTGCCCATCCCCCGATAAGACCAATGAACAAAAAATCCAGGAGCTTTGTAAATAGATTTCCTACTTTCTTCCCTTATTATTTGTTTCTGCTTTTTCCAAAAAGTCGTTTGAAAAAGTTGCACATTTACAGAAAAAGTCCCTTGAAAAAGTTGTGATTCTCTGCTATACTGCAAGCAAACCACAAGGGGGAACCACTATGCTGCGCCGAAAAATAGAGAAAACTCTTCTGGATTGGAAGAACACGCCCAATCACAAGCCGCTTATTCTGAAAGGCTGCCGCCAGTGCGGCAAGACATACTCTGTGCTCGAATTTGCTAAAAAGAATTACGCACACACTGTCTATCTGAATTTTTTTGAAAATCCGCAGTTTGTTTCAGTGTTCTCCGGCTCATTGGAAGTGGACAACATTACAATGCTTCTGTCTGCCCTGATGGGGCAGGATGCCGTCTTTGAGCCTGGAAAGACATTGCTTGTGCTGGATGAGATTCAAGATTGCCCGGACGCGCGTACAGCTTTGAAGTTTTTCAAACTGGACGGCCGCTATGATGTGATTGGTACGGGCAGCTTGTTAGGCGTCAAGGGGTACGGCAGCAAGGAACCGAAGTCAATCCCAGTCGGATACGAGACCGTGCTCGACATGAGCCCTTTGGATTTTGAGGAATTTCTCTGGGCCAACGGCATTACAGAGCAGGTCATCGCCTTTCTGCGCCAATGCCTGCAAAACGGCACGCCTGTGCCGGAGGCGCTGCACCAGCGTATGCGGGAACTTTTACTGCAATATACCGTTGTAGGCGGTATGCCGGATGCCGTGCAAACTTTTGTAAATACAAAGCGCATGGACGAGGTTTTGCAGATTCAGCGTGATATTGTACGCTCTTATGAAGATGACATGGTAAAATACGCCGACCGAAAGGATAAGGCCGTTATCCGGGAATGCTTTCAGTCTATCCCCAAGCAGCTGAGCAAGGAAAACAAAAAATTTCAGTATTCCGTCGTGAAAAAAGGCGCTACCGCTTCCAGGTTTGCGGGCAGCCTGCAATGGATCGAGGATGCAGGCATCATTACCCGCTGCTACAACCTTTCCATCACGGAACTTCCGTTGGACGGAAATGCAGACCAAGATGTTTTCAAGGTTTACATGAAGGATACCGGGCTTTTCGTCTCGATGCTGGAGGACGGCACGCAGTTTGACATTTTACAAGGAAATCTTTTGGGCTACAAAGGTGCCATCTTTGAGGGGTTGGTTGCTGACATCTTCTCTAAAATGGGCCGCAAGCTCTATTATTTCCATAAAGATTCCGGTCTGGAGGTTGACTTTATTATCCGCTTCCACGGAGAATGCACCCTTGTCGAGGTAAAAGCTGTTTCCGGCAATACCAAGAGCTCCAAGACCATTCTGCGCCATCCCGAGAAATACCACGTATATCATCTGATAAAGCTTGGTGACTACAACATAGGCCGCGAGGAACAAATCCTGACGCTGCCCCTGTACATGGCCTTTTTGCTGACGGATGTATAGTAGGCGGGGGAGATCGACGCCGCGCTGCAGACCGAGCCGCAGACCGTGCGCGTGGCGTTTACGGTGCCCGCGAACCTGGAGGGCGAGTTCCGCCGCATGGCCGAACAGTGGCTGGAAAAAAAGATAAAAGATAATAGATAAAAATTATGGTGTGCGCGCCGCGCGCGCACGGTTGGAATTTGCGCGGCAGGGGAGGGGGCGTTGTGTTTTTGCTGCGCGGTAGGGGCGGGGCATGCCCCGCCCGCGACTTTCCGTAACCCGCGACCTTACGGCTTTGTATCGTAGGGAGGGGTCTATCTCCGCGCTAAGAGCCGCCGCTGTGCGGCGGTTGCGCTCCGAAACGCGC
>ERZ773229.2339-NODE-2339-length-11413-cov-4.004050_pt1 | contig 11413 bp, 8 predicted proteins | sample MGYA00580992_ERZ773229 | MGnify/ENA primary metagenome ERZ773229 (study PRJEB29015, sample SAMEA2737795) | human gut metagenome | biome: human gut; feature: human-associated habitat; material: faeces | place: China | collected 2012 ... | reverse complement strand
TCAACAGCTTTTTTCAAATTTTTTCAAAAAATTTCAAATTTTCTTTTTTGCCCCGAAAAGCCCGCCATCCGCAGGGCTTTTCGGGAGATCCTGCATCACCTGGACTCCCGGCAGGAAATTGCCGTCAGCAGCGCAAGTCCGAAGAAAATACAGAAATCAGAAACATTGAACACAAGTCTGCGGAACTTCTCCGGTCCAAACCGGAAGCTGACATAGTCGGTCACGTAACCTCTCTTATGCCGGTCATACCAGTTCGACATGCCGCCGCCAATCGTAAGCGCAAGCCCAAGCTTCTTCGCCTTACACTTACGTCTGCCCGCCAGCGCTCCGAGACGCGCCCACAGTCCGGACAGCAAAAAGAAGGTGAGAATTTCCACCTTCTTCGTGCTGTCCGCGAAGCCGCCGCCCGCTACGCCGCGGTTATGACATTTCCGCAGGACAATATGTCCTTTACAGACCGGGATCTGCTCATTTTCCTTTAACTCCTCTTTTGCCTTCTTTTTCAGGCATCCGTCTGCAAGGAAAACCGCTCCCGGCAGCAGGGTCCAGATCATTCCTCTTCCGGTACCTCTGCTTCTTTTTCAGGCTCTTCTTCCGGCGCTGCTGCTTCGGTTTCTTCTGCTTTTTCTTCCGGTTCTACGTGTACAAACTCGGCATCCTCCGGCTCTTCTTCCTTCTCCGGCATAGCAGCACCGCAGCGCATGCAGAAAGCTGCATCTTTCGGAACACTTGCGCCGCAGGCCGGGCATACGATGCGGCCTCTCTTGTTTGCCACGTCTTCCCTGCAGTCTGCAATCTCTTTTTCCAGATCGGTGATATCTTTGCAGATGCCGGCAAGATTCTCGTCGAATGCTTCGCCGTTCAGATAGCGGTTGTAGATGATCTGTCCGATATCCTGGTAATTCTTCTCAATCTGATCCTCAAGCGCATGCTGACGGGTGCGGATCTTCTGAATTTCTACGAATTCATCTGTTTTCTTTCCCACAGTATCCACTGTTTTTTTCAGTGTTTTACTTAAATTTCCAAAAAAATCCTCTGCCATAGTTAAAACCCTCTCTTTCTTATCTCTTATTTCAAGAAAACGCCAGTTTCACGTCTGCTCCGCTGTGTTTTCCAGTTACCTTATTTCTGCTCTAACTTTGGAACTTCCTGACCGCGCAGGAGAATCGTCGGCCCGCCGGTCTTTTCAATATAGTCTTTTGTGATGATAACCTCTCCGATGCTGCTGTCCTTTGGAATCTCATACATGATATCCAGCATGAAATCCTCGATGATCGAACGGAGTGCTCTCGCACCGGTATCTTTTTCCAGCGCTTTTCTTGCAATAGAGCGAAGTGCATCATCATCAAATTCCAGTTTCACCTCGTCGAGTTCGAGCAGTCTCTTATACTGCTTCAGGATCGCATTTTTCGGTTCTTTTAAGATCTCGACCAGCATATCCTCATTGAGACTCTCCAGCGTAAATACGATCGGCAGACGGCCAAGGAACTCCGGCACCATACCGAAAGTCCGAAGGTCTTCTAAGGTCACCTGTGACAGCAGGTTCTTATCCCCATCATACTTGTCCTTCAGATCCGCCTGGAAGCCAATGGAAGCTGTCTTGTTCAGACGCTCCTTGATGATGTCCGTCAGATCCGGGAAGGCACCGCCGCAGATAAAGAGAATGTTTCTGGTATTGACGGTCTCGAGCGGAACCATCGCATTTTTGCTGTTGGCTCCCACCGGAACTTCGATGTCGCTGCCCTCGAGGAGCTTCAGCATTCCCTGCTGTACGGCTTCTCCGCTGACGTCTCTCTGGTTTGTATTTTTCTTTTTCGCAATCTTGTCGATCTCGTCAATGAAGATGATACCGTGCTCCGCGCGCTCCACATCGTTGTCTGCGGCCGCTAAAAGCTTAGATACCACGCTTTCAATATCATCACCGATATAACCCGCTTCGGTAAGGGATGTGGCGTCCGTGATGGCAAGCGGCACATCTAAGAGGCGTGCCAGTGTCTGCACCAGATACGTTTTTCCGGAACCGGTCGGTCCGATCATCAGCATATTGGATTTCTCGATCTCAATATCATCCATGGTGTCCGTAGCAACTCTCTTATAATGATTATATACACCTACGGACATTACTTTCTTGGCATATTCCTGTCCGATCACATATTCATCCAGCGTTGCCTTGATCTTATGCGGTGCCGGGATATCTTTAAGATCGATCACCGGCCTCGAGGTTTCAGATTTCTTCTTGATCTTCTTCGCCTGATTTCCCGGATTCTGAAGACTGCTAAGATCGATCATGCTCACATTTGGCATGTTAAAAAGATCGGAATAATTTCCATTGCTCATCTGTGTATTCATAGTATCAAAGCTCTTCTGCATACAGTCTGCACAGATATGTATATTATTGGGAAGGTCGATCATCTTCCCTGCCTGACTCTCCGGTCTGCGGCATAAAAAGCAGAATTTCTCGTATTTCTGCTCCTGGTCATTGTCTTTATTATTATCAAACTGATCTACCATAACATTTCCTTTCTGGTTTTTATAAGACGGAAGCCGGTTTCGTTTTCCGTCTTGTGTCATAATGCATATTATACCACATAATCCCGACGTATCAAATTAAGTTTTTATAAAACAGGGAGCCGCAAAAAACGCAGCTCCCTGTCCAGATTTCTGTTTTCAGTTGTCACTTTTTTCAGTTGTCAGAAGCCGGCTTGCTTCCAAGAGTGACTTCTACGGTTTCTTCTTTATATTCTCCATTATTTGCTCTTGCAATTACCACTTCCACGGTTTCGCCTGATTCGTAATACTGAAGTTTATCCACCAGATCATTCTTGCCGCTTACCTTCTGCCCATCCAGTTTTACAACGATATCACCTTTTTTGATCCCGGCTTTATCTGCCGCACCACCTGGTGTAACTTCTGTAAGAAATGCTCCTGCCGGCATATTGTACATCTGGATCGCCTCTGTTGTAAGGTCCGCAGCTTTGATTCCCATATAACCAACTTTTGAAGTGTCTTCTATTTTATCACGTGTTTCGCGGTTCATCAGCTCTTCCAGGATCGGTTCTGCTTTGGATATCGGAATTGCATATCCCATTCCCTCCACCTGACTGTCTGCGTATTTGGCCGCATTGATCCCGATCACTTCGCCTTTCATGTTCAGAAGCGCACCACCACTATTTCCGGGATTGATAGCCGCATCTGTCTGGATCAGTCCACTGGTATCACCATCCTCTGTGCTGATGGTACGGTTCAGGGCACTTACCCATCCGGAAGTGACTGACTGGCCATAACCCAGAGCATTACCAATCGCAACTACCTGCTCACCTACTACAAGATCGTCGGAACTTCCCATCTGTGCGATCTTGATCTCATTCATCGTCTCTTCCGGAATATCGGACTTCTCTACAGCAATTACTGCCAGATCGTTCTCTTCGTCTGTTCCCTTGATCTTGGCTGATACCGCATTATTCACATCCACACTGCTATCTGAACTGTCTGTAATACTGTCGCCACTGGCCATCGCCTGTGTCTCTTCTTCCGCACCAACTACATCTCCGCCTGCAAAACATACGGTAAGTGTTGTTGCGCCGGATACCACATGATTATTCGTTGCGATCAGAAGTTCACTGTCATTCTCACCTACAATGATTCCGGAACCGCTTCCCGCACTCTGATACTGTCTTGTTCCATATCCGAAAAAGCTCGGGATCTCCTGTACACTGACAGAAGTGATCGCAACGATCGAGGACATCGTCGCCTGTGCAACTCCGGCTACTGTTCCGCTCTCTGCTACGATGCTTTTCACACTGGATTCTGTGGAACTGCCATCTGTGCTTTCTTCTGTACCGGTAACAGTTTCTGTTTTTCCGATCTGTGTACTGCTGCTGTTATTATCTCTGTATTTATCTGCCGCAATATTTACTCCCTGAAAAACAGCACCTGCCACCAGTCCAAAGATCACTGCCAGGGCAACGGCTGTTGCAGCCTTCTTTCCAAAGCCGCCGTTCCCGCCTCCATGAGCTGTCTTCGGTTTATGAGGTTTCTTCGGTGGAATACTTCCTCCCGCATAATTTCCTGCCTGCGGCTGATGCACTTCATAATGTGCATATTTCGGTTTTTCCTGAAAACTGGTATTATTCTGAAAATTGCTGCTGTTTGTTCCATTTCCGTAACCGTTCTCCTGCATTCTCCGGCCTGCGGAATATGGATGAGCCATTGGTTTCTGTGCAATATCTATATTTTCAGTACTGTTATCTGCAGCACTGCCGATATCTGTATTTCCAAAAGTATCCAGAGGTTTCTCTTCTGTTGGAACATTTTCGTTTACCTCTGGCAGATCTTCATCCCATCTGTTTTCTTCACTCATGACCCTGGTGCTCCCTTCTCAAATTTTTCTTATGCCATCTGCTTTATAAAAAACAGTTTAACAGGCAATTGTGTTCAAACTGTGATATATCCTTTAAAAAAGCGTGACCCGCTGATTCTTCCTGATCATTTCTGTTTTTTCCAGTATTCCGGACTCATAGTACAAAACAGGATCAGTCTTTCAGGAAGTTTCTGATATTTTTTTCCGAGGAAATATCCGGCATACTTGGAAGCACTCTGAAAAAACAGTCCGGGGATCATCCAGATATGTCCGGTTTTCAGAAGATAAGACAGGCTCTTTTTTACCAGGCGCACTCCCTCCCCCTCAGACGGAACTCCTTCAAAAACTTCCGGATGCTCTGCCTGGGAAACGCCAAGATCAAAATTTCTGTGAAACTGCTGGCTGCAGCTGTAATTATGAGAGTGATAAACCTTAGCCTCTGCTGCATAAGCAACCGCATAACCTTTTTTTACCATCCAGCCTGCATAGATCATATCTTCATTAAAAATAGCATGTTCCGGAAATCCGCCGATCTCATTGTAGATTCTGTGATCGTATGCTGCACAGACATTTGAGCAAAAATATGTCTTGATTCCTCTGGTCTCTACATCTTTTTCTGTTTTAAGGCAGGACTGCTCCGGATAATTAAACGAACGGGTATATTTTTCAAGGAAACCGCAGTCATTTTTGGGAAGCTGTCGTGCATAGGCCGCTCCTGTCTTTTCATTCCCGGCAACAGCCTGAACAAGATTTCCAACCAGATTTCTGTCTGCCGGTAATGCGTCCTGAGTCATAAATATGAGGATCTCCGCATCCGAAAGCTCTGCTCCCCTTCTTCTTGTTGCACCATGATCAAATTCCTGTTTTGTAAGATGGTGGACTTCCACCAGCGGATACTTCTGTTCCCAGTTTTCTCTCCAGAATTTTTTCTCTGTATTCATAACTATGATCTTATTGACAGGATATTTCTGTGTGCTGAGGCGCTCCAGAAGTTTGTCAAATTCTTCTCCCGGATGATATGCCGGTATGATCACATCTGTTTTTACTGCATTCATAATTCTCTCCTGTCCAGAAAGGACCACCCTCACCGGATGGTCCCTTCTGCTGGTTGATTATTTTAATTTTTTATTCTCCGTCTGAGAGATCGTCAGCTCCTGCGCCGCCATCTCCACCGCCAGCATCTCCCCCAGCGTCATCTCCGCCGGATTCATCTCCGCCGGATTCATCTCCGCCTCCAGACGTATCATCGCCAGTATCTCCTGCACCGGAATCGTCGTTTCCTGAATCGTCTCCGCCGCCGGAATAATCTGTATTCGAATCGTCTCCACCACCGGAATAATCCGTATCATCGCTGGTGTCATTGCTGTAATCCGTGTCATCGTAGCTGTAATCGGCAGAAGTGTCTGTACTTCCCTCCCAGGTATACGAATTATCCGTTGTTGTATTCGGAGCGTCCGTTACCGCAGGCGCTGTATCCTGTACCTGTCCACCGCCTACAATCGCAGCGATCTGCGCACTTTTGTTCAGTACATCCTGTGTCGGTGTATAATTTGTATTTCCGTACAGGAACTGATGCAGCTTCAGTACATTGGAATCCAGAGTTGTCGGTACAATGACACTGCCCTTAACTGTAGCAAATTTATAGTCCTGCGGGAATCCCGTTGTTTCATCAATGCAGTATCCGATCATTGCCGGGATCAGCTTCAGGATCTCTGTCTTGGAAACAGATGTCTTGACCATCGGGAAAACCTGATCCATGATATCAAAGATTGTGGAAAGGCCGGCTTTTTTTGCCTTGTCAACGATCATCTGGATAACTCTTCTCTGTCTCTCTGTACGTCCCATATCCAGGCTTGCCGTATAACGGATACGGCAGTAGGAAGTAGCCTGTACACCATTCAGATGATAGGTTCCAACAATCGCTTCCTGATCTTCCGGCTTCGGCTCCGGCAGCTCTACCGGTGTATAACTCTTGCCAGTCTCTTCCGCAGTTTCCACGCAGTAGTTGTTCATATGAACGATCTCCGCATAGGAAAGCGGGATATCCAGTCCTCCCAGACAGTCTACTACTGTTACCAGTGCGTCAAAATCAATGGATACGTAATCTGTAATATTAAGATCCAGGTTTGTGTTCAGCATATTAACTGCCTGTGCCGGTCCGCCAAGGGCATATGCTGCATTGGCTTTGGAATAGGTATCATCTTTCACATTGAGAAGTGTGTCTCGGTAAACAGATACCAGCTTGACTGCCTTCGTGTCGTTGTTGATACTTGCAATGATGATGGTATCACTGTTCTCTGTGTTCAGCTTCTCATTCTTGCTTCTGTGGTCCAGTCCGAACAGTGCATATGTGGTATAACCCGTCATCTGCGGTGCCTGGTCATTGGTTACGATATCCTGTTCCTGAAGATCTGTTTCCTGAATATCGATCTTGTCCAGCTTGGCTGAGATCTGACCGTAAACATATAAGCCTCCTATAAACAGGAGCAGTACGATAATTTCCAGGATAAACAGAACTTTTCTTCTTTTTTTCCGAGGTTTTGACATCTTTTCCTTTTCCCCTTTTTAGTATGCATTCTTGTTGATAAAGCCTTTAAATATGGTGAGGAACATGATCTTGATATCGAATCCTACTGACCAGTTTTCGATATAGTACAGATCACATTCGATCCTCTTCCTGATAGAAGTGTCTCCACGGTAACCATTTACCTGTGCCCATCCGGTAAGGCCCGGACGCACCTGATGTTTCACCATATACCGTGGTATTTCCTCACGAAACTTCTCTACAAAAAACGGTCTCTCCGGTCTCGGTCCCACAAGGCTCATCTCCCCTTTCAGGATATTGAAAAGCTGTGGAAGTTCATCCAGACTGGTATGACGCATGAATTTTCCGATTCCGGTGACACGTGGATCGTTTTTTACAGTCCATGCTTTCTTTTCTTCGGACTCCTTCTGGATCTCCATGGAACGGAATTTATACATCCGGAAAGTCTGATTATGAAGGCCAACACGTTCCTGTTTATAGATCAGCGGACCAGGAGAGGTCAGCTTGATCAGGATACACAGGATCAGCATCACCGGCGATGAAACAATGATCGCGATCGAAGAACCGATCACATCCATCGTCCTCTTGATCATTGCATTAAACGTATTGCTCAGCGGCACATACCGGATATTGATCACCGGAAGTCCGAGAATGTCTTCTGTATACGGTTTGGTCGGAATAATATTATTATAATCCGGAATAAATTTCGTGTGTACTCCTGATTTCTCGCAGAGTGCAACAATCTCTTCCAGACGATAATACTCACTTAAGCCCAGGGTAATAGCTATCTCATCCAGTCGGCTGGATGGAAGGATGATCATCAGATTGGCAATACGCCCGATCACCTTGACTCCTTTATAGGTAGTGCCTGCCGGCACATTGTCATCCAGTATGCCCCTGATCACATATCCCCATTGCGGATTCTGCAGGATCCTGTCCACATATTCCTCAGCGGCACGGCTGTATCCAACCAGCAGCACCTGTTTCTGGTTCATTCCTTTCTTCCGCATGTCCCGGAGAATGTAAAACACAAACATGCGTACAAGCCATTCCAGGACAATATTGATAAAACAGAAGGAAACCAGTGTAAGACGGGAATAATCCAGTTCTTTAAAATTATAAAGTGCAAACATGATGATAAGGAGCCCTAACGCGTTTGCCTTCACGATTCCGGCAAGCACGAGACGACGCCCCTGCATTCGCATCGGTGTATAAAGATCAAATGCCTGATATAAAAGCACATATCCAGGAATGATAAAGATCAGCATAAACATATATTCCTGAACGGTCTTGGACTGAACTGCGGAATGTTCAAATATTCCCTGGAAACGGATCAGCCACGCCAGCGCATAAGAGGCTGCGATCACAAATACATCGATCAGCATATGGAGACGACTGAAATTTTTCTGGTTATCTTTAATCAATTTCCGTCACCTCATTTAAGTTCATTGCTTTTATCTTATAATAGATGCATCCCAAAAGCAACAAAATCTTCCCTCCGAAATATAAAATTTCTGTGAAAATATGGAGTTTTAACCGGCAAATCGCCTAAAAATGTTGATCCAGAGCTCAACCTGCAGCTGGATATAACGTGGAAAATTCCTCATGGAAAACTTTACTTTCCTGTTCTTCCGGCTGATCTGGAAGCCATTTTTAATTCCTGCCAGATACTCCCTGCCAAAGCCTTTTGACGCAAAAAACAGGATTTTTGCCCCGAATCCGACAAGCAGAAATGGAAGGTTCAGAACGATCTGAAGGAACGGCATGTTCTTGTAAATAAGGTAAATATTATTTCTGGATGAATACCGGATCTTAAACTGATTATATCTGGAACCGCTTGTTCCGCTTCCCACATGATAAACTTTCGCCTTTGGAGCATACCAGTTCTGATACCCAAAGATCCGGGCGCGATAACCGATATCCAGATCCTCCAGATAGGCAAAATGCTCTTCATCAAAATCTCCGATCCGGTCGATGATTTTTTTTCTGTAAATGGCAGCTCCCGCGCAGGCGGAAAAAATCTTCTGCTCTTTATCGTAATGGTTAATATCCTTATCTTTCCCTCTGGCAAACGCCCATCCCAGTGCACAGTAATAATTTCCCGCATCGTCCATCTTGTCATGGTCATGAAGCTGGATCATTTTTGCCTGGCAGGAAAAAGCTTTTTTATGTCTTCTGAGGGCCGCTACCATCTCTTCCAGAAAATCCGGTTCTGCTTCCGTGTCATTATTCAGAAGCAGCACATACGGAGAGCGTGCCGCATGAATTCCCTCATTCACAGCCCTGCTGAATCCATAGTTTTCCGGAAGCTGGATCATGTGGACCCACGGATATTCCGCAGAAACAAAAGCACAGCTGCCGTCTGTGGACCCATTGTCCACCAGTATAACCTCAAAATTGCGGATGGTCTGTCTCTCAAGACTTGAAAGCACACCATCCAGATATGCCATCCCGTTAAAATTCGGTATGACTACTGATACTTCCTGCATTGGTTCATCCCTTCTTCTTTCCCATTCCCGGAAGAGGCTTCAGGGAATAATTCCATTTTGACAGAGAAAGATTTTTGTTATAGTACGGATCTCCGTTTTTGAGGATGTCTATCCAGTGAGAACGGATATATTCGATTTCCGACTGGAATCGACGGACTTTTTCCTCACTGTCCTCCGCACCTCTGGATTTGGACTCATAATGATACCACTCTGAAAATGCATTAAATACAACCCACTTTCCAGTTTCTCTTACTTTCAGACAGTAGTCCACATCATTACATGCAACAACAAATTGTTCATCGAATCCACCAACCTGCTCAAACAGTTCTTTTTTAGTAATCATACAAGCTGCTGTAACAGCGCTATAATTACAGTTGATCTGCGCTCTGACCATATATCCATAATCATCTCTTCGGATTCCTATATTTACATGTCCTGCATATCCACCGAATCCTACTACAACACCGGCATGCTGTACTGTATCATCCGAATATAACAGTTTTGCACCAACAACACCGACATCTTCTCTCATACAGCATCCCAATAATTCATTGATGGCTGTTGGGGTAATCATCTCTGTATCATTATTTAAGAAGAGTAAATATTCTCCTTTTGCAAAGCTCACACCATAATTGTTAATAGCAGAATAATTGAATCCCTCTTCCCATTTGACTATTTTTACATTCTCATACTCTTTCTGAAGTTTCTCATAATATGCAAAAGTTTTATCTTCTGTACTGTTATTTTCAACGATGATAAATTCAATATTTTTATATTCACTTTTATTTATAATTGATTTTACACACTTATCTAAATCATCTGTATGATCTTTATTCGGAATAATAATCGAAACAAGTGGATTACCCGGAGTCTCATAAATCACATGATACATTCCCCAAAGTCCTGTGTGTTCTACTTTTGCTTTTACACCTATACGTTTAAAGTGAGCTTCAATTGCTCTTTTTCCGGCATCATAAGCATACATTTTACTTGCCGGATCACCAGCAACAGAATTCATATGTATTCTCCAATGATATAATATCATCGGAATATGTTTAATGCTGTCTGCACTTTCAATACATCTGAACATCAGATCATAATCCTGTGATCCGTCATATTCTGGTCTAAATCCACCAATTTCTTTAATAATATTTGTTTTCACAACAAAGAAATGAGTAATATAGTTATGCGAACAGAATAAATCCATACTAAAATCAGGCTTAAAATTCGGGTCATTATGTTCTTTACCATCCCCGGTAATCTTATCTTCATCTGTATATAAGATGTCGTATTCTTTTTCCTGTAATGCTTTCACCACTTCATATAAAGCATTCGGCGCAAGAATATCATCATGATCAAACAATCCTACATACTCACCTGTTGCCAGTTCTAATGCTGCATTCGTATTTCCTGAAATTCCTTCATTTTTTTCCAGTAATATATATTTAATTCTGTCATCCTGTTTTGCATATTTTTCCAACTCAGCTTCTACTGCAGCATCGCCTTCGCTTCCGTCAGCAATACATAACTCCCAATTGCTATATGTCTGATCAACAACAGAATCTATCATTTCTCTCAGGAAATTAATCGGTGTTTTGTATGTCGGAACAATAATACTAATCTTTGGTTCGAATTCGAATTCAACTTTTTTCTGCTTTTCAAGTTCTTCTTTTGTTGCATCTGTAAGCAAACTATAATATCTTGAAATCATGTTGTCAGGAATACTCATTAATTTTCCAAACATATCGTTTTCACTATCGGTAAGTGAGATACAGTGTTCAGGATATGTTTTTGACATTTTGACAACGCCGTCTGTTCCTTCAAGTAATGGTAAAAGCATTACCAATTGAGGGTATTTTTTACCGTAAGCGGCTTGAATATCTCTGCCTAGAAGAGTGTTAAATCTTTGATCTGTTCCACCTAATTCAATGTCAGAATCAATTGCTACAGAGTCATAAGCCTGCATAAGCGGGTAGAAAAATTCGTGAATAGCAATTGGTCTGCCATCTGCGTAACGTT
>ERZ773229.2338-NODE-2338-length-11413-cov-8.184892_pt1 | contig 11413 bp, 9 predicted proteins | sample MGYA00580992_ERZ773229 | MGnify/ENA primary metagenome ERZ773229 (study PRJEB29015, sample SAMEA2737795) | human gut metagenome | biome: human gut; feature: human-associated habitat; material: faeces | place: China | collected 2012 ... | reverse complement strand
CTACAGGTTCAGCAGAATATGCATCGAATACAAATTCCTTACTGCTGGAAATGAAGATAACGGGAATTTGGTTTTCAGTGTCACGGAGACATTCTGCAAAGCTGATCCCATTGTTTTCACCCAGCATAATATCAAGAATCAGAATGTCACAGTTTTTGGGAGTATTCTGCAATGTATTTTTTAATTCTGCAATAGAAGTATATTTTCGAATCTCGCAGGATTCTCCCATGGATGCTAAAATATCGCTGATCATTTCTGATATCTGTGTTAAAAAAATCGGTTCATCATCACAGATGACAATATGGTACATAGTGAAAGCCTCCTATTATTCGTTATTTTCGTCAAGACAAAGCGTTGTTGTTACAGCAAAAAAGCCATCATGTACCCGTACGCTCAGTATACCATTGTATTTTTCGGCGATTCCATTGATGATCTTAAGGCCGTAACCGTGTCTGTCACTGTTCTTTTTACTGGATTTATAGTTTCCATTCGTGATTCTCAAGTTATCCTCATTGCAGGAGTTTTCACATTTAATAAACAGAAAATTTCCCTTTGAATGGAGATTCAGCCGGATGATCCGCTGTCCTTCAGAAACATTCTGACACCCTTCTACTGCATTTTCCAATATATTTGTCAACATCCGGCACAAATCAATGTCTTCCATGTTGAGTCTTCTACCAATGATAATACTGTACTCCACGATGGCTTTATAACGGCTGGCACGTTCTGCAAATTCCGAAAGGATGGAATTGACCAGAGCATTGGCTGTGTAGGTGACAAAAGGAAGCTGTTCGGCTTCTTCAGTAAATTTCTGTGTATACTGTCTGGCACCTGCATAGTCCTCCTGTTTAAGATAGGAGGACAGGGCATTCATATGATGTCGGATCTCATGGTGTATTTCCAGAATATGTTCGTTGTTTTCTGCCTGATTCCGGTAGTTTTCCAGTATGCGCTCAGAAATCCGCTGTTCTTCCTGTTTACTGCGGATGTATCCCATGACACTGAAGAATACGGCATACACCATGAAAGCAAATACTGCAAACAGTACAAACATAACATGGACAACTATATTATTGGAAAGATTTATTATGCTTGAGAACTGTGCAATGCTGGCAATCAGAATAAACAAAGCAGGGAGGGAGCAGAGAATCTTCCAGATCCGTGATTCCAGATCTGCATTGATCATAGTACGGATTCGCTCCATCAGCATGAGAAATGGTTTCGCAAGAACCAGATTTATGATAAGTGTGAGAGCCAGTGCAAAGGGCGGATACATAAAATAATCGGATGGGAACCGGAAAGTACGGTGCAAAAAGGTAACAGTGCTTGTAACAAAGAATCCGTAGCTCATTACAACAAAAAATACAAACAGTTTTTCTGCTATTTTTGCCTGGATGGTAAAGCAGTACAACATTCCGAACAGTAACAGGGCAATATAAAAAATAGCATTCGAAATCAGCTCTTTGTAATCACCGCCAATGTTGAACTGTGCGATAAGAGAAAACGGAATGACCATTACAATAAAAATGGACAGTGCCATGAGCATTGTCTTTTTTGTGCTTAGGCGGAAACAATCCCGGAATGGATACAAACAGAAAAATGCATAAGGAAAAATCTGAAGAGAAAATCCGCAGAAATAACGCAATGCTATCATAAAACCCTCCCGTCATAAAGATAGATAATGGCCAGGTTACTTATTAAAAATAAGTATACCATTGGCAGATGGTAAAATCAAACCAGACAGAGGTCTTTTTACGCCATATTTTGACTATTCACGCAAAAACATAGACAAAGGAATTAAATTCAAATAATATAAATAATATAGCCACAGAAACATTCAAAAGAAAGGAGACTAAAAAATGAAGAAAAGAATGATTATTGTGACGGCACTGATTATGGGAACTCTGGGAGCAGGATGTGTGAGTGTTCAGGCATCGGATACGTTACCTGAACTGACAAAAGACAATGCACTGGAACAGATGATGAAAGCAGGAGAAACAGACAGTCTTGTAAGCAATCATAAAAGCTATGAAGCTACCTGTGAATATATACTGCAGAATACAAAGGTATATGACTATGAAGATTCTGAAGTGATGTATGTAGATATGTATGGTACTACCCAGATGCTCTATAAAGATGGCGAATTAAAATACGGAAAAGAAGGAGATGAGTATCTCTCCTGTCTGTATATTGATGAAGCAGATGGAAATGCAGATGATCTTATAAGCTTTTACACAGATGAAACCATAGAGGAAGAAGTGACGGATATGAAGGAAGATGGTGATACGATCATTATACAGACAAAGGTACCTGAAGAACTTACTCAGAGCGCATTGAATTCTCAGGGAGATGGAGAATCCTACACAGAGGGAGACTGGATTTCTATGGAATATGTGGTTGCTTCGGATGATTACAGACCACTGAAACATACTCAGATTCTGAATCATAAGGACGGCACTTCAGAAGAAGCTTCGAAGATGGAATTCTCCTACGGCGTGGACAGACCTGAGGATGTAGCAGATCTCTGTGAAAAGTACGAAGAAGCAGAAAAAGCAGAAGGTGATGTACGTAATGTGACGGTTACTGCAGCTCCTGGTACAGAGCAGGAAAAGGATTATGCAATCACGGTTCCAGCAGATAATTATGTATGGATCATGCTTCATGACGATAATTCTTATTATATTATGTATACAGATAAGGAGTGTAAAGAACTGTACGAGCCAGAGGAAGATGTGAAAGAAGATACACATCTCTATGCAGAGATTGAGTCTTATGAAGAGGCGGAGGATGAAGTATGAGGAATTTGAGTGTATTTATCAGGGATATTATCTGAAAATTTTGACATTTATACATAAAAGAGTTCCTGATCTGTATGAAGCGGAAGAACTGACTGGAGATGTATTTCTGTCTTTTTACAGGAATATGGACAGTTATGATGAAGAAAAAGGTAGTATAGCTACCTGGTTGTATGCAATCACAGCAAACCGCCTGAAAAACTATTATAGGGATAAAAAGACTCATTATTCTCTGGAAATCCTGAAGCAGCAGACAATTCCCCGGGAAAAAATGCCGGAGGAGATTGTGGCAAAGATTATGAGAGAAGAGACATTAAGAAAAAGTCTGGAGCAGCTTTCTGACAGAGAACGGGAAATTCTTCTGGGAAGATTTTATTATCAGAAAAGTTCCACAGAGCTTGGCAGGCAGATGAATTTATCACCGGGAAATGTAAGGATGATACAGAAACGTGCTCTGGAGAAGTTGCGAATGATTATGGAAAAACAGGGGGAATAGGCGTTCAGGCTACAGAGACTCTGCCTGAACTGACTGGGGATAATGCATTGTAATAGATTATGAAAGCCAGATGACATATTTCAGATATGAGATATTTGCATATGGGCAGTTTGATGAGGAGGGAATTGTATATGTGGACAAGGAGAGAATTGAAAGAGTGTGCCAAACAGCTTTTAAAGATAAATTATTGGAAAGCAGTTCTGACAGGAGTTATATTATCCCTGATTGGAGGTTCGGGAGTGGCCTCGGTAGTAGAAAGGTCTTCTTCCGGAAGTTTTGATGAAGTGATAGGCACAGTAGGAACTGATGATTTTGGCCTTGTTTTAGGAATTGCACTTGGAATTGTGGCAGTGGCGTTGCTTGTTAACTTTATTGTGACGATTTTGATTTGGAATCCTCTGGAGGTGGGATGTAAAAAGCTGTTTATTCAATGTGAATACGGAACAGCAGAGACGAGAAGTATCTGGTCGGTGATCAACAGGAGAGATGGAAAGAATGTTGGCTGGATTATGTTTTTACGGACATTGTTTGTAAGCTTATGGAGTCTTTTGTTTATAATTCCGGGAATTATAAAACAGTATGAGTATATGATGATTCCGTTTTTGTTGGCAGAGAATCCACAGATGAATCGAAAAGAAGCTTTTGAAAAGAGTCGTCAGATGATGAAGGGAAATAAGTGGGCTGCATTTGTATTAGATCTGTCTTTTATAGGATGGAGCCTTTTGGGAATTATAACATTCGGGTTGGTTAATATATTCTTTGCCGGACCATATCAGTATTTAACACAGTCACAGCTTTATTTTCGCCTGAAAGAACAGCAGAAAGAGGAAAGCTATGGATATTGAGTATTTATTGTACCTGCAACAATTTCGCGAAACAGTCGGCAGTATCCTGACACCGCTTATGAATGCAGTAACAAAGCTGTCCGCAGGATTTTTACCTATTGCAATGATGTGTATGATTTACTGGGCATTTGATCGGAAGGCGGGACGAAAAATCCTGGCAGGACTTGGGGGTGGTCTGTTTATCAACGGATTTTTAAAGCTTACTTTCTGTGTCTATCGCCCATGGATACGGGATACACGGATTTTACCCTATGGTGATTCTAAAACAGCAGCTACCGGATATTCATTTCCAAGTGGGCATACAACGCGGGCGACGGCTATGTTCGGTGGAAGTGGACTTTGGTTCATGAAAAAAAGGCACACTGTCGTTGCTGGTCTGTTGTTTGTGCTGGTATTCCTGACTATGTTTTCACGAAATTATCTGGGAGTGCATACTCCGCAGGATGTTCTGGTGGGATTTATATCAACAGCAGTTATGATGTATCTGACCGGGTGGTTGGAATTGTGGAGTGAAAAAGACAAAAAAAGAGACCTCATGATTCTTGTGGCAGGGCTTTTGATCTGTATTGCTGCTGTGCTGTACTATGAATACAAACCATATCCACTTGATTATCTGCCGGATGGATCACTTCTGGTTGATCCTGCTAAAATGCGGGGAGATGCATATGAAGGAGTCGGATTTATTGCATCCTTTGTCATCTGCAGGATACTGGAAAAAAGACAATTAGATTTTGACAGAATTTCGCAAAAGCTAAGGTTGTTTATCAGTATTTTTGCATTAATTCCTTTGTACTGGTGGATAAATACAGGGTGCCCATACATAATAGAAGAAATAAGCCGAAGCCTTGGCAAGTTCCTCAGATTTGGGCTTGGAATCATATATATCATGGTGTTGGTGCCAGGAGCGGTGGTACTGGCAGGAACTCTGACTAATCGTGGAAGTGATAAGGTGACCAGAGAAAAACAGGGGCAGCCCTAAGGCTGCCCGGAAGGATTGATATAGTTATTTACGAAACAATATACTAGAACTTCAACGTTTTTGAATTTCATCCATTTTCATGCCTCGTTTTAACATATTGTTTATCCTCATCTGCTCCCTATATCTGGGATCATCCATAGTAGGACGGCCAAAACCACCGGCAACATTTTCTAATTCTTCTTCAGATAATTCGTTTGTAATGTTCTGTTTGATTTCGCTCATAATAGTTCTCCTTTCCTGTAAGAATTCGAATGCTTCCTATCTGTTTATAAACATCAGAAGAGAATTTGTCACATTATATGAAGAAAAAATTATTTTTATCTGGAGATCTTTGATGCAAAGCGTCAGAGACCAGATACAATAAACAAATGATAAAAATACAGCATCAGTCAGATGATATGATAAACAAATTGCATACTGGAGGATGGAAAAGTGGATAAACAGAGTATATTTAGAAGGGAAAGTCTTGATCGTGTTGAATCTCCGGAACAATTAGATGCATATATTAAGGTGTCTCATCCGAAGGTTTGGTTAATTATGGCGGCACTTCTGGTGGCAGTAATATCTGTGATTGTATGGAGCGTTGTAGGAAGTCTTCCACAGACGATGACAGTGAAAGGAGTTACTGTTGGAGGTAATGTGATTAACTGCTATGAATGTGTAGAAAATGCCAACACAAACCTGATAGGATGTAAGGCAAATATTACACTGCCTGATGGAAGAAGCATCAGTGGCAAAGTGGAAGCAGTGAGTCAGAATCCTTATTCACAGGAAGAAATTCGTGCTGAAATATCAGAAGACTGGCTTGCGGATAATGTGCTTGATGGAAACTATTCTTATGAAGTTCGGGTTATAGCTGAAGAAGACATTACCCCAAATATGCTGGCAACAGTTATCATTACAACAGCCGAAATGAAACCAATTCAATTTATTTTGAATTAGGAGAGTGCTATGAAAAAGAGAAAAAAAAGAATCACAGTTCCGGTTATTATGCAGATGGAAGCCCTGGAATGTGGTGCAGCAAGCCTTGCCATGATTCTTGCGTATCATGGCAAGTGGTTACCGCTTGAACAAGTTCGTAATGATTGTGGAGTATCAAGAGATGGAAGCAAAGCTTCCAATATTGCAAAAGCTGGAAGAAGTTATGGGCTGGAGGTAAAAGCGCATCGATATGGGGTAGACGAAGTAAAAGAGAATGTTACTTATCCTGCAATTATCCATTGGAACTTTAATCATTTTGTTGTGTTATGCGGTTTTACCAAAAATGCAGCTGTAATTAATGACCCTGCACGTGGAACGGTCAAGGCAACAATGGAAGAATTTGATCATTCTTTTACAGGAGTATGTATTGAGTTCACACCAGGAGAAAACTTTGAGAAGGGTGGAAAGCCGGAAAGTGTATTTAAGTTTTTGAAGGATAGACTGGCCAATACAACGGATTCTGTGGTTTTTGTAATGATTACGGCAGCCCTTGTTGCTTTTGTAGGCTTGGTTACTCCTGTGTTTGCCAGAATATTTACGGATCAGATTTTGCCCGGACATAATATGCATTGGCTTGAAATGCTTCTGGTGGCAATGCTTTTCACTGCTATATTCCGAATGATTGTTGGTTTTCTTAATGAGATATATCTTTACAGAATTAAAGGAAAGCTTGCTATTGTATCAAATGCCTCATTTATGTGGCATATGCTTCATCTGCCCATGGATTTTTATGCACAACGAATGGTGGGAGACCTTGCTGGCAGACAAAAACTGAATGATCAGATTGCAGAGACTTTGATCGCAAAAATAGCTCCGGTATTTATCCAGATTATACTGTTGTTTTTCTATTTTATAATCATGATACGTTACAGTGTGGTTTTGACTTTTGCAGGTTGTATTGCGATTGTGTTAAATCTGCTTGCGTCTCAGATCGCATCACATATGCGGGTGGAAACTACCAGAGTTCGTATGAGGGATGAAAGTAAAGTGGATTCTGCAACTATGTCAGGAATTGATATGATAGAGAGCATTAAAAGCTCAGGTGCAGAAAATGGGTTCTTTGAAAGATGGGCTGGATTTCAGGCTTCAGCAAATATCCAGACAGTAAAGCAGTTAAGAAATGATAGCTTCTTTCTGAGCATTCCGGTTTTGCTTCAGGAATTGTCGAATGCGGTAATTCTTACCATTGGTGTGTGGCTGATCATGAAAGGAAAATTCAGTGTTGGTATGCTTGTGGCATTTCAGAGTTTGCTTCAGCAATTCATGATGCCTGTGGAAAGCCTGCTTGATATTGGACAAAGTATTCAGGAAACACGTACTTCTATGGAACGTGTACAGGATGTTATGAAATATGCTTCTGACAACAGTTATGTAAAGACGTTTTCAGAGGATGATATTACTGAATTTGAGAAGCTGAAAGGAACAATAGAACTTCGGCATGTGACTTTTGGATACTCGAAATTGGAGGAGCCGCTTCTGAAAGACTTTAATCTGATCATTCATCCCGGAGATAAAGTTGCTTTTGTAGGACCATCTGGATGCGGAAAGTCTACGATTGCAAAGCTGATTTCGGGGCTCTATGAACCGTGGGAGGGAGAAATCCTTTACGATGGAAAAAAGATAACTGAGATACCAAGAGAGTCGTTTTCAGGTTCGCTATCTGTTGTTGATCAGGAGATCACATTATTTGAGGATAGTATTTCGGAAAATATCAAAATGTGGGATAAGAGCATTACGGATTACGAAGTGATCCTTGCGTCTCGGGATGCCCAGATCTATCAGGATATTATGGCGCGTCCGGGAGGGTATGAACACAAGATTGATGCAGGAGGCCGCAATTTTAGTGGTGGCCAGCGCCAGCGTTTTGAGATTGCAAGAGTTTTGGCAGGAGACCCTACAATCGTGATCTTGGATGAGGCAACGTCAGCCCTGGATGCTAAAACAGAATATGAAGTCACCAAGGCGATCAAAAACCGTGGAATTACTACGATAGTAGTTGCACATCGTCTTTCTACGATCAGGGACTGTAATGAAATTATTGTGTTAGAGCATGGTCAGATAAAAGAGAGAGGCACTCACGAGGAATTATATAAGCTGGGCGGAATGTATTCCCAATTGGTTACAATAGAATAAGAGGTTTAATATGGGGTGGTTTGACAGTCAAATTAGAGAAAGAATTTCAAATAATAAACAACAGCTTCAAAAGGCATACTGGAATCTGGCATCAGTTGTTATGAAGGAGACCAATGAGACCTTTGCAGACACCCGGGGCACTGGAAATCAGAATGCATTGACGCAGATTTGTCGTTATTTTCATCTTGAAGTTAATACTGTGCCGGACAATATTGTGGATTTGGAAGAACAGATGGAATATCTGTTTCGTCCAAGCGGGATCATGAGAAGACGTATTAAATTGGCAGGCGAATGGTGGAAAGATTGTTATGGACCAATCCTGGCAGAAAGAAAAGATGGACAGATGATAGCCCTCCTTCAGGAAAAAGGAGATCATTATTATTATCAGGATATAAAAGGAAAATCAAAGAATCGTGTTGATTCGCAGACAGCAAAAGAGCTCTGCGAAGAAGCGGTTTGTTTTTACCGTCCGCTTCCGCAAAGGGAATTGACACAAAAAGACCTGTTTAAATTTATACTGAAATCGTTCACAAGTCAGGATAAAGTTTATATGATAGTTACGGGATTAGCAATTATGCTGTTAGGTCTGATCGTTCCAATGGCGACTACTTTTCTGCTGGAGAATATACTGCCATCAGGTCAGGCGATTATGGTTGGTTCTATTGCCGTCCTTTTAGCGGGAACTGCTGTTTCAAAATTTCTTTTTTCTGTTGTAAAAGAGATGATGAGGGGACGTGTAGAGCAGAAAATGAAAGTTGAGCTCCAAAGTGCTGTGTTTGCAAGAATCCTGAATTTACCAGTTCAGTTTTTTAAAGAGTATTCAGCAGGTGAATTGTCTGAGAGGGTGATGGCTCTCACAGAATTGTGTACCATTTTTGGCGAAATATTATTGGGATTTGGTATGACGGCATTGTTTTCCTCGGTATATCTTATACAGATTTTAAGTATTGCTCCTGTTATGTTTTTGCCGGCTCTGGCAGTTCTTTTCGTTCAGCTTCTTATTGCGGGAGTCAGTGTTTATGGGCGGCTGACTGTAATGACAATGGAACTTGAAGCATCCACAAAAGTACAGGGTATTGTATATGAGATCTTTTCGGGAATTCAGAAAATCAAACTTGCAGGATGTGAGGAGCGTGCATTTGCAAAATGGGCAGAAAAATATCAGATGGAGGCTAAGGCCAGGTATAATCCGCCGTTTGCGTTCAAAGTTCAAAATGCATTGTCACCGGTTGTCACGATATTAGGAAGCATGTTGTTATTCGCTGTTGCGGCGAACAAATCATTAAGTGTTCCTCAGTACGCGGCATTTAATACATCTTTTGGAATGGTGAGCGGAGCAATTTTGGAATTGACTTCAGTAGCAGCTATGATATCAGCTCTTCGTCCGATCATGGATCTTGCAGAACCGATACTGAAAGCAAAGCCGGAAGTATGTGAAGAGCGTCAAATTGTAAAAAAGGTTAAAGGAAGCATTGAGTTAAATAATATATCTTTCCGCTATACTGATGATGGACCGTGGATCATTGACCATTTGAATCTTAAAATTCCCAGAGGTCAGTATCTTGCGATAGTCGGGACAACCGGCTGTGGAAAAACAACGTTAATGCGATTAATGATGGGATTTGAAACACCGAAATCCGGGGCTGTATATTATGATGGGAAGGATATTCAGAAGTTAGATCAAAAATCTTTGCGTCAACAGATCGGTGTTGTGATGCAAAACGGAAAACTCTTTAGTGGTGATATTTTTTCTAATATTACGATTTCAGCACCGCAGCTTGGATTAAAGGAGGCCTGGGAGGCAGCGGAGATGGCTGGTGTAGCAGATGATATACGCAATATGCCGATGGGGATGCATACGATATTAAGTGAAGGTTCCGGTGGAATATCGGGAGGGCAGAAACAACGTTTGATGATTGCGCGTGCAATTGTTACAAAACCGAAAGTGCTTTTGTTTGACGAGGCAACCTCTGCACTTGATAACATTACACAGAAACATGTTTCTGATTCTTTGAAAAACTTAAAAAGTACAAGAATTGTGATTGCACATCGATTGTCCACAATCAAAGAATGTGATCGGATTATCGTTTTGGATAAAGGGCACATTATTGAAGATGGTACCTACCAGTCTTTGAGTAAAGCAGGAGGTTTCTTTTCTGAATTGGTTGAAAGGCAAAAAAACTAAGGTTTCTATACCTGTATAATCGTGCAGAAAAAACAGTATTGTAAGGAGATATTAATCATGCGGCCTAAGGGGGGATTTTCTCCCCTACTCAGTTACATATATCAGTTCATTATAAAAAGCTTAGATTTTTGTCTTGACAACTGAACCACTATACACTCCGTACCCCAATGGTATTTAGATAAACAATGTATATAAAACAAGTTTCTTAATTTCAAGGAACCAGCTTAAAAAAAGTATTTTACAATTATTTTTTACACGACAAATAAGCAGATTCCCATCTGCCGAAAAAAGTGGTATATTAAGACTTGATGATGCTGTTTAGGAGACGCGGTATATTAAGTATTTTGGTTTTCTGAAATGCGCCGTTTTGAGTCTTAGGAATTGTCGGTCATTACGGACAGGGAGCAATTCCTTTTGCAACAGTGCCATCACATCCATAGAATCTGTCTCCGTGTGGAGACGGAGATAGATTCTGCATATATGTGTAGCAAGTGTAAAGTTTACTTTATAGGAATATTTACGTTTCCCATGAGTGACTACAGTATGAGCAACAAGAAGTTCGGTGGCATTATAAGCGATAAATTTCGCCCATATTTCCTGTTTTATAAAATCAGGCTTATAGCTATGGTAATAACTTACCCCGATTGTGTATTTAAGTTTTCGGAAAGAAGATTCTATCGACCATATGCCGATATTTAAGAAATGCCGATTTTTGACTTTCTGAAATATTGGATTTATAAGACTTTGTAAATATATCGGCATTTCTTACTATAGAGACGTAATCAGTCATTATTATAGTATTTCTTTTGATGAGTATGAGACAATCTATGAGATAAGCGATGTTGATGATAAAAACACGGTATAAACTTAGCGATAGTGACAGTTCCATCTTTAAGGATGATGTGATGTTCAAGTATGCCAATGACGAAGATACTATCAAGCGGCTTTGTGGATTGAAATAAATGCCGATAGTTCATTACTCGTGCCTGACATTGGGTC
>ERZ773229.2336-NODE-2336-length-11419-cov-3.017335_pt1 | contig 11419 bp, 10 predicted proteins | sample MGYA00580992_ERZ773229 | MGnify/ENA primary metagenome ERZ773229 (study PRJEB29015, sample SAMEA2737795) | human gut metagenome | biome: human gut; feature: human-associated habitat; material: faeces | place: China | collected 2012 ... | reverse complement strand
AGCGCAGCGGCAACCGGGGCGCCTGCGCCCAGCCCTGCCGCCTGCCCTACGGCGTCAACGGCCCCTGTAAAAACCAGTTCCCCCTGAGCCTGAAGGACGCCAATCTGTCGGCGTATCTGCAAGAGCTGGGCGACATGGGGGTGGCCTGCCTGAAGCTGGAGGGCCGCATGAAGCGGCCGGAGTACGTGGCGGTCATTACGTCCATCTACCGGCGGCTTATCGACGAAAAGCGCGGCCCCACGGCGGCAGAATCCCAGGCGCTGGAGCAGGCCTTTTCCCGCAGCGGCTTCACCGACGGCTACTATCGCCATCGAAAAGGCCCCGCCATGTTCGGCACCCGTCCGGAGAACGCACCGGAGCCGAAGGAGCTGTTCAACGAGACCCGGAAGCTATACGAAAACGGGGAGCACAAGCGGATCCCCATCACCATGCAGGCCGCCATTTTCCCGGACAAGCCCGCCGCGCTGACGGTCAGCGATGGCGCTCATGCCGTCACTGTCACCGGCCCTGTGCCGGAAGTTGCCCGCAACCGGGCACTGACGGCGGAGGACACGGCGGAGCGGCTGCAAAAAACCGGCGGCACCGTGTTCCGCTGCGAGACGGCGGAGGGGTCCATCGGCGACGGCCTGATGCTGAGCGCGTCGGCCATCAACGGCCTGCGGCGCGACGCTTTGGACGCGCTGGCGGCGGCACGGACGGCCGTTCCGGAACGGCGAAGCCTGCCCACCCCGGCGCTTCCGGAACGGGAGACCTTCTCCCCCGCCGCGCCCAAGCTGACCTGCTCCATCGCCCGGCTGGATCAATTGACGGACGCCGTGGCCGAGACTGTGGAGCTGGTCTACGTGCCCATTGAATTGCTGCCCCGCCTGACGGACTATCGCGGCAGGGCGAAGCTCTGCGCAGTGCTGCCCCGTGTGTGGCGGGACGGCGACGAGGCAGTTTTTAGGAAAATTCTGGAAACCACCCCCGCTCTGTCGGCGGTAAGCATCGGCAACGCGGGACATATGGCCACCGTGGAGGGGTTGCCCCTTGAAAAGCGGGGCGACTTCGGATTGAACGTGTTCAACTCCCGCGCCGTGGACTTCTGGCGGCAGCAGGGACTGGACAGCGTGACCGTTTCCTTCGAGCTGCGGCACCAGCAGGTGCGGGAGCTGCGGAAGTATCTGCCCTGCGAGGGCATCGTGTATGGCCGGCTGCCGCTGATGATCACCGAGAACTGCATGACCGGCAACGCCGGAAACTGCCGCGGCGACAAGCGGCTGTGCGACGGGGAGAATTATCTCACCGACCGCACGGGAGCCCGGTTCCCTTTGCTGGGGCAGTATGGCTGCCGCTGCGAGATTGAAAACAGCCGCACGCTGTTTCTGGCGGACAAGCTGGAGTGGCGCAATTGCGGCCTGACCTACGCCCGGCTGCGGTTCACCACCGAAAGCCCCGCACAGTGCGACGCCGCCCTGCGGCGGTATCTGGGCGAAGGCGAGTGGATGCCGGAGGAGTTTACGCGGGGATTGTTCTACCGCGGGGTGGAGTGAGGGGTGTTTCGTGGCTGCGGCCACGAGGTACTTTTGGCCGTTGTCCCAAAAGTACCCAAAAGGACAACTTAAACCTGCGGTTTAAGAATCCGCCCGCGCTATACCCCATTTAACTCTTATACCTTTTACCGCACGTTCACAGGACTCTGTTGCTTTCGTTTCATGTGACGCATCGACTTTCTTCTTGCGCCGCTGCCGCTCATGCGTTGCAACGGCAAAAGATGAATCGCTGTACGGCGGGGCAATGTGGGCATCGCGCCGCACGGAACGCATTCAAAGCCTCCCCTGTGTAAGGGGAGGTGTCAACGCAAAGCGTTGACGGAGGGGGTGTCCCCTTTCGTTGACAATCCCCCAGTCACCTTCGGTGACAGCCCCCTTTACACAAGGGGGCCTTGGTCTTGTGGCTTTTAAAATCCTCTCCCCTCTGTAATATCCAATACATCTTCTACATCTCGTAATCAAACATCAGGAGAAAAACCATGATCTTACAAATAAAAGCCCTGTCGCCCAAGATCGGCGACGCCATCCCCGCGCCCCGTTTCGCCACCCCCGGCAGCGCCGCCATGGATCTGTGCGCCTGCCTTGACGGGGACGTGACCCTGAAGGCCGGGGCACGGCAGGTGCTGCCTACCGGCATCGCCATCGCCCTGCCCAGCGCCGACTACGTGGCGCTGATCTGCGCCCGCAGTGGCCTTGCCTCCAAGCACGGCATCACCATGGCCAACGGCGTGGGCGTCATCGACAGCGACTACCGCGGCGAGCTGCGGGTGGCCCTTTACAACGAGTCCGACACCGACTACGTCATCCACGACGGCGACCGCATCGCCCAGCTGATGGTGCTGCCGGTGGTGCAGCCCACGTTGGAATTTGTGGACGAGCTGGACGAAACGGAGCGGGGCGCCGGCGGCTTCGGCTCCACGGGAAGGTGACGCATATGGCGAACATCGTATTGGCCTCCGGCTCTCCCCGGCGGCAGGAATTACTGGGCCGGATGGGCATTCATGACTTCGTGGTGTCCGTGCCCCAGGTGGACGAGGTGTGCCCGGAGGGCCTGACCCCGGAGGAGACGGTCTGCCATATTTCCCGGCAGAAGTCCGGCGCGGTACAGGCCGGGGCGGAGGATATCGTCATCACCGCCGACACCATGGTGTTTCTGGACGGCAAGCGGCTGGGCAAGCCCCGCGACGAGGCGGACGCCCTGCGGATGCTGTCGGCGCTGCAGGGGCGGCACCACACGGTATGCACCGGCGTGACGGTGCGGCAAGGCGAACGGCTGCTGACCCGCGCCCAGTCCACGCAGGTGTGGTTCCGGGAAGCCGCCACGGAGGAGCTGAAGCACTACATCCGCAGCGGCGAGCCCATGGACAAGGCAGGCGCTTACGGCGTGCAGGGTCTCGGGGCGCTGCTGGTGGAGCGCATCGACGGCGATTTCTTCAACGTAATGGGTCTGCCGGTGCTGCTGCTGAGCCGCATGCTGGCGGAGTTCGGCGTGACGCTGCTGTAACACTTCTGTCCTTGGCCCCCTCTGAGAGGGGGCTGTCACCGAAGGTGACTGAGGGAGAGAATAAAAGATGTGCGATGCAAATCCAGATGGATGCTACGGCGGCATAGCCGCCGAGATCGGATGCTAAAAATATGTCACTGGCATATTTTCTTAACGCACCGACTCCCTCTGTCATGACCTGCGGTCATGACACCTCCCTCACAGAGAGAGGCAGTAAAAGGAGGATCGCTGCGACCAGTCTTTGGGCTGATCCCGCAATGACACTTCCTATTTAATATAAGGAACTGCTTTTATGAAACGATTTCTTTCCAAAAACGGAATATGGCTGCTGGCCGGTGTGGCGGTGGTGGTGGTCGTGCTGTGCATCATCTCCGCCGTCAGCTCCGGCACGCCCTTTTTGCGCAACGCCGCCGGCGTGATCGCCTCGCCCTTCCGGGCGGCAGGCTCCGCCGTGGCGGGCTGGTTCGGCGGCATCGGCGACCACTTTGACAAGGTGGCCGACCTGCAGCAGGAGAACGACGATCTCCGGGCGCAGGTGTCCGATCTGGAGCGGCAGCTGCGTCAGGCCCAGAAGGACAGCGAGGAAAACCAGCGCCTTCGTGACCTGCTGGAGCTGCAAAGCCAGCGGCACGACCTGAAAACCGTGTCCGCCCGCATCACGGAGCGCTCCGTCAGCAACTGGGCCAGCACCCTGACCCTGACGCGGGGCACCTCCGCTGGAGTGGCTATTGGCGACTGCGCCATTGACGAATACGGCAATCTGGTGGGCGTGGTGACGGACGCCGGGCTGAACTGGTGCGCCGTGACCACCATTCTGGACACCACCAGCTCCATCGGCGCCACCGTGTTCCGCACGGAACAGGTGGCGGTGGCCCAGGGACAGCTGGGCCTGATGAGCGAGGGACAGCTGGCGCTGACCTATGTGGACGAGCCGGACAAGCTGATCGCCGGTGATCTGGTGGTCACGTCCGGTCTGGGCGGCTACTATCCCTCCGGTCTGCCCATCGGCACGGTGACAGAGCTGCGCACCGACACCGGCGGTCTGACCCAGTACGCGGTGCTGTCCCCCAAGGCGGACATCGGCGCGCTGACTCAGGTGTTCCTCATCACCGAATTCGACGTGGTGGAGTAAGGGCTATGACGCGACGAATGACGACCCTGAAATGGGTCTTTTACGCCCTGTGGACGCTGGTGTTCCTGCTGGTGCAGCAGCTGGTGTTCCCCTATCTCCGCATCGCCGGTGTACACCCCTTTATCCTGCCCTCGCTGGCAGCTATCGCCGCCTCCTTCGAGGGCAAGCGGGAGGGGCCGGTGTACGCGCTGGTGCTGGGACTGGTCTGCGACACGCTGTTTACCGGCGCGTTCCCCTGCTTCTACGCCGTGGTGCTGACGCTTTCGGCGTTGCTGGCGGGACAGGCCGCCCGGCGGCTCATTATGCCGGGCGCGGTATGCTCGCTGGCGGTATCCGCCGGAGCGCTGCTGCTGACCGACCTGTTCAACGCCGTGGCCTTTACCTACTCCCACGGCACGCCGCCGGGCGAGGCAATGTGGCTGACGGCCCGGGAGATCCTGCTGTCGCTGCCCTTTGCCATGCTGGTGCATCTGGTGTTTTCACGTGTTCACCGCCGGTTCGACCGCCGGTGATCCCCCCTATTCCCTGAAAGGAGTCCCCTTTCCATGATGAAGAATCCCCATCCCGCCCACAACCGCATGACGGCGCTGTCCGTGGCGCTAGGCCTTATCATGCTGCTGTTTATCGCCGCGTTGTACAGCGCCCAGATCCTCAACGGCAGCGAAAACCGCGCCCGCTCCATTGCCTCCAACGCCACGTGGCAGTCGGTGGAGGCCAGCCGCGGCATTCTCACCGACCGCAACGGCAAGGTACTGGTGTCCAACCGTCTGGCCTATACGCTGACCTTCAGCAAGAAGTCCTTCTCCGACGAGCAGGAGCTGAACGCCGCCATCTGGCGGCTGGTGGAGTTGTGCCGCCAGACGGAGACCGCGTGGGTGGACACGCTGCCCCTGTCCCAGAACGCACCGTATCTGTATCTGGCGTCCCGCAAGGATGACACCTTCCAGAGCTTTCTAAAAAACAACAAGATCGAAGCCACCATTACCTCCACCGCGCTGATGGACACGCTGCGGGAGATGTACCACATCGACAGCAGCTATTCCGCCGTGCAGGCCCGGCTGATTGCAGGCGTCCGCTATGAGCTGACGGGCCGGGACAGCTACGTCTTTGCCGAGGATGTGTCCACGGAGCTGATCTCCCAAATCACCGACGGCAATTTTGCCGGCGTCACCACGGGACAGTCCTCCATCCGGCAGTACAACACCACCTACGCCGCCCACATTCTGGGCCGCATCACCCGCATTTACGCGGAGGATTGGCCGGAATATCAGGCAAAGGGCTACTCTATGGACGCTTTGGTGGGTGAAAGCGGCGTGGAGCGTGCCTTTGAGGACTGGCTCCACGGCAACAACGGCACCCGACTGGTGACTACCGACGAAAAGGGCAAGATCACCGGCGAGTTCTATGTAAAGGAGCCGAAGCCCGGCGGTACCGTGGCGCTGACGCTGGATCTTGACCTGCAAACCGCCACCGAGGACGCGCTGGCCAACACCATCGAGGGCATGATCGACAAGGACAGCGATCAGCGGGGCGGCGCTGCCGCTGTGGTGAAGGTGGGCTCCGGCGAGGTGCTGGCGCTGGCCTCCTACCCCTCCTTCGACCTGTCCACCTTTGCCCAGAGCTACAACGAGCTGCTGGAGGACGAGCGGCTGCCCATGTTCAACCGCGCCGTCAACGGCACCTACGCGCCCGGCTCCACCTTCAAGATGAACACCGCCGTGGCGGCGCTGGAGTCCGGCGTCATCACCCCCTCCTCCATCATTCAGGACAAGGGCGTGTACACCTTCTACGAGTATCCCCAGCCCTGGTGCTGGGTGTGGCCGCTGGGCTATACCCATGGCCGCGTCAATGTCAGTGACGCCATTGCCGTGTCCTGCAACTATTTCTTCTACGAGGTGGGCCGCCTGACCGGCATCCAGACCATTGACGATTACGCCACGCAGTTCGGTCTGGGCCGCTCCACCGGCATCGAGATCGGCGACAGCAAGGGTGCGCTGGCCTCGCCGGAGTACGCCGAGGCCCACGATCTGGAGTGGACGGACGGCCAGACCCTGACCGCCGCCATCGGCCAGTCCTATAACCTGTTCACCCCCTTGCAGCTGGCCAACTACATCGCCACGCTGGTGGGCGGCGGCGAGCATTATCAGGCCCACCTGCTGAAAAGCGTGAAGAAGTACGACAACAGCCAGCTGCTGTACGTCTACGACGAGCCGCCGCAGAATACGGTGGAAATGTCGGAGAGCACCGTGGCCGCCGTCACCAAGGGCATGCACGAGCTGACCACCACCTCGCTGGCGGGCGCTTTCGCCAACTGCGTGGTGTCCGCGGGCGCCAAGACCGGCTCGGCCCAGGTGGGCACCGAGATCGCCAACGGCGTGTTCGTGGCCTACGCACCCTACGAGGATCCGGAGATCGCCGTGGCCATCGTCATCGAAAAGGGCGGTGCCGGTGCGGCGCTGGCTTCCACCGCCGTGGAGATCATCAACGCCTATTTCGCCGACCGCGTCAACGGCGGCGACGTGGTGGGGGAAAATACGATGCTGAAGTGAGGGCATTTTTCGCTTGCTCTGCGCACGGCTGCCGTATCCCACTGTAGGGGCGGACGACCCTGTCCGCCCTTAACGATGACCGCACCATTTCCGACAGGGCCGACAGAGTCGTCGGCCCCCACGAATGTTTACCGATGGCTCTGTGCACGATCGTGCGAATGGCCGCAAGAGTTGCCTCTATATGTCATTGCGAGGAGGGCGCAAGCCCGACGCGGCAATCCGTCTCTTTCTCTATATGAGAGGTACGGATTCCCACGCCAGTGACGTCGGTCACTGGCTCGGAATGACACACGGTAATCGCATCTTACAAACCGGGAGATTTTCTATGACCATCTTCAATTCCCGTGACGAAAACTACAAATCCCCCTTTGGGGCGGTGTGCTGCGGCGCGACGGTGAGCTTCACCGTTACGCCGGGGCCGGAGTTCTGCGCCTGCGCGCTGCTGACCTTCGGCGAATTCGCCGACGCACACGGCGAAACAGCTCTTCTCCCCTGTCCGGGCGGCTTTTCCGGTGTGTTCACCGCGCCGGAAAAGCCGGAGCTGGTGTGGTACAGCTTCCGCTTCACCCGGCCTGACGGCAGCTGCGTCTATCTGGGCCGCAACGGTCTGGGAGCAGACCTCCCGCCAGCCCTGGCAGCTGACGGTATACGAAAGCCGCCCCACGCCGGAGTGGTTCGGCCGGGGCGTTACATACCAGATTTTTCCAGACCGCTTCTGCCGTGACGCCATCCCCGACCCCAAGGGACTGCTGGGCCAGCGGACGGTACACGACAACTGGGACGACCCGCCCCGATTGGGGCCCGATCCCCTGACGGGTCGCTGGAACAGCGATTTCTTCGGCGGCAGCCTGCGGGGCATCTGCCGGAAGCTGGACTACCTGCAAAGCCTGTCCGTCACCACCCTGTACCTGAACCCCATTTTCTACGCCGCCAGCAGCCACCGGTACGACACGGCGGACTACCGCATGATCGACCCCATGCTGGGCACGGAGGGCGACCTGCGGATGCTGTGCGCCGAGGCGAAAAAGCGTGGCATCCACGTGATGCTGGACGGCGTGTTCAACCACACCGGCGACGACAGCCGGTACTTCAACCGGGGCGGCTTTTTCGACACCCCCGGCGCGTACCAGAGCAAGGAATCCCCGTGGTACGACTGGTTCTGTTTCCAGCACTGGCCGGACAAGTACGACGCCTGGTGGGGCATCGACACGCTGCCCGCCGTCAACGAGAACGCCCCGGCCTATCGGGACTTCATCATCCGGGCTCAGGACAGCGTGATCCGCCGCTGGCTGCGGTGCGGCGCGGACGGCTGGCGGCTGGACGTGGCCGACGAGCTGCCGGACAACTTTATTGAGGAAATTCGCGCCGCCATGGAGCAGGAAAAGCCCGACAGCTTTCTGCTGGGCGAGGTGTGGGAGGACGGCAGCAACAAGATCGCCTACTCCCGCCGCCGCAAGTACCTGCTGGGTCGGGAGACTCACGGCCTGATGAACTATCCCCTACGGACGGCGGCGCTGGACTATCTCCGGGGCGGCGACGCGGCGGACTTCCGGGACGCCATGGAGGAGCAGCGGGAGAACTACCCCCCTGCCGCCTTCTACAGCGGTCTGAACATTCTGGGCACCCACGACACGCCCCGCATCCTGACGCTGCTGGGCGCGGATACGATTCCGGACAGCAAGGAGGCTCGCGCCGCCTATCACCTGTCGCCGGAAGCCCGGCGGCTGGCCGTCCGCCGTCTGACGCTGGCGACCATGCTGCTGTATACCTTCCCCGGCTCCCCCACCCTCTACTACGGGGACGAGGCGGGCATGGAGGGCTTCGAGGATCCCATGAACCGGCAGGGCTTCCCCTGGGGACGGGAGGATCAGCGGCTGCTGACGCTGTACCGGACGCTGGGCAGGCTGCGAAAGGAGCGGGAATCCCTGCAATCCGGCGACCTCACCTATCTGACGGCGGAGGGCGGACTGCTGATCTTCTGCCGTAAGGCTGGTGGCGAACGCACCTATACGGCACTGAATACCGGCGACACGCCGCGGGACGTGACGCTGCCGTGGCCCAACGGCTTCGCTGTGGACGCTGTGACCTTGCAGCGGTTCTGGGTGCGGGACGGCATGCTGCGGCTGACGCTGCCGCCCTGCGACGGCGTGATTTTGGTATAACGACTCTGTATGGGGGATGTTTCACGTGAAACATCCTCCTTTTTCATGTCCTCCCCTGTTTCACGTGAAACATTGGCGTCCCATTTTTGCAAAAATTGTCACGCGCCGTTGAAAAAAGTATTGAAACCTATTACTTTTGTGGTATACTATTTCTATTATAGAGACAGAACTGGCGAAAGTACGAGGAGAACTACCGTGGCAAAAATCGTTGCGATCGTAAATCAGAAGGGCGGCGTGGGCAAGACGACCACCTGTGTGAATTTGGCCGCCGCCGTGGCCCAGACCGGCAAGCGGGTGCTGCTGTGCGACTTTGACCCCCAGGCCAACGCCACCAGCGGTATGGGCGTGGACAAAACCGTTTCCAACGGCGTGTATGACGTGATCATCAACGGCGTGGAGACGGAAAAGGCCATCGTTTCCACCCCCTACGGCGACGTGCTGCCCAGCAGCAAGGCACTGGCCGGCGCCGGCGTGGAGATGATCGCCCTGCCGGAGCGGCAGTTCCTGCTGAAGCAGGCGCTGCGGCAGGTGGCGGAGCGGTATGATTTCATCTTCATCGACTGCCCACCCTCGCTGGAGCTGCTGACGCTGAACGCGCTGTGCGCCGCCAATTCCCTGTTGGTGCCGGTGCAGGGCGAGTATTTCGCGCTGGAGGGACTCAGCGACCTGATGAACACGGTGCGGCTGGTGCGCCGGGGCATGAACCCCGACTTACAGATCGAGGGCGTACTGCTGACCATGTTTGACGGCCGCACCAATCTCAGCATTCAGGTGGCGCAGGAAATCAAGCGCTTCTTCCCCGGCAAGGTCTACGCCACGGTGATTCCCCGGAATGTGCGGCTTTCGGAGGCGCCCAGCCACGGAAAGCCCATCACCTCCTATGACCGCAGCTGCCGTGGGGCTGAGGCCTATGTGCAGCTGGCGCAGGAGTTTTTGAAGAGAAACAACGGATGAAAGGAGCGATCCCATGGCGAATCCATCCAAGGGCTTAGGTCGGGGACTGGCCGCCCTGCTGGGGGACGACGTGATGACCCCCGAAGAGGAGAAAACCAGTCTGTACCTGCCCATTTCCCAAGTAGAGAGCTGCGCTTCCCAGCCACGGAAGCAATTTGACCCGGACGCTCTGGCCGATCTGGCGGACTCCATCCGGGAACATGGCATCATTCAGCCTCTGACGGTGCGAAAGCTGCAGTCAGGGTACTATCAAATCATCGCCGGCGAACGGCGCTGGCGGGCCGCCCGGATGGCGGGTCTGTCGGAGGTGCCGGCTATCGTCATCGAGGCCGACGACCGCAAGGCCATGGAGCTGGCCATGATCGAGAACCTCCAGCGGGAGGATCTGAACCCCATGGAGGAGGCTGAGGGCTACCAGACGCTGATGCAGCAGTACAACATGACCCAGGAGGAGACGGCCCAGCGGGTGGGCAAGTCCCGGTCCGCCGTAGCCAACGCCATGCGCCTGCTGAAGCTGTGTCCCCCCGTGCGGGCCATGGTGGAGGACGGGCGGCTCTCCAGCGGACACGCCAGAGCTATTCTCCCCCTCTCCCCTGCCATGCAGGAGTCGGCGGCCAACGCCATCATCAAGGACGAGCTGTCGGTGCGGCAGACAGAGCAGCTGGTGAAGAAGCTGACGGCTCCCCCCAAGCCGGAGCAGCCGGAACCGGATGGGCTCTCCGTCGATTATGCCAAGGAGGCCGCCAAGGAACTGGGTAGCCGTCTGGGCCGGGGCTGCCGCATTGTCACGGGCCGGAAAAAGGGCCGCATCGAACTGGAATACTACGGGGTGGAGGATCTGAATCAGCTGTTGGACGCCCTCCACGCCCTGAAAACCAAATAAATGTTTCACGTGAAACACAGAAAGAGGTCAGACTATGCTTGATATCAAATTTATCCGGGAGAACCCAGATGCCGTAAAGGAGAACATCCGCAAGAAGTTCCAGAATGCCAAGCTGCCGCTGGTGGACGAGGCCATCGCGCTGGACGCCCAGCGCCGTCAGGCCATCGCCGACGGCGAGGCTCTGAAGGCCGAGCGCAACAAGCTGTCCAAGGCCAACGGCCCGCTGTTCGGCAAGCTGAAAAAGTGCACCGACGAGGCGGAAAAGGCCGCCATTCAGGCCCAGATCGACGCTAACAACGCCGCCGTCAAGGCTGATGCTGACCGCATGGCCACGCTGGAGACCCAGAAGGAGCAGGCCGAGGCCGCCCTCAACAAGATCATGCTGGTGATCCCCCAGATCATCGACGAAAGCGTACCCATCGGCCCCGACGACAGCTGCAACGTGGAGGTGGAGCGCTTCGGCGAGCCAAAAACCCCGGATTTCGAGGTGCCCTACCACACCGACATTATGGAGCGGTTTGACGGCATCGATCTGGACGCGGCAGGCCGTGTGTCCGGCAGCGGCTTCTACTATCTGCTGGGCGATATCGCCCGGCTGCATGAGGCGGTGCTGGCCTACGCCCGTGACTTCATGATCGACAAGGGCTTCACCTACTGTATCCCCCCCTTCATGATCCACGGCAATGTGGTGGAGGGCGTTATG
>ERZ773229.2326-NODE-2326-length-11442-cov-4.553438_pt1 | contig 11442 bp, 10 predicted proteins | sample MGYA00580992_ERZ773229 | MGnify/ENA primary metagenome ERZ773229 (study PRJEB29015, sample SAMEA2737795) | human gut metagenome | biome: human gut; feature: human-associated habitat; material: faeces | place: China | collected 2012 ... | reverse complement strand
GCTTATAAGCTTTCTGGTGAATGCCGGGTCTTTTTTATTTTTCATTTATTTTTGCCCATGCCTCCTCATCAAATTTTCGGTCTTTAAAGTAATATGGCTTGTCCGCATCCGTGATCTCGCGGATCACGCGGCAGGGGTTTCCGGCTGCACATACATTGTCCGGAATGTCCTTTGTCACTACGCTTCCCGCGCCGATCACAACGTTATTTCCAATCTTTACACCCGGAAGAACGCAGCAGCTTCCGCCGATCCACACATTGTCCCCGATGGTGACAGGAATCCCGTACTCAAAAGCGGAATTCCTGCTCTCCGGATGGATCGGATGCCCGGCTGTGTAAATACCTACATTGGGGCCAAACATTACGTTATCCCCGATGGTGATTTTTCCCACATCCAGCATCACGCAGTGGGTGTTGGCATAAAAATTCTCTCCGACTTCGATATGGCTTCCGTACTCACAGTGAAACGGCGGCTCAAAATATACGTTTTTCTTATGTTTCAGTCCTGTGCGTTCCAGATATTCCATACCCTTTTCCGGGTCAAAAGGCATGGCCTCATTGTACTCCCGGACGGCCTTTTTTGTTTCTTTCTGCTGCGCCACTACTGCATCATCGGAGATGTATGCCATTTCGTGATCTCTTCTGTAAATATTGTCCATTGTAAATCCCTCTCTTATAAATACACTTTGTTTTCTTCAAAAAAATGCCCGGTGTCTCCTGACGCACTGTGAGTGATTCCGGAGAGGACGGCGGCATGCTCCACTATATCTGCCTTACAGTTTACGCGGACATTGACCGAAGCATCTTTTCGTTTTATAATTATATTGTATATTTTTAAGTTATTCTATCGGTTTTCTATCTAACTTTATAACAATCCTGCGAGGTATGAATATGATCTATATAGACTTAAAGGATGACCTTTCTGAAAAAATGGTCTACGATTATCCTGACTGTCCGGCCTACACCATCCATGAAATGCTTTCCCACTATCCCAATTATTCCGCTATCAGCCACTGGCATGATGACATTGAATTTCTGATGATCCAGTCCGGCCAGATGCAATATAATGTCAACGGAAAAATCCTCACTCTGGAACAGGGACAGGGGATTTTTGTAAATTCCAGGCAGATGCATTACGGATTTTCTGAAAGTCACAGGGAATGTGAATTTTTTTGCATCCTCATCCACCCCATGCTTCTGTGCACATTACCTGCCTATGAAAAAAACTTCGTCCTTCCTCTGATCCGGAACAACGAAGTTACCTTTTTTATCTTTGATCCCGGGATTTCCTGGCAGGCACAGATTCTGAAACAAATGGCCGACATCTATGTGCACCGTAAGAGTAAAACTGCTCCTTTACGGATCCTGTCCTCTTTTTCCCTGATCTGGGCTCTGCTTCTTGAACATCTGCCCTCTGCCTCCCGGACCATACCAATACAGATCTTACCGCCATCCGGAACATGACCGGTTTTATCCAGCAGAACTACACTTCCAGGATTTCCCTTAAGGAAATTGCGGCTGCCGGTTCCGTAGGTATCAGCAAATGCTGCAAACTCTTTTCCAGATATTTCAGCCAGAGTCCAAATCTCTATCTGAATCAGTACCGCCTGAATAAAAGTGCTCAGCTTCTCCGGGAAACCGATATGACTATAACAGAAATCGCTCTTTCCACCGGCTTTGGCAGTGCCAGTTATTATGCGGAATCTTTTCGAAAATGGGCAGGCATGAGTCCCGGGAAATTTCGCAAAACCTGATAACTGCCCCAGGCAGATCACACTGTCTTCCGGAATTTTGCCGGTGACACCCCGAACTGTTCCCGGAACAGATGATAAAAATGGCTCACATTAGAAAATCCACAACACTCACAGATGTCCAGGATCTCCCTGTCTGTCTGCGCCAGAAGATAGACCGCATATTTCAGACGTTCCTGGTTGATATACTGAGTAGGAGTTTTCCCGCTGATCTGCTTCATCAGCCTGCAGAGATGACTCGGAGAACAGGGTGCCAGCTCACACATTCTTTCATAGCCTTCCTGAAGATTTTCGATCTTGGACATATTTAGGAGAAGTTCTGACAGCCAGGACGGCATCTGATTCCAGGGATCCTTTTCATCGTAAGTAAAAAAATAATCCTCCAGAAGAAGCGCAATGATACACTGTGCATGATATCTTGCATGCCTGGGATGGCTTTCGTTTACCAGATTTCCGGCAGTATCCATGGCATCCAGGACTTTGCGGAAATTTTCCCCTTCCAGATGAACATAGGCCGGCATCTCGCTGTTTATCAGTTTATCCATCTTTTCTTCCTGTTCCAGAAACAGAGAAACATTTCGAAGCACCTGGGTGGAAAAGCCCAGATTCCGGACACAGAAATTCTCTGAATGAAAAAAGCTGTAACTGTGCATATCATTGGGGCGTATAAAAAACAGGTCTCCTTTTTTCACCGTCTGCACGGAATCATTGATCAAATGATAGGCCGTACCCTCTGAAATAATAAAAAGTTCATAATGATTATGGGTATGTAGCGGCACATGCTTGTAAATATCCGAGATCGTATAGGAAAGTCCGGACTCTTTGCGCAGTGGATATTGTTCTTTTCCAAATACCGGTATTGCCATTTTTTCTACTCCTCCCCGTTTTCTGATATCAATATACTACAAAAATCTGACAGCTGTAAACAAGAAACACGGTGAAAATTATGATATTCTTTTACCGCATTGAAGAAGATTTCTCTGATGCAGAAACTTGATCTTTATTTTTTCAGGGAGGACTTATTATCATGTCATCATCCAAAGCTCGATTTTTTAATCCGGCTGTTGTAGGCCTGATCATGCTCAGCTTTTTTCTGGGTACCAGTGAATATACAGTGATCGGTATCCTGCCGGAAATTGCTGACGGATTCGGGATTTCACTGACACAGGCCGGAAGTATTGTATCTCTGTTTGCTTTCGCCTATGGCCTGGGCACTCCGTTTCTGGCTGCCTATGTGGGAAAATACAACCGTTTCCGTATTACCATGCTTGGAATTTCACTGTTTGCACTCTGCAACCTGATCTGTGCCATTGCTACCAATTACATGGTATTTCTGGTATTCCGTATTCTTACGGCTGTCGTTTCCGGTACTGTGGTTTCCATCTCCATGACTTATGCGGAAGATGTTGCTTCCATCCCGGAGCATATCCCGGGTGTGATCGCAGGTGTTTTTTCGGGCTTCAGTATCGCTTCGGTCATCGGTGTGCCTATCGCTTCCACCATCACTCATGTTTTTGGATGGCGTGCGGCTTTTATCACGATCTTTGTGGCGACTCTGGCTCTGCTGGCGCTTCTGTTTATGAAACTGCCACGTCAGAACCGTCTGAAAGCAGGAAGTATCCTGGAACAGTTTAAGCTTTTTCTGGATAAAAGGATCTCCATCGGCTGTGCCATTGTTTTTCTGGCCGGTGCTTCCACTTACTGTTTTTATACATACCTGACACCGATCTTCCAGCAGGAACTTCACATTCCGGATTCCATGTTAAGCCTTGCACTTCTGATCTTCGGTATTGCAGCTATCACCAGCAACGTAAGTTCCGGTCAGGTGGCAAACAAAACCGGCATCCGCATGCTGCCTCTGATCTATGTGATCCAGACTGTATGTCTGCTGCTTCTTCCCATTGCCACCCACAATCTGGTAAGCGGAGGACTGGTACTTTTTATCCTGGGTGTTGTGATGTATCTTCTGAATTCACCGCTGCAGATGCATTTCCTGAAGATCGCCACCAGGGATCACCCTGCCTGTGTAAACCTGGCTTCTTCTCTGATCTCGGTTTTCTTTAACTTCGGTATTGCAGCCGGTTCTGCCATGGGTGGTGTGATCGTAAAATATGCCGGACTTCGGTTTGTGGGAATCGGCGGTGCCATTCCCGGTATCGGAGCGATCATCTGTGCGGTGATCCTGCTTCAGATCATGAAACCGGGTGCGGATATCCGGTAAATCAAACAATACTGTCCATTTACCGGGACTATGACATTTCCATAAATTACTGCCATACAAAAATACAGTCAGGAATATATCAGAATCTACATCCGATACTCCTGGCTGTATTTTTATCTGCATCTTGCCTTGTATCACTCTTTTTATTTTCCTGTAATTTTCATCATTCGTCGTTTTTACAGTCCAATAAAAAGGACTTTATATCTTTCTTATTTCATCTCGATCATAAACAGTCTGGCTGCTTTTTCCTGCGGCATCTTCACTACAAGATTTCCATTTTCAACTTTATATTCGCACATCTCTTCCTTTGGATAGATCACGGATACTTTGCTGATCTTTTCTGCGTCTTCCAGCGGGATCACCGCTTCTGTTGTTCCCGGTGTCCATACAGAAAGATAGGTATTCTTCTCTGCTTTTACTCCGTAAGCGAGAACTTCCGACTTCAGAGTACCGAAGCCCAGCGGGAAGAACGGCACACCGTCACGGACTTCCTCACGGATTTCCTTATACAGGGCGATTCCCTCTTTCATACGGTTCATGGAATTCTCGCCAAGCTTCCATACCATACCGCTGATATACGGGCGAAGGAGCATACCGTTTACCACATTGTAGATCACATGCTCTTCTTCATCCTCATACGGATATACCCACATGCCACCCTGCTCAGGGGCAACCGCACTTGCCACATTGGCTGCAATATTGGCATTGTAGAGATAATCGGTCTGGTCACTGGTGGACTGCAGGCTTAAGACTTTCAGCATACCATAGTCCATACGCTGTCCGCCGGAACCGCAGTTCTCCACAACAAGATCCGGATAATCACGGAAGATCTCCTCATACCACTGATGGAGGCATTCATAATGCTCACGGATGGCATCTGCACAGCTGTCGCTGTTCAATTCACTTCCGTATCCCATCGTTACGTTATAGTCCACCTTAAAGTACTCTACGCCATAATCACGGATCAGCCTGTCCACTACATCACGGCAGTATTTCCGTACTTCCGGATTGCGGAAATCCAGCATGTAACGTTTGTTGTCAATGTGGCGTTTTCCATGGCGGCAGACAAACCAGTCATCCGGAAGTTTATTTGCAAGCTCACAGGCAACTCCCATAACTTCGATTTCCAGCCAGAGTCCCATTTTCAGGCCTTTGCTGTGTGCGTAATCGCAGACTTCTTTCAGGCCTCCAGGGAATCTTCCGGATGCTTCCTTCCATTCACCGACACGGTCCCACCAGAATCCGTCGTCATACCATCCTGCATCCAGACAGTAATATTCACATCCCAGCTCTGCCGCCTTGTCAATGATGGAAAGCTCCCGCTCTGTTGTGGGATCTCCCATCAGGCAGTTCATGTAATCATTAAATACCACGTTCAGTTTCTCATCTTCCGGATTTGCTCTGCGTACTTTTCTACGATATCTGGTCAGCGCTGCTACTGCCGGATTCAGACCTCCTTTTACAACGGCTGCCCCTGCCGGAACAGTTGTGAAGCATTCTCCCGGTTTCAGATTCTTATACCATCCATGCTCCTGCTCTGTGGCACCGCTTATAGTAAGATACAGATTCCCACCCTGGGCGGAACCATATTCTATCAGCCACTGTCCGGAACTTTCAACCTGGAAAATATAAGTTTCCCCTGTTTCTCTGTCTTCGGCAATTCCCATTGGAAGATACTCGCAGGTAGACCAGGTTCCCTTTCCACTGTAACAATAACGGTTCAGTCCATATCCCTGATGATTAAATCCGTCTACGACCATTCCGTTTAAGTTCAGTGTCTCTGCATCATATTTCTGCCACTGTGCCTCACAGCACCAGCTGTTAAACGGTACATAGATATCTGTTTTTTTGTAATAAGGTTTGTCACCGCCTCTGGAAATTCCCTGATATATAAAAGAAGAAACGTAAGTCAGGCCCTGATCTTCACTTCCCTCGTTGGTGATCTCTGTCCAGGTCTGCACTGCCGGAACTCCGTCAAACAGGCGCATATGATATACGGCTTTCAGCTTTTCCGGAGAAACCATTACGATCTCCAGTTCTTTTCCACCGTCCTGCTCTTTCAGTTCATGTTTCTCATAAACAAAGTCTACAGAGGACTGATTGATGTTGTTTTTGTAAGCATGCATATTCAGGCTTCCGGTGCCGCTTCTGTGGATCTCAACAGCCGGATAATAAATATCTTCCTTCGGCTCCATGGCTGCCTTTTTTACTTCCTGTGAAGAAAGATCTGCCAGCTCTACCACGCCGTTTTCACGGATACGGAACTGGATATCCAGGCCGTTTTCATGTAATTCGATTGTTTTCATGTTCCCGTTTTGGTCGCTCATACAAAATATCCTCCCGTTTTTGTAATCTTGCTTTCAGTATATCATCGGATTTTCCGCAAGGTGACAGGTATCATCCCCTGAATGAAAAAATGCAATATATTGTCGCATTTATTTTTACGTGATATACTGTTCACAGACCACAAAACGGACATTACAGCAACTGTGGATTGAGAATATACGAGTCAAATGGATATTCGTGATCTCACGACATGCTCAGGAGGTTTTTCATGCCAGACATTTTTCAGGATTCTTCCAAATATTTTCATATTTCCGCCTTTTATGCCCTTTCCCTGCCGTATTATCATATGGAACATCACACACATTCCAGCTATGAGATCATGTACATTACTTCCGGTTCCTGCCGGGTTTTCTGCATGGATGAGGAACAGGACATGGAATTTCCGCTGAAATCCGGGCAGTTTATCTTTATACGCCCGGGTATCCCGCACAGGCTTGAGATCCCGGACGGTTTTCCATGCTCGATCCTGAATCTGGAATTTTCCCTCACCTCCGAAAAAAGCCCGATTTCTCTGGACCTTCTTCTGAAAAAAGATCCCGGATTTTCCCGGTTCTGGAATTTTATTGCCTCCTCCCGGGGATTCTGCTCCGGCACGGATTCCCGGAATTTCGGATACAGCCTGAAAGACCTTCTCACCTTTTTACAGCGCAGTTCCGATCAGATAAAGGAGGAAGAATTTCTCTTCTTTCTTCTGTTTGGCCGTATGCTCACAGAACTTGCTTTCTGCGCCCGCTCCAGCCGGAACACCCAGGGAAGTGTTTATCTGAAAAAAGCGCTCCGGTATATTGATGAACATTATCTGGAAGACATCGATATTCCTGCCATTGCCGCATATGCAGGGATCAATAAATCCTACCTCCAGGCACTTTTTACAGAAAAAAACAGCTGCACCATCAACACTTACATCAACCGCAAGCGTATGGAGCAGGCCGCCTTTCTTCTGTGCAACAGCACTCTTCACATTACGGATATTGCCTTTTCTTCCGGATATAACAGCCGGCAGCATTTTGCACATACCTTCGAAAAATTTTATCACATGAGTCCTTCCCGGTACCGGAGCCTGCATACCCGTCCTCTTCGCTCGGATACCGAAAAGAAACGCTATCATATGGCGGACGGACGGAAGCTGGAAAGTGAACCTTTTCCGCAGGAATAAAACTTACCATCTCAGATCCATCTTCAGGCTAATACCTACAATACACGTCTGATCAACCTGAAAAAAGCCGGCCAGGCACGAAGATCTTATCTCTTCGATAACCTGGCCGGCTTTTATATTTAATATTTATGTCAAGCGGATATTCGCAATCCGCTTCGCTACGTAGCTCTACACCAAATAACTGCTCCGCAGTTGATTTGGTTAACTTTCTATGGAAGCAGATTCTGCATGCTCTTCAAACTGATCGCCAGTGTAGAAGTATTGTGAAGAAGTGCAGATGTAGTCGGCTGCAGGATTCCTGCAACGCCACAGGCGATAAGACCTGCATTAAAGGTAATGATGAAACGGTAATTACGTCTGATGCGCTTCATCAGTGCGTTACTGATCTCTTTCAGAACAACAAGTTCCTGAAGGTCATCTGCACCTACGGTAATGTCTGCGATCTCACGGGCAATCTCAGCGCCATCGCTGATGGCAATACCGACATTGGCTGCGGAAAGTGCCGGAGAATCATTGATTCCGTCACCTACCATGATCACCCTTCTTCCGGCTGCCTTCTCTTTTTCAATGAAGTTGGCCTTATCCTCCGGAAGTACCTCGGAATAATATTCATCCACACCTACACGTCTGGCAATAGCTGCTGCTGTACGCTCGCTGTCTCCTGTCATCATAACGATCTTGGAGATTCCTGCCGCGCGCAGTGCTTCTACAGAAGCTTTTGCCTCCTCACGAAGTGGATCTTCAATACAGATCACAGCTGCAAGACGTCCGTCAATAGCCAGATACAGGTGAGAATATTCTTCCGGAATGCTGTCGAATTTCTCCTGGCCATCCTCCGGGATCACACATTTCTCATCTTCAAAAACAAAGTGATAACTTCCGATCACGGCTTTATGTTCTTCTATGGTAGTGGAAATTCCATGTGCCACTACATATTCAACCTTGGAATGCATCTCTTCATGTGCCAGATGTTTCTTTCTGGCTGCACTGACAACGGCCTTGGCCATGGAGTGCGGGAAATGTTCTTCCATACATGCGGCAATACGCAGCATCTCGTCCGGATTGTTGTTATCAAAGGAAACCACATCCACAACCGTTGGTTTTGCTTTTGTCAGAGTTCCGGTCTTATCAAATACGATGGTATCTGCATCAGCCATTGCTTCCAGATATTTACCGCCTTTAACCGTAACTTTATGTGTACCTGCCTCACGGATCGCGGACAGTACGGAGATTGGCATTGCAAGCTTCAGTGCACAGGAGAAATCTACCATCAGGATCGCAAGGGCCTTGGTTGCATTTCTGGTGAGCAGATATGTAAGGGCTGTTCCTCCAAGAGTATACGGAACCAGCTTATCTGCCAGATGCTCTGCCTTGCCTTCCAGGGAAGATTTCAGCTTCTCAGATTCCTCGATCATGATGACGATCTTGTCATAACGGCTGGAACCACCTACCGTCTTCACCCGGATAGTGATCTCACCTTCCTCCACAACGGTACCTGCATAGGCAACGCTGCCTTCTTTCTTACATACAGGTACAGACTCACCGGTAAGAGACGCCTGGTTCACCATAGCTTCTCCATCCGTAACGCTTCCGTCAAACGGAATCACAGTACCCATACGGACAACAACTTCATCTCCCGGCTGAACTTCTTTGGATTCTACAAGAATTTCCTGATCTTCTCTCTTCAGCCACACCTTGCCAACATTCAGTGACATGGTTCTTGCAAGATCACCGACCGATTTCTTATGTGTCCACTCTTCCAGAATTTCTCCGATTCCAAGCAGGAACATAATGGAACCTGCAGTACCGAAATCCTGACGCAGTACGGATACACCGATCGCAGTGGCATCCAGAACCGGTACTTCGATCTTGCGGTGAAGAAGTGTATCAATGCCCTTCCAGATATATTTCAGGGAAGTTGCTGTCGTATAAATTGCGTTCAACGGATATGGCAGGAAAAGCTTTCTTCCAAAATGATAGATCACCTTGGAGATCAGTTTCTCCTGATATTCTGCATTCAGTGCTCTTCCGGAGCTCTGCAGTACCTGCTGGGGAGCTTCCACATCCTGATAATGGAATGCTCTGATACCGCAGATAACAGCCTCACGGCTGCCCTGATAATTCACAACCGCATCACAGGTTCTCTCATATACCTTGGCGGAAGCCACTCCGTCAAGATTTTCGAGATAATACAGCAAAGTATCCGCCTGCTCGTAACTCATTCTCTTCTGGGCAAGATGAATACGAAGTCGTCCTCTTGTCTCATGTTTAATATAAAATTTCACGGGAAATCGCCTCTTTACTCAGCTGTCTCTTCAGTTGCTGCTTCTTTTGTCTCTTCTGCTGCCTCCTTGAATGCATCCTCATCTGCAGTCTCTTCTGCATTCTCTGCAACATCTTCTACAGCCTCTTCTGCTGCAGCTCTCTCCTCATTGATTCCCTTAGCCTCAGCGTAGATATCCTCCGCGTTCTCCTGAAGGCTTGTAGCTGTTTTCATGATGCAGTCCTTAGCTCTTAAAACGGCTGCTGTGCATCCTGTGTAAAGCTTCTTCGCATCCTTGCTTGTAAGGATCTTGATTCCTGCTGTTCCAAAAAGAACACCTGCTGCAAAAAGTCCTGATTTTTTGAATTTAAAATCTACCATAATAATTTTTCCTCCTAAATATATAATTTTTATCATTTTACTGATTTCCGGTGGACAATTTCCCATGCCTGCCCCGGTATTTTCATCATTATAAAATGCTTGTAAAAAAATGTCCAGTGTTTTTTTTGTGAATTTAACACAATTTGCTGAATTTTCAGTTAATTTCCCCTAACAGTTAAGTTTTACTAATAGTTTCGTTTTTCTAATTTTTAGTCTGTACAAACCCTTTATTTCCTATTATATAGGGAATATCTCCTTGCTGTGTTTATCCCACTTCATGAACCGGAAGCAATGCAAGTGTACAGATATTCTGCTCATTGATCTCTCCGCAGGCCCGAAGTCCCGCAAGGATCACTTCGTTAAGTTTCTGCCCGGACAGATGGCAGATGGTATCATCATCCAGCTCCACTGTGCAGGCCCCTTTGGTACTGCAGGCTACCCGATACATATTTTTGCGGCTGATGGCTCCGATGGACTCCAGCGTATTGATCATGCGGTATACTGTTGCCACACCGATCTTCGGGTCCAGTGCGGAAGCCCTGTAGTAAATTTCCTTACAGCAGGAGCACTCCCCCTCCAGAATGATATCAAGCAGGATTCTCCTCTGTCTGGTGATCCTCAAGCCCCGCTCTTTCAGCTTCTCTATAATAAGATCCTTCTGCATCTGTGTATGTCGGTAACATCCTGTTCTCTTCTCTTCTTTCTCAGCGTTTGCGTTCTGCATTCTGATCCCTCCTTTATTATTGAGAAAACTTTTCTTTTATCTAATAAGTTAGTATACTCCAACTGTGGTTAGCTGTAAATAACTTGTTTTGGATTTTTTTATAATATTGAGGATTTCGCCGGAATGCAGTATAATAATTCGTGAATCTATCCATATGAAACCGTCGTTTTGACAAAATGACGAAAAATCCCCTTTCGTTTTTTCGTCAGAATGACAAGAAACTGCCGGAAACTTTGTACGATTCAGCTCTAGCTCTTTTCCTCCATTTTCGATATACTGTTAACCAGCAAAGGAAATTACGTAAAAAACAATATATTAATTTTGGAGGGAAACAACAATGGCAAGTTTATCATTATCTCACATTAATAAAACTTATCCAAACGGCTTCCAGGCAGTTAAAGATTTCAACCTTGAAATCGAAGACAAAGAGTTTATCATCTTCGTAGGACCGTCTGGATGTGGAAAGTCCACAACACTTCGTATGATCGCAGGTCTTGAGGAGATCAGCGGTGGTACACTTAAGATCGGTGACAAAGTCATGAACGATGTTGAGCCTAAGGACCGTGATATCGCAATGGTATTCCAGAACTACGCTCTGTAT
>ERZ773229.2321-NODE-2321-length-11467-cov-9.700315_pt1 | contig 11467 bp, 9 predicted proteins | sample MGYA00580992_ERZ773229 | MGnify/ENA primary metagenome ERZ773229 (study PRJEB29015, sample SAMEA2737795) | human gut metagenome | biome: human gut; feature: human-associated habitat; material: faeces | place: China | collected 2012 ... | reverse complement strand
TTGCCGGGGTTGTGGAGGAAGTCGATGATCTCCTCCAGGGATTCCTTGGCCTCGTCCTGGCCGGCCACGTCCTTAAAGGTGATGCCGGTGGATTTTTCCATATATACCTTGGCGTTGGATTTGCCAACGCTGCCGATGCCGCCGATGCCGCCGCTGCTCTTGCTCAGCAGACGCATCACCAGTAAAAACGCCCCCAGCATCAGAATCGTGGGCAGGATATAAGAGATCATAAACTGCAAAATGGGGCTCATCTGCTCCACCACCGGGGCGGTGTAGGCCACATGATGCTCGTCCAGCAGATCGTAGAAATTGTTGCTGTTGATCTGTGTGGTGTAAAGAATGACCTTGGTTTTTTCGGAGTTGGTGTAGGTTTTGGGTTCCTTGCCGCTCTCGTCGGTATAGACATAGCCGTCAATAGGGGTGGCGAGGATCTGGCCGTTTTCAAACTCCACCCGGGCGATTTTATCCTCCCGAACCAAATCGGCCAGAGCGCTGAAATCCACCTCAAAGCTGGTGGCCTTGTTGGCTGCGTTTCCGGCATAGGCGGCAAAATAGTTAAAGCCGATGGTTAGCACCACCGCCCAGGCCAGCAGCACCAGCACACCCCGAAGATTTCGGTTGTTCTTGCTGTTTTTGTTGTTCTTGTTGTTTTTTGAGTCCATAGTTGGCCTCCTTCCGCGTAGACAGACCTTGCAATTAATGGCAGTATATCATATAAAATAAAAGCAAACAAGGGCGGAAAAACCCCTGCCGTGTAAAATTTCTATGAATTGACCTTTCTATTATGCCCCGTATGTGCTATACTAAAAGCTGCGAAAAAAACCATCCGTATTTTTCCGGCAAAGAGCTTGCAGCCTGCCGCGCGCATCACTTTTCGTGCGCGGCGGTAAAGCGTTACAACGGCAGCCTGATGCAAGGCTTTTTTATTTTTATTCTGCGAGGACGAGCTATGAGAGAAAACGATAGACAGAGGCCCCTGCCTCAGGCGGAGGCGGACGGCATCATTGAGGGCCGCAACGCCGTGATCGAGGCTCTGCGCTCCGGGGAGAACATCGACAAAATCTACCTGGCCAAGGGCGAGACAGACAAGACCCTGGGCCATATTGCCTCCCGGGCCCGGGAAAAGGGCATCGTGGTGGTGGAGGCCGACCGGCGCAAGCTGGACGGCATGAGCCGTACCCACGCCCACCAGGGGGTCATCGCCCTGGCGGCTATGCGGGAATATGTGACCGTGCAATCCCTGCTGGATACCGCCGAAGAAAAGGGGGAGGCGCCGCTGCTGGTGGTGTGCGACGAAATTTCCGACCCCCACAACCTGGGTGCTATCCTCCGTACCGCCGAGTGCGCCGGGGCCCACGGGGTCATCATCCCCAAGCGCCGCTCCGCCGGGCTCACGGCCATTGTGGGCAAGACATCGGCGGGGGCGGTGAGCTATATGCCCGTGGCAAGGGTCTCTAACCTCCCGGCTACACTGGAGGAGCTGAAGAAAAAGGGCATATGGGTCTATGGCACGGCCGCCGAGGGGGCTACCTCCCTGTATGAGGCTGATCTCAAGGGCCCGGCGGCCATCGTCATCGGGTCTGAGGGCAGCGGCATGGGCCGCCTGGTGCGGGAGAAATGCGACTTTTTGGTGAGCATCCCCATGAAGGGGCATATATCGTCCCTGAACGCATCCGCCGCAGCGGCCATTCTACTATATGAGGCGGTGCGCCGCCGGATGTAAGTGAGGACTATGAGCAAGTACACAGAGGAAGAACTGAATCAGGCCCTGGAGGACACCGGCAGGCTCCTGCAGGACGTACCCCTCACCCGGGAGTATGACCTGGACGACATTCTGGCGGAGTTTGGTACCGGTGCGGTGAAGCCACAGCAGCCGAGGCCGGAGCCGCCGCAGCCCGTCCTGGAGCCGGTTTCCCAGCCACAGCAGCCGGAGCCGGAAGATCCGGCTGCGGAGCCTGCCCCGAAGCCTGAGTCGATAGCGGAGAAACCCGCCGAGGAGGAAGCCCCGGCGGAGCAGCCGAAAGAGGACACCCGGACCCCGGAGAAGGATTCCCCGGAGATAGAGGAAAAAGCTGCGCCCCGGGAGCACCTGGTGTCGCTGGAGGATATGATGGATCGGACAGTCTCCGCCGTGATGGAGGAGGAGTCGGCCCAGCGGCAGCTGGAGCGGGAGGAGCAGGAGCGTCAGGCCCGCCGGGCCCGCCGGGCCGCCCTTTGCCGGGCGAGATTAGCGGCGGTGGGCAGATTTCTCCGGGCACTGGCGGCCCCCAAGGCCCGGCCCGAGCCGGAACCGGAGGGGGAAGAAGCCATCCCCCCGGAGCCGGACATGGCCCAGGCGGAATTTGAGCAGAAGCGGCTATGCCGTCTGCACCGGGGCGCCACCCTGCGCTGCCTCCTGCCGGCGGTTTTACTGGTGGGCATCACGGCGGCGGAGACCCTGGTGACCCTGCCCGCCGTCTGGACAGATACCCCGCCCCTGCGCTTCGGCGCGGTGGCTGCGCTGCTGCTGGTCCAGGCCGCCTTGGCCCTGCCCCTGTGGCGGGACATGCTGGAGGGGATCCGCCAAAGGAGAGTTTCCTGCGCCTGGGGCGCACTGCTGCTGACCGTGGCCTGCCTGGGCGATTGCGTCTGGTGCATGGTCAAGGGGGGCGAGCATCTGCCCCTGGCTGGAGCGGCGGCCCTGGTGACCCTCTGCTGTGAGTGGGGCGTGTACCTGCGGTGCGCGGCCCGGAGAGAGAGCTTCCGCCTGGCGGATCTGGGGGGGCATCCGCCCTGGAGCGTGCAGAAGACTAAGGCCGGCGCCATCAAGTGCCAGGGCCGTCTGGAGGGATTCTATACCCATGCTGTGGAGCCGGACATGCCCCAAAAATGGTACAATGCGGTGCTGCCGCTGCTGCTGGCTACTGCCTGCGTGCTAACGGGGGTGGTGTGCCTGTCCGAGAGTAAGCCCACACAGCCCCTGTGGGTGTGCTCGGCTCTTTTGGCGGCGGCCACACCCCTGTCCTGGCCCCTGGCCGGGACGCTGCCCACCTACTTTTTGAGCCACCGGCTCAGCCACAGCGGCTGCGCCGTGGCGGGCTACAGCGGCGCCAAGGCCGTCAGCGGTGCCAAGCGCATGGTCATCACTGACGAGGACCTGTACCCCGCCGGGACACTTTCTCTCAACGGCATGAAAATTTACGGTGAGGAGCTGGGCCGGGTGCTCAGCTACTCTGTGGCCATGGCCCGGGCGGCAGACAGCCAGGCCCTGCCCCTGCTGGAGCAGATGCTCTCTGACCAAGGGGGACAGGCTGAAGCCTTGGATGATTTTCGCTGGTACGAGGAGGGCGGTGCCGGGGGTACCATCCACGGCGAGACGGTGCTGCTGGGCAGCGCCTACTTTATGCGCAGGCAGAACGTGCGCCTGCCCAAGGAGCTAAAGGTTCCCTCAGGCCTTTTCCTGGCTGTGGACGGCCAGCTGACAGCTATCTTCGCCCTGCGGTACCAGCCCTCCCGGAATGTGGATTGGGCCCTGCGGGCCCTGCGGCGCAACCGGGTCACCCCGGTGCTGGCGGTGCGGGGGTGCAATATCACCCCGGAGTTCCTGCGCCGCAGCTTCAAGGTGGATGCAAAGCCCATCTATCCGGACGTGCAGACCCGCCTTTCCCTGCTGGAGCAGGCCCGATTGACCGGACCCGCCTATGCCGTGGTATACCGGGACGGGCTCATGCCCTACGTCGAAACGGTGTTGGGCAGCCGCAAGCTGCTGCTGGCGGCCCGGTGGACAATCGCCTTGGCGCTGCTGGCGTCGGTGGCGGGATTGCTGCTGTGCTACTACCTCACGGGCATTGGCGGCTATGCCTCACTGACGCCCCTGCGGCTGGTGCTGTTCCAGCTTCTGTGGCTGCTGCCGGGGCTGCTGCTGGCGGGTCAGGTGAAGCATTTCTAAGAGAACAGATTCAATACGATGCGTGAATAAACTACACCTCATTTATTAGACATGTATTTTGCCGTACATGTCTGACAAATGAGGTGTAGTTCCCTTTTATGAGTGCCTGCTTTCATTTTGCAGGCGTATGTCGGGTGAAGTACCGGCGTGGGATTTGGATTTTGTGGGGATGATTTACTTTTTCAGCCCATCCAGCACGTCCTGCAGGCTGATGCCGTCCAGGTATTCGTTCACCACCTGCTCCAAACCCGCCCAAATGGGCAGCGTTTCGCACTTGTGGCAGCGGGGACAGGCGTTGGGCGACTGCTCCAAACAGGCCACGGGAGATAGCCCTCCCTCTGCGGCCCGGAGAATTTCACCCACGGTGTAGTCCTTGGGCACCTTCGCCAGCCGATATCCCCCCTGGAAGCCCCGTGAGGTCTGCAGCAGGCCGGCCCGGTTCAGCACCGGGATGATCTGCTCCAGGTATTTTTTGGAGATATCCTGCCGGGCGGCGATATCCTTCAGAGCCACCACACCGCTGCCCTGGTTTTCCGCCAGGTCCAGCATCATCCGCAGGGCGTACCGGCCCCGGGTGGAAATTTTCATGCCGCTCCCTCCTCAAGCACCTGACGAAAATTCCTGCGGAATTTTCTGCCAAAAAGATTGCAGTCTGCTGCGCGCATAATTTTGAGCCTTTGGCTCAAAATTCCACACTGGCAGCCTGAGAGGTATTTTCCCCCTACGCGCATGTCGCGGTGAGAAATGATTTTAAAAGTTTACCGCCTGCGGGCGGCAAACTTTGCGAGGCGTTTCCTCGCGCCGCCTTTATAGGCTTAGGATACCACAATTTTATCCCTTTCGCAAGGGCTTCACACCATGCGGCAGCTCTCGCAGCTTTCGCAATCGGGGAACTGGCTGTGGTCGTAGGGGGTGCCATTGCGGTCGTAGTAGTCCTTCACGGCGGCCTTGATAGCCTCCTCCGCCAGGACGCTGCAGTGCAGCTTGTGGGCGGGCAGACCGCCCAGAGCGTCCACCACGTCCTTGTTGCTGATGGCCAGGGCCTCCTCCACGGTCTTACCCTTGATCATCTCCGTTGCCATGGAGGATGAGGCGATGGCGCTGCCGCAGCCGAAGGTCTCAAACTTCACATCCTTGATCACGTCGTTTTCAATGTCCAGATACATCTTCATAATATCGCCGCACTTGGCGTTGCCCACTTCACCCACGCCGCTGGGGTTTTTGATCTCGCCCACATTCCTCGGGTGCATGAAATGGTCCATTACAGTGTCGGTATACAGTGCCATGATATCTGCCTCCTTATTACAGCATGAACGGCTTCTTGCCGCTGACCAGGTCCTTCCACATGGGGCTCATATTGCGCAGGTACTCCACGATCCTCGGGACCTCCTGCAAAATGATGTCCACTTCCTCCTCCGTGTTCCACTCGCACAGGCTCAGGCGCAGGGACCCGTGGGCCACCTCGTGAGGGCGGCCGATGGCCAGCAGCACATGGCTGGGGTCCAGGGACCCGGAGGTGCAGGCGCTGCCGGAGCTGGCGCAAATGCCCTTGGCATCCAGCAGAAGCAGCAGACTCTCCCCCTCGATCCCCTCAAAGCAGAAGTTCACATTGCCGGGCAGGCGATGCACCGGATCGCCGTTGAGGGCGGAATGGGGGATCTTAGACAGGCCGCTGATCAGCTTATCCCGGAGGGCAGAGACCTTGGCGGCATTTTCGTCGATGTGGTCGCAGGCCTCCTGCAGGGCCGCTGCCATGCCCACAATGGCGGGGAGGTTTTCCGTGCCGGCCCGCTTGCCCCGCTCCTGGGCGCCGCCCTCGATGATATTCACCAGGGGGATGCCCTTCCGGGCATACAGTACGCCGGAGCCCTTGGGCCCGTGGAACTTGTGGCCGGAAAGGGAGAGCATGTCGATGTTCTGAGCCTTTACGTCAATGTGCAGGTGGCCTGCCGCCTGTACGGCATCCGTGTGGAAGATAACGCCCTTTTCTCTGCACACCGCGCCGATCTCGGCAATGGGGAGAATGGAGCCGATCTCGTTGTTAGCGTACATGATGGTCACCAGGGCGGTGTCGGGTCGAATGGCCGCAGCCACCTGCTCCGGGGTAATGGTGCCGGTGGTGCCCACAGGCAGCAGCTCCACCTCAAAGCCCTCTTTTTCCAGCTTCTTCAGGGTGTGGAGCACGGCGTGGTGCTCAAAGGCGGTGGAGATGATGTGCTTTTTGCCCTTCAGCGCACCCCATCGGGCGGCGGAGATAATGGCCTGGTTGTCGGCCTCGCTGCCGCCGGAGGTGAAGATGATCTCCTTGGGGTCGCAGCCCAGGCACCGGGCCACGGTCTCCCGGGCACCCTGCAGGGCTTCGGCGGCCCGCTGGCCCACGGAGTGCAGGCTGGAGGGATTGCCGTAATTGTCCTGCAGACAGGGGAGCATGGCAGCCAGAGCGGTGTCACTCATTTTGGTAGTGGCTGCATTGTCGGTATAAATGGTCATACGCTGGTCCTCCTGGTATGAAAAACTAAAGCCTACTTATTAGGTATGTTTACAATACCTCTAAAAGCATACTTTGTCAATAGGCTTTAGTAAAATATTTTTAACTTTCCCTTGTTTTTTTGGTCTCGGTGTGCTACGCTGGATAAAATAAACGATGGAGTGTACCAATTATGGAAATTCAAAAATCTTCGGAGGATTACCTGGAGACCATGCTGATGATGCAAAAGAAGCACGGCTATATCCGCTCCATCGACGTGGCGGAGCATTTGGGCGTCACCAAGCCCAGCGTCAGCTATGCCACCAAGCGTCTGCGGGAGAGCGGCTATATCACCATGGACAAAACGGGCCTCATCACTCTGGAGCCCAAGGGGCTGGCCATTGCCCGGGAAATGCTGGACCGCCACCATACCCTCACCAAGTTCCTTGTCCGTCTGGGGGTGGATCAGGAGACGGCGGAGGCCGATGCCTGCAAGATCGAGCATGACATCAGCCCACAGACCTTTGCGGCCATCTGCCGCCACGCCCGGGAGCACCAGGGATAAAAAACAAAAAATGCAGCCGCGGGGCTTTGCCCTGCGGCTGCATTCATATTAGCCTGTTAGTCTTGCCGCTGCAGCTTTTCCAGCATCCGGGTGAATTCCTCTGGCAGCGGACAGGTGAGGGAGATCTTCTTCCCCGTGGCCGGGTGAATGAACTCCAGGGCCGTGGCGTGGAGGCACTGGCCCGTCAGCCCCGGCACAGGCTTTTTGGCCCCGTACACGGTGTCCCCCAGGATGGGGTGGCCGATATAGGCCAGGTGTACTCGGATTTGGTGGGTGCGGCCCGTTTCCAGGCGGCAGCGCAGATGGGTGACGCCCCGATAGCGGGCGATGACCTCCCAATGGGTCACGGCCCGGCGTCCATCGGGGACCACGGCCATCTTTTTCCGGTCCGTCCGGTGGCGGCCGATGGGTGCATCCACGGTGCCGCTGTCCTCCTTGAAATTACCCACAGCCAGGCACTCGTAGGTCCGGGCCAGGGTGTGGTCTGCCAGCTGAGCGGCCAGGAAGGCGTGGGCGGCGTCATTTTTGGCGGCGATGATGAGCCCGCTGGTGTCCCGGTCGATGCGGTGGACGATGCCTGGCCGCATTTGACCGCCGATGCCTGACAGACTCCCGGCGCAGTGGTGCAGCAGGGCGTTGACCAGTGTGCCGTCCGGGTGCCCCGGAGCCGGGTGGACCACCATGCCCACGGGCTTATTCACCACGATCACGTCTCCGTCCTCGTATACCACATCCAGAGGGATGGCCTCCGGCCGGGCCTCCGGCTCCTCTGCCTCCGGCAGAGTGACGGAAACCGTTTCGCCGCCCACAAGCCGGACACTTTTCCCGGCGGGCCTGCCGTCTACGGTGACAAAGCCCCCCTCAATGAGCCGGGCTGCCGCTGAGCGGGTGAGGCCCGGCAGCTGGGCGGCCAGGAAGGCATCCAGCCGGGTCCCGGCGGATTCAGTTGTGGCCGTCAGGGTCCTTGCGTCCATGGCCGCGCTCCTTTTTGTCGTATTTATCGTAGAACCACAGGTAGTACACCGCGCCCAGCACGGCGCCCACCACCACAAAGCAATCCGCCAAATTGAAAACAGGGTACTCAAGCAGCGGTGAAATGTCCAGCATATCCACCACATACCCATGCCACACCCGGTCGATCATGTTGCCCAGGCCACCGCCCAGGATGAAAAGTCCCGCCGTGACACCCAGGGGATGCCGCACGATTTTTTTAATCAGCAGCCATGCCGCGGCGATCATCAGCGCCGCCGTGATAACCAGCAGTACAGCCGTTTTTCCTGAGAGACTCGACCAGGCTGCGCCGTAGTTGTGCAGCCGCGTCAGATGCAGTACCCCCGGGATTAGCTGTGCCGACTCCCCCAGGGCCAGATGGGATACTGTCCAGTATTTCAGCGCCTGGTCAAGCCCTATGAGGACCGCCAGCAGCGCAATGCTCCATGCCATAGAAAAAACTCCTTCTCCGTTTTTCGCTGCTCCTATCATACACGCAATGACAGAAATTTGCAACGCTAAACGGCTTGTTTTGCACCGGTGAATGTGGTATAATCTCTTAATTAAAGTCGAATCATAGCGCCATTTTGCAAATGGGCGCTTACGGAGGGTTATTTTGGACAGAAAACAAGTGGTTTTATCGGCGGAGGAGACCCTGCGCCAGCGGGATTTTGAGAGGAAGCTGGCGGACATCCACCGCCAGCGCAGCCGCGCACCTCTGGCCCTGGTGGATACCTTCGGCTGCCAGCAGAACGTGGCCGACAGCCAGCACATTATGGGCATGCTTCAGGCTATGGGCTGTGAGTTTACGGACGAGGCAGACCGGGCCGACATCATTGTGCTGAACACCTGCGCCATCCGGGACCATGCGGAGAAGCGTGTTTTCGGCAACCTGGGTGCCCTGACTCATACCAAGAAGAAAAATCCCGAGCAGATCATCTGCCTGTGCGGCTGCATGGCCCAGCGGCCGGAGATCGCCGAGAAGGTCCGCACAAGCTATCGCCATGTGGATCTGGTGTTCGGCCCCCAGGCCATGTGGAAATTTCCGGAGCTTTTATACCGGGTATATACCCGGCGGGGCCGGGTGTTCTCCGTGGAGGAGGAGCACGGCACCATCGCCGAGGGGATGCCCGTTGTGCGGGAGGGCCGCACCCGGGCGTGGGTCTCCATCATGTACGGGTGCAACAATTTCTGCTCCTACTGCATTGTCCCCTATGTCCGGGGCCGGGAGCGCAGCCGCGACATGGATAAGATCGTGGCCGAGGTGAAGGAGCTGGCCGCCCAGGGCTATAAGGAGATCACCCTCCTGGGCCAGAACGTAAACTCCTATGGCAAGGACTTAGAGCCCCGGCGCGACTTCGCCGACCTGCTGCAGGAGCTGGACAAGATCGACGGGGACTTTCTCCTGCGGTTTATGTCCTCCCAGCCGAAGGACGCCTCCTTCAAGCTCTTTGATGTCATGGCCGGCAGCCGCCATGTGGCCCATCAGCTGCACCTGCCGGTGCAGTCCGGCTGCGACCGGGTGCTCCGGGCCATGAACCGGCCCTACGACCGGGCCCGGTATCTGGAGCTCATCACCTATGCCCGCAAGGTCATGCCCGACCTGGTGCTCACCTCCGACGTCATCATCGGTTTTCCCGGCGAGACGGAGGCGGAGGCTATGGAGACGGTGGACCTGGTGCGTCAGGTAGAGTTTGACGCTCTGTTTACCTTTATTTTCTCTCCCCGTCCCGGCACTCCGGCGGCCAAGATGGACGACCCCGTGCCCCGGGCGGAGAAGCAGAAGTGGTTTGATACCCTCTGCGCCGTCCAAAATGAAATTTCCGCTCGCCTCCACGCCTGCTATGTGGGCAAGACTCTCCGATGCCTGGTGGACGGCGAAACGGACGATGCCCGCTGGCCCCTGTCTGCCCGCACCGCCGGAGGCCGCCTGGTGCATCTTGTAGGCAATAAATCCGCCCTGGGCCAGTACCGCGACATAAAAATCACCGACAGCAATACCTGGGCCCTGTTCGGCGAGATGGTGTAACGGATATTTTGGTGTTTTGATATGTCATTGCGAGGGCGCTTTGCGCCCGTGGCAATCCGTAATCCCCTGCGTCATGCCTCCGGCGGCTCCCTTTCTTTCTGCGGCGAAAGAAAGGGAGAAAAGAACGCCGCCAAAACCAAGGTTTTGGGATCCTTTCTGTGGCTGAGGTGCTGATTGTGTCGGTCCCCTCTTGCCCCGCAAATCGGTCTGTGCAAAATTCATGCCGTGCTTTCGTATCGCCTCTGCGCCTGCCTCCGCGACGCACTCTGTGCTTGTGCTGGCTGTCTAAACGGGGGTACATTCTGCATCTACCGCGCGTGGCGATGTGGGCATCGCCCCCTACGAAATTCTATCGGTAAACGGAGCGTAGGGGCCGGCGTCCCCGACGGCCCGCGCCCGGCCTTGCACATCATCTCTTGTGAACAACAATGTCATTGCGAGGGCGCTTTGCGCCCGTGGCAATCCGTAATCCCCACATTCCTCAAAAAAGGAGGCCGTCTCCATGCCTACCATTCAATGCTTAGACTCTCACGTAGCCGATCTCATTGCCGCCGGCGAGGTGGTGGAGCGCCCGGCCAGCGTGGCCAAGGAGCTGTTGGAAAACGCCCTGGACGCCGGGGCCTCCGCCATTTCTGTGGAGGTACAGCACGGGGGTCTCACCTATCTGCGCATCACCGATAACGGCTGCGGCATCGCGCCATCGCAGCTTCCCACGGCCTTTCTGCGCCATGCCACCAGCAAGCTCCGCCGGGCGGAGGATCTGGCCGCCATTGGCACCCTTGGCTTCCGGGGCGAGGCCCTGGCTGCCATTGCCGCCGTGTCCCGGGTGGACATCTTCTCCCGGGAACGGGGGGCGGATCAGGGCGCATCTCTCCACTTGGAGGGCGGCGTGCCCGGGGAAGTCACCGAGACCGGCTGCCCCGAGGGAACTACCCTTTGCGTCCGGGATTTATTTTATAACACCCCCGCCCGCATGAAGTTTATGAAGAAGGATACCGCCGAGGCTGCCGCCGTCACCGGCGTTGTCACCCACCTGGCCCTGAGCCATCCGGAAGTGTCCGTGAAGCTGATCCGGGACGGGGCAGAGGTGCTCCACACCCCCGGCGACGGCCAGCTGCGCTCTGCTGTCTACGCCGCCCTGGGCCGGGATTTTGCCCTGGGCCTGCTGCCTATCAACGGCTGCGGCGGCGATATTTCCGTGGAGGGCTTTGTCACCAAGCCCCTAAATGGCGGCGGCACCCGTGGCCGGCAGCTGTTTTTCGTTAATGGCCGGTTTGTGAAGAGCCAGCTCCTCACTGCCGCCCTGGAGGAGGCATACCGCAATCGGCTGCTCAAGGGCAAGTTCCCCGGCTGTGTGCTGCACATCACCCTGCCGAAAAATACCGTGGACGTGAATGTCCACCCGGCTAAGACCGTGGTGAAATTTCAAAATGAGCGGGCCGTCTTTGACGCGGTACACTACACCGTCAAGGACCTGCTCACCGCCGG
>ERZ773229.2320-NODE-2320-length-11468-cov-3.770437_pt1 | contig 11468 bp, 8 predicted proteins | sample MGYA00580992_ERZ773229 | MGnify/ENA primary metagenome ERZ773229 (study PRJEB29015, sample SAMEA2737795) | human gut metagenome | biome: human gut; feature: human-associated habitat; material: faeces | place: China | collected 2012 ... | reverse complement strand
TAATGCTTCAATCGTATAATCTTCAGATCTTCTGCCTCTGTTATAAAATAATTCCTCCTTCATTCTTGCCCATATACTCTCGCATCTTGCATTATCATGGCATCTTCCTCCTGCACTGTTCATGCTCTGAACAATGCCGTATTTTTGGATAGCAGTTCTGTACGCAGAACTGCTATACTGGCTGCCGCGGTCGGAATGCACAATGGCTCCGCAAATCTCCGGATACCGCAAGCTTGCATTTTTCAGTGTTTCACAGCACAGTTCAGCTCGCATATGATCTGCCATGGCAAGACCATTTGGCATCAGGTCATAGCAATCAAAAATCGCCGAAACATACAGCTTTCCGTCTTTTGCCTTGATTTCAGTAATGTCTGTAACGCATTTTTTCAAAGGTGCATCTGCTGTAAAATCACGTTTCAGAAGATCGTCTGCCTTTGTTCTTTCCCGATTTCTGACGGCTGGCAGAAAAAAAGCCGCTGCATCCTCCAAAAAAGCATTCATTTCGCTTAGGCGTTTGTTTTCCTTTTCCAATGCTTTGATCCGCTTCCTCAGCTGCTGGTTTTCTTCGGCGATATTCAGAGATTCTTCCGGGCTGCGTTCTCCGCAGCCAATATCAAGGCTTCCGATTTTTACTTTTCTGATCCAGCCGTACAGCGTATTTACGGGTATCTGAAGTTCATTCGCTGCTTTTACCGCCCCTATCTTTTTTGCAAGCTTTACTGCCTGCACTTTGTACTCATTTTCATATTGTTTATTTTCTGACATCCCTTTTTTCGATGTGGGGAAATAACGTCTTATCTTTCTGCTCTTTTTCTACGGCAGGAATAACATTCCAACAGCCGTACGGCGTGCTTTCCTCATCAAATAAATTTTGTCCGTCAGTCATATAAATTACAGGTAATTTTTCATCTTCGCTATGACTTGGAATATATACCCAAATTTTACGCTCTCCTCTTTCGTTTGGAAATGGAAGTGTAAAAGTTTTTAATTCTGAATTAACCATTAATATCACCATTTATATTAAACCACAAATCAAAGCCTCTTGCAAGATGTATATTTTCCAAATGTTGAATAATAATATTTTCAGAGGTGATTTTTGTGATTAACGATAGTGAAATGCTTAATTATGTTCTGCAAAATGCCGAGATGGGCTGCAACGGTATTTCTGCTGTTCGCAAGCAATTAAAGGACAACAAAGTTGACGGTGTACTTTGCGAACAGCTTATAAAATACAGCAAGTTATACCATTGCGCAAATACAATGCTTAAAAGGCGAGGTGCGGATGTACACCATGTCAGTCCGATGACAAAGGCAATGACAAGCTATGCCGCAAACCGTGATTTAAAGCGTGATTCATCAGTCTCGCACATTGCGGAAATGATGATTAAAGGCAACACAATGGGCGTAAACAAAATGGCAAGACATATGCGTGAATACGACGGCAGTGACCCGCATATAACGATGCTCGCCAAAAAGATGCTGGATACCGAAGAAGAAAACATAGGAGAGCTTAAATCTTATTTATAGGCATTACAAAAGCCACCGCTTAGCTTTGCGGTGGCTTAGTTTAAAAATTAAAGATTGCGGTAATGCTTTACCTTTTTGGCTGCTTTGGCTTTTTTGCGGTTGATTTTAGAGGTAATATAGTAAATTACAAGAATTATTACAATAACTCCGACTGCTACCAAGAACCAATAAGATTTCATAATTGTGCCGATTACATTCATTACATAAAGGAATCCGCTGAGTTCTACCTTTTCACTCGGCACAAGATTAACTGTAGCAAGTTCCTGTTTTTCAGTCATTTTATCGTCCTGGTAATAAATAGTAGCTGTGCCTACAACCGTATTTGTATCAAGCGGTGCGTCAACTTCGTCCGGAACATTGGTTTCTATGGTAATCCATTTTTCCTCATAGTCCGATGGAACAATAGCACTGAAGTTCTTTTCGGGAACGAGGAGAACAGAATCTTTACCCCACGAAAGTTTAACTTTTTGCTCACAAATAGGAGTTTTTGTTGATGCTACGGTATTAAGTTCAAGACTTGTAAGCGCCCAGCGAAATAGGTCGGCGGCATCTGTAAAGGTATAATACTCTTCCTCAACACCCTCTTTATAAGGAGCTTTTAAAAGTACAAGCAAGTACGAATATCCGTCTGCCGATGCGGATGTAACAAGACATCTGCCCGCCTGGTCTGTAGTACCTGTCTTTATACCCTTTGCGTACATATAGTAATAATCTCCGCCACGCCACTGGTCGATAAGGTAGTTTGTTGTGGTAAGCGGTTCGTCATCGCCCTCACAATAATACTCGGTTGTATTTGTAATTTCTTCAAAATAAGGGAGTTTTAATGCATATGAAGCCATAGTATACATATCTCTTGCTGTTGTGTAGTGGTCTTCATCGTGCAAGCCGTCGGGGTTTTTAAAGTGTGTATTCTTTAAGCCAAGCTCTTTTGCCTTATCGTTCATCATATCAACAAATTTGTCAATACTTCCGCCGCCTACATAATCGGCAAGAGTCATTGCGGCGTCGTTGCCGGACGGAACCATCATACTGTAAAGTAAATCTTTAACAGACATTGTTTTTCCAATATGAGCCTCAAGGTTGGCAACAGAACTTCCCGTACCCTTTAGTTTGTCAAGAACATCTTTTTTGATAGTTACCCTTGTATTTTCAATATCGTCCACATTTTCAATAACAACTATGTAAGTCATAATCTTTGTGGTAGATGCCGGATAGCGCTTGGTATCAGCCTCTTTTTCATAAACAGTCTGACCTGTATCCGTATTTACAAGTAAGATTGACTCCGATTTTGTTGCAACGCTGTTTGTAAACGAAGCAGCTCCTGCTGTTGGTGCAAATACACAGGCAAGCACAACAAGCGTGCAAAGCACCGACAATACCCTGATAAATTTCCTTTTCATAAACTCGATTACTCCTAATAATATATTAATTCAGACAATTATGACCGTTTGAAGAGAAAAGTCGGTCAACCTCTGCCCTCAACAATCTTAAATCATCATGATAAAGATTTTTATAATTAAATATAATAAAATCAGCCATTTTTTGCGAAAGCTCCAAACTTTTGGTATCTGCAAAATCGGCAATCGCCATTTGCGGCAGACCGTGCTGTCGCTCTCCGAAAAAGTCGCCGGGACCTCTCAATTTTAAATCTTCGTCGGCAATTTTAAAGCCGTCATTTGTACTGCACATAACCTTCAGTCTTTGCATAGTTTCGGGATTTCTGTTATTGCTTATTAAAAAGCAATAAGAATCATACTTACCTCGACCTACTCTTCCCCTTAGCTGGTGAAGTTGAGAAAGACCGAATCTCTCCGCATTTTCTATTGTCATAACGGTAGCGTTCGGAACATCTACGCCTACCTCAATTACAGTCGTTGCAACAAGCAAAGAAATTTCGTTATCCGCAAATTTTTTCATAACCTCGTCCTTTTCGGCAGGTTTCATATGTCCGTGAACAATACCGACTGAAATATCGGAAAAATCATTCAGCATAAGCTCCGCCGCATATTCCTCTGCCGAGGCTACATTTTCAAGTTCACCCTCTTCGACAAGCGGGCAAACTATGTACGCCTGCCTGCCCTGTGCTATTTCATTTTTTATAAATCCATAGCAGTTTTTACGCTTAAGCGTGCTTATTGCATAGGTTTTAACAGGCTTTCTTGACGGCGGAAGTTCGTCGATTATCGAAATGTCAAGATCGCCGAAAATAACAAGTCCGAGAGTTCTCGGAATAGGGGTTGCGCTCATAACAAGCAAATGCGGATTACTGCCTTTTGATAAAAGTTTTGCCCTCTGCGATACTCCGAAACGGTGCTGTTCATCTGTTACAGCTATTCCGAGATTGTAAAAATTGGTTTTTTCGGTTATCAATGCATGAGTGCCGACTACAAAAGAGATGTCGCCGTTTTCAAGTTCCGCTCTTACAGCTTTTTTCTCGGACTCTTTCATTGAACCCGTAAGCAAAGCTGTTTTTATATCGGTACCTTTAAAAAGTTCGGTAAAGGTTTTATAATGCTGTCTTGCAAGAATATCGGTGGGAGCCATAAAAGCCGCCTGAAATCCGTTGCGTATTACAGTATGACAAACGGCGGCTGCAACAGCCGTTTTTCCGGAACCTACATCACCCTGAACAAGTCTGTTCATCGGTTTTGTACCTTTTGTCAGGTCAGATATACATTCGCCTACAACTCGACTTTGTGCATTCGTCATTGTAAAAGGTAAAAGTTCTTTAAATTCATCAAAATAACTTTTAGTAATATCAACTCCGCTTTCACCTCGACTGTGTTCTTTGAGTGAACGCATACCGAGATTAAGCACAAGGAGTTCCTCTGTAACAAGCCTTTTTCTTGCCGACGCAAGCGACTCTGAATTATTGGGGAAATGTATATTCTGTATTGCATATTTCAAATCACACAGAGCAAATGTGCTTCGTACGCTTTCGGGCAACGGGTCGTTTACCTTTTCAGGCAAATACGACAGAGCCTGCTTTACCGCATTTGCAATTATCTTTGAATTAAGACCTGCTGTCTGCTTATATATCGGGTGAATTTTTGAGCCCTCGCCGACAGGTGAAAAAGTCGGAGAAATCATTTGCCAACCGCCTATTCCGCCTGTAACTCTGCCGTAAAAATAATATTCTTCACCTGCGTGAATCATAGCGCTTATGTATCGGTTATTAAAAAAGACAAGCTGCAGTGTACCCGTGTCATCATACACCATACCTTTGGATATAATTCGTCCTCCGGGCAAGACTCCGTCTTTTATCTGTGCTCCGAGCACCGCTTTAATACATACATTCATACCGTCTTGCATGCTTTCGATTTTAACGGTTGAACTCCAATCCTCGTATCCTTTCGGATAAAAACTAAGCAAATCTCCTATGCTGTAAATGCCCAGCTTATTAAAAAGCTCGGCTCTTTTTTTGCCTATTCCGTTTAATTTATCAATTGAAATTTTATACAGAGAAGCCATAATTCCACCGAAAAACAAAAGGGCGTGAATGCACGCCCCTTTCAATCAAATAACTTTCTACTTTTATACTCAGCCACAGGGCAAGCAAGGCAATGCTTACAAAATTATTCTACACTGAGGATAAAGTAATAAACCGGCTGATCACCCTTTACGAGAGTAACATCTGTGCGTGAACCGAACTTATCCGAAAGCTCGTTGAATGCTGTCTTTGCATCTTCTTCGCTGATGTCATTACCGTAAATAAGTGTGATAAACGAAGTATCACGGGTTACCATATTCTTGGCAAGCTTTACAACTGCCTTTACAGGATTTTTCTCTGTAATGGTAAGCTTACCGTTTTCAAGAGCAATTATGTCGCCCTCTTTAATCTTCTTACCGCCAAACTCACTGTTTCTTGCTGCAAATGTAACAAGACCTGTGCCTACACCTGTTGCGGCGTCCATCATAAGCTGAGCGTTGCTTTCGGGGGAAATCTCCGAATCAAAGTTAAGAAGTGCTGTCATACCCTGCGGAATTGTTCTTGTAGGAACAATAACAACATTTCTGTCCTTAACCATAGGTATAGTCTGCTCGGCAGCAAGAATGATATTTTTATTATTTGGGAACACCAATACATTTTTAGCCGGTGTAGCCATTACCGCTGCGTAAATATCGTCTGTGCTCGGGTTCATACTCTGACCGCCGGAAACAACATTGGCACAACCTAAATCCTTGAATAGGTTTTTAAGTCCCTCGCCTGCCGCAACCGCAACAAAGCCAAAGTCTTCAACAGGTTCTGCCGGCTCAAAGGTTTCTTTCTTAGGTTTAGCGGCAGCCTTGGCATTTTTGTGCTGTTCTTTCATATTTTCAACTTTTACTGTCAAAAGCTGACCGAACAAAAGAGCTTTTGTAAGAGCCTTACCCGGCTGTTCGGTATGAACATGAACTTTAATAATCTCTTCGTCATTAACTACTACAACGCAGTCGCCGATAGTCTGAAGATAAGATCTAAGCTCGTCCGGGTCGGGAGCTTCCTCTATATTTCTGCCTATAATAAACTCTGTGCAGTAAGTAAACTGAATATCATCGTCAAATTCAGCAGCCGCACTTTCAAAATTATCAACAGTAGCCTCTTTTTTTGCCTCGGTGTACTCAATCATTACACCGTCCTTAAGGTAGGAAAGCATACCCTCAAAGATTACACAAAGGCCCTTACCGCCTGCGTCAACAACTCCTGCCTTTTTAAGAACAGGTAAGAGTTCAGGAGTAATTGCAAGTGCCTCGTTTGCCTTATTGCAAATGCACTGCCATACATAAAGGCTGTCGGAGTTTATTCTTGAAGCCTCAACACCCTCTTCATAAGCCATACGGGCTACTGTAAGGATTGTGCCCTCTGTAGGTTTCATTACAGCCTTATACGCTGCGTCAACACCGATACCGAGAGCTGCGGCAAGGCTTTTGCCGTTTACTTCTTTCATACCCTTAAGTCCCTGTGCAAAGCCACGGAAAATAAGAGATGTAATAACACCCGAGTTACCTCTTGCTCCTCTTAACATAGCGGAAGCTGTAATCTGTGCTACCTCGCCCGCATCGTCACCGTCATAATCGGCAAGAGCTTTTGCGGCAGCCATTATAGTCATAGACATATTTGTACCTGTATCACCGTCGGGAACAGGGAAAATATTAAGATCGTTAATCTGATTTTTCTGTGAGCTTATATTGTTTGCACCAGAAATTATCGCATTCTTTAAGATTTCGCCGTTAAACATTGCGAACACATCCTTTATCATACAATTAAATTCATAGACATAGTTATTATATATTTTAGAACGGAATTTTGCAAGTAAAATTCGCAAAAATATATCAAATTTAAAATTTTGGTTACCTTATTCAATTCTGAATGACTCTGCGGTCAATGTTTTGCCTGTTTTGTCATCAATATCGAAAAGCACACATTCCATTTTACATTCACCGTCCGCAAGGTCAAATCTTGCAGGCAGCTTGGTTTTGAATTTATTGATAATTATTTCGCTTTTTACACCCAAAACCGAATGAATTGTTCCTGTCATACCTACATCGGTTATATATCCGCTGCCGTTAGGCAAAACCTGTGCGTCAGAAGTCTGCACATGAGTATGTGTACCAAACATTGCAGATACCTTACCGTCAAGGAAATATCCCATAGCTCTTTTTTCGCCCGTAGCCTCAGCATGAAAGTCAACTATAATAATATTGCTCTCCGCTTTCTTAAGCATATTTTCGGCACAATCAAACGCACAATCAAGGTTGTTGTCCATAAAGGTATTGCCCATAATATTGATTACGGTAATTATCTTTCTGCCTGTATCAACATTTACAATTCCCATACCCGGAGTAGTTCCGTCAGGAAAATTTGCGGGACGAACTATAAACGGATTTTCGTCAATAAAGTCATAAGCCTCTTTACGCCTGAAAGAATGGTTGCCGAGAGTAATAACATTTACACCGCTGTCGAGAAGATAATTTGCAGATGACGGTGTAATTCCGTTGCCGTCTGCCGAGTTTTCTCCGTTGCAAAGCACAAAGTCTATTCCTTTTACTTTCTTCAAAGTCGGCAACTTATCACGCAAAAAGCGACAGCCTATACTGCCTACGACATCACCTATACATAAAATCCGCATAATATCACCCTATAATAATCTGATAAGTTTAATTATACCACATATATTTTAATCTGTCACACTTAATTCTGATGTTTGTGCTATATTTTCGTTAAAAATATAGCTGATTTCAGCATTAAAATTATTATTGCTCTTTTTTATATTGATTTTTCTGCTTACAAGCGTACTATCTTGCTTTTCAAACACTTCATAAAGCATTGACTGTGCAAGTAATTTTTTATCAAGAACGGCTTTATCCATATTTACACTGCTTTTACTAACTTCAATTTCACTCTGCGTCGTAAACTCTATCGGTATATTTGTATTGTTAAAACACAATTTCTCTTTATTTTTTACGAATACACTGTCATCATAAGACAAAAAACTTATTGAACAGGGAAATTTAAAATTTAAAAAGCCGCACATATATCTGTCGGTTCTGTTATCGGTTATCGAATAATAATCATAGCTTTTGGGCAATGTATATTCTTTTTTATATATTACATCTGCCATTATCTCGGCACTTGCGTGCACATATTCTATTGTTTCCTGCTTTGTTTCCACTATACCGCTTACAAGCAGATCTCCTTTTACAACTCCGCTGCCTTTCATTACCTTTGTTTCCCCTCTTGATGTCTTTATACTTGTTATTACTCCGTCATTATTTGCTTTTATGTTACAAGGAGTTTTAAAGTCCGGAGTATCGGGTTTAGGAGCTTTTTCTTCAATATTAACACTCATCGTACTGCCCGTAATATTAAGACTTATCCAGCCAATCTGCTCGTTTTTCAAAATCAGTCTGCGCTCGGTATTTTCGGTATCTATAGAATTTATATACGAACCTACTTTTACATTATCCTCCTCAAGAGCGGAAAGAATTTGTGAGGTACTCAAACTCTTTGTAGGCGGTGCGTCAATATACCATATAAATTTTGACAAGACCGCAATCAAAACAATTCCGATTATTGCTCCAATCAAAAGTCCCACTCTCTGCCTATAGCGTTGTGCATAAAAAGGAAGTCCGTGTCTGCCTGTAACACGCATTTTCAGTTTTGATTTATAAGCTATACTGCGTATATTTTTGTAATCATACACCTGCATTGTAGCGGTCAAGCCTTTTTCTGTGGGCTTTAAATTCCATACATTAATTCCGTTACGGGTGGTAAGATTAATAAATCGTTCGGGAAATTTTCCGCTTGCAGAAAAATCGACATAGCCCTTGCTCCATCTTATAACCTTTAACAGCATATTAACGCCCCGCTTTATGTAATAAAATCAATTCCCGTTATAAATCCCTCAATTACAACATCAACTGCAGAAATGCACTTTACCGTAAGTCCTCTGCCGCATACGGAAACAACCATTTTGTTTGTGTTAATCTTTATATTTTCGCTTTCATACCTCAACACGCCTGTCGAACCCTCGATTGTTATTCGCCTGTTGCCAAGCATATCAAGTGTCGGCAAACCTGAATTTAAATCAAGCGTAAGCGAACTTGCCGATTCGTTTTTCGGCTTATCGTTTTTTCTCTGCAAAATATATCTCTCCCGTTTCATAGCTTTATTATTATTTTTATGCAGAGTGTTACATATATATTAATGGTGATTGCTATGTTTATTAAGGCAAATTTTCACAAATTTACAGCCGCACTGCTTTCGCTTGCAATAGTTATTGTATGCATAATGCTTTTAATTTTTTCAAAAGAATGTGCAGACGGAGCGTTTTCGGGAATTGAAATGTGCATAAATGTGCTTATTCCCTCTCTGTTTCCGTTTATGGCAGTGTCATCGTTTACGGTAAAAAGCGGTATTTCCGATTTTTTAGGCAAACCTTTCGGCAAAATTATGAAATCGGTATTCGGACTAAGTCCATGCTTTGCACCCATATTACTGCTTTCGGTTACGGGAGGTTATCCTATCGGTGCAAAAAGCTGTAACGAACTTTACAAAAACGGAAATGCGGGAACAGAAGAATGTAAAAGAGCAAGTATGTTTATGGTGTGTGCAGGTCCGGGTTTTTTAGTAAGCTTTATAGGAATGTCAATTTACAACGATAAAAAAATCGGCATAATAATGCTCTGCTCACAAATTTTGTCGGTACTCATTACAGGCATTGCGAATAGAATAATAAACAGAGGGAAAATTTTCGTAACTGCCAAAGGAAGCAATAAAATCAGGCTAAGCCTTACAAAATCTCTTGTGGAAGCGGTGTACGATGCATCAAAAGGTATGTTTTCAATATGCTCGTTTGTTATAGCTTTTTCCGCCGTCGCAGGTATTCTTTCGACAGTGCTTGATGACGGATTTGTAAAAACCGCCGTGCTGTCAATATTTGAAGTGTGCACGGGTGTAAAAACGGCTTCTTCCGAATTACCTGTATGGGCAGTTGCGTTTGTGGCGGGATTTGGCGGAATATGCGTACACTTTCAAATTTTTTCAGTGCTTGGCAATCTTAAGATTAATAAATTAATATTTTTCTGTTACAGAATTATTCAAGGAATATTAACCGCACTTTTCACCTATATCGGTATGCTGATATTTTACGATACCAAAAGCGTATTTTCCGTAGGTACGGTTTCAGGCAGTTCCGTTTACGGAGGCACGGCATTTTCGGGAATTGCACTTACGGCGCTGATGATTTGCTTTTTATTTTTACTTAAAAATTACAGAAACAATTAACGGAGGTTACTTATGTGTGGTATTGCAGGTTGGTTTGACAACGAAATTGATATGAGTAAACAGATTCCTGTTCTATATAAAATGTCACAAACCCTTAGCAAGAGAGGTCCTGACGAAAACGGGCTTTACATTAATAAAGGTTGTGCTATGCTGCACAGACGGCTTATTGTTATTGACAAAGAAAACGGCAAACAGCCTATGGCGGCACGACACAGAGGAAAAACATATATAATCGTCTATAACGGAGAGCTTTACAACACCGATGAATTAAGAGAAGATTTAAAAGCAAGCGGCTATCATTTCAGAGGGCACAGCGATACCGAAGTTGTGCTTAAATCATATATGAAATACAAAGAGAAATGCGCCGATATGCTCAACGGCATTTTTGCTTTTGCGATATATGATGTAAGCGAAAACAGTATTTTCCTTTGCCGAGATAAAATCGGAGTAAAACCGTTGTTTTATTATGAATACGACGGAGGAATTTTGTTTGCGTCAGAAATAAAGGCTCTGCTTGCAAGTAAGATTGTAAAACCGCAGATTGACGAAACAGGTCTATATGAAATTTTCTTCTTAGGTCCTGCCCGTACTCCGTCATGCGGCGTTTTTAAGGGAATTAAAGAATTAAAACCGGGTGAATCGGCACTTTATAAAAATCAAAAACTGACTAAAAAAAGTTACTTTACAATTCAAGCGAAAGAACACACGGACAGCGTTGAAGAAACTGTTGAAAAAACACGCTTTTTGCTTACCGACGCTATAAACCGTCAGCTTGTCAGCGATATGCCGCTCTGCTTTTTCCTGTCGGGCGGACTTGACAGCAGTATAATTGTAAAAACCGCCTCGCAATATTATAAGGAAAATAAGCTCGGCAAAATCAACACTTATTCGGTTGAATATCGTGACAATGAAAAATATTTTAAGAAAAGTCTGTTTCAGCCAAATGCCGATTTTGAATATATTTCACTTATGTCACGCAATGCTGACAGTCGGCACAGGGAAATTATACTTGATAACAAGGCGGTTGCCGACGCACTTTATGACAGTGTAATAGCAAGAGATTTGCCCGGTTATGTAGATGTTGACTCCTCGTTACTTTTGTTCTGCGGCGAAATCAAAAAAGATTATACCGTTGCGTTGTCGGGTGAATGTGCTGATGAACTTTTCGGCGGTT
>ERZ773229.2319-NODE-2319-length-11471-cov-15.954800_pt1 | contig 11471 bp, 10 predicted proteins | sample MGYA00580992_ERZ773229 | MGnify/ENA primary metagenome ERZ773229 (study PRJEB29015, sample SAMEA2737795) | human gut metagenome | biome: human gut; feature: human-associated habitat; material: faeces | place: China | collected 2012 ... | reverse complement strand
AAACAAGAAAAACGCTTCTGGAGTGCTGACCAAAAGCGTTTTGTCTACAGTCTGAAAGGATCAGTCCCTTGGGGCTGATCCTTTTTTGTAACTATTTATAGGGCGAATGCGGTTCTGGTTTCAGATTTTCTTTTGTATACATGATTTTTTCTGCTACTTTCTCGCCTCAGGCACGAAACTGTCAAAGATAAAGATATCGAAATGCTTTCTCGCTTCATCCAGCTCCTGCTGGCTCTTGATAGTCCAGGCCGCTGCGGTATTATGATACAGGCCTCTGCAAAGCTTTCTTGACAGGATCTCGGGATAATGATGATTGTATGCCACGAAATCCGGCTTCGTCACGAAGTTCAACAGCAGATTCTGCAGGATAAAATACAATACTCCCACATACTCTCCTTCCTTCAGGAAAGCATCGGACAGCTGTCCGCGCACCAGTTCCAGATGATTCTTGCGATACCACCACACTCCCAGCGGATTAAAGGACTCCATGCAGTACATTCCCTTGTAGGCCCGAAGTATCTTATCCGCAATGGGACACAGGGACAGGTCGGTACGCTCGATCTTGAACTCCACGATCAGAGGTACTTTTCCGTCCACCATCTTAAGCACATCCTCGAACTTCGGGATCTTCTCCGTGGACTCACACAGATGAAACTGCTGCAATTCCTCATAAGTGTAATCGCAGATTTTTCCTTCGCCGCCGCAGACTCTTTTTAAGGTAAAATCATGGAACACCACGGGAATCCTATCCTTCGTCAGCTGAATATCCAGTTCGATACCGAAGCCTGCGTCCACTGCCTTGCGGAATGCTGCCATGGAGTTCTCCGGAGCGTCTGTGGCATTGTCATGCAGACCTCTGTGAGCATAGAGCCATTCTTTAAAAGGGGCTGTGTCCGGTTTGTGCAGCATCCTCGGCATGATCATGAGAAAATACAGAACTGCGAGAACCACCAAAACAATCAATAAGATTCCTAATACTTTCATTCCTATAACCTTCTATCTTCCTGTAACTTTTTACAGCGAATCCATACCGTTTCTATCACAGTATAGATTCGCTGCCTTTTACTTTAATCCACTACTCTTTTATTTTCAAGTAGGTATTTCTTAAGATTCTCCAAAGAGCTTACAACACATTTGTCAAATTGTATCGTCCTGCCAAGTATATACCGAAGTTATCCGCATCAGTCATCTACATCAAAGTTCTCCAGAATGCTCTCCTTCTTCTGGGGCTTCACATCGCCGTGACGTACCTGGGTCATAGTAAGGAATGCCATCAGGGAGAAGAACAGGGCATAGGGAAACAGGGTGTTATAGGATACGTTTTCCAGCAGAAATCCGGAGAGTACCGGAGTCAGGATCTGCGCTGCCATGGAGAACGTATAATAGGTTCCGGTGAATTTCCCCACATCGCTGCCACTGCTCATGGCCACGATCATCGGATAGGAATTCACATTGATGGCTGCCCATGCCACACCGATCAGGGCAAATGCCACATTGATGATGGGGTGATATTCTCTGGCAAAAATTGCGCCACCATAGCAGGCTGCCATCAGCAGAACACCGCCCATGATAGTCTTCTTACGACCGATCTTCGCAGAGATGTTTCCAATGGGAATATAACTCAGAATAGCAGCTACCGTCGCTACCATCAGACAGTTGGCGAAGCTTCCGCCCTCCATCTTCCATACTACCTTCGTGTAGCGGGAAAAGGCTGTGGTCACGGCATTATATGCGGTAAACCATAAGAAAATAGACGCCAGCATGAAATACATACTCCGCTTCACTTCCTTCGGCATCCCCTTGGTGCCTTCCGTCTTTCCTGTCTGTTTTTTCCCGTCGGAAGCTTTTACCGCTCCGGTATCTCCCACTGCCTCGATCTCACCGACAGCTTCCACGCCCTCAGCCATCGCTTTTTCTTCTATTGTTTCTGCAATTGCCGCCTCTGCCTTCTCGACTTCTTCCCGCAGCTTATTTTCCCGGATGGTCATCACGAGAATTCCCACAGCGATCGCCATGACTGCTGCAATACTTGCAAATAAAGGCAGATAATCCGGTGTTTCACCTTTGCCCACCAGAACTTTGATCATGATCAGAGCATAGACACCGCCCACAGCTCCCATGAGATTGATCACCGCATTGGCACGGCTGCGCAGATGGTTCGGGGTTACATCCGGCATCAGTGCTACTGCCGGGGAACGATACAGTCCCATGGACACCAGGGTGAAAAACAGCACCGCCAGGAAGATCACCTGGTTACTGAAGGACTCTCCGGTGCCCCATCTTGCCTTTTCTGCATTGTCGATCATCGGCAGTAACATCATGAAGATCACTGCCAGGATCGTACCCGACACGATAAAGGGCATTCTTCTGCCAAGCTTCGTATGTACCTTATCTGACAACGTACCGAACACCGGCAGCAGAAAGATCGCCAGCACATTGTCTAATGCCATCACCGCTCCCGTCATGGTCTCGCCCAGATGATAGGTATTCTGCAGGATCAGGGGGATGATGTTGTCATACATCTGCCAGAAGGAACAGATGCTAAGAAAAGCCAGTCCGATCAGAAACGTTCTTTTGTAATTTAATTTTGTCTCCATAAGAAAACCTCCCTTTGATAAATTCATTTTATCAAAGGGAGGTCCTCCTAGCAATCATTACTATGTAAAATTTATGTCTTTAAAATCTATATTGCTTATCCTTTCACACCGCCTGCCACCAGTCCACTCTGGATAAATCTCTGCAGACACATGAAAACAATCATAATTGGCAAGGATGAAATCACCGCTGCTGCTGAAAACAGCGTCCAGTGAGCAGCAAACTGATCACTGATAAAGGACTGTAATCCCAACGCCAGCGTCATTTTTCCCGGTGTCTGCAAAAAAATCGATGTGATTACATATTCGCTGTAGGTTGCTATAAAAGAAAACAGGAAGATCACCGCAAGCTGCGGCATGGCAAGCGGAATGATAATCTTGTAAAACACCTGAAACTGATTCGCCCCGTCTACCATTGCTGCCTCATCCAGTTCCACCGGCAGACCATCAATATAGGATTTTAACAGCCAGATATTGTATGCACTGCCTCCCGCCAGCACAAAGATTAACGCAAGACTGCTGTCAACCAGCCCAAACCTATAGATCAGAATATAGTAGCCTGCCACTGCCATACTGTTGGGAAATACCTGCAGCACCAGCAGCGACATGAGTCCATATTTTCTCCCGATAAAACGCAGTCTTGCGAATGCATATGCCGCCAGAGAAGTGATCACAAGCTGGATCGTCGCCACAATAACGCAAAACTTTAGGGAATTCCATACCCATACAGTAAAATCCGTCTCCCGAAACAGCGTCACATAGTGTTCCACACTGAACTTTTCCGGAAAGAGAGAGGACAGAAAAAAACTGTCGCCCGCCGAAAAAGAAGACATTACGATCCACACTACCGGAAACAGCACCAGTATTATGGTGATCCAGATTACAATACGGCTTCCCCAGAGCGCACGCATTTCCGAACCGTTCATTTTCTCTCTGCCAAGCATTTAATCCACCTCCTTGAATGAGCCGGACAAATGCATGTTCACCAATGTAAATGTTCCGACAATAATAAAGATCAGTACACTAAATGTAGCAGACAACTCGTACCGGTTAGACCATGTAGTCATTTTGTAAGTCGTACTTGCCAGAATATCCGTATAACCGGCGAACTGGTTGTCTACTCTGGCAGGACCGCCCTGTGTTATCATATAGATATTTCCGAAATTGTTGAAATTCGCCGCAAATGAAGAGATCACCAACGGGATAGAAAGCTTCGTCACCATGGGAAGTGTAATACTTTTAAAGCATTGAAACTTCGATGCCCCGTCAATCTCCGCCGCTTCATAATATTCCGTGGAGATGGATTGCAAACCGCCCAGACAGACATTCATCATATAAGGAAATCCCAGCCATACATTGACAATGATCAGCCCAATCCTCGCCCAAAGGGGATTCGTCAGCCATGGGATGTTCCATGCAATTCCGATTACATGAAGCAGATTATTGATCCCGCCGTATTGCTCATTTAGCAATCCCTGCCATGCAAGAATAGCGATTGTGGACGGCAATGCCCACGGTACGATCAGTATTGCCCGATATATTTTGGATTCCTTCATATGCGGATTGTTCAGAAGAATTGCCAGCAGCAGTCCCATAGCATAGGAACCCACCGTACTGAATATCGCAAAACATATCGTCCACCCAAGCACCGGGAAAAACACACTTTTAATACTCCCGGAAAAAACTGTCAGATAATTGTCTGCTCCCACAAAAGTGTAATCTCCCAAATGGTACATATTATAATTCGTGAAAGACAAAATAACCGTATACAGAATTGGCAGACAAGTCACCAACAATATGGTAATCAGTGTGGGTGCCAGATAGGCATATGCCATACCATTCTTTTTCTTCTTCATATCTTCACTACTTTCCTGAATTCATCAATTCAACAGCTTCTTCCAGTTGCGCCACCATATTTTTCGCCGCTTCCTCTGGAGTCTGCTCACCTGACCACATGGAACGGATATTATTGACATGAATGCTCCATAGCTGACCCATCTCGGATACGGTAGGCATCGGTTCTCCCTGATTGATCTGTACGATAAATGCTTTCGCGTAAGCATTCTCCCTGATCTCTTCCAGTTCCTGATCGGACAGTCTTGCAGGAATGCGGTCACCTGCTTCATACAGATCTTTTGCACCGTTTTCAATCAGATATTTGATAAAACTCCATGCCGGCTCCTGTTTATCACTGTCCTTACCCACAAAGCTTACCTGGGTTCCCACCGGTGTTACGAATGCCTGACCGTGAAATGTCGGCATCTCCGTGATGCCAAAGGGTGTCTCTGCCGAAGTAAAACCGTCAATATCCCAAGGGCCTCCAATATAGTACGCACATTTTCCGTTCTGGAAATTGCTTCTGGCAATATCTGCCGTGACATCTGCCGTAATCAGGCCATAACGGTTGCACAGATCATCAAGGAAATGATACGCCTGTACTGCCCCATCATTTGCCAGGCCAATGTCCGACGTATCATAAGCACCATTCTGATAATTAAAAATATAGCCGCCGCAGGCTCTGACAAATCCCAGATCATAATAGATACTGGTGGCATCAAACTGCACACCGCCGTTCTCCACTGCCTGTTCCACCAGTTCCTCCCAGGTCGCAGGCACTTTTTCTACCATGTCCGTATTATAGAATAAAGCGGTTGTCTCCACAGAAAGAGGTGCTGCATATCTTTTGCCGTCCACATAGCATGCCTGAACTGCAGCTTCGGAAAAATCCGCATCATTATAAAGTTCTGCCGGTACTTCCGCTGTCAGGCCTGCATTCACATAATCCGCAAGCTGGTCATTTGGGATACCCACTACAGCATCCGGTCCTTCAGCACTTTTCACCGCCTGTGCAAACTGTTGCACCGACGGGGACTGGTGGATCACCTCCACCTCATATCCATTCTGTTCTCCCCAGGTATCTGCATATTTCTGGAGCGTATCCACTTCCACGTTCATATTCGTCCAGATCACCAGTCTGTTATCCTCTTTTTTACTTCCGCATCCGGTCAGTGTCCCCACCGCCAGTGCAATGCACAACATCGATATGATTCCTTTTTTCATAGTCATTCCTCACCTACATTGTTTTCATATGCAGCAGGGCACTGTTGGCATTGCCGGCTGCATCAAATAATGCCATATTCGCCATGGCGTTGCCGGCTGCCATTTTTTCCTGCATATACTGACTTCCGCTCGTGCTCGCCCAGGTACAATCCGGAATCGGGAGCCATGCGGGTTCCCAGTAAAACACACCGATTCCTCTGTCCTCCTTGACCTTCCTGACTGTAGCCATCAGATCCCTTAAGAACTGCTCCTGTCCTTCCTGTGTGGCAGGATATCCGGTAGCCTCTTCTTCCTTCTCGGAATAGACGATTCCTTTACATCCCAGGGTATCCGTAGTATAGCCGATGGAAGTCTCTACCACCAGTACATTCTTGCCGTAACGGGCACTGATATCGTTCATATTATTCTGCAGTTGCTCCAGAGAGCCGTTCCAGTGCGGATAGTAGGACATTCCGATCACATCATAATCCAATGCAAACGGTGCGATCCGGTCGAACCACTGCCTGTAAAGCTCATTGTTGGTGCCGAAATCCAAATGCAGCACAATTCCTGCCCCGGGGCACTCTTCCCTCACTCCCCGGATCCCTGCCCGCAAAAGCCTTGCCATATTCTCCGTCTGCTCCACATAACCGTCCGGCCAGAGAAGACCCTTGGTAATCTCATTGCCGACCTGCACCATTTTCGGAATTAGCTTGTGATTCTTAAGTGCCTTCAGCGTATTCACGGTATGCAGATACACTGCAGTCTCCAACGCTTCTCCCCGCAGCTTCTGCCATGCCTTCGGCTTGATCTGTTTGGCGGGATCTGCCCAGAAATCGCTGTAATGAAAGTCTAACATAAAGTCCATTCCGTTTTCCACAGTTCTTCCGGCAATTTCTATGGTAGTCTGTAAATCATTGCCCCCGCCACCGTAGGAGTTACCCATCTCATCAAACGGGTCTGACCAGATCCGGAGCCGTACCATGGTCGTTCCGCACTCCTTCAGGATACGAAACAGATCCTCCTGTTTTCCGTTTATGTAATAGGACGCTCCGCTGACTTCCAGTTCCTTCACCATAGAGATGTCCATACCCTTGATAAATTCCATGATCACTCCTTCACCAGCGTGAGATCATCGATGGTGCCCCATCCGCCGGGTGCTGTAGTAACACGTACACCTACCGTGATTTCTCCGTCCGCAGGCTTCAAATCCGGTATCTCTGCAGTGTACCAGTTCACATAGCCGTTCAGTTCTCCGTCCACTTTGATTTCTTCCCCGTTTACCACAGCGTAGAAATACACCGTTGCGTTTTTATCCCCTGCAGCATCTCCCTGGATATGTGCCGTCAGTTTGTAAGTGCCTTCCTCCAGTCCGTTCACCGTCTGTTCTGCGGAAAAATCCACATTACTGCTACCGGAATAAAAATGCAGGGACTGTACCCCCTCGAAACAGTCAGTATCACGATCATAGATATCCAGTTCCTCTGTGGAATCGTTCACATTATTTACCGTCCATCCGGTAAAATCAGCCTCTTCAAAGCTACCATTAATTAGATAATTACCATTCTCATCTGCTGTTGCTTTCTCACCGTCTACATTGTTTGTGCTTCCGCATCCTGTCATTGCCGCGATTACTCCTGCCGCCAACAAAATCCCCAAAAATTTCTTTCTCATTAATTTTCTCCTTTCAATCTTTCTAAAGTTAATGTTTTACTTTTATTATAGTAAATTATTTACCTTTAGAAAAAATATAGCATCATTACCTCTTTTCGTCAATGCCTCTTGTTCTTTTTTTACCCTATTGCCAAATTTGGCAGGTATCTTTTGTCAGTTTTATACAAAATAAGCATACAAAAAGAGAGGTCTGTTCCGTCACCTCCCTTTTAACTTTTTTCTATTTATTGTTCATTGACTTATTATTGATTTAGCAGCTCTTGCGAAAAATTGGAATCCCGTTCACAAAGATAAGCTTTGTCACTTTGCCACCATACAGCACCCGGTTTCGCAGCAGATCCAATGCCGTCTCACAAATGCAGGGAATATCAATATGTATGGTTGTCAACGGCGGAGACAGATATTTGGCTATATTCACATCATTGATGCTGAAAAGCGCCATCTGCTCCGGCACCTGTATCCCTTTTTCATTCAGTGCCTGCAATACTCCCACTGCCAGTGTATCGCTCGCAATGCACAATGCGGTGGGCAGGGAACTTTTTTTCAGTAATTCTTTTCCCATGCGATAACCTTCATCCACGGTGAATTTCTCCGAGATCAGGATATATTCCTCCTCCAGACAATGATAATATGCCACACTTTGCCGAAAGGACCATTCTCGGATATCCATGGAGGGCTTCCCCGTATCAATATTCCGGTCGCTTCCGCCAATAAATCCGATTTTTTTATGACCCTTTTCCACAAAATAATCTACCATCTGTGTCACGAAGGAATCCATATTGGGTCTAACCGCATCAAACAATTTTTCATCCGGTGATGTGCCGATGAACACTCCTCTGGGGCAGATTTTATACAATTGATTGATCTCTTTGCGGGTCAGCCAGCCTACGGCAATAAAGGCATTCAGATCTCTGGGGATCACGCTCATGCCATCTCTGCGGTCATAAATCTGCAGTCGGATATTCATTTTTTTTGCCTGCTTTATAACTTCCTCCCTGACACCGCGGTAAAACACATCCTCCAATTCATCCTCATTATCTGTAAAATACAAAAGTGCAACGTTTTCAATTTTCGGATAAATAACTTTTTTCTTATAGCCAATCTTCTCCGCTGTGGCAAAAATAGCCTCTCTCGTTTCCTCACTGACGGAAATTCCTTCATCGTAATTCAATACTCTGGAGACCGCTGCGCTCGACACACCCACGATCTCTGCAATCTCTTTAATCGTTGCCATGCAAACCTCCATTATGCCAATGAACCTTGTTCATATCTTTTAGTAATCATTTTACATAAATATTTTACTCTGTCAAGATTTCACACTTTTTCCTTGAAATATGTGGGCTTTTATGTATAATGGTAAGGGTGGCTTTGTAACACATTTAATAAGAAGAATAACAAGAGGTTTAAGAATGATCAGTGCAAACAACGTAACTTACCGTGTGGGTAAGAAAGCATTATTCGAAGATGTCAACATCAAGTTTACCGAGGGCAACTGTTATGGACTCATCGGAGCCAACGGTGCCGGTAAATCCACCTTTTTGAAGATCCTGTCCGGTCAGCTGGACACCACCAAAGGTGATATCGTCATCACCCCCGGTCAGCGTCTCTCCGTGTTGGAGCAGGATCATTTCAAATACGACGAGAATGTGGTTATGGATACCGTTATCATGGGTAACGCGCGTCTCTTCCAGATCATGAAGGAAAAGGATGCCATCTATGCCAAGGAAGATTTCAGTGATGAGGACGGCATCCGTGCCAGCGAACTGGAAGCAGAATTCGCTGAAATGGACGGTTGGGAAGCAGAGTCCAATGCCGCCATGCTGTTAAACGGTCTGGGCATCGGCACCGAGTTCCACTACTCTCTCATGAAAGATTTAGACGGCAGTCTGAAGGTGAAGGTTCTGTTAGCCAAAGCACTGTTCGGTAACCCCGACATTCTACTGCTCGACGAGCCTACCAACCATCTGGATCTGGATGCGATCGCATGGCTAGAGGATTTCCTGATCGATTTTGAGAATACCGTTATCGTGGTATCCCATGACCGTTATTTTCTGAACAAGGTATGTACCCAGATCGCCGACATCGACTACGGCAAGATCCAGCTGTATGCCGGTAACTATGACTTCTGGTATGAATCCAGCCAGCTGCTGGTGAAGCAGATGAAAGAAGCCAATAAGAAAAAGGAAGAAAAGATCAAGGAATTACAGGAGTTCATCTCCCGTTTCTCCGCAAATGCTTCCAAATCCAAGCAGGCTACTTCCAGAAAACGTGCCCTGGAAAAAATTGAGTTGGATGACATTAAGCCCTCTAGCAGAAAATATCCCTATATCGACTTCCGCCCCGAGCGTGAGATCGGTAACGAAGTACTGGCTGTGGAGCATCTGTCCAAGACCATCAACGGAGAAAAGGTGTTAGATGACATCTCCTTTACTCTGGGTCGTGAAGACAAGGTGGCTTTCGTAGGAAGCTGCGAGCTGGCGAAGACTACTCTGTTCCAGATCCTTGCCGGAGAGATCGAGCCGGACGAGGGAACCTACAAGTGGGGTGTTACCACTTCCCAGTCCTACTTCCCGAAGGATAATACCGCAGAGTTCGACAATGATATGACCATCGCCGACTGGCTGACCGGCTACTCTCCCGTAAAGGATGCCACTTATGTCCGTGGTTTCCTGGGACGTATGCTGTTCGCCGGCGAAGACGGTGTGAAGAAGGTCCGCATCCTCTCCGGTGGTGAGAAGGTTCGCTGCCTGCTATCCAAGATGATGATCAGCGGCGCCAACTGTCTGATCCTAGATGAGCCCACTAACCATCTGGACATGGAATCCATCACCGCGCTGAACAACGGTCTGATCAAGTTCCCCGGTGTGGCACTGTTCTCCTGTCATGACCACCAGTTCGTACAGACCACTGCCAACCGTATCATCGAGATTCTGCCGAATGGCAGTCTGGTAGACAAGATCACTACCTACGATGAGTATCTGGCAAGCGATGAAATGGCAAGAAAGCGTACTGTATTCACCGCACAGACCGAAGACGACGAGAACTAAGACGAATAAAATGGATGCCGGTGCTGCCGACATCCATTTTGTTAATTTTCCAATTCTGTTTCGTTTAATGATCTCCACTAAAATATGTAATATTTACAAACACTGTCTCTATACGCAAAAACCAGCTCTATGTATGTTAATGCGGACCAGTCCCCAAAAATAATCTCAGAAAGGATAGAAATATGGTAGATCTTCATGTACATTCCACCTGTTCCGACGGTACCTTTACCCCGGAAGAATTAGTTGATTATGCAATTCAAAAAGGCTTAACCGCCTTCGCTCTCACCGATCACGATACGGTAAACGGACTGGACCGGGCGATCCGATATGCGGATGGGCTACGACAGGCTCAGGCTGCTTCACCGTCTGACGCTCCCGCCTCTCAGGTGCCGGAAGTGATCCCCGGTATCGAGCTATCCACGGAATATCAGGGCAAAGATATCCATATGGTTGGCCTTTTCATTGATTACCGCCAGCCGGAGTTTGCCCATTATTTAGAAGATTTCATTCGTTCCCGCGAGAACCGCAATGAAAAAATGTGTGCGCTTCTCAGAGAGCATGACATTGACATTACTTACGAGGCGCTTCTGGCGGAATTCCCCGGTGCGGTTATCACCAGGGCTCATTTTGCAAGATATCTCCTCTCCCACGGCTATATCCAGAGCATGAAGGAAGCATTTGACCGCTACGTGGGCGATCACTGCCCCTGCTTTGTTCCGAGGGAAAAGGTGACACCCGCTCAGGCTGTGGAACTGATCCTCGGTGCCGGCGGAGTTCCTGTGCTGGCACATCCGATCCTCTATCACATGAGCGATGATCGTCTGGATACTCTCGTAGCGGAATTGAAAAAGATCGGCCTCGTGGGCATCGAAGCCATTTACAGCACCTACAATACCGCCGAGGAACGCCAGATCCGGGGGCTTGCCTCCAAATACGACCTGAAGATCAGCGGCGGCTCCGACTTCCACGGCGCCAACAAGCCCAAGATCGACCTCGGCACCGGCTGGGGCAAACTGTATGTACCGGATGAAGTATTAGAAAATCTGCGCCCGGACCGGTAACTTGAGAGTTAGTGAAATAATTGTTCTAAAATCCACGCAGAAAGGACTGCCCGCCC
>ERZ773229.2316-NODE-2316-length-11490-cov-5.221513_pt1 | contig 11490 bp, 9 predicted proteins | sample MGYA00580992_ERZ773229 | MGnify/ENA primary metagenome ERZ773229 (study PRJEB29015, sample SAMEA2737795) | human gut metagenome | biome: human gut; feature: human-associated habitat; material: faeces | place: China | collected 2012 ... | reverse complement strand
CGCTGCAGCTCAGTGACGGCGGCCAATATCTCCTCTGCGTATTTCGGCATACTGCACTCCTCCAAAACAAGAACTATTCTTATTCTTGTTTTCCATTATACGCATATTCGCCCTGTTGTCAACAGCCACGGAAGGCTTCCGCTAAAAAAATTGGCAAAAAAGCTTGACACGCCTTTTTGTCGATTGCGCTTTGGGGGTGAACAGGTATTGAACTATTGTGCTGTTCTATGACATATTAAACAACTTGCCCGGTTTGTTTTTCAGAATATTGACGGAAGCGATAAGCGTTGCCGCCCAGACAACAAGCAGGAGCATAAACTGCGATTTCAAATATGCTGTCCACTCCAGCGGTTGATTTAAGGCAGCGGTCATGTAATTGTCGATTTCTAACCCGGAAAGATTTCCGGTGGCAACGAAGATATGCTCAATCATGCGGTTTCCGTAACCATTGATTATCAGACTGCACACCGGCAGAGACAGGAGCAATGCGAAAACTGATATAGCAGAGGTCACAAGGAAATAATCTAACACTATCTCGTGGCGTTTTGCGCCTAACGTAATCAGTATGGCAGTATCCTTATAACAGGCTCGCATCCAGAGAACTACAACCAAAAGCAGCACAAAAGCCGAAACGAAAATCGTTACCGATGATAGCACGGCAGAAGCTGAACTTATTGCACGAGAGGCAGACGTTCCCCTGCCAATTTGGTTTTCTGTACGATTAAGCAACTGATAATCTTGGGGAGAAAGACCCATCTGTTCAATGGCGTCGCTGATGTTGTCAAGCGATTTCCTGTCTTTGCCATACACAATAACGGCAGATGACGGCAGATCTTTTTCCAGCAGGGCTTCAAGGGTTGGAATCGTGCAGAACAAATAGCTATAAGGGCTTTGCCCATATTCAATATTGCCGCTTGTTCCCCACCATGATTCTTGCGGCAGCGAAACGGCTTTATAAATGCCGATTATCGGAATAGATAGCTCGCTGCCCGTTTCGGGATTCTTTATAACGATCTCGTTGCCAATCCCCAGATTGTTCTTTGCAGCAAGAACCGTGTCAATGATCACGCCAGCATCATTATCTGCCGGAAGCATACCTTCAACCAACTCCATGTGATTTGCAAATGATAAGTTCAAGGCTGTGTTTGAATCTGCATACAGTCTTACCATATCAGATTCAGGTATATCGAAAAGGTTATCCTCACTGTCTGGAATCGCATTTGCAAAATTTACCGGCTGCACCAGCATATTCGCTTCCTGATTGCAACCGATCACGCCTTTAATGTGTGAGATTTGTTGTATCACGTCCGGCGGTATGGCATTGCCATCGGTTCTGTACAGCTTCAGAGAATACCCAATATCAGATACCACGAAGCGCTGATAACATGCAACGATATTCCCAAAATAGCTGCTTATGATCCCCAGCAGGGAAAGGCAGAAAACCAGCAGAAACAGAGATACCGAGTGTCGCGTTCTTCGGGCTATCATCAGCCATAAGCGGTGCGCGTATGTCATTATTCTCCCTCCACAAACAGCTTGCCGTCCTCCATTTTCATTGTTACGTCAGCATGAGCGCAAACCAAGTCTGAATGGGTGGCTATGATGATGCACTTGTTTTGCTTATGTGCAAGATCGACCAGTATTCCCATAATTACCTGAGCGTTTTCTTTGTCCAGATTTCCTGTCGGCTCATCCGCCAGAATATAGGTCGGGTTCTTTATCAGTGCCCGCGCAATGGCGGTGCGCTGCTGCTGACCGCCGGAGATTTGGCTGATCGGTCGGCGTATGGTATCTTGCTTATGGTTCATTCTCCGCCCGCTTTTGCAGGAGGGACAAGCACACAAAGCAGAGTGCAGAGAAGGCGATGCCGCAAAGAGTATATGTCCCGTTAAAGAACAGCAGATTGACTGCATACCGCATGGGCATCCGTGTAAAGAGTACCGCATACGGTTCGACCCTTCCGATCGCCTCCATGACCGCCGTGACACGGAACGGACTGACCCCGCATAGATACGCGCCGAGGAAATACAATGTCAGCTTCTCGGCAACGGCAGGAAGCAGGAGTCCGAGTAAATAAAACCACGGTTTTTGCTTCTTGCAGCACCTCCATAGATACAGCGCCCCGAAGCAGTACGGCAGCAGCGCAAGGCAGGCCCCCTGCGCAGTCAGGTGCAGCTGCAACCCGAATACAAGAAAGGCCATACGGATCAAAAGGTATCCGCCGAGAATGATCCCCCAGCAGATCAGCAGGGATTTCAGGTGGAGCTTCCGATGTGCGGTTGCTTCATGGTTGTACATTTTCTTTTCCTCCTTACAGATTCTCGTTTTTCAAGGCGTCGATGGGATTGTCCTTTTTTACCTTGCTCATTGAATACATCATGGTGGCGAATACGACCAGAAACACGCTCAGTACGGCGATGCCGATGGCTGCCCACGGCAGATGGAAGGAGGTTTCATAGGCCGTTGTGACCGCACGGTAGATGAGATATGTAATGCCGCAGGACACCGGCAAACCGAGAAGCAGTGCCTTGGAGCCGTACAGCAGGCACTCGTAATTCATCATCCTGCGAAAGCCCTTCTGCGTCATGCCCACCGATTTCAGCATGGCAAACTCCCGGCGGCGCAGGCTGATATTCGTGGAGATCGTATTGAACACATTGGCCGCGGCAATCAGGGAGATCAGCACGATAAAGCCGTAGGCAAATACTCGGATAATGGTCACAACATTCCGGTTTGTCTCGGCGTTTGCGGCGTAGTCGAAAAGCTGCCGGCTGCTGAGACCGTTTTCCGTCAGCACGGGCGCCAGATTTTCAAAGCTCGCGGTGTGATTGCTCGAGGTAAGGAAATACTCTGTATTACGGAATTGATTCAGCGCCGCCTCGGGAACCACGCTCTCCAGCATGCTGTACGGATAGATCATATTGATGGCCACCGGCGTGCTGCGGCTGACAAAGAACGGAGCCTCCTCAATGGTTTTTTCGGACCGCAGCGTGTATTTTGCAAAGGATTCCTCATAGGGCAGCTCGATGATGTCGTTCTCGTTGTCTCTGTTTTGATAGAGGACGACCTTATTGCCGTTCTCATCGATCCGGCTGTCTTTTCTGTAATATCCGTCGATCTCTACATAGTAAAGACCCTCGATCACGCACCCATCGCCCTTGAGCGTGTCCAGCGTGACATACTTCTCAAGCCGGCGGTCAAACTCAATATTACGGTCAAGCGCGATGCCCAGGGGGTTGTCCCGGTCATAGTAATCCGCTTCCTTCAGGTTGTACTTTTCCAGTAACCTGTTGAACTCGGCGTCCGCAACGAAGTACAGATAACCGGAGATGCCAAGCTCCTTCGGCGCTCTGTCCTCACTTTCCATGCCGAAGTTGGAAAAACGGTCGGCAAACATTGCCGTGACATATTCGCGGGAGATATCGCCCTGCAAAAACTGTTTCTTGGTATAGGTACCTCCGGTGACATTCTGCTCGGAGAAAAACAGTTCCAGAAGCGCATCGGGTGTCATGGCGGAGGAAGCGTCTGACTCCGCCGCGTAGATCAGGTCGAATTGATCGGAGGCCAACCCTCCCTCAGCGGATTCCATCATGTAGTCGGTGAAGGCCGCCGCCGAAACAAAGAGGACGATGCTCATAAAGAGGCTGACGACGGTGGTTCTGTATTTTTTCCGGTTGCGCTTATAGTGCTTGCCGGCAAGGACGCCGGGGAGTCCGAACAGCTTGTAGGCAAGCTTCGAGGTTCGGACGGGTCTGCCGCTTACCTTGATGTCCATGCTCTGGCGGATCGCCTCCACGGCGGAAACTCTGGTTGCCCTTTTTGAGGGAATCCATGCCGAGATCAGAACCGTGACAAGTGCAATGACCGCAGCAATGACGACAGCCTGCCACGAAACACAGAGCCGCATGGGAATGTCCACACGGACAATGGAGAAAAATTTATCTCCGATCAGGAGGAGCGTTATGCCGATACCGCCGATACCCACCAGAATGCCCAGTGGGATGCCGACGGCACTGACGGCCAGCGCCTCAAACAGCACCATTCTTCGAAGCTGCTTTCTGGTGGCGCCCACCGAGGACAGCAGGCCGAATTGCCTTGTCCGCTCCGAAACAGAAATGGAGAATGCGTTATAGATGAGCGATACAGAGCCGAACACGATCAGCGCGATGATGATGGCGGCAAGACTGTAAAACGCGGTAAGGAAGGAATCGAACGGAGCCGTGCCGGAATACAGCAGGACCTTTGTATTGTAGGCATAGCGATACTCTTGCGTATAGCCCATTTCCTTCATGAAGTCATACACCCCGGCGGGCTTGTGCAGCTTGAAATAACAATGGATCAGAGACTGATCGGCGGATTTGGTGTCCGCTGCCGTAAGCGCTGTGTACCCGGGCGCGGAATAGTCCTCAAAGGTAGGCCTTTCATAGATACCGACCACCGTGTAGGTTCTTGGTTCGGTGTTTTCGAGCCTTTCGCCGCTCATAATCTCCACCTGCGTTTCGCTGTCATAGGTGTATACGGGCGTGTCCTGTCCCAGCCTCCGGCCGTCAAGTGTCCTGTCCCCCACGTCAAGCGTGACGGTGTCGCCGAGCTTATAATTCACCTTGCCGTTTGATGTCAGGTGCTCCGGCAGAATAATTTCCGTGGAGTCCTTCGGCAGCGTACCTAAAATGAGATGCACCGGCATTGTCTTAAAATAGCCGGAGGCCACATCACCGCCAAGCACATACAGATAGGGCTTGCGCTCGTTGGCGCTGTCGATCTTCGCGTAACCCAGAACCTGCGCGTAGGCTGCGGAGGAAACCCTGTCGGAATCGCGGATGTCCTCATAGTCCTTATATGCGGCGGCATAAACCGCTCCGTACCAGTCCCCGTCGATGTGGATCGCACAACGCAGCACGAAATTCTGCATACTGGAGACAAGGGTCGTGGACGCGCAGATCATCGCCGCCGAGAGCATAATGCCGATGATCGTGACGATGGTTCTCGTCCTGTTTTTCTTCAGGCTCTCTAAGGTTACCTTGTTGAAAACATTCATCTGCGGATCACCTCGTCTCTGGTGATTTTCCCGTCCTCAATGGAAAGGATTCGATCCGCCTGCAGTGCGATGCTCTCGTCGTGGGTGATGACAAGGAGGGTCTGCCCGTATTTTTCGTTGGAAACCTTCAGCAGTTCCACGATCTCCCGGCTGCTTTTGGAGTCAAGATTTCCGGTGGGCTCATCGGCAAGCACCACCGCAGGCGCATTCATCAGAGCCCGGCCGATGGACACCCGCTGCTGCTGGCCGCCGGAGAGTTGGTTCGGCAGGTGGTTCTCCCGGCCGGTAAGCTTCAGAGTGGTCATCAGCTCAGCCAGTCGATTTTGATTGACCTTCTGCCCGTCCATCAGGACAGGGAGCGTGATGTTCTCCGTTACATTGAGCACCGGAATGAGATTGTAAAACTGGTAGATCAGTCCCACCTGACGGCGGCGGAAGATGGCAAGCTGTTCCTCGTTCTGCGCGTACACATCCTTGCCGTCCATAAATACCTTGCCGCCCGTAGGCCGGTCTACGCCGCCGAGGATGTGAAGCAGTGTGGATTTGCCCGAGCCGGAGGGGCCGATCACGGCGACAAACGCTCCCTTCTCCACCGAAAAGGAAACGCCGTCCAGCGCCCGCACCTCGTTCTCGCCCTTGCCATAAACCTTTGTCAGGTTTTCCACTCTCAAAATCTCCATATCGGGATACTCCTTTCGCTTTTTACACCCTCATTCTATTTTGTCAAGGTGACACAGCGGTGACTTTCGGGTGACGGATTCGTCACTTCATAAAAAAGGGAGCCGCCGGTCAGACGGTTCCCTTATAAAAGCGGATGGTGAACATGGCTCCTGCGGGCTTGCGGTTCTCTGCCTTTACGGTTCCCCCCTGACCGGTTATGATCATGCGTGATAAGGCAAGCCCGATCCCAAAGCTTTTGCCGTCGGAATCCTTGCCCTTATAGAAGCGCTCAAAGATGCGGGGCAGATCCTCCGGAGAAATGCCCGTGCCGTTGTCTTTAATTATAATTTCGGAAAACAGGGCGTTTTCGGCGGCGTCGATCTCAATCCTGCCGCCCTCGGGGGTGTGTTCCATGCAGTTCTTCACAATATTGCCGATGGCCTCGCAGGTCCATGAGAAATCTCCATGGAAAGCTCCGTCCGCATGGATGAGCAGCTCCTGCCCGCGCAGCTCCATGGGAATGAGCAGGGTCACACAGGACTTTTTGAGCAGCTCCTCCAGACTGACCTGCTCCTGCTTGAACTGCACCGTGCCGGCGTCCAGCCGTGAGATCTTCAGAAGTGTGGTGATCAGCCAGTCGATGCGGGAGAGCAGCTCGTAGAGCTCATGGATAAGCTGCTGCCTGCGCGCGTCGGTCAGCTTCGGCTCCGACAGCAGTCCAATCAGCAGATTGATAGAGGTCAGGGGCGTGCGGATCTGGTGAGAGATGTCCGCGATGGAATCGGCAAGATATGCCTTTTCCCTTGTCAGCGTTTGCTGCTGCTCACGCAGGCGTATGGTCATCTTATAGATCTCACTGTGGAGGATGCTCAGCTCACCCTCCGAATAGCTGTCAAAATCGATCGAACTGTCGCCGTGCAGAACCTGATTGATATCATCCGCAAGGGAAGAAATCCTCTGATACCTCTTATAAGTGCTGATGCAGAAGACCAGCATGAGGAGCAGAGAAAGCCCTGCGGCTGTCAGCCCGGCGCGAATGTCGAAGAAAAAGCAGACGGCGCAGGCGGCTGCGGAGAGCAGCAGCTGCCACAGCAGCGCCTTTCGCACCTCTTTGTTTTTCAGCAGCTTGATCATGCGTCCACCTTATATCCTGTCCCGCGAACCGTCAGAATGATCTTCGGGTCGGTGGGGTCATCCTCAATCTTCTCCCGCAGCCGCTTGATGTACACCGTCAGCGTATTGTCATTGACATACTCGCCGGCAACATCCCAGATGGCGTCAAGAAGCCGCTCACGGGTAAGCACGATTCCCCGATTGTTGATGAAAAACAGCAGAAGCCGGTATTCCAGTGCTGAGAGGAACAGGTCCCTGCTGTTCTTCACCGCCGTGCCCTTTTCGGTGTCCACCACCACATCACCGAGCTTCACCGTTTTGCCCATGCTGCCGGTGAGCCGGAGCACATTTCGGATGCGGGAGATAAGCTCTCGTGGGCGAAACGGCTTTGGAATGTAATCGTCGGCGCCCAGATCGAAGCCCGTAACGGTGCTGAACTCGTCGCCTGACGCGGTAAGGAAAATAACGGGGACATCAAACTCGGCCTTGATCGCTCTGCACGCCGCGAAGCCGTTGCCCTCCGCCAGAGACACATCCAGCAGCACAAGATCCGCCTTTTCCTCCGCAAGCAGCTTCATGGCCGCCGCCTGCCCGGATACACTTCGCACAAGGTACCCTTCGCTGTTCAGATATTCGCTCAAGCTCGCAACGATAATTTTATCGTCTTCTACCAATAGTATCTTTATCATAGTCAGTCCTTTATTCTGATTGCCGCGGAATCACAACCACTTCCCGATGAAGCCATATTCCACACGGTTGCCATCGTCCCATTCTGCAATCACACGGTAAACAAAGCTGCCGTTTTTCAGATCGAAGGCATATCCTCCGTCATACGGAAGAATGCCTGTGATTGTCTCAACCTCGCCGCCGTTTTGGGGGACGCATTGTATCCGCACTGTATCCGGCTGCACCTCGAAATATAACCGGATCTCGCTTGACTTTCTGTGGGAAATCAGTCCCTCGGCGGCTGCCGTGATCTCCGGCAGAGAAGTCTCTTCGCCGATCGCAGGCCCGCATCCAATGATGGAGCTCATGGTTCCATCCTCATTCGGTTCCGGGGCCTGCCAGTAGTAGGCGCAGGGGGAAGCCGTGATTTCATCTGTTTCACCCATTGCCCCAGACATGGCATTCACCTGAAGCTCCGGTATGGTGATTGGGTCGGAGGGCTGTGCCTCCTTATACGGCAGATTCATTTTTACTTCAAACTCTACCCAGTTTGCCATCGGCTCGGAATACTCCGTGCCCTCCTCGTACCGGAACTCCGTCTGCAAGCGGTATCGTTCCCCGGCTATCAGGTTATACGGAGCCGTCAGGTCATAGGAGAGCTCATTGTCCATGCCACTGGGAAGGCTGTACTGGATGGCGGGATAATCAACCTGCCGTGCGGGCGTGACCTTTTGCCATACACCGTCTTTCATTTGATACAGCTCAAACGCCTGCCCGTAGGCAATCGTCTTGCCGGAATCGTTTTTCCAGCGCAGGTCGAGCCGGAGATTCACGCTCCCGCCGCCAATGCGCATAACCTCAAAGCCTACGCCCTCGGCATCGCTTCCCGCGTCAAGAATGCGAAGCAGCTCGTTCTCCGGAAATTGTGGCTCCGACTGCTTCCCGCAGCGATAATATGTCACCGCCGCAAACGCACATGCGGCAATGGCAATCAGCGCAAGAACGATCACCCATATCGCGGAAACCTTTCGTTTCATCATGGTGCACCTTCCTTTCTATCTTTTTGTTCTCTTTTTCCTGCGGTTTAGCAGAAACACGGCTACGCCAACGGCGGCAAGCACTGCCGCCATTACAATGATAAACTCTGTCGGCATAATGTACAAGCTCGACCACTTCGGGGGCTGAGGGGTCTCCGATTCGGAAAGCGTAAAGGTCAGCTCGCTTTCCGGCAGACCCGGCAGGGTCAGCGCATACCCACCGTCCGTCTTTGTAAAGCCGTCAATACCGCTTTCCGTCATGTAATAGGGCGTTTTTACCACAACTTCCAATTCTCCGAACTGCGCCCAGGTTTTTGCCGGGGAAAGCAGATAGGTATACGAATAGAGGCTCGGTGTATAGCCCGCATCAATGGCGGGATACAACGGCGCTGTCACTGCGTTTTTCAATGTCTGCCCCGGCTCCAGTGTGAGGGTGTACTCATACCATCGCATCAGTGAAAAATCTCCCTCTTCGATCTGGATCAGACCGCTTCCCCATGTTTCGGAACTGAGCCGCAGAAGCTCGACCTGAGCATTGTACCAGTCAGACTCCAGAATGCCGGAGGTTTCGTCATAGTCACGCAGAGCATAGTCCTTGAAGGTCATCTCGGAAATCTCCGGCGACAAGGAGCTGAACAAGCCCGCACGCATAGCCGCAGGGAATCTGCGGCGGTTTCTTCGCGATCATTATCAAAAGGTATCTGCGGCGAAATCGCCAATATTGGGTGGTTTCAAGAAAAATAACGAACAAGTGAGACATTGCTCCACGCTTGTTCTTTTAGTTTGGCAATGAGTGATTTCTTTACACTTGACAGATATGGAAAACCGAAAGAGCTCTTTCGAGTATCCCGTGCATCTTCGCTATGGCAATACCATAGTTCGTAACACTGACTCCCTCTATTTCACAGTTGTCAAGCCTGCCCGAAAGTTCCCGGGCGTTAAGCATACATCCGCCACAATGAACAACCAGAGCAATCCCCGAAATATCCTTTGGGAATTCACCGCCGGAGGTGAAGCGGAAGTTCAACTCCTTGCCCGTGTATTTTTTCAGCCAGGCGGGCAGCTTGACGGTGCCGATATCCCCGCACTGGCGATGGTGGGTGCAGCCCTCGCTGATAAGTACGGTGTCGCCGTCTTTAAGACGATCGATCGCATCGCTCCCTCGAATGAGTTGTTCGAAATTCCCCCTGTACCTTGCGAAAAGAATTGAAAATGAAGTCAAAGCGACGTCTTTCGGCACAACAGAATCGACATAGTCAAACACCTGCGAGTCGCAAACGATCATCCTCGGCTGCTCCTTTAACAGGTCAAGCGAAGAAGCAAGCTCGTCCGGCTGAGCGACCATGCAGATGCCCCCGATGTCCAGAATGTCGCGTATTGTCTGCTGCTGAGGAAGTATCAGTCTCCCCTTCGGGGCAGACTCGTCTATCGGAGTGACGAGAATAACGGTATCGCCCTTTTTCAGCAGATCCGAAACGATCCTTTTCTCCGCTCTTATCGCCGATATGCTCGCGGCGATACGCATTTTCAACTCATCGATATTTTCCCCGGTTTTGGCGCTGACAAAAAACACATCGTTTCCTTCAGCGTCAGCTTCCACAAGATCGTATTTATTTCTGACAAGGATAAAGGGTATACCTTTATCCTTGACTTTTTCAATGAAACTTTCCGTTTCCTCGTCCTTTTCGGAAGTATCCGTAACAATAACCGCAATATCGGTTTTTCTCAGCATCTGCATCGTTCGCTCGATGCGGAGCCTGCCGAGCTCCGTCCCGTCGTCGAGGCCGGGGGTGTCTATGATGACGACAGGGCCTAAGGGCAGCAGCTCCATGGCCTTCTGCACGGGGTCGGTCGTTGTTCCCCTCGTATCGGAAACGATGGAAAGTTCTTGGCCGGTCAACGCGTTTACAAGGCTTGATTTTCCGCTGTTGACGGTTCCGAAAAAGCCTATATGGAGCCTTTGAGCGCTTACAATAGAGTTAAGATCCATGACGCGCCTCCATTAAAATTTGAAATCTCTCTTGTCCGAGGATTTGATCTTCTCGATATTTTCCGCTGCAATGCGCCTGACTTTTTCCTTTGGTATCTTTTCAAGCTCCATTTCTATAAGGTCGAAGCCGAGCCTTTTTGTCTCGGGGGCTGCGTAATCGACAAGGTATTCCGCAAGCGTCATCAGCGCGTTGGGGTGGCAGCAGTTGAGTATCTGCCCTGATTTGCACAGGCTCATGAAGCGGTCGCCCGTTCTGCCCTCGCGGTAGCAGGCAGTGCAGAACGACGGGATGTGTTCAAGCTCCATCAGCCATCTGACGACCTCGTCGAGTGTGCGCTGGTCTGACACATCAAACTGTTCGCTGTCGTGCGGGCGTTCGTCCTCGGTATAGCCGCCGACGGAGGTGCGAGAAGCGCCGCTGATCTGTGAGATGCCAAGCGTGAGCAATTTTTCTCTCACAGCCTCGCTCTCACGGGTGGATATTATCATGCCGGTGTACGGCACGGCGATACGAATAAGTGCGCAGATTTTCGCGAATGTTTCGTCGCTGATGCCGTTATCGAACTTCGTCGGGTCAATGTCGTCGGCTTTTTTAAGGCGCGGCACACTGATGGTATGCGGGCCTACGCCGTGCACGGCTTCAAGGTGCTCCGCGTGCATCAGCTGGCCACAGAACTCGTAACGGTACATTTCAAGGCCGTACAGAACGCCGAGACCCACGTCATCGATACCGCCCTCCATGGCGCGGTCCATCGCCTCGGTGTGGTAGGCGTAGTTATGCTTCGGGCCCGTGGGATGCAGCTTTTCGTAGCTTTCCTTGTGGTAGGTCTCCTGGAACAGGATGTACGTGCCGATGCCGGCTTCCTTTAATTTACGGTAGTTTTCCACGGTCGTCGCGGCGATGTTGACGTTCACGCGGCGGATGGCGCCGTTCTTATGCTGAATGCTGTAAATGGTCTTGATGCAGTCAAGAATGTACTCGATGG
>ERZ773229.2314-NODE-2314-length-11497-cov-9.642895_pt1 | contig 11497 bp, 6 predicted proteins | sample MGYA00580992_ERZ773229 | MGnify/ENA primary metagenome ERZ773229 (study PRJEB29015, sample SAMEA2737795) | human gut metagenome | biome: human gut; feature: human-associated habitat; material: faeces | place: China | collected 2012 ... | reverse complement strand
ACCGGAGGATGACCCGGTTGAACAGGAAGATCATCACGCCGTTGCACAGCTCCGTCACGCCGTCGGCAAAGCCCAGCGGGATCAGACGCTTGTAGATGCTCCAGTCCATCCTGAACTTTACGAAGTGGAAGGTGTTGTGTCCGCCCAGGAAGTGCCGCAGATAGATGATGCACGTCAGAAGCTGGGAAAGGCCCGTGGCGAAGGCCGCGCCCCAAACGCCCCAGTCCAGAACGAAGATGGCCACGTAGTCCAGCACACAGTTGGCCAGACAGCCGGTGATGACCGTCAGAATGGCCAGACGGGGAAAGCCGTCGGTCTTGATCAGCACCTCCATGTTATAGGAGATGATGAAGCACACGGCGAAGGGCGCAAGGCCCTTGAGATAATCGATAGTATATTGATACGTTACGCCCTTTGCGCCCAGCAGTACGGCGAACGGCTCCAGAAATACGAAGACGAGGACAGTGATGGTCAGGCCGATACAGGTCAGCAGCACGATGTTCTGGGAAAACAGGCTGTTGGCCTTCTCGCCCTGGTTTTGTCCCAGATAGATGGCGATGATGGTGCTGGTGCCGACGGCGAAGATGACGCCGATGGAGAACAGCACGTTGGTGAACGGCACCGCCAGATTCACCGCCGCCATGGCGTATTCGCCTACGCCCTTGGCGACCATCAGTCCGTCTACGATGGAATACAGGCTGAAAACCATGAGGGAGGCCACCGTAGCGGCTGCGAAATGCAGGAATTGCGATAACAGACTGCGCTCATTGAGCATTTTGGATGAGATTCCTTTCTTTTTTGATTTCCATTTCGGATATATAATTCTATTCTAACGAAAAAGAGCTGTTCTGTCAAATACTCTTGTCATGAATGGCGAGACAGTTTATAATTATCTTCATTAAAAAAACTGGGAGGTACGCCCTATGGAAGCCTATGTCATGGACGCTTTTTCCGCCCGCCTGTTCGGCGGCAATCAAGCGGGCGTGGTGCTGCCGGACCGCCCGCTGACCGACGCGGAGATGCAGCAGATCGCCGCCGAATTCAAGCACTCCGAGACTGCTTTCGTCACCCGAAGCCCCGATGGCAGCGTGACCCTGCGCTACTTCACACCGGCGGGGGAGGTGGAGCTCTGCGGCCACGCCACCATCGCCTCCTTCGCGCTGCTGCGTGCGCTGGGCCGCATCGGCGACGGCGACATCACCGCCCACACAAAGGCCGCGGATCTGACCATCGGCGTTCGGGGCGATACGGTGTGGATGGATATGGCGCCGCCCCACTGGATACGGGAACTGACGGAGCCGGAGCTGCCGGAGCTGTACGAAGCCTACGGCCTGACTCCGGCGGATCGCCCCGACAGCCTGCTGCCCGCCATCGTGTCCACCGGCCTTGCCGATATCATGATGCCCGTCCGCGACCGCGATACGCTGCTGCGCGCCGTCCAGAATGAACCGGCGGTGACGGCGCTCTCCAGACGCTATGACGTCACCGGCGTCCACATGTTCTGCCTCGGCGACGGCTGCACCGCCTATTGCAGCAACTACGCGCCGCTGTACGACATCCCGGAGGAGTGCGCCACCGGCACCAGCAACGGCGCATTGACCTACTACCTCTACCGCCATGGCATGGTGCAGCCGGAGCAGGAGAACGTATTTTTGCAGGGCGAGCATATGCACCGCCCCTCGGAGATCCGCAGCCGCCTGTATGCAGACGGCGATACCGTCACCGTCCGCGTGGGCGGACGCGCTGTCATGAGTATGTCCTGCGACATCAAGCTGTAAAAACAGGGGAGCGGCACACGGGCCGCTCCCCTGTTTTCTATCCCTGACAACCTGAAGTTGCGCCGCTTTGGCCAAAAAACCACCAACGCAACGCAGAGTTGCTGGACACCAACCGCCGCGCCCTGCTATACTGACCCTGACCGTACCCGGACCTGATCTGTGAGAAAGGAGACTGTATGGAACACCGACACCCCTATACCGCCAGAGGCGTGCTGACCGCGCTGGGGAAATCCGCGTTGTACGTGCTGTTCTTTCTGGGAGTGCAGCTGTTGACCGGCGCGATCTACGCCGCCATCGCCATCGCCGGCTCCGCGCTGCGTCCCGGCGGCTTCGATCCCCAGAGCATCCTGGACGGCGCGGACACCGCCACGTTGCTGGCCGATTTCTTCATCGCGGCGGGACTGCTGCTGTGGTTCAAAATACGCCAGACGCCGCTGTCAGAGGCCGTGTGCCTGCGCCGCTGCTCCGGTTGGACTGTCGGCTTCTGTGTCTTTGCCGGCATCGTGCTGTACGTCCTGACGGATCTGGCGCTGTCCCTCCTGCCGGAGGCGTGGATGGCCGCGTACAACGCGGATATGTCCGTCCTGACCTCCACCGGCCTGAACACGTTCCTGACCATGGCGGTGCTGGGCCCGCTGGCGGAGGAACTGACGTTTCGCGGCGTCATCCAGACCCGTCTGGAGCGTGCCATGCCGCCCTGGCTGGCTCTGGTATTACAGGCCGCCATCTTCGGCCTGGTCCATGGGACGCCCATCCAGATGGTCTACGCCTTCCTGATGGGTCTGGCCTTCGGCTTCCTCCGCCGCCGCACCGGCAGTATCCTGCCCGGCTTCGCCGCCCACGCCGCCTTCAACGCCATGAACGATCCGCTGGGACTGTTCGGAGGCACCGGCGGCGTCGGAGCCGCGCTGGCCGCCATGGCGGCGGTGGGCGTGGCGGGCTGCGTGGTGTGCCGCAAGGGCCTGTCGGACTTCGCACCCCAGGACCCCGACCGCCGCGGCCCCATCCTGTGACCGCCCACATACGCAAAAAAGAGAACGGTTTCCGCCGTTCTCTTTATTTATGCGATTTTTCCGTTTTTGCAAAAAAATCCTCGATACTATGCAGCCAGCTTATTGAAATCGCACAAAAACAGGTGTATTCTATCGTTGTAATGACCTGCCGGCACGTACCGGCGGAGATCATAAAGAAAAGGGGAGTTTCTGTGAAAAAACGAATCCTATCCATCCTGTTGGCGGCTCTCATGCTGCTCAGCGCCCTTCCGCTGGGCACGGTGGACACCGCCTACGCCGCCGAGACCTCAGGGGTCGCGGCGCAGAGCTACTATGTCGCCGGCGGCCAGTGCGGCGACGACCTGACCTGGACGCTGGACAGCAGCGGCACCCTGACCATCAGCGGAACCGGCCCTATGTACGGCTATTCTCTCCATAAGAACCCCTGGTGCGACAGTGCATTGAGAAACTCGGGGATCAGCACGCGAGTGAAAAACGTGGAGATTTCCTCCGGCGTTACGACATTGGGAGCATACGCGCTCAGCGCCTGTGATTCAATGGTCAGTGTCTCCCTGCCGGAGACTCTGCTGGCGGTGGGGGAGAGCTGCTTTTTCTCCTCGACAGCGCTGCACAATATCAGCATTCCCAACAGTGTCCGATCTATTGGCGATTGTGCCTTCTCCGGCTGCAACGGCCTGACCCGTGTCACACTGGGCAGCAGCCTCAAGGGTATCGGAGGTCAGGCCTTCAAAGAATGCAGCAGCCTCAGCAGTATCGTCATTCCTGAGGGGGTCACGGCCATCGAGTATTCAACGTTTGAAGATTGCTCCAACCTGATGGAGATCACCATCCCCCGCACGGTGACGAGTATCGGGAGATGGGCTTTTGACGGCTGCTATGGGCTGTCCAAGGTGACATTCACCGGCACGCGGGCACAGTGGAACGCCATTGACGTGAAAGAATACAATGACCCGCTGCTGAGTGCTAATATCACCTTTGCCGGCAGCGGTCCCGCCGCACCCACCGTCACCGCGGGCACCGACAGTCAGGGCCGTCCGACCCTGAAATGGAAGGCCGTCACCGGCGCGGCCAAGTACGAGGTCTACCGTTCTTACAGCGAGAACGGCCCCTATACCAAGTACAGCACCGTCACCGGCACCACCTACACCAACACCGCCTATCTGGAAAACGGCACCACCTACTACTACAGGGTCCGCGCCCTGAACAGCAGCGGCGTCGCCGGTGCGTACAGCTCCGTGGTGTACGTCACCTATAAGCAGACCCTGTCCGCCCCCACCGTCACCGGCGGCAATGACGCGCAGGGCCGCCCCACCCTGAAATGGAACGCCGTGTCCGGCGCGGCCAAGTACGAGGTGTACCGTGCCCGCAGCCGCAGTGGCGAGTACATCAAGTATTCTACCGTCACCGGCACCAGCTACACCAACATCAGCTACATCGAAAACGGCAACACCTACTACTACAAGGTGCGCGCTCTGAAATCCGATGGCACGGCGGGCGCGTGGAGCAGCATCGTGTCCGTGACCTACCGCGCCGCCTCGACAGGCACTCTGTCCGCTCCCACCGTCACCGGCGGCAACGACAGTCAGGGCCGTCCTACCCTGAAATGGAACGCCGTCTCCGGCGCGGCCAAATACGAGGTGTACCGTGCCCGCAGCCGCAGTGGCGAGTACATCAAGTATTCTACCGTCACTGGCACGTCCTATACCAACACATCTTACATCGAGGACGGCAATACCTACTATTACAAGGTGCGCGCTCTGGATGCCAGCGGTACCGCCGGCGCGTGGAGCAGCATCGTGTCCGTGACCTACCGCGCCGCTTCGACAGGTACTCTGCCCGCTCCCACCGTTACCGGCGGCAACGATGCGCAGGGCCGTCCCACGCTGACATGGAAGGTCGTCACCGGCGCGGCCAAATACGAGGTGTACCGTGCCCGCAGCCTGAACGGCGACTACATCAAGTATTCTACCGTCACCGGCACCAGCTACACCAACGCCAGCTACATCGAAAACGGCACCACCTATTATTACAAGGTCCGCGCCCTGAAATCCGATGGCACAGCAGGCCCGTACAGCGCTGTGGTATCCGTCACCTGCCGCCTGAAGCTGTCTGCCCCCACCGTCACCGGCGGCAACGACAGTCAGGGCCGCCCCACGCTGACATGGAAGGCCGTCACCGGCGCGGCCAAGTACGAGGTGTACCGCGCCCGCAGCCGCAGTGGCGAGTACATCAAGTATTCCACCGTCACCGGCACGTCCTATACCAACACATCTTACATCGAGGACGGCAACACCTATTACTACAAGGTCCGCGCTCTGGGCTCCGACGGCAGCTACGGCCCGTACAGCTCCGTGGCATCCGTGACCTACAGGGCGACCTCCTCGGCTGTCCCCGCGGAGGTCACGATGGGCAAGGCCACGGCACAGGGCAGCTATATCACCGTCACCTGGGATAAGGCAGCCAACGCCGCTTCGTACCGCGTGTACCGCAGGGTGAATAACAGCTCCGACTGGAACGTAGTGGCGTCCTCCGTCAGCGGCACCAGCTATACGGACTGGAACGTGGAGCCCGGCGTCCGCTATACATATACCGTCCGCGGTGTTGCGGCAGATGGCCAGACTCTCAGCAAAACCTACAACAAGACCGGTGTCACCGTCTTTGCCACCATCAACTCCAATAATGTGGCATCTGACAGCCTGCTGCTCAAGCCATCGGTCGATGTTCCCAGCAGCCTGACGCGTATGAACTGGGATTATATCGGGCTTTACTACTACCACGGCCAAACAATTAATGCAGGGCTCGACGACTTCGGCGGCATGCTGCGGCTGCTGTTCAACAGTGACGGCACCGTCTATCTGGTCAGCGGTAACGGCACTTCCCGCGGCGTGTATTACGCCAATGACTCGGTGATCTCCATCATGTTTCCGGATGATGAGACGCCACAGGTCTATATGGTGACATTTATGCGTACAGAGAAATACACCTATCTGCACCTCATGCCAGACGCCTCCGGAAGAGAAGCTCTGGTGTTTTCGGCCGGTTCCTACCGCTAACGCACCACAAAAAAAGAGGACTGTCCATCGGACAGTCCTCTTTTTTATCCCACATTTCACAGGAAAAACTTCCGGTGCAGGCTGCGGCGCAGGGGCTTGCACCCCGCAATGACCAGCAGCATGGCGCCCAGCACGGTACACACCGCCAGCGGGTAGAACGACCACAGAAACGTGTCGTGCAGCTGGAACGTCACATTCAGCAGCCACTCCACCAGCTACACCGTACCCGCGGACTACCTGGAGAAGGGCCGGACCTACACCTACAAGGTCCGCGCCGTTACGTCAAGCGGCGCTGTGGGCTCCTTCAGCAAAGAGGTGACCTTCACCTATAACCCCGCCGCATCTCTGGCCGCACCCACCGTCACTGCCAGCCTTGACGATCAGGGCTATCCCACCCTGACCTGGCCTGCCGTGCCTGATGCGGCCCGGTACGAGGTCTATCGCGCTGCCAGCGAGGACGGCAATTTCGCCCAGCTCGCCGCCGTCACCTCCAACAGTTACACCAACAGCGCCGTCCTGACGGACGGCGCTGCCTACTACTACTACTACAAGGTCCGCGCACTGGACAGCGACGGCGAGGCCGGCCCCTTCAGTGATGTGGTCTCCGTTACATACACCGCCCGGCCCGCTCTGGTGGCCAGCGGCAAGTGCGGCGACAGCGCCAGCTGGAAGCTGGATGCCGACGGCGTTCTGACCATCACCGGCGCCGGCCCCATGGCGGACTACGGCCAGCACGCTTCGGACAACTGCGCACCGTGGCGCACCTATGCCAACGACATCAAAAAGGTGGTGGTGCAGAAGGGCGTGACCGCCATCGGCAGCTATGCCTTTGCCAGTCTGGAGCGCGTTACCTCCGTGACCATCCCCGAGGGCGTCACCTCCATTGGGAGCAGCGCGTTTGAGAATTGCGGCCTTATGGCCTACGGCGGTCTGGGCGCGGTGACGCTGCCGGAGGGGCTGACCACCATCGGCAGCAGCGCCTTCAGCGGCTCCTATATGGACTCACTGACCCTGCCGGAGAGCCTGCGTACCATCGGCGGCGCTGCTTTTGAGAAATCTCCTCTAAAGACCCTGACCATCCCCGGCGGCGTCACCTCCATTGGAAACGGCGCATTTAGTAACTCGCACCTGACATCCATCCAACTGCCCGACGGTGCGCAGCTGGGAGCCATGCTGTTCTATCAGTGCTATGAGCTGACAGACGTGACTCTGCCCGCTGACCTGACAGTCATCGGAGACAGCATGTTCGAAAACTGCACCAAGCTGACCCATGTGACCATTCCCTCCGGCGTGACCCGTATTGAGCGGGAGGCCTTCACCATGTGCGGCGCGCTGGAGGAGATCCGGCTCCCTGAGGGCGTGGAGAGCATTGGGGTTATTGCGTTCTCCGGCTGCGTCGCCATGACCGGAGCGTACCTGCCCCGCAGTCTCACCACCATTGAGAGTGGGGCGTTCAGCGCCTGCCGCAGCCTGACCGACGTGTACTACGGCGGCACGGCGGCGGAGTGGGCGGCCATCTCCGTGGCTGACCGCAACGACCCGCTGCTGAACGCGGCGCTCCACTGCACCGGCCAGTCCGCAAGCCGGCTGGATGTGCCCGCCATGACGCTGGGCGAGGATTGCAGCGACGGCAAGCCCACCGTCTGGTGGCCCGCCGTCACCGGCGCGGAGCGCTACGAGATCTGGCGCGCACAGGCCGCCTCCGACGGCAGCGCCCCTGCCGCTTCCGCCTATACCCTTATCGTGTCGGCGGACGTCACGTTCCACAAGGATACCACCGCCGAGGCCGACACCTGGTATTACTATAAGGTACGCGCCGTCAGCGGCAGCACGTACAGCGACTTCAGTCAGGCGGCTCGCCGGTACTGCGAGGCGCCTCCCACCATGGACACGCCGGAGATCACGTCTCTGGAGCTGGATGACAGCGGCAAGCCGGTGCTGACCTGGCGCACCGTGGAGGGTGCCGCCCGCTATCAGGTGTTCCGCTCGGAGGATAACGGCTTCTCCTACTCTCCCATGGGCACGGTGCTTCCCACCGGCTCCGACACCATCACCTGGACGGATACCACCGCTGTCAGCGGCACCGGCTATTACTACGGCGTTGGCTGCTATGATGACAACGGCCATTACAGCAGCTTTGGCGGCGGCGAGTGGTGGGTTACCGCCCGCTGACCCAAGCCCCGCATACGCAAAAGGAGAACGGCGGAAGCCGTTCTCCTTTTGCGTATGCTTTCTTTTTTTACACGTACCGCTGGGAGCCCACGTCGAACACGCCGCGGGTGGTGATGCGCAGCGTGGGGATCACCGGCAGCGCCATGAAGCTCAGGGTCATGAACGGGTCGATGCCCTCGGACACGCCCAGCGCGTAGGCGGCGGCCTTGGCGGCCTCCAGATCGCGGTTCACGTTGACCAGGCTGTCGTCGGACATGATGCCCGCGATGGCCAGCAGCACATCGCTCCTCACCTGACCGTCCTCCACCACGGTGATGCCGCCGTGGTTCTGTACGATGTGGTTGGCGGCGAAGGCCATGTCCTCCTCGTTGGTGCCCACCACGATGATGTTATGGCTGTCGTGGCTGATGCTGGTGGCCACTGCACCCGTCTTCAGACCGTAGCCCTTGATGTAGCCCAGACCGATGTGGTGGGTGTTCTTATGCCGCTCGATCACGGCGATCTTCAGAATGTCGTAATCTACGTCGATGCGGTCGGTGTAGCCGCCGTCGGTGGTGGTGATCTCGCCGCTGACCATGCCAATGACGGCGTGGGGGCGGCTGTCGGTGAAGTCCGCCGCAGTCAGCGGGGCCACATGGAACGTGTCATGGGCGTGCTTCACCAGATATGGATCGATCTCCGGCGTGGGGAACTCCTTCAGCACGCCGTCGCTGTACATCAGCTCGCCCTTCTTGAACACTTTCTCAATGTTGAAGTGCTCGAAGCTGTCGATAATAACGAAATCCCCCAGATAGCCGGGGGCGATAGCGCCCCGGTTGTTCAGCAGGAAGTACCGCGCCGCGTTGTGGCAGGCGGCCTTGATGGCGGTGATGGGGTCGGCGCCCAGTTTGATGGCCTTCTTGACGATGTAGTCGATATGCCCCTTCTCCAGCAGGTCGTTGGGGTGCTTGTCATCGGTGCAGAACATGCACCGCTCCACGTACTTGTCACACAGCAGGGGGACCAGCGCCTCCAGATTGCGGGCGGCGGTGCCCTCGCGGATCATGATGAACTGTCCCCGCTCCAGCTTGGCGATGGCGTCGGCCAGATCGTGGCATTCGTGGTCGGAGTACACGCCCGCTGCAATGTAGGCGTTAAGGTCGTTGCCCTTCAGATCGGGGGCGTGACCGTCGATTTTCTTGTGGTGGGCCTGACTGGCCACGATCTTCTCTACCACCTGGGGGTCGCCGTTGATGGTGCCCACGAAGTTCATCATCTCCGCCAGACCCTGCACCCGGGGATGGTCGTAGAAGGAGTCAATGGCACGGTAGTCCAGGTTGGCGCCGGACTCATCCAGCGGCGTGGCCGGCACGCAGGAGGGCAGCATGAACCGCACATCCACCGGCAGATCCTCCGTGGCCTGAAGCATGTACTCGATGCCGTCGGTACCCATGACGTTGGCGATCTCGTGGGGGTCTGTGATGACCGTGGTGGTGCCGTGAGGCAGCACGGCCTTGGCAAATTCCGTGGGGCTCACCAGCGAGCTCTCCAGATGGATGTGGGCATCCACGAACCCCGGCAGCACGATCTTGCCGGAGACATCCACCTCCACCGCACCGCTGTATTCGCCCATGCCCACGATGAGGCCCTCCGCTACGGCGATATCTCCGTGACACAGCTCATTGGAAAACACGTTGACATAGGTGGCGTTCTTCAGCACCAGATCCGCCGGCTCCCGACCGGCGGCCACGGCGATGACCCGCAGCTTCTTGTTGAGCTTGCGGTTGATTTTCCCGGCGTAGCTTTCCTTGACAGACATATGCAATAGACTCCTTTCCCGGTGCGGCCCTCCAAAGCCATTAGTTTTGTTAATTCTAAATATTAACACAGCTTATAAAGATTGTCCAGCCCTCCTGCTATAAAAAACGTGTGGCAGCCCGCAGGCTGCCACACGTTTTACTTATGTATGCGTTCTTAATGCTTTACTTCACGCTGCCGTCGGCATTGAACACCGGAAGGGGAGCCAGAAACTTGATGTCCTTGCGCGCCGCGGCATCGCCCTCGGCCAGCACGGACACGCGGCCGGCCACAATGCCGCCCGCCAGCTTCACCAGCTCCTCCATGGCGTGGATAGAGCCGCCGGTGGAGATGACATCGTCCATCAGCAGGATGCGCTTGCCGCGGATCATGTCGGCGTCGTCGCGGCCCAGATAGAGCTTCTGTACGCCGGCGGTGGTGATGGATTTATCCTCCACGTGGATGGGATCGGGCATGTATGCCTTGGGACCCTTGCGGGCAATAAAGTACTTGGCGGCGCCGCTCTGGCGGGCCATCTCGTGGATGAGGGGGATGGACTTGGCCTCGGCGGTCAGCATGTAGTCGTAGCTGTCCTGGTCCACCAGCTTCAGCATTTCCCGGGCACAGGCCACCGTCAGCTCTGCGTCGCCGAAACAGATAAAAGCGCCGATATACAGGTCGTCCGTGACCTTACAGATGGGCAGATCGCGCTGCAGACCGGCCACGGTGATGGGATAAACAGGCATGATTCAAGACTCCTTTTCAGGCGCGGCCGCCATATGGCCGTCTGCCGTCGTAGTATGATCGCACTGCACGAAACAGCAGCAAACCATCGATCAACAAGGGCAAACAGGACTGTCAGCGCGTCTTTCCGGCGCTTTTTGCCCTTTTCGCCTTGGCCTGCGTCAGCAAACCTGCACCTCAAAAGCCAAAAAACACCCGAAAATCCATCACTGACAGGTGCAAAGCAGCTTTGCCGGAGCAGAAGCGTGCCCGGGCGGGGAAAGACCGGAGGAGGGTACTTGCTGCATCCCCGAGAGTCTTGCCGCTGTATGGGCGTATCACTGCCCGTCAAAGCCGTGCTTGCCTTTGTCGATCGACAGTGTACATTATATGAGCAGCCCGAAAAAAAGTCAAGATTCCGCCGCAATTTTACACGGAAAAGTGGTCACGCTTTGAAGTACGAAAGCACCGGCTGTTTTGTGAAAAATATATCAAATTAGCCGTCGCAGAGTGCCGGATTTTTGCTGTGAGGCATTCAACAATATGCACAAAAAAAGCAGGTTTTTTTTTACGGCCCGAAAGGGAGAATTTGGCTGAACACCCCTTGAGAAAAAGGAAAATCGGTGTTATCATCGGGGCAGATGAAGGTGCGGGGCACTGCGCCGACATGATTCCGAACGGAACACTTATTTGAGGAGGAATTTAGCTGTGAATAAGTATTTGGCAGACGTTCTGGAGAGCGTCAGAACCAAGCATGGCAACGAGCCTGAGTTCGTACAGACTGTTGAGGAGGTTCTGTCCTCTCTGGAGCCTGTGATCGAAAAGCACCCTGAGTATGAGAAGGTGGACCTGCTGGGCCGCATGGTGGAGCCCGAGCGTATGTTCACGTTCCGCGTGGTGTGGTGCGATGATGCCGGCCAGTGGCATACCAACCGCGGCTGGCGCTGCCAGTTCAACGGCGCTATCGGCCCCTACAAGGGCG
>ERZ773229.2299-NODE-2299-length-11546-cov-2.820294_pt1 | contig 11546 bp, 8 predicted proteins | sample MGYA00580992_ERZ773229 | MGnify/ENA primary metagenome ERZ773229 (study PRJEB29015, sample SAMEA2737795) | human gut metagenome | biome: human gut; feature: human-associated habitat; material: faeces | place: China | collected 2012 ... | reverse complement strand
GTGGAGATACTTTCGAGATGTTCTATCTCCGTCTTTGTCTCCTCTGTCAGCTTGGTGAGTGCCTCATAAGTACGCTTTAATTTGTTGTATCTGTCAAAATATTTCTGCGCGTTTCCCTTGGCGTCTAACTGAGAGTCGAGCGGAATGGTGATCATCTCGTTGGTGTAATAGTTCAGTGCCTCTAACTTTTTTGCACCTTCCTCTAAACCATAGCCGTAGGTGTGGATCAACTCGCCGTATACCTTGTATTTGTCCCGCTTTTCCGTGTCCTTCAACTGCTTTTCCTGCAACTGGTATTTCTTGCGGTTGCGGTCTAGGGCAGTGGAAACGATCTTTCTCAAATCAACGGATTTCTGCCGGATTCTTGTATACACATTTTTGGAAGCATAATATTCCTCCAAAACCTGTGAGATGGAATCGAAATTCTTTGCTTCGTAATCCGAAAACTGTGTGAGTTCAACGCAGGAAAAATCAATCGGTTCTTTTCCCTTAAAAATAATGTTCGGTTTGTAGGTATGATTTTTTACATCATCTGCAATCCATGTGAGATTGTTAAATAAATGCTTTTTGCCATCATCATCCAGCGAGTCGACCGGCATATCTCCGTCAATGGAACTGCGGTGGCATATTTCGGAGGCAAGCAGTGGACTTAAGCCTGTAAAAGAAGAGTAGAGAGCCTTTGTGATGGAGGTCGGTTTCTTCATAGCCACATCCAGAAATGCCTCTTCCGTGACTTCCAGCGGATTTAAACGGTCATCCTGTGTGGCAGGAATGCAGTAGTCGCGCCCCGGAAGCACTTCACGCAGGGAACTCATCATCGATGAGATATGTTTGATACTGTCAATGATTTTTCCGTCGCTGTTACAGAAAATGATATTGCTGTGTTTTCCCATCAGCTCTACGATCAGGGTTTTCCGGCAGAGATCGCCCATTTCATCCAGATGTTCAATATCAAAGTGAATGATACGCTCCATATGCGGCTGGTAAATCTTTACGATCCTGCCATTGGCAATATGCTTGCGCAGCACCATGCAGAAGTTTGGCGCGGTCATAGGGCTTGGTTTATTCTGGTCAGTCAGATATAAAAAAGGCAGGGATGCGCTTGCGGACATGGCAAGACGGAACTGCCCGTTGCTTCCCTTGCAGGTGAAGAGCAGTTCGTCGTTTTCCGGCTGCGCGATCTTGCTGATCTTGGCATTTAAAATTGTCTGGTTTAATTCATATACGATATTGGAAATCACAAATCCATCAAGAGCCATTTTGTGCACCTCTTATTCTAAAAAAATCTGCCCGGAATTACCAGGCGCATGGTTCATTATAACGGATTCTACGAAATCTGCATAGATGCAATATATAATTTCAAAAGCCGAATCGCATAATCACGCTGTTGCTTTGAACAGCCTGAGAGAATATGGATCACTGCAAGTTCATCATTTTCCTGCCGTCTTGCCTCTTCGTCTGTCTGTTCCCCGAACATCATATAATCAAGGCTCATGTCGAGACACTCAGAAATCGCAAGCATTGTTTCTGTGGACATTCCACAGGTGCCACGCTCGATGTCTGAACAGTATTTCGGTGCACGGTCTATTCTCTCTGCAACCTCGTCCTGTGAAAATCCTAACTGGACTCTTTTTTTTCGAATGCGGTCGCCAACGGCTAAACGGTCATACGCTTCTCTTTTTCGGTTCATAAAAACTCCCCTTTCTCATTTGTTTCTTATTGTGTGTGATTCTCTGTATCATATTCTTGCGAAAAAAACGTAGAAATAAAACACAATGGAAACGTAATTTAATAGTGAGTTTAAAAGGTATGCGCGAGATACGTTTTAAATGTGATATTGAACAAAAAACAAGAAAGATATGCCAGAAAACTGTAAGTTTCTTCTGTTGACATAATCAACGGATATGTGTATGATAGAAAATGTTTAAAACACGAAAATAAAATATGTTTATAACGCATAAGGGTAAAGTTATGAAAAACAAAAGAAATCAGAAAAATATCATATGGAAGATACTGCTTATCGTTTTTAGTATCGTTCTTGTCATATGTCTTATTATCATTGGAATCCAAAAATATCAGCAGAAAAAGCAGCAGGAGTATTACGAAGCTTTACTGGAAAATGCAGGCAGTCAACCGCAGGCGACTGAGGAGGTGCCGGAGCCGGAAACGGAAGAAGCACCGGATGTTTTAAAAAGCCTTGGAATTGAAATACCGGAAAAAGACATTGATTTCGCAGCATTAAAAGAAGAGAACAGCGATGTGTATGCCTGGATTTATGTGCCGGGAACTAATGTTGATTACCCGGTGTTACAGCACCCGACGGATGATGCCTATTATCTGGAACACAATATGGACGGCTCAAAAGGGCTTCCGGGCTGCATTTACTCGGAGAGCGTGAACACGAAAGATTTTACCGATCAGAATACGGTTTTATACGGTCATAACATGAAAAACGGAAGCATGTTTGCTTCTTTGCATAATTTTGAAGACCAGCAGGTGTTTGAGGAAAACCCTTACTTTTACATCTATACGGGAGACAAAACCTATGTGTATGAAATTTTTGCCGCTTACAAATACAATGCGATCCATCTGATCTATAACTTCGACCTTACTAATCCGGAGATTTTTCAGAATTACCTCGACCAGATTTTTGAGGTACGTGATATGAGTGCGAACATCAGACGGGATGTTACGGTCAATGCAGACAACCGCATTGTCACATTGTCGACCTGCGTTTCCGGTGAGAAAAACATGCGCTATCTTGTACAGGGAGTTTTACTGAATGAATAAACAAAAAAGTACAGAACAGACAAAAAAACAACAGAAAACATGGATAAAAATCATAAAGATCATAGGAATTGTACTGATATGCCTGATCCTTTTTGCACTTATCGCATTTGGAGTGCTAAGGGCACTTGGAAAAAGTGGAATCAGAAAAAATATTTCCGGCGAAGCACCGGTACTCGAATCCACGGAATCAACCGAAGAGGGCTGGCAGGATGGATGGATCCGCTATAATGGTCAGATCTATGCCTACAACGAAGATATCATGACATTTCTCGTCATGGGTGTTGACAATGACGATGTTGTAAAAAAGGCAAAAGACGGTCTGAGCGGCGGACAGGCTGATGCAATGTTTCTGGCAGTCATGAATCCGCATGATAAATCTGTTTCCATTATTGCGGTCAACCGCAATGCGATGGCGCTTGTGGATGTCTATGATGAGGACGGTGTTTACATGGGACAGTATACCAAGCAGATCACTTTACAGCACGGTTACGGCGACGGCATGGAGTTAAGCTGTGAGCGGAGTGTGGCGGCAGTGTCGAGACTTTTTTACAATCTTCCGATCAGCGGTTATGCGGCGATCAACATGGGAGCGATCCCGGCTTTAAATGATGCAGTTGGCGGCGTACAGGTGACGGTTTTAGATGATGTCATATACCCGGAATACGATATGGATCTCCATCAGGGGGATGAAGTGACGCTGACCGGACATCAGGCTTACTGGTATGTGCGCGGAAGAAATGAAAATGTGTTTAACAGCTCTTCCCTGCGTTTAGAGCGTCAGAAACAATTCCTGACCACGTTTATTGCACAGGCAAAAAACAAGGCAGTCACAAATCCGTCCATTGCGGTGGATTTATACAACACCATATCCAAATATATGGTGACAGACATTGACATTACGAAATTTACATACCTCGCTTCTGAGGCTTTGGGATACAACTTTGATATCAGCCATTTGTACACCATGCAGGGTGAGACGCTGATGGGAGATAAATATGAGGAATTTTATGTCGATGATGATGCGCTGTACCAGCTCATCATTGATGTGTTCTACGAACCGGTAGAATCAGAGGATATTAAGTAAGGAAATTCCTTATTTAATATAGAAACCACATGGAATACGTGAGGAAAGGAGGAAAACAAGTTATGAAGAAAAAAATCGCAGTCGTACTTACAGCATTAATGGTTATGGCTATGGGAACAACAGCTTTCGCTGCAACAAGCCCAACAACCAAAACATCTGAGACAACTACAGCAGAGGCTACTGCTTATGCTAACGTTACAGTAGCAGCAGGCGGCATCGTGATCGATGGCGTGGCTTCCACAGCAGCTCCAACTGTAAAAGCTGTTACAACAGCCCAGGTTGAAGCAGCTCAGACACAGGCAGTTGCAAGCGTAGCTCCTACAGCTAAAGTTTTACAGATGATCGATGTAACTCTTCCTGTTTCTTTCGAGAAAGCACAGTTGACATTCTCTGTTAACGGTGTGACAGCAGGACAGAAAATCGCTGTTTTACATCAGAAACATGACGGAAGCTGGGAAGTTATCAACCCGGATTCAGTTGGAAACGGAACTGTAACAGCTACATTTACATCTCTTTCTCCAATCGCATTTGTTGCATACAATGCATCAGCTCAGACAGGAGAAACAACACCTGTTTTACCAATTATTGTGCTTATCTGTGCAGCAGGTATCGCAGTATGCGGAGCAAAAGTTAAATTTAACAACTAATTTTATGAATCTTAAGATTTATAAAAAGAAAAGAATGAACATGTGGTAGTTCCTGCAAAAGCAGGAATAACAGGCGGTCTGTGTCATGCAGACCGCCGGAAAAAGAACTGACAGGATGAAGTAAAATGAAGCATGCATTAATAATCACAACCATCAGCGGATTCGTACCGCAATTTGAAATGAATGATGTGAGAATCTTACAGGAGAATGGTTATACGGTTCATTATGCATCCGATTTTGAAAATCCGATTTACAATATCGATCAAACCCAGTTGAAAAGAGACGGACTGATTTTACATCATATCGATATCAGAAAAAGTCCGTTTCAGATCACAAAAAATACAAAAGCATTTTTACAGTTAAAACAGATCATCAGAAAAGAACAGATCAGTCTGGTACATTGCCACAATCCAATGGGTGGCGTGGTGGGAAGGCTTGCCGCAAAAGCTTCCGGAAGAGAACCATATGTTGTATACACGGCACATGGGTTTCATTTTTATGAGGGGGCACCGAAGAAAAACTGGCTGCTCTACTATACGGCAGAGAGGTTTCTGGCAGCATTTACCGACCGGATCATTACAATCAACAGAGAAGATTATGAGAGAGCAAACCGCTTTCGTTTAAAAGAGCATGGATGTGTGGAACAGATTCCGGGCGTCGGTGTGAATATAGAGAAGTTTCGGAAAAAACCGGAACTGAGAGAAATAAAAAGAAAAGAACTGGACATCCCGCCAGATGGATTTCACATCGTTTCGGTGGGAGAACTTGTGGAAAATAAAAATCATGCAGTCGTGATCGAGGCAGTTGCCCAGTTACATGACGAAAATATTTATTACAGTATCTGTGGCAAAGGCCCTTACAGGGAAACATTAGAACATCTGATCCAGAAACACCATCTGGAAAAACAGGTCAGACTGTTAGGCTACCGCAATGATGTGCAGGATGTTCTGCAGAGTGCAGACTGCTTTGCATTTCCATCTAAGAGAGAGGGACTTGGGATTGCAGCCATCGAGGCGCTGGCATGTGAAGTCCCGGTGATCGCATCAGATAACCGCGGAAGCAGGGAGTACATGTGCCATACGGAAAATGGCATTGTCTGTCAGGCAGATAAAGTGGCAGATTTCATGCATGCGATCTGCCGTATGAGACAGTCCGGGCAGCTACGCAGGGAAATGGGAGAGCATGGGAGAAGGACAGCAGAAAGATTCAGCATAGAGGCAACAGATAAAATAATGCGCCGTGTCTATCAGGAGATCAGCGTGGCGCAGGAAAGAAAGCGATAAAAGCGTATGGGGGCAGAGTTTGAAAAACAAGTCTCTGTGATCATGGGAGTTTACAACCAGTGGAACAGAGAGGCACTGCAAAAGGCAGTAAAGTCCATATTGAACCAGACACTCACGGATTTCGAGTTCATCATTTACGATGACGGTTCTGATCCGGAGGTGGCAGGTTATATCAGAGAATTAGAAAAGCTTGACGAGAGGATTGTCCTGATTGGAAAAGAGGAGAATCACGGTCTGGCTTTTTCCTTAAATATGTGTATTGGCGCTGCAAAAGGAAAATACATTGCCCGCATGGATGCAGACGATATCGCACTGCCGGAGCGTCTGCAGGTGCAGTATGATTTTATGGAGCAGCACAAAGAGTATGCGTGGTGTGGCTGCAATACGAGATTATTTGATGAAAACGGTGTCTGGGGAGAACGCAAAATGCCGGAACTTCCGTCCGATAAAGACTATCTGCCGTTTTCTCCCTTCATACATCCAACGGTCATGTACCGCAGAAAACTATTTGAAAAAAACGAGGGCTATCATGTTTCCCCGGAAACATTGCGCTGTGAAGATTATGAGATATTCATGCGTCTGCATCAGCTTGGTTATCAGGGGTACAACATTCAGCAATACCTGTTTGCGTACCGGGAGGACAAGCAGTCTTTTCAGAAACGCAGATTTCACTTCCGGATCAACGAGGCAAAACTCCGCTACCGGAATTTTAAAGCCATGCACCTGGTATTTCCGGTGGGCTGGCTCTATGTGATCCGTCCAATCGTGGGCGGTCTGATCCCGCCGGGGATCGTTGCGTTATTACAACGCGGTGAGACATGGTGGAAATCCAAAAAAGAACAGATGCCCAAAAATGCAAGATTGGAGTATAGCAGTTATGAATCCGACCGACCGCAGAGAACAGAGACTACAATCTTATAAAAAAGCCCGATCCGAGAAAGAAATCTATAAGCGCGTGCTTGCACCGACACTTTATGAATTTGTGATGTGGGTTTTGCAGAAGGCATTACAAAGCGGAAAAAAACGGCTTTACTTTCTGGCAAGGGACGGTTATCAGATGTATCTTGCCGCACGGCAGCTCTGTAAACAATATGATCTGGACATCGAGTGCAGATATCTGAAAGTGTCGAGATATGCGGTGCGTGTGCCGGAATATCATCTTCTCGGGGAACGCTGTCTGGAACGCATCTGTGTCGGAGGAATCGATGTGACCTTTGAAAAAATCATGCAGCGTGCAGCACTGACAGACAAAGAGGCAGGGGAGATCGCAGCGTTTGCCGGGTACACGGAGAATTACAGAAAAGTCATCAATTATCACGAGGTCATGCAGTTGAAAGACCGCTTAAAAAAGATACCGCTCTTATTTCATTATATAGACAGCCATTCGAAGGAAGCTTATGGGACGGCAATCGGCTATCTCACACAGGAAGGACTGTTAGAACAGGTTCCTTATGCACTGGTGGACAGCGGCTGGATCGGTACGATCCAGCAGAGCATTGAACATCTGCTCCGTCAGAAACAGCCGGACAGAAAGCTCGAAGGATACTATTTTGGTCTGTATGAGATCCCGGAAGGGGAGAGAAAGGAAAACTATCACAGTTTTTACTTCACGCCGTGGGGTGAGATCAAAAGAAAAGTGCATTTCAGCAACAGCCTGTTTGAGGCAGTGTTTTCTGCACCGGAGGGCATGACATTATCCTACAGGACAGAGAGCGGGAAGGATAAAATCATCTATGTTCCAGTGACAGACAGCAGGGAGAACCTGAACCGGGAACGGATCAGCCGGTATATCTGCTGGCTGGAAGAGTTTCTGCAGGAGAAAAAGCAATCATTGCCGCAGGCAGACAGCGGGTATGTGGAGGAACTTCTATCACCCTTTATGGGAAACCCGACACAGTTTGAGGCAGAGGCATACGGAAGCCTGCTTTTCTCGGATGATGTGAGAGAGGATGACAATCAGAAAGTGTCCGCAGATTTTTCAGAGCAGGAGATCAAAAACCATCATTTGCTCAACCGTCTGCTCATCATGACAGGCATTCGGAAAAAGGTACTCCATGAGAGTGCGTGGATCGAGGGCAGCATCGCATCGTGCAAAACACTGGATGAAAAAGGCAGGGCGAGAAACCGCTGGCATGCAGTTTTTTATAAATATATCATTTATATGCGCAAATGGATAAAACAAAATATGATTCATGGCAAGTAAATTACAACCTGAATCAGATTATCAAATTGCAGAAGAAATTGACCGCAAAGTCTAGAAGATAAAGCTCAAAAGAAAATAGAGAAGAAAAAACAGACAGGAAATTACAGTCGTGAGAAAGAATAAGGAAGAACTGAAACAATATTACTTTGTCATCAAACAGCTTGTAGACAGAGAGATTAAAAGAAAATATGCGAGATCTTTTCTCGGTGTGATCTGGAGTGTGTTAAATCCACTGATGACCATGGCAGTTATGTCCATGATCTTTAGCGCGATCTTTAAACGTACGATTGAAAACTATCCAATCTATTATCTGACCGGAACGATTTTCTGGCAGCTCTTTTCCGGTGCGACAAACTCCGCAATGACGGCGCTCGTCGATAACCGGACGCTGCTGTTAAAAGTAAAACTTCCGAAACAGACATTTGTTCTGGCAAGGATTTATACCGCACTGACCAACTTTGGCTACACCTGTATTGCCTATGTGCTCATGCTCGTGGTGTTTCAGATCAAAATCAGTCCGACGCTGTTACTGTTTCCGATCGACGTATTTTTCTGTCTGCTGTTCTCCATGGTAATCGGGTACGTGCTCTCGATCCTATACGTGTTTTTTGCGGACATCAAATATCTGTATTCGATCGTCCTGACACTCTGGATGTACATGTCAGCGATCTTTTATCCGTATGAGAGCACAACGCTGATGATGCAGAAAGTCATCGGAAACAATCCGGTGTTTGTCTACATTGCATTTGCGAGGGACTGTGTCATGTATCAGAAATGGCCGGAGACGGATCTATGGATCAAAATGATCTTGTGGGGCATTGCAAGTTTTCTGATCGGTTACTATGTGTTCTCGAAAAAAGAAAACAATGTGATGCAGAAAATATAATGGTTAGATACAGAAGAAAAAATCCGTGAAGGAACAGTACAAGGAAAAAGCAGAGATTGGAGTGAAGATACAAAAGTGAGATTAAAAATCTGGGAAAAATGGAAAAGGATAATACTCCTGGGCACATTCTTTGTGTTGGCAATAGGAATACCGTGGGAAATCCATGCGGAAAATGCAACTGTCACGTTCGGATCTAATTATTATACGGCAACCGACAATGAGACATTTCCGATTGGCGTATACCTGAATGGGGATTCGAGGATTGGAACCTATGAGGTCAAAATATCCTACGATAGCAGACGTCTGGAGTACACCGGAGGTGGTGATTCCGAGGAAAACGGAGTGATCACGTTAAGTGGAACCGGAGTCAATGCGCAGGTCAAATACATGTTAAAGTTCCAGACACGAAGCGGTGGAACGGCAGATATAAAAATAGAGAGTGCAGTGATCCACACTGCCGGAGAGAATGCAGAAGAGTTTGACGTGACAACTCTGGCATCCACCTATGTCACAATTTCCGGTGAAGATACGGTTGGGGATACTCCGCCGGAGGAAAGTCAGGAGACGGAAACCGGAGAAGAGAATCCGGTTTCGGATATTCCGACTGTGATGGAAGTGCCGGTGGAGGAGCAGACCTACTATCTGGTGGATCTCTCCCAGTACACGCCGGAGAACATCGATTTCCAGTATGATACCGGAACCATCACCTATCAGGGAACAGAAGTGGCTGCATATCTGTCAGCAAATGGAGATATCAGTTTTGTGTATCTGGCGGACAGTCAAAAAAACCTTTACCTGTACGCTTACAGCAGTGAAAAAGATAAACTGTATCCCTGCAATTCCATCACAGTCAACGGAGAAAAATATTACTTCATGTCTCCGTATGTGTGCAGCGAGTGGCCGCAGGAACTGACACTTGACATCATCCAGAGCGAATCCATCGTCTATGCGATAGATATGGAAGGTCAGACCGGATTTTATAAGATCACGACCGGAAATAAGCTGGAAACCTGGAATCCGAATGAAGGGCAGGAGAACTTTCAGAATCAGATGAAAATATTGATCATCATTCTGGCTGTGACATTAGTGATCATGTTTCTTGCAATTTTTCTGGTTATCCATATGGATAAAAATAAACAGAGGCAGGATGGTACATCTGTATCCGGGAAAACAAACAATCGGATTAAAACCAGAAAAAACAAATTAAAACAAGGAGAATCCGAAACTTCCTCTGACACAAATGCGGCAGATGATTTTGAGATAGAAGATCTGGCTCTGGATATATCCGAGGAGGAGATCCGCGCATGGCGGGCGGAACTGGAACAGTCTGACGGAGATGATAATTCATCCGATAAAAAGAATTCTGATGGACAAAATGCTGCTGAAAAGTATTCCAATACGGCTGTGCCGGAGGAACGTGCAGGAGAGGAGCCTGTCATTGCTGTGAAGGATGTCACAATGCAGTTCCGGATTGCGATGAACAATGTCTCCGGTATCAAAGAGTATGTGATCCAGCTTTTGAAAAAACAGATCAGTTACCGGGAGCTGCTTGCGTTAGATCATGTGTCGTTCAATGTATACAAGGGCGAAGTTGTAGGAATCATCGGAACAAACGGTTCCGGCAAAAGTACTCTTCTTAAAATTGTGTCCGGAGCTTTAAAACCGAGCAGCGGCGAAGTGCAGTGCGACCGCCGGAAAGTACAGCTGCTGACACTTGGAACCGGTTTTGATGTGGAACTGACCGCAAAGGAAAACGTGTACTTAAACGGCGCTATCATCGGTTACTCCAAAGAATTTATTGATTCCAAATATGACGAGATCGTCAGGTTCGCAGAACTTGAAGGTTTTATGGAAGAGAAAGTAAAAAACTTTTCCTCCGGTATGGTCAGCCGTCTCGGTTTTGCAATCGCAACGATCGGCGAAACCGCAGAGATCCTTATTTTAGATGAGGTGCTTTCGGTCGGGGATGAATTTTTCCGCAAGAAGAGTTTGAAACGTGTGCAAGAGATGATCCACGGAGGAAGTACGGTGCTGCTGGTGTCGCATAGTATGGGTACGATCTTAGAAAATTGTGACCGGGTGGTCTGGATCGAAAAAGGAAAAATGAAAATGTGCGGTGAGCCGAAGGTGGTTTGCGAGGCTTATCGGAAGATGAATTTAAATGAATAAGGAAAGTTGTGAGGGGTAAAAATCATGAAAAATATAGCTGTAATAATAGCAGGTGGTGTAGGACACAGAATGGGGCAGGATATACCGAAGCAGTTTATTCATGTATATGATAAACCAGTTTTATTATATACGTTAAAAAATTTTCAGAATCATCCACAAATTGATGCAATCGAAGTGGTTTGTATAGACGGATGGCATGATGTGGTTTGGGCTTATGCAAAGCAGTATGGAATTGATAAGTTAAAGTGGGTAGTATCTGGGGGAGAAACAGGACAGGAATCCATTAGAAATGGTGTATACAATTTGATGGATAAGTGTGATGACGATGACAATGTGATCATACATGATGGAATCAGACCGTTAGTGGAGCCGGCAGTTATTACAGATGTGATTGCAAAATGCAATGAGTATGGCAATGGAGTATCATCAATGTTCCAATGCTTTTATCGGACAGACAACGATGAATATTGTAGTGAAGAATAAG
>ERZ773229.2296-NODE-2296-length-11562-cov-9.991744_pt1 | contig 11562 bp, 10 predicted proteins | sample MGYA00580992_ERZ773229 | MGnify/ENA primary metagenome ERZ773229 (study PRJEB29015, sample SAMEA2737795) | human gut metagenome | biome: human gut; feature: human-associated habitat; material: faeces | place: China | collected 2012 ... | reverse complement strand
AGGATATTGGCGGCGTTCATGCTGCCCTCGGCATCGCCGGCACCCACGATGTTGTGGACCTCGTCGATAACGAGGATGATATTGCCCGCCTTGCGGATCTCCTCGATCAGCCCCTTCATGCGGCTTTCAAACTGACCGCGGAACTGGGTGCCTGCCACCAGTGCCGTAAGGTCCAGCAGATAGACCTCCTTCTGGCGCAGCTTGAAGGGCACATCGCCGGAGACGATGCGCTGCGCCAGTCCCTCGGCGATGGCGGTCTTGCCCACGCCGGGCTCACCGATGAGGCAGGGGTTATTCTTCTGTCGGCGGTTCAAAATCTGCACGACCCGCTCGATCTCCTGTTCGCGGCCAATGACGGCGTCCAGCTTGCCGTCGCGGGCACGCTGGCTCAGGTTGATGCAGTAATTGTCCAGGAACTTGCGCTTCTGATCCTTTTTGCGTCCGACAGGCTGCTGCTGACCGGCCCCGGCGTTGTCGCGGGGCTGCTCGGCAGGCGGGTTGCTGCTGTTGCTGAACAGGCGGTTCAGGAACGGGAATGTGGCGGTCTTGCCGCTCTCCTCATCGTCCTCGCCGCCGTCCTCTGGCAGGTCGCTCATCTCCTCCGCGCCGCCGAATGCCTGCATCATCTCACTGTTGATGTTTTCCAGGTCCTCCGGCGTGATGCCCATGCGCTTCATCATCTCCTCCACCTGGGGCAGGCCCAGCTGGGCGGCACATTTCAGGCACAGGCCCTCATTGACCATCTCGTTCTTCTCGTTCATACGGGAGATGAACACGACGGCCACGTTTTTCTTGCATCGGGAACAAAGTGTAGGCTGCATGGTATTCCTCCATTATCCGTTGGGGTGATATGAGTATTGCCGCTCTGCGGCGCGGGCAAACGGGTCATCAAAGGGATGTGATCAGCTCCATGGGGCTGTGTTCCGCAAAAAAGCGGAGGATGTAGGTCTGGCTGATAAGCTCCGGCGTGATCCAGATCTGGAGACGGCGCAGCAGCCAGACGGCGAAAAACAGCAGCAGCGCGCCTTTCACCAATCCCAGTGCGCCGCCCAGCACGGCGTTGATGCCGTGGACCACGGGCAGTTTTGTAAAGAGGTGCAGCGGCGCCAGCAGCAACCGCAGCAGGAGGAGCAGCAGCAGGAACGACACCAGATAGACTACGGCGTAGGCCACAGAGCGCAGCACCGTGGACACCACGGCGGACAGCAGCGTCTGCCCCACCTCCTGAGCCTTTTCGGTGGCGCTCTCCACCAGTTTGTCCAGGGCGTCTCCGGAGAAGCCGAGCGTCTCCAAAAGTCCGGCGGCGGCCAGACTGGGGTCGTCTGCGGCAGCGGCCTGTCCGTCCATCTGCTGCTGGATCTTCTCCGTCAGCATGGGCTCCAGCCATTTGGCGGCAGGATCGGCCAGATGCTCGGCCAGCCATGCCGCGCCCAACAGAGCCACGATGACGATGGCCACCCGCGCAAGGCTCTGCAGGAAGCCCTGCCGCACGCCCAGCACCAGTGCCAGCAGCAGGCAGGCTGCCATAAAAATATCCACAAAAATAGCCATAGCTCTCCTTTGCCGTTACGGCAGATACAGGCTGGCGGCGGTGGAGCCGGCCAGCACGGCGGAACCATCGGCGCGCATCAGCACCTGGCGCGCCTCGCTGACGGCGTCCAGTCGGGCGCACTCTGCCAGCGTCTTGTCGTAGATGACCATGCGGTCGCTGAACAGCACCGCAATGTAGCGGCCCGCGGCGGACATGCTCAGCACCTCGCCATCCACGTCCAGCGAGGCCATGACCTGCCCATCGCTGTCCACGGTAACAAGGCGGTGCTGGGTGCCGTTGCGGTAGCGGCCCAGCAGCAGCGCGGCGTAACCGTCGCCGCAGTCCACGCGGCGCAGATAGTCGCTGCCGCAGCTGTACGCGGCGCGAACCTCCCCGCTGTCGTCCAGGAAGCAGAGCTGCTCCTCCATCACGGCGCAGAACCGGCTGCCCATGGGGATCAGGTCGTAGATCAGACTTCCGGTGAGGGCGGTGGTGGTCAGGGCCGACTCGCTGTTGATGCGGTAGAACACCACATAGCTGGTAAAGACGCCGCTGCTCTGCCCCATGGCGACGGCGGCCAGAGTGCGGCTGTCGTCGGACAGGGCGGCGGTCATAATGAACCGATCCGCCGAGCGGTAGGCGAACACCGGCTGGCCGGAGGCGTCGTACACCCGCACCGCGGCCTTGCAGCCGCTTTCGTTGCTGGTAACCGTGAGGTAGCCGTCCTTGTTGAGGGCCACGGCCAGTATCTCGCCGGAGGTGTCCACCTGGCAGGCCAGGCCCTTGGCAGTCAGGACATAGACCGAGGTGCCGCCCACGTCATAGGCGGCGGCGCGGGAGGCGCTGCGCACCAGCACGGGGGATTGAAACTTCACCGTCTGCTCGTAGACGGTCTTGCCCGTTTCGTCCAGCACCGATACCTGGTGCATGGATACGGAGACAAGGCTGCCGTCCAGCGAGGCGAAGCTGCCGGACTGGTCGCTGGCGTAACGGTACAGCTGGGCGCAGCCGTTCTCGTCCTTCTGGGCCTTGGTGTACAGCAGGCGGCGGCGCAGGCCGTCGAACTCCCCGCGGTCGTACAGCACCGACAGCACCACGGCGATCAGCGCCAGCAGCGTCACCAGCGCCAGCCAGAGGAAGCGTTTTTTACTTTTCTTCGCCACGCGGCGGGGCGGTTCCTCCTGGGGATTGCCGCCGGTGAAGGTCATTTGCTCTCTCTTATCCATTGAGTCGTTCGTCCTCATACCATACGCGGGTGAGATACAGGCCGCCGGGGGGCGCCGTGGGGCCTGCCAGCGTGCGGTTGCCGGAGTCCAGAATGACAGGGATGTCCTCCGGCGTCAGCTTGCCCTCCGCCGCATACAGCACCGTGCCCGTAATGGCACGTACCATATTATACAAAAAACCGTCGGCGCAGACCTTCAGCTCCAGCAACTCACCGCTGCGGGTGACGCGGCAGTAGTGGATGGTGCGCACCGTGCTGCGGACGTTGGTACCCACACTGCGCACGGCGGCGAAGTCGTGGGTACCTTCAAACATGCGGGCAGCGCGGTCCATCACCGCCTCGTCCAGCTGTTTGGGATAGAAATAGGCCCGATCCACGTAGAACGGGTTCTTGATGCGGGAGTTATAGATGCGGTAGGTGTACTCCTTTTTGATGCAGGAGCCAATGGCGTTGAAATCCTCCGCCACCTCGTAGGCCGCCTTCACCACGATGTCCTCGGGGATGTGGGTATTGGCGGCGAAGGGCAGGCGTTCCACGGGGATGCGGGAATTGGTGTGAAAATTGGCCACGTAGTGCTCGGCATGGACACCGGCATCGGTGCGGCCGCAGCCGGTGACCTTCACCGGTTCGCCGCAGACCATGCTCAGGCCCCGCTCCAGCGTCTGTGCCACGGAGATCTCCGTTTTCTGCACCTGCCAGCCGTGATAGGCGGCGCCGTTATACATTAAGATAAGGGCGATGTTGCGCACCGCGCCGCCTCCTTTCTCAGAAGCCGAATTTTTTCAAAACGATAACACCGGCGGTCAGTGCCACGAACGCCGCCAGACTCAGCCAGTCCGCCTTTTGGTAGTGCAGGACGCGGAGGGCCGTGCGGCCCTCGCCGCCGTGATAGCAGCGGCACTCCATGGCGGTGGCCAGCTCATCGGCGCGGCGGAACGCACTGATGAACAGCGGCACCAGAATGGGCACCAGTGCCTTGGCTCGCTGGAACACATTGCCCGTCTCAAAGTCCGCGCCGCGGGCCTTCTGGGCAGACATGATCTTATCCGTCTCCTCAATGAGTGTGGGGATGAACCGCAGGGCGATGGACATCATCATGGCCAGCTCGTGCACCGGAAAGCGCAGCTTCTTCAGGGGGGCCAGCAGGCTCTCCAGTCCGTCGGTGAGGGCAATGGGGCTGGTGGTATAGGTCATGAGGAACGTGCCCATGATGAGCATCACGATGCGCAGCACCATCTGCACAGCGGAGATGATACCCTGCCAGGTGATGTGGCGCAGCAGCCACACGTCCGCCACCGGCGTACCGGTGGTGAAAAACATGTTCATGATGGCGGTGAACGCCACGATAATGTACACTGGCTTCAGGCCGCGGGTCAGAGCCTTCCATTCCACCTTGGACAGCAGGATGCAGACCGCCAGCACCACGATCATGATGCCGTAGGTCAGCGGGCCCTTGGCGTTGAACAGCGCCACGATGTACAGAATGACGCACAGCAGCTTGGTGCGGGGGTCCAGACGGTGGATAGGGGTATTCCCCGGGAAAAACTGGCCCAGTGTAATATCCTTCAGCATGCGTCAGCGCCTCCTTCCTTCCGGAGCAGCGCATCGCGCAGCGCCTCCACGGTATAGACTGCCGTGTCCACCGGCAGGCCGCGGCGGCGCAGTGCCAGCGCCACCTTGGTCACCTGGGGGATGTCCAGGCCCACCTGATCCAGCTCATCGGCGCGGGCGAACACCTGACGGGGCGTGCCCTCCATGAACACATGGCTGTCCGACAGGACCACGATGCGGTCCACATTGCGGGCGATCTCCTCCATGCTGTGGCTCACCAGCACCACGGAGGCGTTTTTCGCCCGATGATAGTCCTGGATGCGGGCCAGAATATCGTCGCGGCCACGGGGGTCCAGACCCGCCGTGGGCTCGTCCAGCACCAGCACCTTAGGTTCCATGGCGATAACGCCGGCGATGGCCACGCGGCGCTTCTGTCCGCCGGACAGCTCGAAGGGTGACTTGTCCAGCATGGCCTCCGTCAGGCCCACGAAGGCGGCGGCATCGCGAACGCGGCGGTCGATGTCCGCCTCGTCCAGGCCCATATTTTTGGGGCCAAAGGCAATGTCCTTATACACAGTTTCCTCAAAAAGCTGGTACTCCGGATACTGGAACACCAGTCCCACCTGGAACCGCACGTCCCGTATCTTTTTGGGGTCGGCCCAAATATCCCTCCCCTGCAGCAGGATACGGCCGGAGGTGGGCTTCAGCAGGCCGTTGAGATGCTGGATCAGGGTGGACTTACCGGAGCCGGTATGGCCGATAATGCCCAGAAATTCACCGTCCATCATGGACAGGTTCATGTCATCCACGGCGCTGCGCTGAAAGGGCGTGCCCGCCGAGTAGGTGTGAGTCAGATGCTCTATTTGTAAGATCGGTTCCAAGGTTACTTCCCTTCCGCCGCGCCCAACGCGCGGCAAATGGTATCGGCGCACTGGTCCACCGTCAGGCTGTCCAGTGCCACAGGCAGACCCGCCTGCCGGAGCTCATGCAGCAGCTCCACCGTGTCGGGAGCGGCCAGACCGAAGGCGTGGAGCTCCTCCACGCGGGAGAACACCTGGCAGGGTGTACCGTCCATGGCCACGGTGCCGTCGTTCATGACAATGACGCGGTCGGCGTCCTCCGCCTCCGACATGTGGTGGGTGATGAGCACCACGGTGATCCCCCGCTCCCGATTCAGGCGGTGGACAGTGTCCAGCACCTCACGGCGTCCGGCGGGGTCCAGCATAGCCGTGGCCTCGTCCAGCACAATGCACTCCGGCTCCATGGCGATGACGCCGGCGATGGCGATGCGCTGCTTCTGGCCGCCGGACAGCAGGTGCGGCGCGTGGCGGGCGAATTTCTCCATGCCCACCGCGGCCAGCGCGTCGTCCACACGGCGGCGTATCTCCGCCGTGGGCACACCCAGATTCTCCGGCCCGAAGGCCACATCCTCCTCCACCACGTTGGCGACGATCTGGTTATCGGGGTTCTGGAACACCATACCGGTGCGCCGCCGGATCTCCAGCAGCAGCGACTCGTCGCGGGTGTCCATACCCTCCACGTACACGGCGCCGCCGCTGGGCAGCAGCACCGCGTTCATGTGCTTGGCAAGGGTGGATTTGCCGGAGCCGTTGTGGCCCAGCACCACCACGAAGGTACCCTTCTCCACCGTGACGGACACGCCGCGGAGGGCGGGAGGATTCGTCTCCCCCTCCGGCGCGGGATAGGTGAAGGTCAGGTCTTTTGTTTCGATCATGGTCGACATTCTGTTATATCTCCGTTCTTGGTCAATCGGCGCACCAGCGGCCGGTAGCGCCGCAGGGCAGCGCCATGCCGGAATCGGTGCAGGGCAGTCCCAGCTCGTCCCACGTCACATGGCCGCCGAACTTGCGGCCCACCAGCATTTGCAGGATATATCCCAGCACCGACGGGGCCAGGCCCGTGGTGTAGCTGTTGAGGATAACGAATAAAGGCCTGTCCGACAGCACCTGGGCGCACAGGCGGACAAAGGGGTACAGGTTCTCCTCCAGCTTCCAGACCTCGCCGGAGGGGCCGCGGCCGTAGCTGGGCGGGTCCATGATGATGGCATCATACGTCTTGCCGCGGCGGATCTCCCGCTCCACGAATTTGGCGCAGTCATCCACGATCCAGCGGATGGGCGCGTCGGCAAGGCCGCTGAGCCGTGCGTTGTCCTTGGCCCAGGCCACCATGCCCTTTGCCGCGTCCACATGGCAAACGCTGGCGCCCGCTTTGGCGCAGGCTACGGTGGCGCCGCCGGTGTAGGCGAACAGGTTCAGCACCCGAATGGGGCGGCCCGCCGTGCGGATCTGCTCCATGGCGAAGTCCCAGTTGGCGGCCTGCTCCGGAAAGAGACCGGTGTGCTTGAAGTTCATGGGCTTGACCTGGAACGTCAAGTCCTTATAGCGGATGGGCCAGCTCTCCGGCAGCTTGCCCTTGTCCCAGTGGCCGCCGCCGGTGGAGGAACGGGAGTAGCGGGCGTTGGCGGTCTTCCAGCGCCGGTCTCGGCGATCCGTATCCCAGATGGCCTGAGGGTCGGGACGCACCAGTATCTGCTGATCCCAGCGCTCCAGCTTTTCCCCGCCGCCGCAGTCCAGCAGCTCGTAATCCTGCCAATCCTTTGTGATCCACATAAAGGCCATACCCCCATGTTCGAGATAGTAAATCAGTTTATTATACAACGCTCCGCCGTGGCCGTCAACCGTGGAAAAGAAAAGCGCCCCTCCGTTTTTTGGAGAGGCGCGGGGTCATTTCTCGCTCTTATCGCCTTTGGTCAGGCCGGTAATGACGTTCTTCACGCCGCTCAGGCCCTTTTCCGCAGTTTTCAGGCCCTCACCGGCGGCCTTCTTCATCTCGCCCTTCACGTCCGACGCCAGACGGCGGAATATCTCGGTGATGATCTTCTTATCCTTCTCGTCCGCGCCGCTGTACTGCTTCAGCAGCGCCGCCATCTTGGCCAGCCCGCCGGCCCGGAGATCCTCCAGCGTGCGGGTCTTGCCGGACATGCTCAGGATGTCGAACAGGGCGTCGGTGAACTGCTCCCGCTCCTGGGGCGTCATGGAGCCGATCCACTGGCGCAGCAGGTCGTCGCTGACCTTTCCCATGGGGGAGCGCTGGCCCAGGTGTACGAAGCGGGGCCCCTCCACATTCCAGGACATGGGCTCGTGCTGCATGATGGAGCGGTTGCTGCTGTCGATGACGGCGTAATCCTCGGCGTGCTCCAGCAGGATACCCACGATGGAGGACTCGGGGATGTAGGTATGGAGCTTATCCGCCACACGGCGGTACGCCGCGGAATCCACCATGTCGTGAGAAAAACCGGGGCCGTCGTTGTTGTAGGCGGCCAGCAGCCGGTCCTGCAGCGAGGCGGGGATGTGGATGGCAGCCCAGGCCGCCAGATTGCCGCCCTTGCTGTGGCCGCCGATGCGCAGCCCGCGATCAGGGCAGACGGCGGCTATCTCCTCAGTGTAGGCCGCAGCGCGGACCTGCGCCGGTACAGCGGGGAGGTAGCTCATGTTGAAGTCCTCCTTCCAGCCCACCAGCGAGGTGTCGGTGCCCATGAAGGACACCAGCAGCGTATCGTCCGGCAGCAGGTAGGATACGGCATCGAACTGCATCTCCTTAACCTCGTCGTACTCGTGGGTGAAGCCAAACATCCGCACCTCGCTGAAGCGCTCCGTCTCCGCCGCCAAGCGCATCAGAGGGATATAGTCCAGCTCCGACAGGCCCAGCTGCTCGTCCTCCTCCGTCAGGCGGGCGGCCACCTCCGGCAGGGCCACAGCCCGGGCGGGATCGGTGGTCTTCAGATCGTCAAACCGGCGGAAATTGATATAGGAGATGATGCACAGCACCAGATCGTCCACCTCGTTGAAGCCGTCCCGTGTGAAGGGCAGGTCGCCCCGCCAGCGCAGGTAGTCCATGACAGTCCCGTTCTTTTCCATATGCCCCTCCTGTTCTCATGTCTGAGATGTCAGTATAGCATAGTTTCCCTGCGGAGACAAGCGGTATGCGGCACGCGGCTATCGAAAATCTGCTGTTGGATCTTTATTTGCGTGTTGTCAGAAAGGCGATTGCTTTCCGCCATTTTCTACGATATACTGCTTTTATAAGGTCCGCCATACGGCGTATGGCAGAAAGGGGTGTATATGGGAAACATTATGTGGGGGATCGTATTCCTTCTGGCCGGTGTGGTGCTGGTCTGGCTGGGTATCCGGCAGCGGAAGAGGGCCCAGCGGGACTACGAGGATGATGTGCGGCGCTACACCGCCAGCACGGTGATGACGGTGGTGCATCTGGATGAATCGGTGCTGGAGACCTGGGAGGATCGGGATGACGGCGGCCGCGAGCTGCGGCGGGAAACGGTGTACCAGCCCACCTACGAGTACACGGTAGACGGCAAAACGTACCGGTATGCCAGCCGTCAGTGCGTCTCCAGCCGCGATATGGGGCGGCAGGTCACGGGCTACTATGATCCCGCTGATCCCTCCTGCATCACGGAGAACAGGCCCAGAAAACCGATCTTGGGCGGATTTTTCTTCTTCGCCTTTGCGGCGTTCCTGCTGTTTTTCGCCTATTGGTCCTTTACGGGAGAGCTTTACATTTCCTGAGTACATCGCAAAAAAGAGGAGCGGTCCACAGGACCGCTCCTCTTTTTTGCTGTGCGCCGCTGGCTTAGCCCGGGGGCCACGTCATGTCGCGGCCGGCCAGCACATGGAAGTGCAGGTGCTTGACGGTCTGCCCCGCCTGATCGCCGCAGTTGTTGACGATGCGGTAGCTCTCCACGCCCAACTCCTTGCAGATCTTCACGATGACCTCGAAGCAGTGGGCCACCACGCCGCTGTTGTCCGCCGTAATGGCGTTGGCACAGCAGATATGCTCCTTGGGTACCACCAGAAAATGGGTGGGCGCCTGGGGGTCGATGTCGTAGAAGGCGTAGCACTGCTCGTCCTCATAAACCTTGTTGCTGGGGATCTCGCCGTCGATGATGGCGCAGAACAGGCAATCGTTCTTCATGGTCTGTCTCCTTTCGATGGTTTTTTCACGCCGTCCCGCCCCGGCGGAGCGGGACGGCGGTGTTCTTGTTTTCTCAGCCCAGCTTGGCGGACACAAAATCGTCCACCGTGGCCAGCGCATCGTCCACCTTCAGCAGATCGGTGCCGCCGCCCATGGCGCTGTCCGGCTTGCCGCCGCCCTTGCCGCCGCATACAGCGGACACGGACTTCACCAGCTCGCCGGCCTTGATGCCCTTGGCAACAGCCTCCTTGCCGCAGACGGCCAGGAAGCTGACCTTCTCACCGGTGATGCTGGCAAGCACCGCCACCACGGCAGGATCCTTATCCCGCAGGAAGTCGCCCATGGTACGCAGGGCGTTGGCATCCAGACCTTGACGGGTGCTGGTGATGATGTGCAGACCGCCCACGGCCTTGGCGGACGCCATGACCTGCTTGGCCTCGCCCAGAGACGCCTCGGCCTTGAACTTCTCCACAGCCTGACGCAGCTCCTTCATCTCGTTGGCCTGTTGCTCCATACGCTCCAGAATGCTGCCGGGAGCGGTCTTGAAGAACTGGGCGGCCTTCAGCAGGGTGGTGCGGCCATGGCGGGTCTCCTCCAGAGACACCTTGCCGGTGGTGGCCTCAATGCGGCGGACGCCGGAGGCCACGCTGCTCTCGGACTTGATGCGGAACATACCTGTCTTGGCGGTATTGTCCAGATGGGTGCCGCCGCACAGCTCCATGGAGAAATCACCCATGGTCACGACGCGCACCGTCTCGCCGTACTTCTCGCCGAAGGTAGCCACGGCGCCGCGGGCCTTGGCCTCTGCCAGCGGCAGCTCCTCGGTGACGACGGACAGGCCGTCCAGCACCGCGTCGTTCACCAGATCCTCTACCTCCAGCAGTTGCTCGGGGGTGATGGCCTCAAAATGGGTGAAGTCGAAGCGCAGGCGATCCGGCTCCACCAGAGAACCGGCCTGATGAACGTGGTCGCCCAGCACCTTCTTCAGCGCGGCATCCAGCAGATGGGTGGCCGTGTGGGCACGGCGAACGGCGCTACGGCGCTCCGTATCGATGGCGGGGGAAACGTTGTCGCCCACATGGAGGGCGCCCCGCAGCAGCTTGCCGTAGTGCATGTATTTGCCGCCCTTGTTCTTCTGGACATCCGTGACCACAAACTCCACACCGTCGGCGGTGATGACGCCGTGGTCGGCCACCTGGCCGCCCATCTCGGCGTAGAACGGAGTCTGATCCAGCACCACGATGGCGTCCATGCCGCTGACGATCTCCTCCACCAGCTGGCCGTCGGTCACGATGGCCAGCACGTTGGCGTCGTCCAGCTTGTCATACTCGTAACCGGCGAACACAGTGGCGGGCATGTCCTTGCCGAACTCCACACCGGCCCAGCCCAAGTCGCCCATGGCCTTGCGGGCCTCGCGGGCGCGCTCCTTCTGCTCGGTCATCAGGGTCTGGAAGGCGGTCTCGTCCACGGTCATGCCCTCCTCGGCCGCCATCTCCACCGTCAGGTCGATGGGGAAGCCGAAGGTATCATACAGCTTGAAGGCGTCGCTGCCGGAGAACACCGTCTCCCCCTTCTCCTTGTGGGCCGCCAGCATCTCGCCGTAGATGCGCATGCCGCCGTCGATGGTGCGGGCGAAGTTCTCCTCCTCGGTGCGGATGACCTTGGTGATATAGCTCTGTTTCTCCCGCAGGTCGGGGTACTGGCACTCGTTCTCGTGTACCACGGTATCCACCACCTGATACAGGAACGGCTCGTTGACGCCCAGCAGCTTGCCGTGGCGGGCGGCGCGGCGCAGCAGGCGGCGCAGCACGTAGCCGCGGCCCTCATTGCTGGGCAGGATGCCGTCGCAGATCATGAACGTGGCGGAGCGGATGTGGTCGGTGATGACGCGCAGGCTCACGTCCCGCTTGTAGCTCTCGCCGTAGTGGGCGCCGGTAAGCTCGGACACCTTGTGGGTGATGTTCATGACGGTGTCCACGTCAAACAGGCTATCCACGTTCTGGCACACGCAGGCCAGACGCTCCAGACCCATGCCGGTGTCGATGTTCTTCTGCTTCAGCTCGGTATAGTTGTTGTGGCCGTCGTTGTCAAACTGACTGAACACGTTGTTCCAGATCTCAATATAGCGGTCGCAGTCGCAGCCCACGGTGCAGTCCGGCTTGCCGCAGCCGTACTCGGGGCCGCGGTCATAGTAGATCTCGGAGCAGGGGCCGCAGGGGCCGGAGCCGTGCTCCCAGAAGTTGTC